>Ga0207674_10000675_pt1 | contig 44298 bp, 36 predicted proteins | sample KBSCornC72_FD_184303 | JGI IMG/M metagenome (GOLD analysis project Ga0207674, IMG submission 184303) | Corn rhizosphere microbial communities from Kellogg Biological Station, Michigan, USA - KBS Corn C7-2 (SPAdes) (version 2) | ecosystem: Host-associated > Plants > Roots > Rhizosphere > Soil ... | reverse complement strand
TAGTGCATCTACCGCCGATATTTCAGCTCGCGCTCGCCGAACGCTCCGTAGTCATGCTTGCTCGCCGCCAGAATCGCATAGTGATCCGGATAATACGTCTGCACCACAACCCGCCCCGGTAACTCTCCTCGCCCGGCGCGCCCTGACACCTGCGTCATCAGCTGAAACACCCGCTCCGCCGCGCGAAAATCCGGCATCGACAATGCATGATCGCATCCCACCACACCCACCAGCGTCACGCCGTGAATGTCATGCCCCTTCGCGATCATCTGCGTTCCCACCAGCAGGTTGATCTCTCCCGAGTGCAGCCGCGCCAGCAGATGCTCAAGATCGTGCCGTCCTCGCACCGTATCGCGATCCATCCTTCCAATCCGCGCCCGCGGGAAAATTTCCGCCAGCCGCTCCTCCCCTTGCTGCGATCCCGCGCCGAGGTAGTACAAATGCTCGCTCTCGCACTCCGGACACTTCGCCGGAACCGTCCGCTTGTACCCGCAGTAGTGGCACTCCAGCCGCTGTCCCGCCCGCGCAATCTGGTTCTCGCCCGCAGGCTTGTGGTGCGTCAGCGCGATCGCGCAGTTCTGGCACTCCAGCTTCGTTCCGCACGCTCTACAGATGACCGCGAACGAATACCCACGCCGGTTCAGCAGAATGATCGCCTGCTCGCCGCGCTCCAGCGCAGCCCGAGTCTGCTCCACCAGCGAGCGCGAAAACAACTGCTCCTGCCCCGACTCCTGAAACTCCCGCCGCATGTCGATCAGCTCAATCTCCGGCAGCGGACGGTTCTTCACGCGGTCGTTCATCTCGATGCGCGTGTACTTCCCCTGCACCGAATTCTGCCAGCTCTCCAGCGAAGGCGTTGCGGAACCCAGCACCACCACCGCGCCCTCGAGCTTCGCTCGCATCACCGCCACATCGCGCGCATTGTATCGCGGCGTTTCTTCCTGCTTGTAGCTCTGATCGTGCTCTTCATCCACCAGGATCAGCCCAAGATTCGGCGCCGGCGCAAAAATCGCCGACCGTGTACCAACCACCACCGGCGCTTCTCCGCGATGAATCCGTCGCCACTGCTCGGTCCGCTCTTCCGGCGTCAATGCAGAGTGCAGCAGCGCCACACGCGATCCAAACGCCGCATCCAGCAGCCCTACCATCTGCGGTGTCAACCCAATCTCCGGCACCAGCAGAATGGCCGACTGCCCTCGATCCAGCGCCCGCTGCATCGCCTTCAGATACACTGCCGTCTTTCCCGACCCCGTCACTCCATGCAGCAGAAACGCGTGGAACTCCCCCAGCTTCGAAACGATGGACGCAAGCGCATCCAGTTGCGACTCGTTCAGTATCAGCGGTTGCGCAGCCGCCTCGATCCCGCCCAGCCGAAACGCCGCCGCGCGCTCTTCAATCCGAACCAGTTCCCGTCGCACCAGCGTCTGCAGCGTCGATGATGGCAACTCCTTCTTCCGCAACTCCGCCAGCGGAAGCTCGCCTCCGTTCGCCGCCAGCTCCGCCAGAATCACCTGCTGCAGCTTTGTCAACACCGGCAGCCGCGCATCCTGGACCAACACCGCAAACCGCTCCGTCCTCCGCGCATCCCGCTCCACCGCCGACGTCTCGCGCGCAATCCACTTCTTCCGCAGCATAAGCGCGAGCACCTGCAGGCTCGCCGCGGTGGCCGTCCTCAGCGTCGACACCTTCACCCGCTCCCCGGATGACAGCCTCTCCAGCACCCTACGCTCGGCACTCTGCCCGGACACACCGTCAACTCGGCCGAGTACACCTTTCACCTCCCGCTTTTTGCGCGATGAGTGGGATGGGAGCGATCTCCGGTGCTCATCCACTGTGGGTGCCCCATCCAAGCGGCTGTCTTCGCCGCTTGGGTGGGAACGAAGAACACTTCCGTCCTCCTCCGTCCTGGTAGCCAACACATCCCGCCCAACGTCCGTGATTCGGTAGTAAACCGTCCTTCGCACCTCCGCCATCAGCGGCAGCATCGCCCGCAGAACCTCGCCCAGCGGCGCAAGATAGTACCCCGCAATCCACTCGGCCAGCTCCAGCAGATGCTCCCCAAGCAGCGGCTCATCGTCGAGCACCGCCTCCAGGCTCTTCGCCGCAAACTCCGTCGGCTCAGCAACCCCCGTCGCCGTCACCACACCGATTAATTTTTCATTTCGAAACGGCGCGATTACGCGAGCCCCGCGCGCCAGGAGCTCATACTCAGGCACCGCGTACGTAAACGTCCGGTCCAGCGGCACCGGCAGCGCGACTTCGCAGAAAGAAGGCATCGGGAGCAGTCTTCAGTTTAGCGACTCAGACTAGTACAGCCTGTGCGTAAAGCTGCTCCGCAAAGCCCTGGAGTCTCACTCTGCTATTTCATTCGATCTCACTTCTCGGCTACCGCTCCAGCACTCCCGCCGCTGGATACACCTTCCCATTCAATTCCGCGTTAATCACTGGCAGCTCCGGCGTCGCCGTCAGCCACTCAATTTTCCCACCGCGCAGAATCACGGTATCCTCCGCCTTACCTCCGCGAATACTCGGGTTCCACGCAAATGCCTGATTGTCCACCACGGTTTCTTTGCCATTCGGCGTGGCCACCCATTCGCGCTCGCCATAACCCGTCGGACCACCTTGATGGTGGAACCGCTCCTCACCGGGGAATCCCTCCTCCGTATAAGCCATCTGCGCTACCTTGAATAACTCCGCCGAAGTCGCGCCAACCTTGCTGGCATCGAGCAGCGCCGCATTCACCTGCGCAGCCGACTTGAACCGCGCCCCCAACTCCGCCGGTAATGAACCGAAGTGCACGAATCTTGTGATCGAAATCGCCAGTCCCCACTTCCGCGAGCACAAGTTCAGCATGGCGTATTTCTGCAACCTCGCTCCGCGCGCGACCGCATGCTTGTACTTCAGGATCCGGTCGTCCACCGCATACAGATATACCGAAGGCAGAATCCCCCGCTTCAGCAGATTCGCCGCCGTAAGCGCCTCCAGGTCGTACTCGCTCATCCCCAGCTGAACCTGCTTCAGCGACTCCACCGTCGCGGTCGCAGTTCCCTTGCCCAGCCAACGATACCGAGCGATCTCGCTCTCGCTCAACGACGCCCGCAGAGGAAACAGGTTCACAGCAATCGTGCCGGGCACCGCAGTGTCCGATCCCAGCGGCCCACCAGCAAGCTTCGCCGCAGCCGCAGCCGTCTCATCTGCATACCACGGGAAAAGAATCGGTTCAAAATCCAGTGCGCCAAACTCCTCGTCCTTCAATCGCGGCGCCTCATTCTCCGACGTGAAGTAGTACCGCTTTCCCTCTGCCGTCACCAGCAGCGAAGCAACGCCCGTCTCGCTGGGAGTCAGCACGCGCAGCTCCACCGCGCCGCCCGTCACCCACGCCACATTCTCATTGCGCCGGATCAGAACGCCACTCAGCTTCTCGCGCTGCAGCCACTCCACGAGCTTTGCGTGCTTCGCATCCAGCTCCGCGTTCCAATCCGACTCGCTGACAATCGTCTCGCCATTAACCTCGAGTGCCTTCCCAATCCTCTTCGCCATTTCGCAGATTCTCCCAACGTTAAGGGACCAGAGACCAAGCCGGACCTTCGGCCCCGGCCTAATCCCTGGTCCCTAATCCCTAATCCCTGTTCCCTAGCTCTCTTCCCCCGGATGGTAATAACTCTCCCACCCTAGATACCGAGCCGCCTCGTGCACAGCCTTTGACGAATCGCTGAAGTTAGCTGCCACGTGATGCTCAAATCCCTCGCGGCATATACGCTTCAACAGCTTCTGCAGCTGCGGAATTTCCGCCACACCGGCCCCGCCAAACGTCTCAAGCGGATCTTCCGTAAACTTTCCCGCACCTGTATATCCGCGAACAATGCCGCGCCTGTCGTCGGTCGAATAGCGCGCGTAGCTCATCACTCCGGGCTTCACGCGTCCCACGCAGGTGCCGAACGTGTTCAGCTTGCCCACGGTACCCGCAATAATCTCCTGATAATCCATCTTCACGTCTTTGAAGAAGTGCTTCGGCAGATTGGAGCAGTGGAAACACACGCACTTGTTCGGATCGCTTCCGTAGTTATTGTTCCAATCCAGCAGGGCCGAAGGCGTTTGGCTCGCCAGTGCCAGCATGTACATGCTCAGCGTGCCCGGCACGTCCACTTCGCATGCTGATGGAATTAGTTCATTCGACATCATGCTCATTACAGTGCATGGCACAACGCCGAAGTACTCTTCCATCGATGTCCAGCACTGGACCGCGCTGATGGTCACCGGAGCCGTCTTCATCCAGTTCTCGATCACCGCACCCAGCTTGGCCATCTTCAACAGCGCATCATCCGGAATTCCGGAAGTTGTCACATACTTCTTGATCGCCGAGAGCTTCGCCTGCGCCGCATCGTCGTTGTCCTTCATGCGATTGATGCGCCCGAAGATCTCCGACAGGTCGATCGTCTCAATAGTGATTCCACTAGTCTCAAAAATCCGTTCAGAATATCGAACTGTGTTGAACGCCGTCGGCCTTGCGCCGATCGCACCTATACGCAGATTCTTGAGTCCCTTCACTATCCGGCACACCGCCGAGAACCACTCCAGGTCCGCCTTGAACTCCGCCGAATTCACCGCCTCCGTGTGCAGAGTCGTCAGGGAGTACTCAATCCCGTACTGCATCATGTTGTTGCAGCACGACATCTTTCCGCAGAAGCTGTCCCTCCGCGTGGCGATGGTCATCGCGTCTGAGCGATCTGGCGTTGCCTGCACCAGCACCGGCACCTTCAGCCCAGACAGCCGAATCGCATCCACAATGCCGCGTTCTTCGCCGAAGTTCGGCAGCGTCACAATGATTCCGTCAATCTCATCCGCATGCTTCTTGAAAAGCTCCGCGCAATGCTGAGCCTCCGTGTACGTCTCCACCGCGCCGTACTTCGACTGCTCAGGCCCCATCACAATCGCGGTAGCACCAACTCCCTGGAGTACCGAAAGAATCTCCTCCCGCCCCGTCTTCGCCAGATGATCGGGAAAGAAGCCCCGATTCCCAACAATCACGCCAAACGTCATCTTTCTCTCTGCTGCCATCTTTTGACTCCTTGAATCCCCGCCCTTGCCTTGGCGGGATCGTCCTTGCCTATACCGCATTCCTTGAAAACACCGAGCCGCCGAGGCCTCGGCGCAAAACTCTACTTATCGCTGCGTCCCGGCCTGAACTTGATCACATACACCAGCCCCAGCAGCAGCAAAACTCCGCCCCACCACAGCGGAGTATGCAACCGCGTCAGCTGCACGCCTGGCGGAAAGTTTCCCGTGACCGCCTCATAAATCCCATAGCCGAAGATCATCACTCCGTAGATCGTCAGCAGAAGCCCGATGAAAAACCAGATTGCAATCTTCGAACCGTGCATCGTATCTCCCTCACCACACCATCACGTTGAGAGCCACAAAGATCACACCCACTGCCGCCGCCCAAAACCACTCCCGCTTGTAGAACGGCACCCACTCCTCCGTCGGCAGCTTTGTCGCGCCATACACAAGCCCATCCAGCTCCGCCACCGGCCTCGGCTTCGTCACCAGGCTCACAACCACAATGATCACGGCCGCAAAGATGAAAGCCCATAACGCGCGAAACACATTTTCCGCCATCGGCTTCGCCGCATCCGACAGAGCCACATACCGCAGATTCGCAGGGTTGAGTTTCACCCACATGAACAGGCTCGCTGAGAAGATGATCCCCAGAAAGAGTCCCAGGAATCCTCCCCACCGCGTCGCCCGTTTCCAGAACATCCCGAACAGAATCGCGGCCAGCAGCGGCGCAACAAATATGCTGAACAGCGCCTGCACGTAATCCATAATGCCGTGCGCCCGCATCACCAGGTACGCCGCCATGATCGACACCAGCACGCCGATAAAGATCGACCAGCGCCCCACCAACACATAGTGGCTGTCGCTCGCCTTCTTATTGATCAACGGCCGATAAATGTCATAAGTCCACACAGTCGAGAACGCGCTTACGTTCCCCGCCATGCCGCTCATGAATCCCGCGATCAGCGCTGTGATTCCCAGCCCGAGCAACCCCGGCCCGAGATACCGCGCCATCATCAGTGGCAGCACCTCGTTGTAACTATGCAGCCCCGCTCCCGGATTCGCCGCCACCGCGTCCTGACCAACCAGGTGTGGAATCCCATTCGCCATCGCCGGGTCGCGCAGCGCCAGTCCCAACAGTCCGGGCAGAATCACGATAAACGGCACCGCCATCTTGAAAAACGATCCAATTAACGGAGCCATGCGGGCCGCACGCAGATTGTGCGCTGCCAGCACGCGCTGCACTACCAGGAAGTCCGTCGTCCAGTATCCAAAGCTGATCACAAACCCGAGCCCGAACACGATCCCCGTCCACTGCACGCCCATTGGGTTTGTCGTAAAGCTCCCTGTATCGCGCCACAGGTGGAAGTAGCTGTCGCTGTGCAGATTCACCATGATGTTGTGCTTCATGCCTTCCCAGCCGCCCGCTTGATACAGCCCCAGTATCGGAACCAGCAGGGCGCCACCCCAGATCAGCACAAATTGCAGCACCTCGTTGAAGATCGCCGACCTTAACCCACCCAGCCCCACATACAGCGCCACGGCCACCGAACTCACAATGATGCTGAAGTTGATGTCCCAGCCCAGCACCACCTTCATCACCACGGCCATCGCGAACATGTTCACGCCGCTCATCAAAATCATCTCGAGCGCAAACGCCACAGCCGCAACTGTGCGCGCCTCGCCGCCAAATCGCAAATCGAGATAACCCGGCACAGAGTGCGTCTTCGAGACGTAGTAAAACGGCATCATCACGAGCCCGAGAAACACCATCGCTGGAATCGCACCAATCCAATACCAGTTCGTCGCCAGGATCCCGTACTGATACGCCGATCCGGCCCAGCCCATTAGTTCCAGCGAACCAAGATTCGCCGAAACAAAGCTCAGGCCTGCGATCCAAGCCGTCATCTCGCGGCCTGCCATGAAGAACTCTTCGCTCGTGTTGGACTGGCCTTTGAGGTAGAAACCGATCCAGATCACCATCGCGAAATAGATCACGATCACCGCGATATCCAGCGCGCCAAGCCTGGCTAGCGGAGATTCCGCTAACGCAAGAAATGACGCATGAATCTGCGGAAACGAGAGAATGCTTGCTGGGACTAATCCGAACATTCCGTCACCTTGTACATCAGCGATTCGTTCGCCTGCCGCTTGAACGTTCGCCAAAAGTAAATGGTTTTACTCCGTGTCTTGTCAACCTGCCGCAGATCGATATGGCTCCCCCAATTCAGGCCATTCCGGTCCTTGTATGCATAGGTGACCAGATTTCCGGGATACGTTTTCTCGACGGAGTCTAACACAGCCGGGCATTCGCGCAATAGGACAGATGCCCTTCATTGTTCTCCCCCAATGATCCCGCGGCTTCCGCGATGTGGAATGTCTCAATTCCGCCATCCACACTCTATTTCTTTCTTGTTTCTTTGTGCTCCGCGGCGCTACCTTGGGGCATGAGGCTCTTCCCCATTCCTCATACTTCCTCTTTCCTCGCTGATTTCGATTCGCATTTGCGACGGGCCCGTGTCCGATTCCATTCGCAACAAAAGGAGTCCTGCCAATGTACCCTTCTGTCGATCCACTAGCTCCTCCAGGAATTTCCCGCCGCAACTTCTTCCGCTTCGCCGCTGGAGCATCCGCGCTGGCCAGCATGCCTATTCTCACTGAAGCTCACTTGGCGATGGCACAACTCCCCAAGTTTGCCGACCCCAACAAGGGCATACACATCGACGCCAACGAGAATCCCATGGGCCCGTCCGATGCCGCGCGTAAAGCCATCGTCGACATCACTCCCCGCGGCGGCCGCTACCTCTTTAGCGGAGAAGAGGAGCTCGCCGAACTTTTCGCCAAACAGGAAGGCCTCAGCCCCGAAAGCGTTGTGCCCTTTGCCGGCTCCAGCACCCCGCTCCATTACACCGTCCTCGCCTTTACCAGCAAAGACCGTCCCCTCGTCACCGCCGATCCCGGTTACGAAGCCCCCATGTGGGCCGCCGAGTTCGCCGGCGCTCCCGTCCTCAAGATTCCCCTCGCAGATCCCAAAGGTGAAGCCCGTCACGACATAAAGGCGATGCTCGCCGCCTCCACCAACCCCGGCGTCATCTACATCTGCAACCCGAACAACCCTACCGGTACCTGCACCCCGCGCTCCGACATCGAGTACGCAGTCGCTAACGCTCCCAAGGACACCGTCATCCTCATCGACGAGGCCTACATCCATCTCTGCGACGCGCCACGCTCCCTCGACTTCGTCAAGGAAAGCAAGAATGTCATCGTCCTCCGCACCTTCTCAAAGCTCTACGGAATGGCCGGCATCCGCATGGGCTTTGCTGTCGGCCGCCCCGATCTGCTGAAAAAGATTTCCAGCTTCGGCGGCATGAACGCGCTCCCCGTCACTGCGGTCGCTGCCGCCAAAGCCAGCCTCCTCGATCCCGACCTCGTCCCTGCGCGCAAAAAGATCATTGCCGACACGCGCGCCGAAACTCTGGCCTGGCTCAGGAAAGAGGGCTACGCCTGCACGCCGTCCGAAAGCAATTGCTTTATGCTCGATGTCCGGCGTCCGGGTAAAGAAGTTCAGGCTGCGCTCGCTGCCAAGGACATGTACGTCGGCCGCATCTGGCCCGCATGGCCAAACAGCCTCCGCATCACCGTCGGCACCCCGGAAGAAATGACGGTGTTCCGCCGCGACTTCACGGAAGTGATGACCAGCAACACTGCCGGCCTCGTCGCCCCGAGACTACCGAAGCGCCTGCAGGATCACCCACACACTCACCTCTCGTAGAAATCATCAGGCCAGCAGCGAAAAGCCCCGTCCTCTCGACGGGGCTTTTCGCTCGCTCCGGTTCTCAACCACTACGGGTGCCCCATGTCTCCCGCCTTTGGAGACATGGGATACGACAAACTCCGTTCTGACAACTTTGCCAGGCGCCGCCACAAACCGCCGTCTTTGCGGTTAGGTGGGAACAATACGTCCAACTCTGAAATCTCACGACACCCAGACCTCACCTGCGCTATCCTCCCAACACCTGAGCAGTCCATCCCCGGCCCTTCGGAGCGCTGCCATGCAGACACCGCCCATCCCCTGCAACGAAACCGACAGAATCGCCGCTCTCCACGCCCTCAACATCCTCGACACCCCGCGCGAAGAACGATTCGATCGGCTCACACGCCTGGCCCGCCGCATCTTCAACGTCCCCTACGTGACCATCAGCATGATCGACACCCACCGCCAGTGGTTCAAGTCCGTGCAGGGACTCACCATCTGCCAGACCTCCCGCGACATCTCCTTCTGCGCCCACGCTATCCTCTTCGATGACATCCTCTATGTCGAGAACGCCCTCAAAGACCCGCGCTTCTCTGACAACCCCGTCGTCGTCGGCGATCCCAAAGTCCGCTTCTATGCAGGCTGCTCTCTCACTGTGAACGGCTTCAAAGCCGGCACCTTCTGTATTTTCGACAAGAAGCCAAGACCTTTCACAGCCGAAGATAACCAGCTGCTCAAAGATCTTGCCATCCTCGCCGAAAAGGAACTCACCGAATCTCCACCAGTAATGACCGCCTGAAACGGGGCTCCTGCGGGACATCGCGGTTAGGGAAACTGGAGTGGTTGGCCGAAACCGGAATTTGAATACTCCGTGCTGCCTTCGCCGTCTCTCGCTCGACTTCGCTATTCAGCCAATGAAAGATTAAGAGACGGCGCTTGGAATCAGTTCCTCCGGAGATTTTGGCGCGGCTTCTCGCGACCGTTCTGCCCCGTATCTCAGTTTTCCCTTGAGAACCATGGCTGGACCTTCGATACAGACCCGGCTCAGCAGCGACAGCACTATCGTCAGGCAGAAAGCAATCGCGCCGGACGCGATCACGGCCAAATGTGGCCGCATGTACATACTGAGTCGAACAGAAACTACATGGAAAAAGAATGGTGCGAAGACAAGATGAAAGACGTAAGCGCTATAGCTCAGTCCTCCGAGCCAACACACCCATCGAACGCTGAACAAACGCTGCAACAGGCTATTCTTTTCCTGAATTGCAACGACAAGCGCAACCCCGAGAATGCCCGTCAGCAGAGCGATGATCTCTTCGCCCCAGAAAGTGGAGGCCCACTCGCGCCCTTTCCACGCGGTAAGCACCATGACCGCTGAAGCCCCACCAACGACAATCCACTTTCCCATCCATTCGAATCGCTGATAGACCTTCCCCCCATGAAGGAGCGATAGAACCACGCCCAGAAGAATCGGGCTCACGCAAGTCGGTGTGAAGTACGCATATTGGTCGGGGACTGCGGTCACCAGAGGGGCAGCAGCACGGAGCACAAAACTGCAGAGTATTAGACCGATTGCGATCTTAAGCAGCTTCTTTTTTTCCGGAAATAGCCAAACCACAAGCGGCCATAGAATGTAAAACTGCTCCTCCATTGCCAGTGACCAAAAATGCAACATCCCCACCGGGCCGGATTTGAGAGCGGTGTAGCCAGGCAGGAGATTCTGGATGTAGAGAAAGTGCACCCAGAACCTATAGTTCGCAACGATGCCGTGCGTTTTCAAAAATATATAGATCGCCAGAAGGGTCACATAATAGACCGGAAAGATTCGCAAGATGCGGCGGCCATAGAAAATCCTGAAGAACCCCTCTCGATTTCGCGTGTGATAAAGAATTCCCCCAATCAGGAATCCCGAAACTACAAAGAATCCGGGCAGGGCGAATATTGCAAGAGAAGAAAGAGAGGAAAACAGAGTGTATCTGAAGGTGCCCCGATCAGCGAGTTGGAAGGGTAAAAAATAGTGAGCACAGAAGATGAGCAATAAGCCGTATCCCCGAATGCCCTCCAAGGCTGGAACATATCTGTTCACTCGAGCAGGATTTTGGTTTGGTTGCATGCCAACTCGTGAGGATGGACAGTGTCTGACTACGGCATTATATGTTGGGTTTACTTTTTTTTCGATCCCAATCAAGGTTGCACGCCCTCCCACTTCAGTGCTATCCCCAAACCGCCAATCTTCTGCATCATGAGATCCGGCGATCCGGATCTGTAACGCCGTCTTCTCGATTAGAGCAGTTGCCGTTTGCCAAAGCAGCACGAGGCATCTTGGGAAGTCCATTGTTTTTCAATGACATTTGCTCTTGCGGTTCAGCGTAAACTGACGCCATGCCCCTGGCCGACAAACTTGCACGACGCTCGGTCGAGTCGCTCGCCCTCCGTCGCACAGAACTCGAGCGCCTTGAGGGCTTCACCTCCGGAGACGAACCGCTCGTCCTCCACATCCACGGCATCCCCGGCATCGGCAAAACTCACCTGCTTGACGCTCTCGCTGCCACCATCGGCAAACAGATCCCCATCATCCGCATCGACTCCCGCTGGTGCGAGCCCTCTCCAGCTGCTTTCTGTCGTGCGATCTCAAAGCAAGCCGGCATTCCCGTGTCCGAAGATCCCGCAACCCTGGCCTCCACCCTATCGAGCACTTCGAGACGAACGCTTCTAATAATCGATAGCTACGAGTCCTTCCGGCTGCTTGACTCCTGGCTGCGCCAAAACTTCCTTCCTTCACTTGGCGAGAACGTGCGCACAATCCTGGCCGGTCGCGAGGCGCCCCGTCCCGCCTGGCGTATAGCCCCCGCGTGGAGAACCCTCTTCGACTCCATACTTCTCGAAACATTTCCGCCCCAAGTCGCTCTGGAATATCTAACGTCGGAAGGACTGTCCGAAATCAGCGCCAGAGAACTGAATCGCATCGCACATGGCCATCCCATGGCCCTCTCCCTCGGCTTGGCGTTGTACTCCGCAGGTGGCCGACTTCGCGGAACTGCATCCACACACCATCAGGTACTCGAGCATATGGCTGCGCTTTTCCTCGAAGGCGCTGATGCGCGGACCAAAGAAATTGTTCAGGCCGCCTGCCTCGTCCGAACCGCCACTGCGACGCTGATGTCCGCAATGGTCCCGCACCTCCCGCCTCAAGAGACTCTGGAGCATCTTCGCGTGCTGCCTTTCGTCAGCTCGGCTCCAGATGGCCTTCTCGTGCATGACGCCGTTCGAGGTCCCGTCACCGCTGCCCTCAAATCTCTCGATCCCGCGCGCTATCAGGCTCACCGCCGCGCAGCTGCCCAGGTGCTGCGCGATCAGTACAGACAGGCGCCGCGAGCCGACCACTGGCGCTGCACGGCCGATGTAATCTACCTGCTTGAAAACCAGAATCTGCGCGAGGGCTTCTTTCCAACCACTGAGAGCACAGCCTCCGTCGAACCGGCACGCGCCGAAGATGGCGAAGCGATCTTCGCAATAGTCCAGAAATTCGATGGTATTCAATCGCGTCGAGCGCTTCAGCAATGGTGGCGCCATCATCCAGATGCATTCTTCGTCGTGCGCGAGGAGCATGGCCAGGTGCAGGGCTTCTACGTTGCTATCCAGGCCTCAGAGATTCACAACGGCGTTCTCGCGAGCGATCCGCTCGCCGCAAGCTGGGCCAAAGATCTTCCTCGTACAGAGGATAGAACTGCCGCTCTCTGGATCCGGCGTACGCTCGATCGCGACACGGAAGAACGACCCTCACCGGGCCAGGCCGCCTGCTGGCTCGACATCAAAAGAACCTATCTGGAGCTGCGCCCTCGTCTGCGCTGGATCTATACCTGCTACCGTGATGCGAACCTTTATCGTTCTCCCTTTGAACAACTCGGACTTCGTCTGGCTGACAATGGCCGCCCACTCATCGACGCCGCTTTGCAGCATACCTTCCGACTCGACATGGGTCCTGATTCCGTAGACGGATGGCTCGGCAACTTGCTCGCCCAGGAAGTCGGCATTGCGACCGCCGTGCCCGCCCCAAAATCCTTCCTGCTCGACGAACAGGCGCGAGAATTAGTGATCGGTCGAAATCGAATCGCCCTGACCCCGCTCGAATTCGGAGTCCTCTCCTATCTCACCACTCGCCCCAGCAAAGCCGTCGCCCGTTACGAACTCGTCGAAGCAGTATGGGGCTATGGAAAGGAAGCATCAACAAGCAATGTAGTGGAAACTGTTATACGCTCCATCCGCCAGAAACTCGGCCCCCACCGCGACGAGTTGGAAACTGTCCGCGGAGTAGGCTACCGCTACCGCCCCGCATAGCCGTGGGTACCCCACCCTTGCGACGCTTTTGCATTTGTCGCAAGGGTGGGAAGGAACTACCCACTCGTTGCCCTACACTCTCCCCTCCAGAATCAAATTGAATGGCGTCTCCATCGCAACTCTCGCACTCCGGAACCCCGCCTCTTTCACGATCCCAAGCAACTGTTTGGCCCCCGCCTGTGCCCCCAGCGCATACAGCCCTCCTTGCGATAGTGCATTCTGCGTGCACAGCGCCGCTGAAGCCGAGTAGTACATCCTCGCAACCGGACCCACGTTCTCTTCCGGCCTGTCCTTCGCGAACGGCTCCACCAGCATCAACGCGCCATCGGGAGCCATCGCCTGCCTCGCTGCCCCCACAGCTCCCAGCGGATCGCCCATGTCGTGCAGAGAATCCATAAAACAGATCAGGTCAAACTTCTCCTCTCTGCCTCCAAGCACGCGCGCCGTGCCCACTTCAAAACGAACGCGGTCGTCCACTCCCGCATCTTTGGCACGTTCCCGCGCCACTGTGATCGATGATTCGTGGTAATCGATTCCCACAATCGTCATCTTCGGAAATGCCTGCGCCATCAGAATCGCCGAAGCGCCGTGCCCACAGCCCACATCGGCGACGTGCCCTCCTCTTTCCAGCCGCTCTTTCACACCCTCGAGAGCCGGAATCCAGCTTTGCGTCAGATGCGCGCGATATCCGTTGCGAAAGAATGCCTCCGTGGCGCTGAACAACCGGCAATTGTGCTCATGCCACCCCATACCTTTTCCAGAGCGGAAAGCCGCGAGAATCTCTTCTTCGTCGTGCCACAGCGATGCCGCCACATCGAACGCAGCCGGAAGAAACGCCGGGCTCTCCGGATTCGCCAGCACAAACGCATGCTCAGCCGGCAGCATATATTCCTTGCTGTTTGCATCGAACCGCACGTACCCGCCCGCAACCTGCCCATGCAGCCACTCCCTCACAGACCGCTCGTTGGTCGACGTGCGCCGTGCCAATTGCTCCGCCGTCACCGGTCCGCTTTCACCCATCGCTCGATAAAGTCCGAGCTTATGCCCGAGATTGGTCATCACGCCCGCCATAGCCGCCGCAAGATCCGTCACTACCTGTCCCGCGAATTGCTCCACGCGTTGCTGCATCTCCGCCGCGTTCACCTCTTCTGTCGTTGCAATCTGCATCACCGGCCTCCCGTCATCACAAGTTCTTGTTGACCCACCCGAACGTCTGCGAGAGGTCCCCGCGTGAGCGCCGAAAGTGACTCCTCGACATTCCAGACCTGACAATCCATTGACACCACAGCAGGGTTGCTGCACAGCGCCTCGATGATCGGGTGATTCAGATACCCAACCGCACTTTCACGGTCGGCAAACAGATACAAGCCGCCCATCTCTCGCCGATCCCGCTCGACGAGCCATATCTTCCAGACCAAGCCCTCAACCGCATCCACCTTGATCGCAGCATCGCGACTATGCGCAAGCACGACGTCCGGCGATACCCGCAAATTGAACCGAAGGTGCAAAACGATGTAACCAGGGGAAGTCTTCTCTTCCATTTCTTCTCTCCAATGCGTTCTTCAAATCAGTAGCCCGATAGAGAGACTCTAGGAGCAATGAGGCCTTCGAGGATGAGGCCACGATGAGAACATCATGAGAAAAGCAGTCGTGGCGCCCGCCGCAATACTCCCAGTGCACAAAGACTCGATCCGAGAAGCCTCTTTGTAACGATCTCCCTGCGCCCGGCACTATGCAGGAGTAGCGGCAACCCCTTTCACTCGACCACAGAGGTCACGAGCCCAGATCAGATTCGGCAGCGCCGACGACACTTCCGATCTGGGCAGAGACGGACCTCAGGCCAAAGTGAGAGCGCTTTGCTGCCGTCCAGCTTCGAACCCATCCCCCGTAGGAGCGAAGAACCCCATGGCAAAGATCATCTACAACGGCAACGGCAGCACCGCCGGCAGCGCCCCCACTGACTCCACCAACTATGCGAATGGCGCTCAAGTCACCATTCTCGGCAACACCGGCAGCCTGAAGAAGAACAGCGACACCTTCGCCTACTGGAACACCGCGGCGGACGGCACCGGAACCTTCCTCACTCCAAACGCGAAATTCACCATCGGTGCAAGCGACGTCACGCTCTTTGCCATGTGGTACACCACAACGGGTCTAACTAACGGCGGGACCACCACCCACTACCAGGTGGCCTACGACGCCGTCCTTGCCACCGCAGCCTTCGCCAACATCGAGCCCGCCCGCACCAACTCCATCCTCGCCAACGCAGCCAACGGAGTTCCAATCATCGAGAACGACTTCACCTGGATGCAGCAGCAGTTCGCCGGCGTCGACATTACCAAGGCCCGCTCGCTCCCGCTGCAGGTCTTCGTCTCCGCTCCGAATGGCGGCGGCTATGGCGCAAGCTGGTATCCCGTCATTCTCGGGCCTGGCAACCGACCTGCCAGTCTGCTTCGCACATTGATGGTGGCCGAAATCGTTGAGATCTTCATGGCTGCCCAGGACAAAGGATGGGGCTACTCATCCGGCATAGGCAACGAAGAAAGTGCCGGCGAAGGCCTTTCGCTCTTCCTCGCCGTGCAGTTCCAGATCGCCCAGGGCCTCGGCATCAACTGGCTTAACAACGGCACTCCTACTGGTTGGCTGAACACTTCGCTTCCATCGAGCAATCCCAGTTCAACCGAGTTCGATGGCACCACCCACTACGGATCGCGTGCAGACTATATCAACTCCACGCTGCCCTTCGCCGGAAACGGCCCCGGAACAGGATGCTCCGTCGCATTCCTCTACTACCTCTTTCACCAGCTCGGCTTCTCCTCCATCCCGCAGATCGTCGCTGGGGCACCCGGCGTCGATTCCAGCAACAACATCCTGAAGCCATGCCTCCGCGGGGTCTACCAGAACCTCACCGGAGATACTTCCGACCCCTTCCCGTTCTTCAAGCTGCTGCTCGACAACGCCTATCCGCCCAGCTCCGTCTCTTCCATCCCGGGCCCCAACGTTGACGATCCTTTCCCGCTTGCCCTCGTCTCTTTCTGGGTCGACAAGAACACCTTCGGCAAAGATGAAGTGCAGGACATCATTAACACTCACGCCGGTAAATTCACCAACGCCTTCTGGCTCATCGTTGAGGGATTCAGCATCAACCAGTTCAATGCACTCGGCGTCACTGTCCCAGCCTTCACCGGGGCATTCGCCGGCATTCCCGGCGTCTCCATAACCCGCAGCTCCACGCCCATCGATTTCGAGAATCCATCGCAACCCAACCGCCTGCAACGCATCCGAATCGCATTCGACATCACCTTCAACTCGACAGCTCTCGCGCAGTTCCCCAAATCCGGCAAGCCTGCCAAGGTGCTTGAGCTCGACGGCAAACTCACCGTCAGCGGATCAACGCCAACCGGCGCGACCTGCGCAACCGTCTTCGAACTCACCGCCGGAGCTGATCCCTACTTCACCAACATCGATCCCACGCAGAACAATGTCTTCTATCTCAGCCAGGATCTCCGCGTCTTCAAAGCCACTCCCGGCAAGAACAACACTCCAGTCAGCGGTGGCCCAGCTTTTGGATCCGACAACACAGCTGGCGCCTTCACCTACATCACTCAGCTGCTCAACTACCTCAACACCAACTTCGCCGATCCCTCGGGCATCGACCCCTTCTCCACTCTTCTGCCCGGTCAGTCCGGAGCGTTGTCCGGGGACTCCTCCGTATCGCCCGTGACAGTCGACATCACCTTCCCTACTACATTCCCCCCAATCCCGCAAATCAACATCTACAACAATTACAACTTCGCCGTTGCGCGCGTGCGTCTGCGCGGACTCGCGAACGACGTGGCATCGAACACGAAAGTCTTCTTCCGTCTGTGGTCCACGCAGACAGCGGATACCGATTTCGCGCCAACCACCACTTACCTCAGCACGCAGACCGGCGGCCATCCCTCTACCCCACTGGTCGGCGTCGGAAACCACACCATCCCCTTCTTCGCCACCGGAAACTTTGGCTCCAACACCGATTACAACGCCGGTGGGGTCAACAACCAGAACATTAAGCTCGATATCGGCGATTCCAAGTGGGCCTACTTCGGCTGCTTCCTCAACATCTACGACTCAACCAACGTCATCAACGGCCAGACCATCCAGTCCCTCCTCAATGGAACCCACCATTGCCTCGTCGCTGAAATCGCAAGCGACAGTGCGCCAATCCTGAACTCCAGCCTCGTCACCCTCGGACCCGAAAACTCCGACAAACTCGCCCAGCGCAACCTCCAGTTCACGTCCTCCGACAACCCTGGCGGCGCGGCCTCGCACCGCATTCCCCAAACCTTCGACGTGCGTCCAAGCGCCGCTCTCATCGAAGCACCAGGAACCCTGCTCAACTACCCCGACGAGCTGATGATCGACTGGGGAAACACACCCGTCGGCAGCACCGCTAACATCTACTGGCCGCAAGTGAACGCCAGCGACGTCATCGCACTCGCCACAAAACTCTACAGCCACAGCGAGCTCTCAGCGTCCGATCCGCACACCATCTCTTGCCCTGTCACCGCCGGCGTCACCTACGTTCCAATTCCCCACGCAACCGGTGACAACTTCGCGGGACTCATCACCATCGATCTACCCACAACCGTAGTCGTCGGCCAGGAATTCAACATTGTCGTCCGCCGTGTCGCCACCCGCCGCAATCTCGACGCGGCCACAGGTCGCCAGCCCCAGCTCGGCGCAAGAGGAGGAGCCGCGTTCTCCGCTGCTCACCCACACGCGCTGTCGCTGGCCGCAAACAACGAAGTGCTCGCATCGAACCGCAAGGGCCCTGCCAACTGGCGCTACGTCACCGGCACTTTCCAGATCCGCATTCCCGTGGGCTCGCCCGCCACGCTCCTCGGCCCGGAACGCAACACCCTCGCCATCTTCAAATGGCGTCTGCTCAAAATGTCTCCGGCCAACCGCTGGTATCCAGTGCTTCAACGCTACATCCAGTACCTCGGCGCACGCGTCAGCGACCTCGGAGGCAATCCCGACGCCGTTCCCCCATCCCCGCTCGGCTACTGGGAAATTCCAACCGGAGCCGAACCATCCGGCAACTCCTTCACAGGCAAAATCGCCGAAGTCATCTTCGACTGCCGCGGCAGAATGGAAGGCTTCATTCTCCGCGAGTGCTGCGATCGAGAACATCGTTTCACTGTCTGCGATCGTGACCTCGTCGATCTCGTGCTTCAGGCGTGCACCGGCCGGTATGAGGTCACCGTCCAAACCGGCACTAAAAACGCACACTCCGTTCACCGCCTCATCGTAAGAGGCTAGTCGCCTGAACCGGGCGGCCACACTAGCAAGAGTACGGGCGCGATTCAAACCAGATCACGCCCGTACTTCCTGATCCGATCTCCGTCGCCTGCATGTATTATGGTGCGCGTCCACCATGCGCATCGCGCTTCACACCCCAATCGCCGCTTCTCGCAAGGAACCCCTCGCGCAGATGACCGCACGAATCCGTCAGGCCTTCCTTGACGCTCAACTCGAAGAGCCTCTTGTCTGCTTCACCTTCACAGACGCAGCGGGAAAAGCCGGCGCCTCCCTCATCGACTGCGTCCTCAAGCGTCATCCGGCAATGGAGCGAATCGTAACCGAACAGAAGCTTGGCAATGTCAGCGCGTGCATGCTCTCAAATGTCCTCTCCGGCGTACCCGCCGACTTCGACGTCCTCGAGGCCATCGCATCCGGTGTCCCGCGCTCCTACCCCTTTCCCCCAATCGCATTCCACTTCTACGCCGCGGATTTCGGTGAACGGCTCATCGGCTTCTCGCACTCGGCCATTCCTATCCCGGAGTCCTCGTCACCGACAGCTGGTGGGTGAGCGGCCGCCAAAGAGCCGTTTCCGTCTACACAATGTCCCATCGGAGATGCGGCACAGTGGCAAAAATCGTCGAGAACCTCCAGTCCCTCGTGCGCGAACTCGAACGCACTTTCGTGCCCGCTATCGACACAGCCGCCGGACCCGCTCCTGCCTGGTTCGACCCGCGATTCTAGGAATGTGATCAACGGCTCGGGTCCGCCATATTCTCTTGCTTTCGATTTACGATACTCGCCACACGAGACTCGAAAAGGCCGGTTGATTTTGTCCCCAACCCCACACAGTTGGAGTAGCGCAGCTCAAAAGCCGGGATCCGCATTGCGTCGTGCTCCTTCCACGAACTCCTGATTTAGTACTTGCCATTCCCTCCAGCCGGAGCCGATCATTTCTTGGCTCTCCCCAACTCCTCATCGGACCGGTTGTGAAGGCTGGAACACTGCGGAGCAAGAATCGTATGTGGAACTTCTTTCTGCACATTTTCTCAACGGATTTCATGCCTCATGGCTTCTGTTACCGCTGGGCGCCAGAGGTGCTGTGGCTGAACGCCTTGGCTGACGTGGCAATTACCCTCTCCTACTACATGATTCCCCTCGCCCTGGCAACATTTGTGAGAAAGCGCCCTGATGTTCCATTCCACTGGATGTTTGTCATGTTTGGAGTATTCATCTTCGGTTGCGGCACGACGCACCTGATGGAGGTCTGGACCATCTGGCACCCGGCCTACCGGCTCGCCGGCATTATCAAAGCCATCACAGCCCTGGCTTCGGCAGCAACGGCAGTGCTATTGGTCAGGCTAATTCCTCAAGCGATGGCGATACCGAGTCCAGCCCAGTTGCGCATGGCCAACGCAAAGCTCGCGGAGGAAGTTCAAGCGCGGCAGCGGCTGGAGCGGGCGATGCTGGATGTAAGTGCACGGGAACAGCGCCGCATCGGCCAGGATCTCCACGATGACCTCGGGCAGCGTCTTACGGGGATTGGGCTCATGTCGAAATACCTCGAAAACAGTCTGGAAAAAGGACACCGCCCTGAAACTGAGGAGGCACGAAAGATCGTTTCGTTGATCAGTGAAGCAATTCAAAGAACCCGAGAGTTGGCCCACGGCATGGCTCCCGTGCTGATCGGGGATGATGGCCTTTGGACGGCCCTCGCGCGAACCACCGAGGAGATTTCGAGGATGGCGCAATTGGAGTGCCGGTTTGAGTGCAAGCCGCCGGTGCTAATTACCAGTCAAGAGATGGCCTATCACCTCTACTACATTGCACAGGAAGCGCTGAACAATTCCCTCAGGCATGCCAAGCCATCTGTAATCTCAATCAACCTTTCTTCCAGTGGCGCCTCTGGGACACTCATCATTCGCGACGACGGAGTCGGATTCGAGCCAGACCAGATCATGGAGGGATTTGGCCGTTACACCATGGAGAACCGGGCAAGAATCATCGGTGGGACCCTCGATATCGAATCCCGCAGAGGGCATGGCACAGCCGTAACGTGTACCTTCCCCATGCCTTAGAAAAAGCACCTTCTATGAGTTGAGTTCGAGAACTTCCCACCGAGGGGTTGGTTCTGCTTTACTCTCCCGCCGGTGCGAATCTCTTCGCATAGAGGTGGCTGCCATGCCGGGCCAGGAGCCAAGCCGTTGGGCCGGTCCCTCTGTCATCCTTTGTCGCAAGCGACCTCGGCGACCTGGACCGACGCGACTCTCGTTCTTAGGCAAATGTGTGACAAGCTGCGCGCCGACGCCATTTCCGCTCTCCATTGGACTGCATATAATCGCCACACTGGAGCTTTCGGAATCTGATCGAAGGGTCGCGATAGATTCTTCCCTAACCGGCTCGAGATTCGATGATCCAAGATCCAAGCGACTCAAAGTCGGTAGTCGAACCACGTCACAGGCGATCTTCACAACGCGCGTCGGAGGTCTACATTGCGAGAGTTGCGTTTCGCGATTCGAATGCTGCTGAAGCAGCCCGTCTTCACCCTCATCGCTGCTCTCACTCTCGCACTGGGCATCGGCGCAACTTCAGCAATCTTCAGCCTCATTCAAGGCGTGCTCCTCACCCCGCCTCCCTACCAGAAGCCCGGCCAACTCATGCTCGTTCCGACCGTGCGCACCGATGGAAAAGCGATGGAGCGTCCGCGAGGCTGGCCGGCCGAACAGTGGATGAATTGGGGTAAAGAAGCGAAATCGCTGCAAGGAATTGCCGGTTACGACTGGACCTTCAATTTCCTGATACACAATGACGGCAGCCACTCCATGCAGGGGATGCTGGTCACCAGAGACTACCTGCACGTCATGGGCCTTCGCCCGTCCGCGGGACGCGGATTCGCCGACGCGGATTTCCAGCAAGGGCCCACGCGCAACATCATGATCGGGTACGAGTTCTGGCAGCGCGAGTTCGCCGGCGATCCGCAGATCATCGGTAAGACCGTGCGCATCAGTCGCTGGCAGGTCACGCCCGCCGTGATCGGCGTGATGCAACCGGATGTGCGTTTCCTCCCTTCTCCCGGAGCATCGAAAGAGCCGAATTACGACATCAATGCCAAGGTCGACTTCTGGATCCCCGCGGAACCGGATCCCAAACACCTCAAGGAATCTGAATGGAACGTAGTGGCTCGCCTGCGCGATGGAGCAACTCAACAACAGGCACAACAGGAACTCGCCGTCTTTGCCGCGAGAGAAGCGCAAACCGAAAAGACCTATCAGGGTTTTGCTCCCAGGATTGAGCCACTCACCGACGAAATGAACCGCGACGGCAGGGGCATTCTTCTACCGCTGCTCGGTGCAGCCGCACTCGTGCTCCTCATCGCCTGCGGAAATGCCGCCGCCCTCCTTTTGGTGCGAGGCCTGCAACGTCAACAGGAATATGCCGTCCGAAGCGCGATGGGAATGGGGCGCGTCGCCTTGATGCGTCAGGTCTTGACTGAAAGCATGCTGCTTGCGACCTTTGGCGGCGTACTTGGAGTAGCACTTGCTGTCGGCGCGGTGAAACTCTTCACAGTGATCGCGCGACACGCAATTCCGCGGCTCGATGCGGTATCCATGGGCTGGACGGTTTTAGGTTCGGCTATTGGCGCCGCATTGCTCGCTGCGTTCATCGCCGGGGTGGTTCCAGCACTCCGGGCCTTTCGCATGGATCCGATGGAAGTGCTCAAGAACGCTGGCCCAAAAGGAACCGCAGGCGTCGGCGAGCGCCGTCTGCTCCAGGGAGTCACTATCTTGCAGACCGCGCTCACACTGGCTCTTCTGATGGGCGCCGGGCTCCTCATCCGTACCATGGCCAAGATCGCGTCCGTGCCCTCCGGCTACAACATGGGAAGAATCCTGACCATGAGTGTCACTGACGTGCAGAGCCGGGATACGTGGGGCAGCTTCCATCGTCAGGCGCTCGAACGTGTCGCTGCTCTGCCCGGCGTGCAGAATGCAGCCTTTGCGTGGGGAGTCCCCCTCACAGGAAACAATTGGCCCGCCATTATGGACATTGAAGGGCAGCCTCCGTCGCTCAAGGAAAGTGATAAGCCCGGGTTGCCGATGCGAGCTGTAACTCCTGACTACTTCAAGCTGATGGGAATGGCCCTGATCGATGGCCGTCAGTTCCGATCGACGGACGACGACAAAGCGGCAAGAGTTGCCATCGTGAATGAAGCATTCGCTCAACGATTCTTCCCGAAAAGCAATGCCGTCGGGCGCAAGATCTGGTTCGGAGACCGCGACAAGCCCGGCATCGAGATCGTCGGCGAAATCGCCAATGGCCGTACCGATGAACTGACCCAGAAGGCATCGCCCGAGGTCTACCTTCCCTTGTGGCAGGCTCAAGCGTTCTCAAAACACCTCGTGGTGCGAACAACTGCAGACCCGCGCACAGTCGTCGTAGCCGTCGAACGAGCATTGCGCTCGGTGGACCCGACAGCCGCCATTGAGAACGTGAAGACTCTCGAGCAAATCCGTGACGATTCACTCGCATCGCGAACGTTCGCTATGAACCTTCTCGCCGGCTTTGCCGTCATCGCCAGCGTTTTGACACTGGTGGGAATCTACGGCGTGCTTTCGTTGTCCGTCGCCTCGCGACGCCGGGAGTTGGCAATCCGCAGTGCCGTAGGCGCGCAACAGAAGGACATTAGCAAGCTGATCTTCGGAGAAGGATTCAGGCTGATCTCAGGCGGAGTGCTCGTCGGCGTCGTGCTGGCTCTTGTTCTATCTCGAGTCCTCAGATCTTTCCTCTTCGAGGTTCAGCCCGGTGATCCGGTAATCCTGGCCTCGGTTGGACTGTTCTTCGTCGGAGTAGGACTTCTAGCATGCTGGATACCGGTGCGCCGCGCCCGCAAGGTCGATCCACTGGAAGCGCTGCGCTATGAGTAATTCTGAGTCGTTTCCGCGCTCCCAATCCGCTCCGACACTGCCCCCGCTCAACACGTGCGGCCCGATGGAGCAAACACCAGTGGGCATCTATTAGAGGGTTGCCCGCAAATGCAATAGCAAGTTCTGGTCCCCGAGTCCGTCGTCCACTCGTCCGATTCGGACCAGCCCGCTTGCTCGGGCGATGACTTTGCGCTTTACTCGGAATGTTGCACTGCGGCATAAGCCGGAAAAAGCGCCAAGGAGGATAAGCCATCATGTCCACAGCGTCTCCAACACCTGAACGGACGCAGCTCTTAACCGGCCCTGAAATATCCGCGATTCGAACTCCAGGCGCAGAGCCGATTGAAGACGGCGTTCTGGCGGACGCTGAGGAGGAGGAAATCGCCGAGTTGTGGGCAGGCGACACGGGGAATCAGGGCGCATAATCTGCCATTGAACTGGACAGGCCCTCCAGGTGGTTCCTTCCCCAGAAAATGGCGCGATCTCGATCCCGGCCGGGAATGAGCTCGCGCCATTCGCTCTATGAACGACAAACAAACTCCGAGCGGAAAAGGCTGTCTCTCAATTCCGACTCCAGTGGCGCGCTTCAAATCCTGATCGACTTCGGGGGCATGTTTTACCGTTGTGTGGAAGAAGTAATCGCCTAATCCGTCATCCTTAGTTCCTATTCCCCAATCCCTCGTTCCCTGATGCCATTCGGTGATCTATCTCACAAATCCCCGTGCGCCTTGGCACATCTCAACTCTCCCGCCGGTGCGAATCTCTTCGCGTAGAGGTGGCTACCATGCCGGATCCGGGGCCAAGCCGCTGGGCCCGTCCCTCCGTCATCCTCGTCGCAACCGACCTCGGCGACCTGGACCGGCTGATCCCCTTTGCGCTTCAGCAGGCCCACCAGTCTGATGCCAGAATCATTCTCTTCCATGTGCTCGGTGCCGGTGCTGGTATCGCCGCGGATCCCGTCGGCATGCCCTACTACGATCCAGCAGGCGCAATCGACTTCGCCATCAAAACCCTCGAGCCTTGGAGAATGATGGCCCGCACCCAGGAAATTCCCTGCGACGCCGTTGTGCGCGAAGGCAATCCTGCGCAACAGATCATCGCGGGAGCCCGCCAGTTCAAAGCGGATCGCATTCTTCTCGGGACTCGGAGCCGGAGCAAGGTAAGCAAGCTGCTCCTCGGCTCTGTAGCAGAACAAGTGCTGCGCTCGGTAAACCTCCCGGTCATCACCGTGGGACCAGAGGCTCATCTCGAGGCGGCCAGCGGCACCGGCTCCCAAAGAGTCGTACTGCACGCCACCACGCTAAGAGAGACCTCAAGCCCGAGCGCAGCGCTTGCCTGTGAAATCGCTGCGGCCCACCAGGCCCGCCTCGTCCTCATGCACGTCCTCCCGCCCCTCGACGAGATGCGGCGCGAACACCTGCCCACCGGCCTCGATTCAACAGCCCTGCGCGAACTTCAAATCCTTGCCGCCGAAACCGGAGCCAGAGAACTCTGTTGCACCGAGGTCGAAACCCGCATCGCTCACGGCCATCCAGCCATCGAGATCCTCGCCGCATCCGCCGAACTCAATGCAAGCCTCATCGTCCTCGGCTCAACCGCGCGCTCCCTCGTTCACAACCTCACCCACGATCGCACCGTCTACCGCGTCCTCGCCCACGCCCGCTGCCCTGTCATGACCCTCCGCGACGCCGAAGATCAACCGGCCTCTCTCCCGCAGGAGCAGGACGCCATCCGCCTCTAGCCAGATCCGCACTACTCCGCCCGTAGCGTCTCGATCGGATTCACGTTTGCCGCCTTCAGCGCTGGCACCAGGCTGGTCACCACCGTGACCATAAGCACCGCAGCAGCCGCAATCAGGGTCGCTGGATCCCATGGCTTAAGCCCGAACACCATCGTGCTCGTTTCACGTCCCGCCAGAAGCGACAGGATCACTCCAACTGTTAGCCCAATCGCCAGCATTCTCATCGCGTCCCACAGAGATTCGCCAATCACACGGCTCCGACTCGCTCCGAGCGCGATCCGGATTCCGATCTCTCCTCTCCGCTGCGCCAGAAAATACGACAGCACTCCATAAAGCCCAATCACAACCAGCAGTGCAGCAAGAACTCCAAATGCTCCCGACAACATCGCCATCAACCGATCGCCGACCAGATTGTCACGAATTCCCTGCTCAAAGTTCGCAAATTGCATGATGACTCCGGGATGCTTCTGCTCGATCAATTGGCGTACCGTCCTCTCCACGCCAGCCGTATCCCGCGTCGCGATCATCATAGCCATCCCCGGTCTCTGTGCGGTCACTGGAACTTGATCAGCCGGCACAAACGCCATTGACTGCTGCTCTTCACGCAAGTCACTATATTTTGTGTCGGGAATCGTCCCCACAATCTCGTATGTCCTCTCCGGATAATCTGGCTCCGGCAGCACATGCACATGCTCACCGAGCGGCGATGCGCTGCGCACAAACTTTCGTATAAACGTTTGGTTTACGATCAGCACGAGGGGCGTGTCGCTTCGGTCCTCATCCGTAAACGCGCGACCGGTCAATATCGGAATTCCGAGCGTCGCAAAGTACGTCGGGCTCACGTAACTAAACCTGCTCGACCCGCTCAGCGATCCCATATGGAAGCTATGGCTCCAACTACCACCGCCCAACGGCGTGTTGTTCGTCGCCGTCGCGTTCTCAATCCCCGGTAGGCTCCTCACATCCGCAACCAGTTGTCGCTTGAATGCTGTGAGGTTCTCTTGCTTCAGGTGTAGCCCGCCGAACCCGAAGTATCCCACTACAATTCCTGATTCTCGGAATCCCGGATTCAGCGTCGCAAGATTTCGATAACTGCGCACGAACAGCAGCGCCCCGACCAGAAGCACCATCGACACCGCTACCTGCGTCACCACCATCGCTCGCTGCACCCAGAAGCGCTCGCGGTTGCCCATCACGCCGCGCTCACCCGATCGCATCGAGCTCACCGGATCAGTCCTCGTACTGCGTAGCGCAGGCAGCGTCCCGCACAAAGTGCATGTCCCTGCCCCAACAGCCGCCGCAAACAAAACCACTCTCCAGTCTGCGGCGATGGCCAAATGGATCGAATTTCTGGCCGTATTCAGCGACGCAACCAGAGCTCTGCTCAACGGCTGGGCCAGGGCCACGCCGAGTCCAGCACCGAACAGCGCCAGTAATGCGCTCTCAATGAGCATCTGCCGTAATAGCCTCGCCCGCGTCGCTCCCAGCGCCATCCGGATTGCAACTTCCCTCTGCTTACGACTCGACCTCGCCAACATCAAATTCGCAAGATTGGCACACGCGATCAGAAGCACAAGGCCGGTAATCGCCAGTAAATAATTCAGGGACGAACTGTACGCCTCACGCAAGTAGCTCACACCCGCGCTCGCCGGGTACGCACCGAGGCGAAACGACGTGAACGTCTTCACCGAATCTGGGCTGTACCCGCTTGGCGCAGTCTTCTCGAACAGCCCCGGGCTCAGCGCATTGAAGTAGTCATAAGCCTGCTTCATGGTCCATCCCGGTTTCAACCTTCCCATCACCGAATAGACAAATATCTCTCGTCGAGGCTTCGCTGGCGTGCACGTAGGATACGCAAGGTCAAAGTGATTGCCCACCTCCATGCCAAAAAACGAAGGCGGCGTCACTCCCAGCACCTGCACCGTCTTGCCCTCGACAACCATCGTCGAGTTCGCCGTGATCGGCACACCGCCCATCTGCGACTTCCAGAACCCGTAGCTCACCACCACCTTTGTCAATTGGCAAACCGAATCATCCTGCGCCTCGATCAGCCTTCCCTGCCAGGGCGCCACGCCAAGCGTGCTGAAAAATCCTCCACTCACTTCCAGCCCGTTCACCCGTCGCGATTCGCTGGGCTTTCCAACCAGCAGGTCGTTCATACGCCATGCAAAAACTCCTGAAAACGGCTCATGATGATCCTTCACCTCTTGCCACATCGGGATCGTGAAGTTCATGAACATGCCATCGCTGATGCCGAACCCATGATTACCGCCCACGATCCGCAGTTCGGCAATCTGACTCGGCTTGCTTATGGGAAGCGTCCGAAGACGCAAGGCATCCAGTAGTTCGAAGATCGCCGTGTTCGCCCCGATACCCAGCGCCAGTGTTGCCACAACCACGATCGAAAATCCCGGGCTCTTCACGAACCCGCGCAGCGCCATTCGCACGTCGCGCCACAAACTCTCGATCCCGAGCGCCGCATCCTCTTCAGAGACACGCTCCCGCGCAGCCACGGGACTCCCAAATCGCAATCGAGCCTCGCGCTCGGCAGCTTCACGACTCATCCCGGCCGCCACATTGTCGTCGATGCACATCTGCAAGTGCTCGCGGAGTTCAACATTAATCTCCCGTTCCATCTGCGAACGTCTTCCCAGTGTCACCACTCGACGAAACAGCCCCATGCCTCACCTCACGCAAAACGCAGAATCGTATCTACGCCCTTCACGACTTGCTCCCAGTTCTTCTCGCGTGTAGCCAGTTGTTCCCTGCCCGCGCGCGTCAACGAATACCACTTCGCCTTTCGCCCGTAGTCCGTCACCGCCCAATTCGAACGCACCCACCCGTTCTGCTCCATCCGATGAAGCGCCGGATAAAGCGAACCCTCTTCGACGATCAGAAGTTCATCCGACACACGCCGAATGTGATTCACAATCCCATATCCATGCATTGAGCTCAATTGAGAGAGAGTCTTCAGAATCAGGAGATCGAGCGCACCCTGCAAATCATTCTTCGCCATATGTCCTTACCCTAGACAGCAAGGGTAAATGGAGCGTAAGTCGCTCTACCCTAGATGTCAAGGGAAATGCCATGAACAGCACGGGGACAATTAAAAGAGTGCGGGTTACAAGGCACGAGTTTACTCGTGCCGCGATATCTTCCAAAACAGATTCGGCTTTACTCCCCGGGGATGATCCCCGTCCGTAGCAGCTCCGAACCACCTGCCCAGCTGCGCTTCGTCAAGCTTCTGTAATTACCTCAGAGGGTGCCCCGGTCCCTTGCTGTTGGGGACCGGGGGGAGATGCTGCTTCTTAAGCTCCGAACCAGCCATCTCGCTGCGCCTCATCAAGCTTCTCTTTGAGATAAGCCCACAGCGCTGGACACCCAGCCTCCACCGCCGGCCCGTTCCGTTTGACGACCTGTTCGCAGCGAATCCCGTTCTCTCGCCAACTCTGCCCATTGTTCGCCAGATTGAGGATGATTGGAACTGACCGATCCATTGCGTGCGCAAATCTCGCCTCTGGAGTCTCCCCGACTTCAAACTCCATCCACAGAGCCACAAACTCTGCGCCCGTCTCCTCCGGCAGCATCCCGCAGATCCGCTTCACGGCCGCAAGCTCTTCTGTCTTCTTTTCGTTCCGGATCTCCGTCGCATACACAATCGTGTCCCCCGTATCGATCTCGCCGACATCATGCAACAGAAGCATCTTGATCGTCCGCAGCACATCGATCGGCCCCGGAGAGAAACGCGACAGCGACAACACCATCACCCCCAGTTGCCAGCTGTGTTCCGCGGAGTTCTCGTATCGCTGAAGTCCCAGTGGCTTTGTCTTCCGCTCGACGCCCTTCAGCCTGTCCACTTCACGAATAAAATCAATAATCGCCTGCACACCGTAAACTTATCAGAGGTGGCGCAGTTAATCTCGATACGATTGGTTCCAGAAGAAACCTAATCCCTGTTCCCCAAATCCCTAATCCCTGCCTCTCGATACTGCTCATCGCTCACATGCTCCATCCAGTCCACGAATTTCCCATCGAGCTTTTCCTGGATCGCAATGTGACTCAGCGCCGTCCTCGGGCTTGCGCCATGCCAGTGCTTCTCGCCCGGCGCAAACCACACCACATCTCCCGGCCGAATCTCCTCAACTGGCCCGCCCCACTTCTGCGCTCGTCCAGACCCCGAAGTCACAATTAGAGTCTGTCCCAGCGGATGCGTATGCCATGCGGTCCGTGCACCCGGCTCAAACGTCACCAGCGCCCCCGCTACCATCGCTGGGTCCGGCGCCGTAAAAAGCGGATCGATCCGCACCGTTCCCGTGAACCACTCCGCCGGCCCCGTTCCAGACGCCTGCGATCCTGCACGTTTGATCTCCACCTGATCTTCTCCTTCGCTTTAGCGTCCCACCATCTTCTGCAGGTGCGCCGGATAACGAGCTCCCTGAACCTCGATTCCAGACAAAGCGCCCTCAATCTCGCGAACATCGTCCTTCGACAGCCCCACCGCGGCCGCACCGAGGTTCTCCTCCAGGCGATGCAGCTTCGTCGTCCCGGGGATCGGCACGATCCACGGCTTCTGCGCAAGCAGCCACGCCAGCGCGATCTGTGCTCGCGTCACAGACTTCCTCTCCGCAATCTGACCCAGCACATCAACCAGAACCTGGTTTGCCTTGCGATTCTCCTCATCAAAACGCGGAACGACATTCCGAAAGTCCTTGCTGTCAAACTTCGTGTCCGCGCTTATCGCTCCCGTCAGAAACCCCTTGCCGAGCGGACTGAACGGAACAAACCCGATTCCAAGTTCCTCGAGCGTTGGCAGAATCTCCGCCTCCGGCTCACGCCACCATAGCGAATACTCGCTTTGCAGCGCTGCCACCGGCTGTACAGCATGTGCCCGTCGCACTGTCTGCGCGCCCGCCTCCGACATGCCGAAGTGCCTGACCTTGCCTTCCGCGATCAGTTCCTTCACAGTCCCTGCGACATCCTCAATCGGTACCTCGGGATGAACGCGATGCTGATACAAAAGATCGATCACATCGTCTTCAGCCTTTTCAAAGACGCCTCGGCCACCTCGCGTATATGCTCTGGCTTGCTGTTCGTTCCATTGATGACCCCGTTTCCGTCGAAGCTGAAGCCGAACTTGGTCGCAATCACAACCTGATCGCGAAACGGCGCAAGAGCCTCGCCCACCAGTTCTTCGTTCTTGTACGGCCCATACGCCTCGGCGCTATCAAAGAATGTCACTCCTCGCTCGAACGCTGTCCGAATCAGCTTGATGGCCTGGTCCTTCTCCGTCGCCGGTCCATAGCCATAGCTCAGGCCCATGCATCCCAGCCCTAGCGCCGAAACTTCAAGTCCGCTCTTTCCCAAATTCCGCTTTTGCATCGATTGCTCCTTCACCTCCGTAAAAGTGTGATCGATGCACTCCGCACAGACGCGAGATGCATCGACCTTCCAGTTATTCCGACTTCAGCGAAGCCATATCAATCGAGAACCGGTACTTCACATCCGACTTCACCATGCGATCGTACGCCTCGTTCACCTGTTGGATTGGGATCACCTCAACATCCGATGTGATGTTGTGCTTGCCGCAGAAGTCCAGCATCTCCTGCGTCTCCGCAATTCCCCCAATCAGCGAACCCGAAAAACTCCGTCGCCGGAACAGCAATCCAAATACCGCAACTGGCAACGGCTTCTCCGGCGCGCCCACCATCGTCAGATTCCCATCTCGCGCCAGCAGACTGATGTAAGCGTTCAAATCGTGCTCAGCTGCCACCGCATCGAGTATGAAATCGAAGCTGCCTGTGTGCTTGTTCATCTCATCAGCATTCTTTGAGATCACAACTTCATCCGCGCCCAGCTTCAATGCATCGTCCTTCTTGCTCGGTGAGGTCGTAAACACGACAGTGTGCGCACCCAGCGCATGTGCAAACTTCACCCCCATGTGCCCAAGGCCGCCTAACCCCACCACGCCAAACTTTGTGCCCTTCGTCACGCCCCAGTGCTTCATGGGCGAGTACGTCGTGATACCCGCGCAGAGCAGCGGCGCCGCGCCCGCGAGGTTCAGATTCGGCGGCACCCGCAGCACAAAATGCTCATCCACCACGATGCTGTCCGAATACCCGCCATACGTTACCTTGCCCGTGTGCTTGTCAGGAAAGTTGTATGTGAACACCGGGTTCGCGCAGAACTGCTCCAGCCCTGCCTTGCACTCCGGGCAAGTGCGATCTGAATCCACCATGCAGCCCACCGCCGCTAGGTCACCCGGTTTGAACTTCTTCACCGCTGATCCGACTTTCGTTACGCGGCCCACAATCTCGTGTCCCGGCACGCAGGGATACACGGTCGGCATCACGCCGCTCCACTCATTGCGCGCCTGATGAACATCCGAGTGGCAGATCCCGCAGAACAGAATTTCGATCTGCACATCCGTCTCTTTCGGATCGCGCCTTTCAATCGTGGTTCCTGCCAACGGCGACGTCGCGCCCGGCGCAGCATATGCTTTTGCCTTGTACATAGACCTCTCTCCTTGCATAGCAAGTTTCTACTGAACATACCTGATCAGTTTTGCGGGGTCGTAAACCATCGCGCCATGGACCCCGCACATCCATCAGCCTAAGCGACACTCCAAATCACCCGGTATCCCGATCCTTCCTTTCTCTTGCCTATTCCTGTCGCCTCACGGATTTTTGTGTACACATCCTGAAGCACTCGAGCTACGTTGGATAGAGAGGATCAGATTCATGCAAGCAGTTCGAAAGACGGCCGCACCGACCAGCAACCCACTCGTTGAGCTCCGCTCCGAACTCGCCCGCGCCATCGCGGATCGCACTCATGCGGAAGCCGACACAACCACCGAAATCCCCGGACTCCGCCTCTATCGCCGCTCCGAGCCAAGCCCCTGCGTTTCCGCCGCCTATCAGCCCAGTCTCGTCGTCTTCGCCCAGGGACAGAAGCGTATCAACGTAGGCAGAACAATCCACCTCTGCGACGGATCCAACTTCCTTCTCACCTCTGTCGATCTCCCCGTCGTGAGCCAGGTCGTTCGGGCCACCAGAGAACAACCGATCCTCGGACTCATCCTTGACCTCGAAATGCCCATTGTCCGCGAGATCCTCTCGCAACACGAATTTCATTTCACCGATGATTCAGGCGACGCCCGCGCGATGGCCGTCGGCACCTCGTCAGCAGAACTCCTGGACGGCTGTATTCGCCTTGTCAAACTGCTAGACCACCCCCAGGACATCCCCTTCCTCGCGCCTCTCATTCAGCGCGAAATCATCTTCCGACTACTGCGCAGCCCCCAGGGCAAGCACCTTCGCGCCATCGCCACTCTTGGCGAGCAAACACACCGCACCGCCAAAGCCGTCGAATGGCTCCGCATGAATTACTCCAAGCCTCTCCGCGTCGAAGAGCTCGCAACGATGGCTCGCATGGGAGTCTCCACTCTGCACCACCAGTTCCGCTCTCTCACCTCAATGAGCCCGCTGCAATATCAGAAGCAGCTTCGCCTTCATGTCGCCCGCCAGCGCATGCTGAACGAAGGCCTCGATGCCGCCAGTGCTGCCTTCGAAGTCGGGTACGAAAGCGCCAGCCAGTTCAATCGTGAATACAGCCGCTTCTTCGGTCAGCCCCCCATGCGCGACATCAAATCCCGCCGCTTCACCGGCCCAGCTTCCGATCAGGAATGATCGCCGTGAGACTTCAAGCCCTTTTCTGGCATCCAAGACCTCTTGCTAGACTCGTTCACATGGCGCTGAAACGGATGGACAACGTTGGAATCGTGGTCGAAGACCTCGGAGAAACGATTGAGTTCTTTCGCGAGCTTGGCCTCGAGCTCGAAGGGCGGGCTACGATCGAGGGGGAATGGGCTGGACGCGTCACGGGACTTGGCGATCAGCGCGTCGAGATTGCGATGATGCGCACGCCGGACGGCCACAGCCGTCTCGAACTCTCCCGCTTCATTACACCGCCTGCCGTAGCGGATCACCGAACGGCGCCGGTAAACGCACTAGGCTATCTCCGCGTCATGTTCGCGGTCGATGACATCGACGAGACCCTTGTAAGACTCCGCAAACGCGGCGCGCAGCTCGCAGGTGAAGTAGTTCAGTACAAGGAAGCATATCGGCTTTGCTATATTCGAGGACCTGAAGGGCTTCTCATCGGACTTGCCCAGGAACTCAGTTGAAATAAGTTGAGCGCACTAGCGAAAGGGCCGCAGCCATAGCTGCAGCCCCTGCCATTCCCCCCAAAAAAAGACTCTATGCCGTCAGTCTCTCCAACTGCTCGGGCTTCGAAATCGTAAGGCTCGCGCCCTTGATGATGATCCACTGATCGCGCCGAAACTGGTTCAGCAGACGAGTCACTGTCTCCCGTGAAGTACCCGCCATATTCGCTATCTCCTCATGCGTCAGCGCCATCGTGAACCGAATCTCCGGCTTCCCGTTCGACGCTGCGCGTCCCCAATCGAGGAGCAGCCGAGCCAGTCTTCCCGCAGCGGAACCCGAAAGCGCAAGTCTCTTCGCATCATGAAATACCGTCAGATACTCTCCCGACAGCGACTGCGCAGCATGCATGCTCGCGATCCCGTGCCGCCCCAGAAAATCGATGAACTCCTGTTTGCGTATCGTTTTCACCTGGCACGGTTCAATAGCTTCTGCCGTAACTTCGTGCGGAACGTTTGCGATCACCGCGCTCAAACCCATCACATCGCCCGGACCGGCGATCTTCAGAATCATGGTCTTCCCATCGCGCGAAGTCGACGATATCTTTACCTGCCCAAAACAGATAATGAACACATTCCGCGCCGCGTCGCCTTCTGTAAAGAGCTTTGCGCCGCGCGCGTGACTCATCATGATCCCGATGTCATCGAAATCCTGCAGCGCTTCAGGTGTGAGATTGCAGAACATCCGCAGATGGCGGTGCTCACAGTTGAGACAATCTTCCGGAGGGTGATGTGAATGCAAGCCAGCCATACTTGTCCCGAAGGTTTGTTCAGAGTATAGCGCAACCTGCAATCGCAAAATCGATTATCGGGGCCCTCAAAGAGGCTTTCTCCAGAGGAAACTGTGTGATCTACAACACTGCAAAAAATCACACCTTCGCACTTCACACCATCGTGGAATTCGTGTTTCTCCGCCTGATTCCCGCAAGCCGCGTTGCACAACACAGCGCGTATGCTCTTGATACTTCACGCGCTAGCTCCTCAAGAAGCTGCATCCGCAACGGAGCATACGATTGGAAAGCGCGCAGCAGCGACTCCCTCGGCAAACGCATCACCGTCCCGTTCGTCTGAGCCGCAAGTGTATAGGTGTGACGTACGTCACCCAACATTGCAGCGAGTTCAACGATCTCGCCTGCGCGCACCGTTCCCAACGTCAGACGCGCATCAATGCGGGCAGCCTTCCGCAGCAGCTGGCCCGCAACCACCACGTAGAGACCCTGGCAAATATCGTTTTGATGGAAGATGACGTCACCAGTTACAAACTCTATGCACTCCGCCGACGCATTCAATAAGTTGCCGATTGCCGGCGGACACGCTAACAGTTCAGCAATCGGTCGCGCAGCTATGGCATCGCGCCGTTCTGAGAAGGCTGCTGCTTGCCAGCTTGATTGCATGGTTACGACTCCTCTTGCCTCGTTTCGATGCACGTTCCAACTGCGTCCCAGATCGGCAGCGGTCCTCACGCAACATCCTCGCTCAATATTCCCGGCGCCCACTGAAACGGGACAGCCTGCATTGAAACCCTCGCCAGTTCGATTCCGGCCATTGAAAAGATCAGGCCTGAAGCAGAGTTCCTTTCCCGCATGCCGCCTCACGCCAGATCGCCTGATGTTCATGCCTCAAGGTACGGACAGGTGGGCACAGCTTTCCGATTCGTGTCCAGCGGGCGCCACTTGCGGCGGCACACAGAGCACGGGTACGCGCGACCGGGCGAGAATCGTGAATGCCGTTCCATGCGGTCCATCGGTTTCGCTGGTGCGCTTGACGCCGATCACCAGCACGCTTGGATGATGTTGCGCAATCGATTCCGCGATCGCATCGCCGGGCTTTCCATCCTTTACGATGAATCGCACTGGAAAACGCCTCTCATTCGCAATGCCGAACTGCTCCAGCGTCGTGGCGGCAGGATTCAGAAATGCCACCGTCTCTTCCGGCCGCCGCGCATGCACCACAATCAACGTCCTGTGAAAAGTCTCCGCAAGCGAGCATGCTGTGGCCACCGCTTCCGAGGTTGCCTCGTTCCGCTCCATCGCCAGCATCACCGGGCCTCCAGGCACGGGCCGGTACGCTCCCGCGTTGTAATCCGCTGCAACCGCCAGCACCGCACATTTCGAGAGCCGCACCACTTGCTCGGCAATTGAGCCAACAAGCACAGGCCCAGCGCCTTGCCTTCCCTCCGTGCCGATCACAATCAGACCGGCTTCATATTGCTCCGCAACATCCACCAGCATCTGCGCCACTTCGCCCTGCCGGACTTCGGAGTGGCTGTGAATTCCTTCTCTGATCAGATCCGCCGCCATCGCGTCCAGCGCGGCACGTGCCTCCTCCGTCAATCCACTCAAGACCTTACCCGGCACCTGAGATGCCAGCGCGTAGTCAACCGGATCCACACCATGGGCAAGCACCACGCGCGCGTTGTACGCTGTGGCGAGCTTCCGGGCATACTCCAGCGCACCATCTGCCCGGCCGTCCAGCCCCGTCGCCACAATGATTGTCTTAAGGCTGGTTGCGAAGCTCATACATCCTTCTCTTTCCGCGGCTGGTGTTCGGCGCAGAACGACGCCATTTCCGTTAATTTCAGTCGGTTCCGTCTCGACACTGCTCGCGAATCTACTGGTCCCGATGGCTACTGAGTCTCCTCTTGCAGCGCCTGCTGGGCAGTGACCACTTTCACCCCGCCCTGTGACTGTGGTCACAAATGTAAGAGAATGCGAAACTTACGTAGCCTTCCGTTTCTCCTCAAGAGCACCTCAGGCTTAACAGGCATCGGCTGGACCATCAGGCGCAGGCTCTACCGCCGCCTTACTGTCATGCCTCTTCCTTCGTTCACATCCAGCGCCTCCAATAGTCGCGTCACCTTCCTCTGCTCGCCGCTCGCAAAGCCGCGCTCGCAGTCGCTGGCGCATCCAACCCGAAACGCCCGCTTTCCCAAATGCGGCGCTACCAACCAATAAAGGAGCCGGTATGCCCGCCCATCAATCCAGCATCGATCCCATCGCCAGGGCTGCGGAACAACAGCATTGGATCAGCCCCGAAATCGAAACCGGCGTGCAGGGCGCTATCCACGCGGCATTCGACTCCATGGGTGAAGCCGGTGCGCAAACCAAGTCCTTCCTTCACGGCGAGTGGATGCACGAACCTCTCCACGCCGCTGTCACCGATGTTCCCATCGGGGCCTGGACCGCCACCGTCGCCTTCGACTCCGCCGCCGCTCTCACCGGCAAGCGCGAGCTCGACTTCGCCGCCGATGCCACCCTCTACGTCGGCCTCGCCGGGGCCGCGCTCTCCGCCCTCTCCGGCCTCACGGACTGGTCTGAGATCCGCAAGCCAGAGCCGCGCCGCATTGGAGCAGTTCACGCACTCCTTAACATCGGAGCCACAGCTCTCTTCGCCTCATCCTGCTTCGCGCGGCATCGCAATAACAATCGCCCCGGCGGACGCGCCCTCGCCGCTGCTGGTTACACGCTCGTTGCCCTCTCCGCCCACCTCGGCGGAAACCTTGTCTACGAGCACGGCATCGGCGTGCAGCACAAAAATAGAAACGCGGCCTTATCCGGATCCATTCACGAGTCCGAACAAGGCCGCTGCCTCGACCTCGACCTCGACTAAAGGGATCCGGCTCCGATCACAGATCAAACAAAACGGCGGGTGCCCCATCCTAACCGCGTTCTTTGCGGTTAGGGTGGGAAACGAACAACCCAGAGCTGGGTGCTCCGGGCCTGCACTGAGCGAAGCCGAAGTGTCCCTCCCATTTGGGGACCGGGGATAACTCACTGTGCTGGCGAACTGCTCGCAGGCAATCCCACCTGCTCCGCCGGCGGCAGCGTGTGGGTGTTGTGCCAATTATGGATGACCGATTGCCATTTCATGCTCCGATCCACCCACAACTGCGCCGCGCGATCGTATCGTGCCATGTTCACGCTCAGCCAGTAAGGCCGGTTGTCCTTAAGCCACGCATTCTTGAAGAGCTGCCCCAGCTGCGCATACCCGTCGCGAATATCCTCGAACCGTCCGTTGTTCGAGCCGATCGTATACATCGCCTCGCCCACTTCATTCCACCGATTCTTGTCTCCGCTTGCCGCAGCCTCCCGCGCCTTCGCATAGAGATCCGCGCACTCCTGAGCAAACTGGAACTTCGAACCAATGAAATCAATCCGCCACGCGCCCAGCTCCAGCGCGTCCAGCGCCTCCTGGTTCTCGAGCTTCCCTGCAGCCCGAGCCTGCGCCAGCAGCGTGATTGCCTTTTCCGCATGAAGTCGCAATTCTGACACCACCGGTAGCAGCTTCGCCGAAATCTCCTTCCCCTCCGGCGAATACGGATCAGCCCAGAAATACCGATCCTCTGCGTCTTCCAGATCAGCTTTCCGCAGCACCGCGTGCGCCGCCATCATCTCCTGCTGTGCCTGGCTGATCTTGCCCGTCGCGTCGCCATGAAACGCCTGCCCGAACGAGGCTGTGAACTTCTCTGCGCTGCTCTCTCCCGGCTGCCACGACGACGCCGCTCCAAAAAGCAGGCCAAACCAGTTCTCGTCGAAGATGCCCTCGCCATCGTCATTCCAGACTGTATTCAGCAGCCCCTTGGCTCCCAGCTTCTGCCCGTCGCGCACAAAATTCTCGATGTTTCCCAGCGCCTCGTTGTTGTTGGGGTAGACACGGTTCCAATTGTTCACTCCCGTCGCAACCCAAGTCTCCAGACCCGACTTCAAGAATGGTTCCAGATTCTTCGTGAAATCCGGCTTCGCATCGTAGTGCCACGAAACCGCAATCATGTCCTTCGGCAGGGTTCCAACCAGCTCTGGCGAGTTCTCCGCAATGTCGCCCCAGAACAGCAACCTCTTGTGCAGCGGCGCAAGCTGCTCATGGATCTTCCCCAGAAAATCCAGGTACACCTTCCCCAATCCCTGTTGCGCCACCTGGTCGTGCGTCCGCCCCAGCCCAAGCTGGTCCGTCTCATCCGCACCAATATGCGCGTACGGTCCCGGAAACACCTTCGCAAGTTCGCCGAACCACTCCCCGATCTGCGGCAAACTCCCCGCATCTCCCGGCGCCAGCACTGCTCCATGCGGCGTCTCACCCAGCTTCGAGTACTCCTCGAACTTCAGTACGTGGTGCAAATGCCCGAACGCCTCCTGCTCCGGAATGATCGTGATGTGATACTTCGCCGCATACTCAACCAGTTGCTTCCCCTCTTCCGGAGTCATCGCTCCGCCCGGAAATGCCGCCACCGGCGTGCTCGCATACGCAAACGTGTGCTCGAAGTAAGGCGAGAAGATGTTGTACTTGTAAGCCGCCAGCGTACGAATCTCGCGCTTCAGAAATTCCATATTGGGCAGCGGCCCGCGCGACCAGTCATCGCTGATTCCTCGATGTGCCATCGCCGGCCAGTCCCGGATCGTCGGCACGAGGAGGACGGCATCCTTCCCGTGCCCGCGAACCAGTTGCTTCACCGTCTGCGCTCCGTAGAAGATTCCCTCCGCAGTCCCAGCCCGTACAACCAGCTCGTGCGCACCCACAGGCCTGATCTCGTACGCCTCATCCGCAGTTTCAGAAATCTCCTTAGCCCGCTCGCTGCTCACGCGTTCGAATCGGACGAGAAGCCCCTTAGCCTTGCCAATCGGAATACCGAGTTCTTTCAGCGAATCCTCAAGATCCTTAGCAGCGAACCGATCCTCGCTGTTGCCGCCAGCTACCAGACGCAACCCTCCTGTCCCAATCGCAACAGACCTCACCGCCTTGCACTCTCTCGGTGTTGGCACCAGCTTCAAATCCGCGCAAGTCGGCGCACTCTGCGCCGAAATCCCCACCACTGCAAACGTCAAAAAGCAAGAAGCAGCCATAACACCGAAGCGCATCAAACCCCCCGAAAAAACGTTTGAATTCCAACCCCGCCAGACTAAATGCTGGTCCCTGCTAGCACAACCGGAAAGACTCATGTTCTACTCTGCCGGGCTCAAAAGAAAATTGGGAAAAGACGGAGGGAGCAGGGGCTTTTAGGCCCCTGAATAGACGGTCCCGGGAAAGGACCTTCAGGCCCGGAACTCTCTAGCTGCTCGACGACTAAATCCGAATGAATATCCTGCGCTTATACATCCACCACAATATCGCCCAGTACGTCGCCATCGTCAGCACACCCAGGAAGAATGGCTCCAGCCCCACTCCAAACACATTCAGAAACCCCATCCCGAGGTGAATCTTGAAGCTGTTCAGGATGAATTCCTCCCAAAGGTGCGCAATCAAATACGCCGCAATCGAATTCATTCCCACCACAACCAGCGGAAACGCAACCTTGCGGTAGCCCTTCACATCGATGACCCACGAGAACGCCGCCAAGAACGCAAAGCACACGCCGCCACTCCACAGCGTCCACGCCGGCGTCCAGATCCGCTTCACAATCGGGCAGATCCCTGTAAAGTGCAGCAGCAGCCCCGCCGCCATCAGCGCAACAGCGGCAATCGCGAACTTCTTCAGTGGAATCTTCGGCGCATTCTCGTGAAACCACCGTCCCGCAATCAGCCCCAGCAGCATAGTTCCCAGCGTCGGAATAAAGCTCAGAGTCAGATACCCGCCGTCGTTGTACGCAAACCTGCTCGTCCGCGGAAACAGATTCAGAAACCACGCATCGAACGCATTCCCAAAATTGCTGTTCTTGTTCCAATGCGACGCGAATCCCTGATAGAGATACTGGTGGTAGAAGTCGGGAGAAACACCTACGGCGGCCCAGTTGTAGTTCGCCCCCGGCGCCGGATACAGCGCCCACGCCAGCCAGTAGCCGAACAGAATCACTCCCAGCCAGATCCACTGCCACCGCGGCTTCAGGAAAGCGATCAGAAACGCAAACGTGTATCCCAGTCCGATCTGGCTCAACGTGTCTTCAAACGTGTAGTACGTAATCGGCCGATCTGTCGAGCGCAGAAACACTCCCAGCGCAATCAGCAGCACACTCCGCCATATCGTGTGGAACAGCATGTGCGCGAAGCTCTCGCCCTTCCGTTCTCTGCTCCTGATTGAATACGGCAGCGCCACGCCCGCCAGAAACGTAAACCCCGGCTGGATCGTGTCGTGTAGGCTCATGCCCGCCCACTCCACGTGCGTCTGGTTGTAAGCAAGAATCCGCCAGAACGTGCTCCCCGGAAACGCCTTCGCCGTATTGGCCCAGCGCATCACCTCGCCCATCATCAGCACCATCACGAGGCCGCGATAAGCATCCACAGCAATATTGCGCGGCGGCGCCGCCGCAATAGTGCCAGCATCCTTTGTTCGTATGACAGACTCTGCCGGCGCAATCGCCTGGCTTGTAGCGGACATCGGCAACTCCATAGAGACTATGCGAGGGCGCCGAAGCGCCCCCGATCACAGTCAAGCGAATCCGCAGCAGTTTACCGCAAGCTTCGCAACGCAGGATACAACTTCCTCCACTGCGCATACCCAGCCTTGTACGCTTCCAGATCCGCCGCATCCGGCGCAATCCGCTGCGCCACCTGGATCGCCTCTCCGCAAGCCGCATCCAGATTCGCCCAGTGCCCTGTGCCCACTCCCGCCATCAGCGCGCATCCAAACGCACCGCCTTCTTCAGCAACCAGGCACTCGACAGTCATCCCATATACGCCGGCCTGAATCTTCCTCCACATCGGCCCTCTCGCGCCGCCGCCGCCCAGCCGCACGTCGCTCAGCGGAATCCCCAGCTCCGTAAACAGCGTGAACGAGTCCTTCAGCGAATACGCCACACCCTCCAGCACAGCCCGCGTGAAGTGCGCCGCCGTATGGATCGTCGAGATTCCCGCAAACGCCGCCCGCACATACGGGTCGAGATGCGGAGTCCGCTCGCCCATCTGATATGGCGCCCACATTAACCCCTCGCTTCCCGCCGGAACCTTCGCCGCAGCGGCCGTCATCGCGTCATAGTTCTGCGCCGCAAAGAACGTATTCTTCAGCCAGTTCAGGCTCAACCCCGCGCCCTGTGTCACGCCCATTACGTGCCACACTCCCGGTACCGCGTGGCAGAACGTATGCATCCGCCCCTTGGGATCCTTCGTCGGCTGCGCCGTCGCCGCGAACACCACGCCCGAAGTCCCAATCGTCGCCGACACCGAACCCGGCTGCAGAATTCCCATGCCCACGGCGCCTGCGCCCTGGTCGCCTGCTCCTGCCACCACCGGAGTCCCAGCCTTCAATCCCGTCAGCCCCGCCGCCGTCTCGCTGATGCGCGCGCACACCTCCGGCGACTCATACACCTTCGGCAGCCAGCTCTCAGGAATCCCCGCCGCCTCGGCCACTTCCTTCGACCAGCGCCGGTGCGTCACATCCAGCAGCAGCGTCCCGCTTGCCTCCTGAACATCAATGGCAAACTCACCCGTCAGCCTGAACCGCACATAATCTTTCGGACACATGATGTGCCTGATCTTCTTGAACGTCTCCGGCTCATGCGTCTTAACCCACAGCAGCTTGGTCAGCGTAAAGTTCGGCAGCGCCGGATTGCACGTCAGCTGGATCAGCTTTTCATACCCAATCTTCTCTGTCAGCCAATCGCACTCCGGCTGCGTCCGCACATCGCACCAGATCAGCGACGGCCGCAACACCGCGCCATTCTCATCCAGCATCACCGCGCCGTGCATCTGCCCAGTCAATCCGATTCCCGCGATCGGCTCATGCGGTTCAGGCGCTGCCGCCAGCGCCAGCCTAATTGACTCCTGCGCGGCTCTCCACCAGTCTTCGGGATCCTGCTCCGCCCAGCCGGGATGCGGCGTACGAAACGGCGCGTGCTCGCTTGAAGCACCACTGATCAGCTTTCCATTCGCATCAACAACCACCGCGCGTGTGCCGCCCGTGCCCACATCCATGCCAAGAAACCACATCGCCTTGCACCCCTCTTGTAAATCGCTTTTCTCTGCGCAGGCAGCATACCAGCTTTGCCTCGCGCCGTGAAGGTTCGCCCATGGCCCGTCTTTTAATCGTTCTCTGCTGAACTTTGTCTCATATACACTCGAATCGCTCCAGAGCTCAGAAGAATCTTCCCCGCCCCCGCAAGCTTTGCACTTCCTGTCGGCCAGACCATCTTGTGAGCTCCAAACTACGTAATCAAAGGAAGCACATGACCACCTCCGCAGTCGCACCTGAGATCACTACGCCCGCCATCTCGCCCGATCACATCCTGCAAACCGGACTCGCATTCTGGGCTTCCAAGACTCTCCTCAGCGCCGTCGAGATGGAAGTCTTTACCGAACTCGCCAAAGGACCCGAAAGCCTGCAGGCCCTTACAGGCCGCCTCGGTCTTCATCCGCGCTCCTCACGCGACTTCCTCGATGCTCTCGTCGCTCTGGGATTTCTCGAACGCGATAACGGCAATTATCGCAATACTCCATCCAGTGACGTCTTCCTCGACAAGCACAAGCCCTCTTACATTGGCGGCATCCTAGAAATGGCCAATAAGCGCCTCTATCATCACTGGCGCCATCTCACCCCTGCCCTCCGTACTGGTGAACGGCAAAGTGAAGAACCAGGAGCAGAGGATGTGTTTTCCGCTCTCTACGCAGATCCCACCCGCCTCAAAGGCTTCCTCCGCGCCATGACCGGTGTCAGTCGCGGCGCCAACATGGCCATTGCTGCAAAATTTCCCTGGAACAAATACAAGTCAGCCGCCGACTGCGGCACTGCGCAGGGCGATCTCATCGTGCAGGTCGCGCTCAAGAATCAACACATCACCGGAATCGGTTTTGATCTCCCCGAAGTCGCTCCGATCTTCGAGGAGTACGCTGAGCACAACGGCCTCTCTTCACGCCTCCGCTTCCAGCCCGGCAGCTTCTTCACTGATCCGCTACCGAAGGTCGACGTCATCATGATGGGCCACATCCTTCACGACTGGAACCTGGAAGAGAAAAAGATGCTCGTTCGCAAAGCCTATGAAGCGCTTTCCGAAGGCGGAGCTTTCATCGCCTACGACAGCATCATCGACGACGATCGACGCAAGAACGCCTTCGGCCTGCTTATGAGCCTCAACATGCTCATCGAAACCCCTGGCGGATTCGACTACACCGGCGCCGACTGCATGAGCTGGATGAAAGAAGCCGGCTTCCGCGAAACTCGCGTAGAACACCTCGTCGGCCCCGACTCCATGGTCATCGGCATCAAGTAGGAGTGGTATAGGGCACCGGCGGCAAAGGAATTGCGAGAGCGCCTCATCTGTCGCCTTTCTTCTAATTAAGAATCTGCAAAAACCGGGATGGGGCGGCAATCACTAAGGAGGCTAGCGATGCACCGTATATCCACTTCGCTGACGGTCCTGAACCTGGCTCTATTGGCGTTGACTCTGTCGCAAAGAGCATTGCCAGTTTCCGCCGACAGTACACCGGCCGTACTGAGAGGCCGTGGCTTGGAGATTGTCGACTCTGCGGGAAGGCTCCGAGCATCGATATCGGTGATTCCGGAAGGTCCAGCGCGCAGAGCCGACGGCTCATTGTCTGAACAATCTGGAAAGGTCTATCCCGAAGCGGTTGTTCTTCGCCTGATTCGTCCAGACGGTAGGCCATCTGTCAAAATTGCGACAACTCAGCAGGGATCCGGAATCGACCTTAGCGGAGGTATCGATCCTGCGTACCTGGTCCTGAATGCGGATGGCGGTGATCCATCTATCATCTTGATCAATCAGGATGGGAAGAGACAACACCTCAACTCCGATTCCGTGCGTGGCGGTCACAGGTAGGCCGAGCCTCCGAGAATTGATCGCGATCGATAGTGAATCTCACGCCACCTTTCATCTCATCTCTGCTCATACTCCAGTTTTGGATACCAGTCTGTTCCCCTGCCCCCAGGCGTGATGTCCAGCATCAGCCATAAAGGATCCAGGTCCGGAGCGCCGCGAGGATCCTGCCCCGGATCCGCCATTGCGCCGCTCATCTCTCCGCTGTAGAAGTGGCGAATCGTTCCATCCCGCCGCGTAAAAACGCTGAACCCCGGTACGTCCGCGTCGTCCGCATTCACGTAGGTA
>Ga0207674_10000672_pt1 | contig 44419 bp, 43 predicted proteins | sample KBSCornC72_FD_184303 | JGI IMG/M metagenome (GOLD analysis project Ga0207674, IMG submission 184303) | Corn rhizosphere microbial communities from Kellogg Biological Station, Michigan, USA - KBS Corn C7-2 (SPAdes) (version 2) | ecosystem: Host-associated > Plants > Roots > Rhizosphere > Soil ... | reverse complement strand
GCAGGCAGACGGCCTCATCGATTAAAAACAAGCTATCATGCTCCGCATTGGTCTTATATCAGATACCCACCATTTCCTGGACGAAAATATCTTTCGCCATTTCGAAGCCTGCGACGAGATCTGGCATGCTGGGGACTTCGGCACGGCTCAGCTGGCCCAGCGCCTGTCCTCCTTTAAACCGCTGCGCGGCGTGTATGGCAACATCGACGGACAGGATATCCGAAGTCTCTATCCTGAGAAATTGAGGTGGACCTCCGAAGAGGTCGATGTTTATATGACCCACATCGGCGGCTACCCTCCCCGTTATAATCCAACCGTAAAAAAAGAGCTCCAGGCCAATCCTCCGGGTTTGTTTATCTGCGGCCACAGCCATATCCTGAAGATCATGTACGATGACAAGCTGCACTGCCTGCATATGAACCCCGGCGCCGCCGGTAATCAGGGATGGCACAAGGTCCGTACCATCGTACGGTTTACCATCGATGGAAAAAATATGCGGGACTGTGAAGTGATCGAGCTGGGCAGACGGTCATAGATACTCCAGTATCTTGCTCCGCAGCTCATTCGGCTTAAAAGGCTTGCTTACAAAATCATTCATGCCACAGGCAAGTATATCGTGCACTATCTCGTTCTTGGGAGAAGCAGTAACGGCTATAATGGGAACTTCTTTAAAATGCTTGCGGATCTTACGGGTGCAGGCAAATCCATCCAGTACGGGCATCTGCACATCCATAAGGATCAGATCGTATCTTTTTCTGCTGACAAACTCGATCGCCTGCCAGCCGTCCGCCACTACATCCAGGTCAGCGCCCCATCCTGTGATAAAACGTCGTGCAATATTGGCGTTAAACGTATTGTCCTCAGCCAGCAGGATCAGCTTATTGCGGAATGGCTCGTTGCTCTTTCCCGCCGTCTTCTGTACAGGGGCAGCCTGCTCAGTTGCGTTGCCGGGCTGAAGTACAATGGTGAAGTTGAAATTGGACCCTTTCCCTAATTCACTCTCCACAACGATGGCGCTGTCCATCAGCTCCACAAGCTTGGCCGATATGGAAAGCCCCAGACCAGTGCCTCCATACAGCCGGGTGGTATTGCTGTCCGCCTGTGTGAACTGCTCGAATATCTTATCCTTCTTCTCCTCGGCAATGCCAATGCCGGTGTCGATGACGCAAAATTTAGTGACATAGGCAGCGCCTTTTTCTTCTATCAGCGATATCTTCAGCTTCACTGACCCTTCACGGGTGAATTTTATGGCATTGCTGATCAGGTTGTTCAATACCTGCGACAGGCGGAAATTATCCCCCTTCACCATAAAAGGCATCTTCTCGTCATATTCCACATCGAATACGATGCCCTTCTCCCTGGCCTTGTAACTGAAGGACTGATACAGGCTTTGTGAAAGCTCTCTGAGATTGAAGTCGATGGCCGACAGCTCGATCTTACCGGAATCCAGCTTGGTAAAATCAAGGATATCGTTGATAATATGCAGAAGACTTTCTCCTGAGAATTGTAAAGTACGCAGATCTTCCTGTTGATCCTCCCTGGGATTGCCCTGCAGCATCAAATGCGTGATGCCGATGACGGCATTCAACGGAGTACGCAGCTCATGGCTCATGACGCTCAGGAACTGTGACTTGGCCTTGGCGGCCTGCTCGGCTTTTTCCTTCATCCGCAGCAATTCCTCCTCCCATTGCCGGCGGGAAGAAATATCTCTTATAAAAGCGCTGTAATAAACTTCGTCCCCATTCTGAATTCCTGTAATCGTCAGCTCGATGGGAAATTCCCCTCCGCCTTTCCGGACGGCCGTCAGCTCTGTACGCTGATTGAGGAACGAGTCATCCGTCCAGCCCGTAAAATCCTTGATCGTCTCGATCAGCAGCCGGCCCTTCATCTCATCCTCGGTATATCCAAAGATCTCTACCGCTGCCTTGTTCCAGTGAATGACATGCCCGGCCTGATCCATAAGCACGATGGCGTCCAGCGCCGAAGAGATCACACCGCTGAGCATGACCTCGTTCTTCCGAAGAAGCTTCTGCGTCTGCTCGTTCTCCTTTATCTTCTGGTCCAGCGCAATATTCAGCTGCTCGGATTCGGCCAGCTTTTCCAGGAACACCTGCTCTATCTGAGCCTGCGTAAATATGCCCAGATGCTCGCGGTCGACGATCTCCCTTGGTATCAGCGTAAGCATATACGGGAAAGATTCCAGCTCCTTATAGCTTCCGGAAAAGACTTCGTATGTCTTTTCAAAGATCTTTCCCGCCAGGGTCTCTCCATAGTTATCCCCAACAAACTTGAAGACCTCGAAACTGAGGAATTGCAGCTTACGGAAGATCTCTCCTTCCCGGATCCTCTCCTGCAGCTCGCTCAGCTCTTTAAGTTTCTTTTCTACGTAACCCTCGCCGGTGCGACCGAATTTATCACTCACATCTTTGAGGAAGCTGTGCAGAAATTCGATGGCCAATATGTTCTTTTGCTCACTCTCCGGTACAAAGAGAATATTGAAGATGGGTTCCTGCAGGATACCGGGGAATCGCTGACGTACGCTTTCCCGAAGGGAGTTCCTGGTAAACCGCTCCGCCTCGAAAGTGGTGAGATATTTTTCAAAAAGTAAATAGGTATTGAATACCTCTTCCACCTTTTTTCCCGGAACCTTGTTCCCAAGCTGTATCAGCTGGGGAGCGGTAGCCGTGGCCGGGATACAGGAAATAAGGTAGTCGAACAGGACCTTATACAAATGCGAACGCGCATCCGAACTCGCCCGGACGGCGCCCTTATTTTTTCCGGCGCTTCTGTTCCTTGCTTTTAGGAGGTTCTTCAGCATGGAAAGACCATCAGCTATGCACCTTTACTGGCCTTATAGATGGAATAAAATCCAAGGCCGGACAAGCCCCAGGTAATGATCAGCGCCAGGAACCAGGCGATGGAGCCGCTGAACGATCCCAGCAGAGATTGGAACAGATTGACTCCATAAATGTGCTCGATCTGCATGTGCAAATGTCCTACAGCCATTACCAAAAAGCCCCAGGCCATAAAGGTCATACCTTTCCCGAACTTCCCGCCCCGCAGCGAATTGGCTGTCATAAAGGCAAAGAAGACGGAGATAAAGAGAAAGGGCAGCTCCATGATACCAAACCAGTATCCCGCTGAATTCGAGTGGGCCTCGGTGGTGGTATTGCTGGCTTGTAAAAGATTGCATTTCACCTGACTGAAGAGGGGTGTGGTGAAGACACCCAGGATAACCAAAAACATTAGCAAGGGTCGAAACTTTTTCATAAATCTGGATTTTTGAAACAATAATTACGAGTAATTCTCGTATGGATAAATACCTGATCCTGATACTCGGTCTATATGCGGTTGTACCTACATATATACTCTTAACGAATTCGTTATAATAAAATTGCAATATCTCATGACCCCGAGCGCAATAATTTTACATAAAATAACGCGAGGAGCCATCAGACCTTTAAAAAAATAATTAACTCCCGATGACCCCGAGCACCGCGAGGAGCCATCGGACCATTGAAAAATAATTAACTCCCGATGAAAGAAACCCGCGCCGATCAATTCGTCTTCCACGAAAGGCTAAACGCTACTTTTCTGGAAGAACTGTTCGAAGGCGATACTATATACGCAGAAACTGTCTTTGAAGATTTCCTACGCGATCTACCTGCCTACTGGGAAAGGGTGCAAACATCCTTTCAGCACAAGAATCTGTCCGTGCTGGGCACTAACATCCACACTTGCAAGACGTTATTCGGCTATGTGGGCTTTACGGACCTGCAGGAGCTCTGCCAGGAATTCGAGAATAAATGTGCGCTTCACACGGCGGACGAACTTCAGTCTGATTTCGCTACCCTTCTTTTCAAAAAGCAGGAAGCCCAGCATATAATTGAAAATGAATATAATAGATTAAAAAGATACAATGAAGGGGCATGAAGACTACCTGTATTATAGTAGAAGATATCCAGATCGCCGCAGACTTTCTCAAAAAATTCTGTGAGAAATCCGGCCTTGTCGAAGTTAAAGGACATTTCCTCAACGTCCCGGATGCGCTGGCGTTCCTCGACGAGCACAAGCCCGATCTTATCTTTCTCGACGTAGAAATGCCTGGCTCCAACGGATTCCAATTATTGGACAGCCTTACCTATTCCCCCAAGATCATACTCACCACCTCCAAGACGGAATATGCTTTCGATGCCTTTCAATATCATGTCAACGATTATTTGAAAAAGCCTTTTACTTACAAGCGGTTCCTGGAATCCATTCACAAGGTCCAGGGCCTGCCGGCCCCTGGAACAGGGTCCACCCCCATCCCCTCCACTCCCCCGCCCTCAGACATCGATTTCCTTTTTATCCGGGCGGATGATAAGCTGGTCAGGCTAAAAAAAGAGGATATCCTTTTTATGGAGAGCATGCGGGACTATGTCAAGTTCGTCACCCCCGGCAAGACCTATATTACCTACAGTACCCTGAAAAGCATGGAAGAAAAGCTGGGTGGACCTTCCTTCATAAAAGTCCATCGCTCCTATATCATCAATATCAATAAGATCGACGACATCAGGGGCAATACGATATACGTACAAGGCAACGCCATCCCCGTCGGCAAGGGCCATAAAGAAGAGCTCGCGGCCCGCCTGAACATCCAATAACAATAGGCCCTTCACCCCCTTCATCGGGTAAATCTTTCTTTCGTCGGGCAGAACCGCATTTTGGTCGAAAAAACTATTTGCGTCCGCAGGGATTTTACATCTTTGTATCAGCAAGCGAAACAAACCCGATCCTGAAAAACCAAGCAAAGGTCCAAACCAAGAAAAACCCTGAATCCTGATCCGGGAAAAACTAAAAGAAGAATCCTGAACCTGAAAAACCTGATCCAGATCAAGAAAAACCAAGAAAGAATCCTAAATCCGAAAAAAATCGATCCAGATCCAGAAGAACCAAAAGGTCCTAAGTCCGAGAAACCAAATTGAGTCCAAATCCGAAAGACCCCCAAAGATCCCTGACCTAAGAAAACCGGTCCAGATCCGGGAAAAACCAAAAGATCCCAGATCCTGAAACCAAGCTGAGTCCAAATCCGAAAAACCGCCACGATCCAGTTGAGAAACCAGAGGATCTCTTTATCCCGACAACCGAAAAAAAAGAGTAGTGCAAATATCCAATCGTCCGAAAGAAACACCTGCCTGGGCAAAACCTGGAATAGTGAATCCGTCCGAATGATGACTAAATTTTGATCGTTGAATTTAACCTGAAGATCGTTGGCCCTGACAAAAAAATTGATGCCGCGGATAGCTCCGCGGCATCTTTATTTCGGCCCTTTGGACAACCGACCCGTGGTCGGTTTTCGGCCCTTCGGCTTTAGGTAAAAGTACCCGCGGGCCGAAAATGGCTAATGATGGTCCCTTGGACAACCGACCCGTGGTCGGTTTTAGAACCATGGTCTGGCTATACCCTCCCTGAAAGGCCAGGGTATGGACACCAGAATGATCACAAGGGCCACCAGAAAGAACCAGAATGTTCTCCTCTGCTTCGCCGCATCCGGAATGCTTTTTTTCGCTACCCCTCTGCCAATCGTGATCAGGGCAATGGCAATGATCATGGCCGTAATATGCTCCACTCCATAAAACCTTGCTACCCTGTCCGTCCCCATATCACTCAGCCTCTTTACTCCCCAGGGACCAAATATCCATTCGTATAGCCCTACCAGCAGCTGTATATGCGCAGAGATCATCAGGAACAAGGCTATTTTCGCCTGCCCCGCGCTAAAAGGCTTTTTCCCTGTCATGCCGGCGAGGCTCATAAGAATGCCTATGACAAGTAATAAAAGGATAACCCATCTCAGAAAACTGTGCAAGTGCAGAAGTCCGGTGTACATATAAATTGAATTTTAAATTTTGGAAAGGCGCCCAAAGCTACGTAAACATTCATCGTAAAAGTGCGGGAATTGGTCTTGCCCGAAATATAGCCAATTCCCGCATATCGCTAAAGATTGTCCTTCGGACGAACCGCTTCCAGCGGTTCCTGGTTTGGCACAATAAGTGTAGATTTGCCTCCATGAGCAAATTAGGAAGATCATGCTTTTATATATTGCTTAGCCTTGGTCTGTCGACGACAGCCTGCAACGGCCACGGAGACAACACCAAAAATGAGGACGCTGTTTTAAAAAAACCACCCTTCGCCGCCCTCACTGACAGTATCAATGGAGGCGCAGCCGACAAGGCAGGGCTCTACTTCAGAAGAGGGGACCTCCTGTCAAGGAACGATCTGCACGAGCTGGCTGCCAACGATTATGAAAAGGCATGGAAGCTCCGTCCCGACGAAACAACTGGTCTTCGCTACGCCTCTACGCTCAGCATTATCAGCCGCCCGCAGGCGGCCATCCGGCTATTGGAAGACTGCCGGAAAAGATTCCCGAACAATACGGGCTTTTCCAATATGCTGGCTGATCTGTACATCCAGGTAGGCCAGACAAGACAAGCTTTACAACTCTACAACGATATGCTCCGCACCGACTCGATGGACTTCGAAGCCTGGTATGAGAAAGGGCTTCTGCAGGAAAAGACCCAGGACACCGCCGGCGCCCTGCTCTCTCTTCGAAAAGCCTATGGCCTGCAGCCCGTCAATACCTATGCGCTGGAGCTGGCCTATATTTATGCGGAGACCAGGAACGCCGCAGCCATTGACCTCTGCAATGAAGTATTACGAAAGGACAGCACGCACGGGCTCATAGACCCACTGTTCATCAAGGGTATTTATTACGCCAACACCGGACAGGGCAAGCAAGCCATCGTTCAGTTCGACTCCTGTATCCGGCGCGATTGGAAATTCACTGACGCCTACCGTGAGAAAGGTATCATACTCTTCCATCAGAACAAATACGCAGAAGCCCTGGAAGTATTTCAGATGACCATAAAAGTCTCCAATACCTATCCCGACGGATATTTCTGGATAGGCCGCTGCTATGAGGCCACGGGCCATAAGGAAGAAGCTTTGCTCTTCTATCAGCGCGCGCTGGCCCTCGACAAGGATTTTACAGAAGCAAAAGAGAGGATACAACGACTCAAATAATATAAACATAAACCATACAAAATGCCCACACCCATCATTGCGCCATCTCTGCTCGCCAGTAATTTTCTCCGCCTGGAAGAAGAATGTAAAATGCTCAACGACAGCCAGGCAGATTGGTTCCACCTGGATGTGATGGACGGACGTTTTGTACCTAATATCAGCTTTGGCCTTCCCGTCGTCGAACAGATACGCAAGGCGACCGCCAAGACCTGTGATGTGCACCTGATGATCGAAGAGCCGGAGAAATTCACGGAAGCTTTTAAAAAGGCGGGAGCAGACAGGCTTACCGTGCACCTGGAAGCATGCCGTCATCTCCACCGGAATATACAACAGATCAAATCCCTGGGCATGAAGGCAGCCGTAGCCCTCAATCCCGCCTCGCCGGTCGAGCTCCTCACAGACATTATCCAGGACCTGGACATGGTGCTCATCATGAGCGTAAACCCAGGCTTTGGCGGCCAGGAGTTTATACCCCATACATTTCAAAAGATCCGTAACCTGAAAAGAATGATCCATGAAAGAGGACTGGACACGCTGATACAAATCGATGGGGGTGTAACGACGGAAAATGCACCAGCCATTTTACGGGCCGGCGCCGACGTCCTCGTGGCAGGCAGCAATGTCTTTAAATCCGCCGACCCAAAAGCTACGATCATGGCATTGAAGAACGCCATTTAGCCAATGCCGGCGCCTAAAACTTACCAGCCAGCTGCTCCAATACCTGTCCTTCCTGTTCGACCCAGCTGGTGGGATGCTCCGGCCACTTCAGCGAATGCTTCCCCAGCTCGTCCGCGATCATATCATAGGCCGTAAAGGCCTGATCCTCGGAGTAAAATATGCTTTTCCAGGATTTGTCAAGGTCCACTCTTGCCTTCATTCCAATACCCCCGTTGTACCATTCAAAACAGGAGGGGAAACCGCTATAGGAAATATCCGTCTTCTGCCGGAAGTGATTGTCCAGGAAGAACAATGAATACCAGTGTATGCAATCCTTTACCCGGCGCCGGAGCTGATCATGCGTCTCGGGGCTGGGTGGACGGATCCGCCACTTGTTATTGGCAGGATAATAGGGATCGTCTTTCATATTCTTGTGCACAATAGCATCTGACTTCAACCGCACAAGGGCGATATCTCCGCCTCTATGCCATAGCAGCTCCATTTGCCGCAATGCGCGCTGACGCACAATAAAAAGGTCCGCTGAACCGTCTTTCCATAGCAGGCTCATCTCGCCATTCTCCTTATCCAGGTTCCATGTCCCTATCTTTAGCCCGCAGCGAGGGTTCAGGAGAGCGGAATGGTCCGGGAAAAGGGCCAGTTCGGGATACTGCCGGGTGTCGGTGACACTGTCCCAGAATATGGCGTTCCAATGGGGCCTGTCGGCATCCTCGAATTCCCAGTCCTGACTAATGGCGCCCTCCAGGGAGAGAGACCGAAAGGTCTTCAGCGAGATCATCGAGCTGTCCAGATCGGTGATCGTGTTCTCTGATACAGTCTTGGAAGCAACCTCGGTCAGTGAGACAGTATCTGAATCCTGCTTGTGCCTGGGAGAGCTTGCATGGTGACAGGAATAAAGCACGATCAACAGGAATAAATAATGAAGTAGGAGCTTGTTCATAGTGCTAAATAAACATAATTTCGGTGATCTTAAAACGCTTTTTTCATTGAGAATTGTACTCGTAGCCCTAACGAACCTCCGGTTCGTCCGAAGGACCAGATATGACCGCAAGGTCACGACCAAGGAGGAGCGTGACGAAGCAGCTACGACGAAGGTCCCTTTCCGGAAAACGGGCTATATTCTCAAGGGGCCCGTTTTCTGGACATTCATTACCCTGCTATTTTTCCAGTCGGCGCTGGCGCAAAAAAGATCAGCCTATATATCGGGTAAGTTGCTGGACGAGAACGAGCATCCCCTTCCCGGCACTTCGGTCACCATCCTGGGCCGCTCCACGGGCATCCTGACCACCGACTCCGGCACTTTCCGCCTAAAGGTCCCCGCCGACAAAGCCTTCGCCCTGGTATTCTCCTTCGCCGGCTATAAGACAGAACAACGCAATTTCCTGCTCAATGAAAATGAGGAAGAACATATAGTTGTACGCATGGAAAGGGGCGCGCGCCAATTGCAGGAGGTGGTCGTTTCCGACAGCCGCGACAGCCGGGAAGCAGGACTCGTAAAGATCAATCCGAAGAACGCCATCAATATTCCCACCCCCACGGGCGGTATCGAAAGCCTGCTGAAGATCTTTGTCGGCTCCAACAACGAGCTGACATCCCAATACTCCGTACGGGGAGGCAACTATGATGAAAATCTTATCTATGTCAACGACTTCGAAGTATTCCGCCCCTACCTGGTAAACAATGCGCAACAAGAGGGCCTGAGCTTTATCAACCCGGAGATGACCCGCAGCGTCAGCTTTTACACAGGCGGGTTCCAACCTAAGTACGGCGATAAAATGTCCTCCGCGCTGGACATACAATATAAAAAGCCCACCGGCTTTGGCGGCTCGGCCTACCTGGGATTGCTGGAGCAGGGATTGCATCTGGAAGGAACAGGAGCCGGGAAAAAATTCACCTACCTGCTGGGCGTACGTAATCGCACCAACCGCACCCTGCTCAGCAGCCAGGAAACAAAAGGCAACTACGCCCCCTCCTCGGCGGATATCCAGGGACTCTTTACATGGCAGCTCAACAGCAGGAACCTTCTCGAGCTGATGGGTACGCTGTCCCAGACAAGATTTCATCTCATTCCCCAATCCAGTCAGCTCACCTCTTCCGTATTCTCCCCCTACTACACCGCCAACCTGGGTCTGGACATCTACTTCGAAGGCCAGGAGATCGACCGTTATCAAACCAATATGATCGGACTGTCCCTTACTCAACAGCTGAGGAAGAACCTGCGCTTAAAGTGGATGCTCTCCCGGTTTGGCGACAACGAACAGCAATCCTATGACATTACAGGCGCTTATCTTTTCGGTGAACGCAATTTCGATAAAGGCAGCTCTGCCTTTGGATTGATCACCGACCCCATGGGCGCCGGAGTTTATCAGAACTATGCCCGGGACAGATTGAATATCGCCGTCTGGAATGCCACACATAAAGGTTATCTCAATCTCGACAAACACTACCTCCAATGGGGCGTCAGCGCCGAACAGCAGGTGGTGAGCAGCCGGCTCAACGAATGGCAATACCAGGACTCGGCAGGCTATTCATTGCCTTACACACCCGGCCAGCCGGCTATCAGCAACTACGTCCAGTCAAACGACAATTTCTCCATCACCCGGCTGACAGGCTTTATACAGGACAATATCCTCTTCGGCAACCCCGATTTTACGCTACAAGGGGGCGCCCGGTACAACTACAATACCCTGAACAAAGAGCTGCTGGTATCCCCCCGCATAGGACTCTCCTGGAAACCCCGGCATTCGGCAAAGGATATCATCTATCGGGCCGCTCTTGGCATCTATGACCAGCCGCCCTTCTTCCGGGAAATGTTAAGGCCGGATGGCACTCTCAACAAAGATCTGAAAGCACAACGCAGCTGGCAGGTAGTCGCCGGATTCGAACAAAACTTCAGGATAGGCTCACGTCCTTTCCGCTGGACAACGGAAGGCTATTACAAACAAATGTCGAAGATCGATCCCTATGACATCAACAATGTACATATTCAATATTTCGGGGAAAATAAAGCCAAAGCCTATGCGGCAGGCCTGGAATTCCGCCTGTTCGGTGAGCTGGTAAAGGACGCCGAAAGCTGGGTCAGCGTGGGCTTTATGAAGACCATGGAAAAGATCGATACGTCCTTCTACACCTATACCCTGGACTCCCTGCATCACCCTGTTGACAGCGCCCGCACGCAGGCAGGCTGGGTGAGACGCCCCTCCGACAGATTGTTCACTTTCGGTCTTTTTATGCAGGACTATCTTGCCACCAATAAGAACTTGAAAGTATTCCTCAACTTCATTTACGGCAGTGACCTGCCTTTCAATATCCCGGGCAGCATCCGTTATCGCAATGCCCTTACCATCCCCCCCTATATCCGCATCGATGTGGGCTTTAGCGCCCTGCTGCTGGACAGCGAGAAAAGCAACCGCCGCAGCCATAGCCCCTTCCGCAACTTCGAGAATATCTGGGCCACCCTCGAAGTATTCAACCTCATCGACAGGGATAATACCATCTCCTATATGCTGATCAAGGACTTTTCCAACACCACCTACGCCTTGCCCAATCGCCTGACGCCCCGCATGCTCAACCTGAAGCTGGTGGCCAGATTCTGATCCGGCACCTTTCACCTTACGCAAACCCGCAGGTTTCGATAGGGTGTTTCCCGCAACTCTACCCAGTAGTATTACGCAATTTTTTCCCAAACCCCACTTATTTTTCCCATATTGGGAGAAATAGGTTTTCTTTGTCAGCACTAACACAATGATTGACAGATAGTTGAATTTTTGGCCGCAAAATGGTCTATATCCAGTCAAACACGTAAGTATGACAGCGAAGCAGCACGAACACCTTATAAAAACAAACACTACCGTGAGTAAAACTATTCTCGCCTTGATCGAAACCTTGATCCACCAGCTTACCAACTCTGAGATTAACCAGCAAAAGATGCATGCCCTGATACCCGTAAGGGTCATTACCAAGGTAAATCGTGATCATCATTAATATATTTTTTTCATGTCCACAGCCATATCAGTTTATCCCAACCCTTTCGATCATTTTATTCAAATAGAGTTGACTTGTGCAGAGAACAGAGATTGTATCATTTTACTGGCGGATCTGAAGGATAACAGGATCATTCGGATGCTTGGGGCCGGACTGGAAAAAGGAGTGAACAAGATCCCGCTGGATGATCTGCAATCCCTGCAGCTGGGCGAATACCAGCTGGACATCAAAGACCCTACGGGAGAATCCATCTACGAGACTATGCTTATTAAGCGATAAAGATACGAGCAGCCTTTCGACAACAGGATATAAGAGCACTACCCGGTGCTCTTTCTGTTTTCTACCAATGACAGCCCAATGCCGTAACTTCGCATCATGACAAAGCTATCGGTGAACATCAACAAATTCGCCACCCTTAGAAATAGCAGGGGGGGAGATAATCCGGACGTGGTCAAGGCGGCCATCGATGCACAGTTGTTTGGAGCAGACGGTGTCACCGTACACCCGCGTCCCGACGAGCGGCATATCCGTTACAAAGACGTTTATGACATCAAAAAGATCATCACCACGGAATTCAATATAGAAGGCAATCCCCAGGAACAGAAATTCGTGGACCTGGTGCTGGACGTACGTCCCCATCAGGTGACGCTGGTGCCGGACGCCCTGGGACAGATCACCTCCAACCATGGCTGGGATACCATCCGGCATAAGGACTATTTGGTAGACATCGTGAAGAAGTTCAAAGCAGCCGGCATCCGCGTGTCCTTGTTCGTAGATCCGATCATCGCAATGGTGGAAGGCGCTGCGGAGACAGGTACGGACCGCATCGAGCTCTATACCGAAGCCTATGCCCATGGCTTCCCCAACGACAGAGAAAAAGCAATAACCCCTTATCGCACCGCCGCCATCCGCGCCATGGAGCTGGGCCTCGACCTGAATGCGGGCCACGACCTCGACCTGCATAACCTCGCCTACTTTGCTCAAAATATTCCTAATCTCTCCGAAGTATCTATCGGACATGCCCTGGTCTGCGACGCCCTATACCTGGGATATGAGAATACAGTACAGCTGTACAAACGGCAGCTGCAGCCTATAGAATAGCCAAAGAGCCCAAATACCAGAAGCCCCTGGAAAGGGGCTTCGCACTTTTGCTTTATGATATGACCTTCTTATAAGGTCTCTATCTCTTTCACCTCTTCCATCTCGTCATCCACCACCCGCACGATTTTGATCGAACGCTTATCCTGTACCTGCACCAGGTATGCGAGGGGCCTGCCGGACACGCTGATCTCATTCACATAAAGAATGGAGTAATCATAATAAACGCTATGGATCTGTCTCCATACCGCGGCAGGCAGAAAATCCGGAGTATAGCTGGCAATAGTAATAATCCATCTCCCCCTATCGTCATAGAAGGCTCTCTTCGTCACACCGTTTTGCACAAACCGGCAGACATAGCCGCCATTCTCGAGTGACCGCCATTCGGCATTCGAAGCATCCCTATATACTCTGGAGAAATTCCTTACCGCTCTTGCATTCGGGACCTCTGCACCGGGCACGTGCGCGCTGGCCAGCAGAACAAGGCTGATCCATATGGTGGTAAATAATAGCTTCTTCATATCTCTTGTTTTTATTTGCAGGCTAAATTAATATCCCATATCGCGGGAAAAATAGAGTTGCGACCAGGACCCGCCGACCTGCGACAAACGCCATTCGTCGCAGGAATACCATATTTGCCGGAGAGATGTCTACCTTTGTAAAAACAGATTGCTGCTTGTCCTTCCACACTTTCATATTCTCTCCGGAAAAAAGACACCGGCGACAACGCCACCTGGTGTTCTGGGGTATTTATGCCAGCTATTTTTATATGCAAAGCATTTCGCCGAATTGCATTAAGGAGCTGGACTCAAAAGATGTATTCAGCTATGCCTTCGTCAGCCTGTATTGCTTTCTGCCGGCCTGCGTTATCAGCGTCTATGTCTCGCTAACGGTTTTCTATTCCTATATCCATCGTAAAAAGAAATATGCCATCGCTCTTTTGGGATATTTTGCCCTCTATGCGATCCTGGCCTTTATAAATTATTTCTTCAGCCTGCTGTTCTTTCAGCAGTCCTGTCATTGCGATATTGCCCAGGTACCCTTTATGAGAAAATTTGCGTTGGGTTATATCAACGGGCAGAATGCTATTATTGCGGGAGTGCTCGCGCTGGGCATCCGGCTGACCAGGAACTGGTATGTACAGGTGAAGGAAAATCTCCTGTTGGCCAAAAAGGCGGCACGCACGGCGCTGGACCTGGAAAAAACAAAGCTGCATCCCGACTTCCTTCTAGGATCGCTGGACAATATCGTTCATCGCATCAGGACAGGCAGCCCCGACGCCCCGGATAAGATCGTCGATCTCTCTGATAAGCTGAGCCGATGGCTTTATGAGGAGGAAGAAAATGCGTAGCCTCTACCATCTCGCATTCTGGACAGCCAGGTATTTGTTCCTGCTCTCCTCAGCCTTTGTCACCGGCTTTCTTCTGAATGATACGCCCAATTACAGTCTGTCAATGTCTGTATTGATGGAGCTGCGCAATGAAATGGCATACACCTATGTAATGGCCTATATCATATTGCCGCGGTTTCTTTTGCGAAAAAAATATATCGCCTTCTTTGCCATCGCCCTACTGTATATGTTGCTGGTCCAGTACCTCGACGACAAGCTGGCACAGTATATGAACCACTGGACGCCCGCCAACGAATCGCTGACCTTTCTCAACCGCTGGGCGTCCTTCTGGGGCTATATAGGTTATGGCCCGCCCTCCGTATGCGCCGTATTCCTTGTCATCCGGATGCTAAAGCTCTATTATAAAAAGATGGAAGAAAAAGAGGTCCTCCTTCGCGAAAACGCCAATGCAGAGTCACAATTGCTCAAAGCCCGCGTACATCCTCATTTTCTCTTCAATACTCTCAACAACATCTATTCCTATACCTACGACAGACCCTCCGACGCGGCCGCGCTCGCCGAAAGTCTTTCCGGCACCATGCGTTATATGATCAGTGATTGCGAAGCCAGTCTGGTGCCCCTGGAGAAAGAGCTGAAAATGATCACAGATTATATCCAGCTGGAAAAAGTACGGTATGGCCATCGCCTTGCCGTGATCGCCGACATACAAGGCAGCCCGGATCATAAAATGATCGCTCCCCTGCTGATGATCCCTTTTATCGAGAACTCCTTTAAGCATGGCGCCAGCCAGATGATGGAAGGTTCCTGGATCAAAATGCATATCTTTATCGACGACGCCATGCTCCAAATGGAAGTCAGCAATAACAAGCCTTTTCATCCGGCAACACATCATGAAAAAAGTGCGGAAATTGGTCTCGTCCGAAAAATAGCCCAATTCCCGCATATCGGGCCTTCGTCGGAGCTGCTTCGACACGCTCCTCCTTGGTCAGAACCTTCGCACGGGCTCGGTTCTATCTGCCCTTCGGACGAACCGCTTCCAGCGGTTCCTAATAAAGGAGGCATTGGATTAAAGACGGTGCGCAAAAGGCTGGAATTGCTCTATCCCGGCGACCATCATCTGGAAATAGATGCTACACCCGGGACATACCGGACCCTTATAAAAATACCTTTACAACCTTCCGGGCATGTCAACTAACAAGATCATCACCTGCCTTGCCGTCGATGACGAGCCACCCGCGCTGGATGTCGTTACACGTTATATCAGCGCCATTCCTCAGCTGCATCTCGCAGGCGCCTGCGCCAATGCGGTACAAGCCCTGGCCATGCTGCAGCAGCAGCCCATCGACCTGCTCTTTCTCGATATCCAGATGCCCCAGATCCTTGGCACCCAATTCCTGCGCACCTTAAAAAACCCTCCAAAAGTTATCTTCACCACCGCCTACAGGAAATTTGCTGTGGAAGGATTTGAGCTGGATGCCGTGGACTACCTGCTAAAGCCGATCACATTCCAGCGCTTTCTGAAAGCAGTAAATAAGGTGATGGACCTGCCGGTACAGGACACACCGCCCCTTCTTCCCACGAAAAACAATTCTCCGGAATTTATCAATATCCGCGCCGACAGAAAAATGCTGAAAATAGCCATCGACGACATTATCTATATCGAAAGCCTGAGAGACTATTGTAAGATCGTCACACCGTCGAAGAAGATCATTACCCGGCAACCCATTTCCTCCATCGAGAGCAGCCTCCCCGCGGACAGCTTTATCCGCATCCACCGGAGCTACCTCGTATCCATCCGTAAAATAGAATCCTATACCGCCGAATTTGTCGAGATCGCTCAACAAGAGCTACCCATTGGCCGGATGTACCGCTTATCCCTTCTTTCTGCGCTTTCATAGTTCATTTGTCCCACTTCAGTATAAAACTTATTCCACTCTGGGATAACTAATTTTATATTTGGATACTACACATTTGTAGGCACTCACCAAAAACTATTGCTATGTCATACCAGAAAGGACTCACCGTCAGCATGCTGCTGCTGACGCTCCAATTCGGAGCCGTTTCCCTTACACATGCGCAATTGACCGCCCTGCCGGATGGTGGTAATAACAGAGCCACTGTCAGCGAGTCGGTAGGTATTACCAAAGTCACTATCGACTATTCCCGTCCTGGTGTAAAAGGAAGGGAAGGACAGATCTGGGGCAAGCTGATCCCCACCGGCCTCACCGATCAGGGTTTTGGCACCAGTAAAGCAGCCCCCTGGCGGGCAGGGGCCAACGAGAACACAACCATCGAATTCAATACGGATGTAAAGGTCGAAGGACAGGATCTTCCCGCCGGCAAATACGGTTTTTTCGTCACCTACGACCCCAATGAATGTACATTGATCTTCTCCAGGAATTCTACCTCATGGGGAAGCTTCTTCTACGATCCGAAAGAAGATGCCCTCCAGGTAAAAGTAAAACCGGTGGCGTTAGACAAGAGCGTGGAAAGGTTGCGGTATGAATTCGAGGACCAGAAAGAAAGCTCCGCCACCATCGCGCTGGAGTGGGAAAAGCTGGCCATTCCCTTCAGGGTGGAAACAGACTTTATCAAGACACAGCTGGAATCATTCCGTCGCGAGCTGCGCAGCAATAAAGGCTTCAGGTGGAACGCATGGGTACAGGCCGCACAGTTTTGCGTACAGCATAAGACGGATCTCGATGAAGCGTTGGATTGGGCCAATTATGCCGTCAGCGGCGCTTTCGTCGGACAGAAAAACTTCCAGACGCTGTCCACCAAGGCCCAGGTGCTCAACCTGCAAGGCAAGACGGCAGAAGCCGACGCGACGATGAAGGAAGCATTGCCGCTGGGACAGGTGGCCGATATTCATCAATACGCCCGTCAGCTGCTGACGCAAAAAAGGACGAAGGAAGCCTTCGATGCCTTTAAATTGAATTACGACAAACATCCCGGAGAGTTCACCACCAATATGGGGATGGCAAGAGCATGGTCTGCAATGGGAGATTATAAGAAAGCCCTGGCCTTCCTTCAAAAGGCACAGCCACAGGCGCCGGACCAGGTGAATAAGGATAATATCGTCAAACTGGTCAAGCTGGCCGAAGAAGGAAAAGACATCAATTAGTTGCAGCCCAATAATTCACAAAGCTTTGCCTGGAGGTCAGGCCCGCGAAGATTCTTCCCGACAATTTTGCCGTTGGGATCTATCAGGAAGTTCTGTGGGATACTCTGTATATGATATTTTAAGGCCGCCTCATTGTACCAGTATTTCAGATCGCTGACCTGCGTCCAGGCAAGGCCATCGTCCTTGATAGCTTTGAGCCAGGGCTCCTTGGATTTGTCCAGCGAGACGCCCAGGACGGTAAAATTCTTATCCTTGAACCTTTTGTATGTGCTGACCACATTGGGATTTTCCATGCGGCAGGGACCGCACCAGCTGGCCCAGAAATCCAGCAGCACGTATTTACCTTTGAAAGAAGAAAGGCTTACAGCCCTTCCGGATGTGTCGGTTTGCGTAAAGTCCATGGCATCCGTCCCGATGGCCCCGATGCTGGCCTCATCCAGCTTGCTTTTAAGATATTGACCATAATACCCCTTTTGCACTTCCGGAGTAAGGGTATTGTATCTCTTTAGCTGCCTTCCCACATCTTCGGACAGCTGATTCAACACCACCATTACAAAAGGCGATACATAGGATGAACGTTTGTCCGCCACAAACACATCCAGCTGGTTCATCGTCGAATCCGCCACCCGCTTGTATATCTTAAAAAGAGAGTCCCTGACCTTTACGCCTTCGGGCGAGTTGGCCAGCTGCATGACACTGTTGATACGGGTAAAATAAGGATTGAATACTTTCTGGAATTCCACAAAATCGTCATTGGAGGGGGAACCCTTTGCCACCAGGCCTTTGAGGTCTTCTTGTGATCCGCTGACGGAAATATTGTCGTTACCCATGAAAAGAGGGGCCTTCGTTTTGGCGCTCCCTAAATTCAGCTCATAAAGATTAGGTTCTGCTACATGCCCGCTCAGCACAAAATGCTGCCCTTTCGCAGGGACCTTCGCCACCGTGTCGGTAGGATTGGATACGTCTGTCAGGAATACCAGCTCGTTATCCGCCAGACCCTTGATATCTCCCGTGATGGTGAATTGAGTGTCCTTTTTTTCCTGGCCGAAGGACAACAACGGCGCCAAACCCAGCATCAGGCAAGCCAGGTTGATCCGGGATTTATGTCTTTTCAATGGTCGGATCGAACCTCGCACTCCAGTCTTCACGATATCCAAAAATGAGCTCGGTTTCATATGTAATTATTTTTTATGTCTTGCTTTAAGCACGTCGGTGACGTCCTGCAAATTAAAGCCTTTTGCGTGCAAAAGGATCAAATAATGAAAAAGTAAGTCAGCAGCCTCGTTCAGGAACAGCTTTTCATTATGGTCCTTCGCCTCAATGACCAGCTCTACGGCCTCTTCTCCTACTTTTTGAGCTATCTTATTGATTCCCTTATGAAAAAGCCCTGCCACATACGATCCGGATGGATCGGCCTGCTCACGCCGCTGCTGGATGATCTCCTCCAGACTGCTAAGAAAGTCTTCGTGCTGGTTCTTCTCATCCCAGCAGGTGTCAGCCCCTGTATGACATACGGGCCCCAGTGGCTCCGCCTTGATCAGTAAGGTATCCTGGTCACAATCCAGGGCAATGCTCTTTAGAAGCAGATAATTGCCGCTCTCCTCCCCCTTGGTCCACAGCCTTCCCTTGCTCCTGCTGAAAAAAGTAACCTTACCTTCCTGCTTCGTCTTATCCAGGGCTTCCTGGTTCATAAATCCAAGCATCAGCACCTTTTGTGTAACAGCGTCCTGTATGATGGCCGGCACCAGCCCGTCGGTGTATTTCTCAAAATCGATGTTCATCATAAACTATATTCTTACTGCAATATGTTGATCCCGCAAATATCCTTTTAATTCCGGAATTGAAACTTCCTTAAAATGAAAGATGCTGGCAGCCAGCGCCGCATCGGCCTTGCCTTTTCCCAGTATGTCCACAAAATGCGGCATGGTGCCTCCACCGCCCGACGCGATAACGGGCACAGGCAGGGATTCCGCCAGCTGTCGGGTAATATCCATGGCGAACCCCTTCTTCGTACCATCGTGATTCATGGATGTCAGCAGTATCTCCCCCGCCCCCAGCCCTACGGCCTGACATGCCCAGTCGGCGCAACGCGTATCCGTCCTTACTCTTCCCCCATTGAGATATACATACCATTCACCATCTTCCTCCTGCCGCGTGTCGATAGCTAACACAACACACTGACTTCCGAACTCTTTTGCCAATTCTCTTACCAGTTCCGGACGGCGGTATGCAGACGTATTGACAGATATCTTGTCGGCCCCATTCTGCAGCAGCAGGCTCACATCCTCTACACTGCTGATGCCGCCCCCCACCGTGAAGGGAATGTTGATATGATGCGCGATACGGTTGACCAGCTCACGCAGCGTCTTCCTTTTCTCATTCGTCGCGGTGATATCCAGGAACACCAGCTCATCTGCGCCCTGCTGAGCATACAATGCTCCCAGCTCCACAGGGTCGCCCGCATCACGGATATTCTCAAAATTCACCCCCTTGACAGTCCGGCCATCCTTGATATCCAGACAGGGTATAATTCTTTTCGTCAGCACGTTCCTTTATTTTTTTGATGTTAACGCAACTTTGGTCAGCTCCGCCAATGTAATATGCCCTTCATAAATGGCTTTCCCGATAATGACACCCTTGCAGCCGATGTCCTCCAGACGGAATACATCATCCAGCTCACTCACTCCGCCGCTGGCAATAAAATGCAGCTCCGGAAATTTTTGAACGATGTTCTTATACAGGTCCAGAGAAGGCCCCTGCAACAATCCATCTTTGCTGACATCTGTACAGAACAGCTGCCGGATGCCACGACCTGTATATTCTTCTATAAAATCATAGATCCATTTATCCGTGGTCTCCAGCCATCCTCCTACCGCTATCTTCTCATTCTTTACATCAGCCCCCAGCAGGAACTTATCCGCGCCGTATTGCTGCAGCCAGCCGGCAAAAGTCTCCGGGTCCTTGACAGCCAGACTGCCAATGGTAGCCAGCGCCGCCCCCGAATTGAATACGATGTCCATATCCTCCGCTTTCTTTATTCCGCCTCCAAAGTCGATGACCAGGCTCGTCTTCCCCGCCAGCGTCTCCAACACTTTCCAGTTCCTGACAGCGCCTGCCTTTGCTCCATCCAGGTCCACCAGGTGCAGCCGGATAAGACCCGCATCCTCAAAGGCGCGGGCCACTTCCAAAGGATGCTCGTTGTATATCTTTTTCTGCGCATAATCACCTTGTGTTAGACGCACACACTTACCGTCTATGATATCTATTGCAGGTATGATCTCCATTCCTGTTATTTAAATGTTCTCTAAAAAATTCTTTAATATCCGCTCGCCCACCGCCGCCGACTTCTCCGGATGGAACTGGACGCCATAAAAATTATCCCTGTGCAGACCCGAACTATACGGCTGACCATAACGGGTCGTAGCTATCGTATGCTTGCCGGGAGCAGCATAATACCCATGTACAAAATAACAAAAGCTGTTTTCCCCTAGCCCTTCGAACAACGGGGTCTTCAAATCATAGATATTATTCCACCCTATTTGCGGGACCTTCAGCTTTTCGCCATTCTCTCCCTCACCTAAGAATTTTTTGACCTTCTCCTCGAAAATACCCAGACAGGTCGTGTCATTCTCTTCGCTGTAGCTGCACATAAGCTGCATACCCAGGCAAATGCCCAGCACAGGCTGCTTCAATTCCCTTAGCAGCGCATCCAGCCCCCGGCCCTTTAAATACTCCATGGCAGTACTGGCCTCTCCCACGCCGGGAAAGATCACCTTATCCGCCCCGTATATCAGCCCAGGGTCATCTGTCACGACAGCCTGCTGACCGATGCGTTCCAGCGCATACAGGACGGACTGGATATTGCCCGCATTATATTTGACAATAACAGTATTCATACTTATGCTCCAGGGGTTTCCCGCCCCAGAATAGGTTTTAAAAATGCCGCCGTTGCAGCATTGATATCTTTTGCATTCTCCAGCGCCTTTATGTACGCCGTTCCGATGATAGCCCCATTGGTATACCGGCATGTCGTCTCGAATGTCGATTTGTCCTTTATTCCAAATCCTACCAGCACCGGGTTCCGCAATGGCATATCTTGCAGCTTCTCGAAATAAGCCTGCTGTCCTCCCATGTCCTTGTCCTTGCCTGTAGTAGAGGAAGAGGATACGGCATACAAAAATCCCGAGCTGAGCGAATCAACCTTTGCAATGCGCTCCGGCGAAGTCTCGGGTGTGACGAGAAAGACAAAGTCCAGTCCATACTTTCGTATGACGGGGCCATATTCCGTCTCGAACTCATATATCGGCAGGTCGGGCAGGATCAGCCCATCTACACCTGCCGCTGCCGCGGCGGCGCAAAATCTTTCAAACCCATATTGCAGCACCGGGTTCATATAGCCCATCAACAATACAGGCAGCTGGATCGTCTTACGAAGGTCCTTTAGCTGCTCGAAAAGAACGGCAATGGTCATTCCATTTTCCAATGCCTTCATGCTGCTGGCCTGTATCACCGGACCGTCGGCTAAAGGATCGCTATATGGCATGCCCAGCTCGATCATATCCGCTCCATTGTCCTGTAACGCCTTCATCACTTCCAAAGTGCTGTTCAGCTGCGGATACCCTGCCGTACAATAGACATTCAATACCCGCTGGTTCTTCCTTGAAAACAGATCCGTTATTCTGCTCATAAAACGTCCTCCATGGCCCGCATATAGGTAGCCATATCTTTATCGCCCCTGCCGCTGAGACAGAGGACTACTGTGTCCTTTTCATTTAATTGCAATTGGTTGAGCCCTGCCAGCGCATGCGCCGACTCCAGCGCGGGTATGATCCCTTCCAGCCGGGTGAGCTCGAATGCCGCCTTCAGCGACTCTTCGTCCGTCGCGCTGAGAAAGGTAGCCCGGCCGCTGTCATATAAATGCGCATGCAACGGACCGATGCCAGGATAATCCAACCCCGCCGAAATGCTGTGTGGCTCTACTACCTGCCCGTCTTCCGTTTGCATGACAAGGCTCTTGCTGCCATGCAGAACACCCGGCCGTCCCAGCTGCGTAGTGGCGGCGCTATGTCCGCTGTGTACCCCATGCCCTGCTGCCTCCACGGCTATCAGCTCTACGCTGAGCTCGTCCAGGAAATGATAAAAGGCGCCGGCAGCATTGCTCCCCCCACCCACACAGGCTATCACATGCGTAGGCAGCTCGCTCCCCGTCTTCTCCATTAGCTGGGCCCTGATCTCCTCGCTGATCACGCTTTGGAAACGGGCAACCATGTCGGGGTAAGGGTGCGGTCCCACCACGCTGCCGATGATATAATGCGTATCGGTCGGGTTGTTGATCCAGTCCCGTATAGCTTCGTTGGTAGCATCCTTTAGCGTCTGGCTGCCGCTGGTGGCGGGCACTACCTTGGCGCCCAGCATCTTCATACGGGCTACATTGGGCGCCTGCCGCTCGATGTCCTTCGAACCCATATAGACGATGCACTCCATTCCCTTCAGTGCGCACACCGTGGCTGTCGCCACTCCATGCTGCCCCGCTCCCGTCTCGGCAATGATCCTCTTCTTACCCAGCCGTTGTGCTAACAATATCTGTCCTATGGAATTATTGATCTTGTGCGCCCCGGTATGATTGAGGTCCTCCCGCTTGAGGTATATCCCGGTATTGTACTTGTTGCTCAGCCTCCTTGCCAGGTACAGGGGAGAAGGACGCCCTACATAATCCTTCAGCAACGCATTATACTCCTTCTGAAAGGAAGCTTCATGCATGATCTCCAGGTATCGGGTACGCAGCTCCTCCACGTTGGGATAAAGCATCTCGGGAATATAGGCTCCTCCAAATTTCCCATAATATCCCTGCTTGTCGGGAGTGTAGGAAGAAGCAGCCTTTTGTTGAATGGTACTCATATATTATTCTTAAGGTTATCCAGCATCGCTCTTATTTTTTTCAGATCCTTTATACCCGCCGCGGTCTCGAACTTGCTGTTGATATCGATGGAAAACATCTTTTTTGCAACGGGCTCCCGGGAGAATGCTTTCAGTTTTTCCGCATCACCCGGCTCGATACCCCCACTCAAAAAGAACAGTTTATCGATATCGGCCGACTTCAGCGTATTCCAATTGAATTTTTTCCCTGTCCCTCCATATCCCGCCCCCTCCGTGTCGAAAAGAAACATATCACAGGAATCCTGATAAGGGCGGATCAGCCAATCGATAGGATCGTCCTCACCCAGCCGGAAGACCTTTATCACGGTAATATAGTTGGACAGCTGCTCGCAAAATCGCGGGGTCTCATCCCCATGCAGCTGTACCATATCCAGGCCATAGCTGTCCACCTGCTTCATGACATCGTCATACGTGGCATTGACAAAGACGCCCACCTTACCCAGCCGCAGTTTTGCCCTCTTCACCTGGTCGCCGGTTAAATGACGAACCACATATCGGGGCGATTTGGGGTAAAATATAAATCCCGCAAAATCCACCCCCATGGCGTCGAGCTGTTTGACCTGGTCGATATCGGTCATTCCACAGACTTTTACTCTCATGGTTTTTCTCCATTGCATACCGTCTGTTACGGCATGCATTTTTACTGGTGAACGAATGCGGCAAAACAATCTTAGACCTTGGCCTTGAGTCCAGCTGCGAATGCTCCAAAAGCTGCCCCTGGGTCCTTTTCTTTCATAAAATTCTCTCCGATGAGGAATCCGGTGAAGCCGGCGTCCTTCATGTGGAGAATGGTTTCTATCTTGCTGATCCCGCTCTCCGCAATAAGGATCTTACCCTTCGGGATCCTCTTGCTCAGTTCAATGCTTCTTTGTATATCCACAGTGAACGTCTTCAGGTCCCGATTGTTCACTCCCACTATTTCCGTTGCATCGCAGATATGTTGCAGCTCCTCCTCGTTATGTATCTCCAGCAATACCTCGAGTTCCAGCGATCGGGCAAACTCCGCCAGCCGTTGAACTTCCCCGGGTGTCAGACAGGCTGCTATCAGCAGGATCACGTCGGCGCCGATGGCCCTCGCCTCGGCGATCTGGTATTCGTCGATAATAAAATCCTTTCGCAGAATTGGGATCTCGTTGACACGCGCCCGCTGCAAGTCGTCTGAGCTGCCTCCAAAAAAGGCGGAGTCGGTCAGCACGGACAGACAAGACGCTCCTGCCGCTGCATAGCCCTTTGTAACGGTCACCACATCCACCCGGTCGTTGATCACCCCCTTTGAAGGGCTTTTTCTTTTAAACTCTGCGATGACACCCGTCCTGGACGGGTCAGTCAGGAATTGCTTCAGCGAAAGTATCGGTCTGGCATATGAAGGGCTTCTCTCCAGCGTCGCCACAGGAACAGCCTCCCTTCGTTGTGCGACCTCCACTCTTTTGTGCTCGATTATTTTGTCTAGTATGTTCATTGTAAGGATATCAATGTATTCAATGCCTCATAGGCCTTTCCGCTTTCCAGACTGTCCACCGCCGCTGCATACGCGTCGTCGTATTTCCCATAATTGCCGGTGGAATAAAGCGCCATGGCGGCATTCGCCAATACTACGGCATTCTGCGCCCAGCTGCCTTCTACCTTCAGTATTTTTGTAAATATCTTAGCCGCCTCTTCCACCGAATTGCCCCCGTAAATATCGGAAGCATTTACCATTCGCTTGCCCAATTCTTCCGGCGTCATGATCTTTTCTCCCTTTTGTGTGATCACTTTTGTATCACCGGTGAGGGATATCTCATCATAACCGTCCAGGCCATGGATAATAGTGTAATATCCTTCCGTCTGCTGCAGCAGGTAATTGTATATCCTGGCCATTTCCAGGTTATAAACTCCCACCAGCTGGAATTTGGGACTGGCGGGATTCACCATGGGCCCCAGCATATTGAAGAATGTCCGCACACCCAGGTTCTTCCGGATAGGACCCACGGTCTTCAGGGCGGGATGGAACATCGGAGCATGCAGGAAGCAGATACCTGTCTGCTCTATCTCCTGCTTCAGGCGGCCTGCATCGTTCTTGAACTTATACCCCAGCGACTCCATGACATTGGACGCCCCGCTGATGGTGCTGGCGCCATAGTTGCCATGTTTGGCTACTTTCTGACCGGTGCCGGCTACAATGAAACAGGATAATGTGGATATATTGAACGTATTCTTTCCGTCGCCTCCCGTACCGACAATATCGATAGCGTCCTGCCCATTCAGGTCCACCCGCACACAAAGCTCGAGGAGCGCGTCCCGGAAACCCTGCAGCTCATCGATGGTGATGCTGCGCATGAGGAACACGGTGATAAAGGCGGCGATCTCGCTCTCGTTGTACGCCCCTCCGGCGATATTCGTCAGCACTTCCCGGGCCTGCTGCCTGGTCAGCGTCTTGTGTTCAAACAGGTATTGTAATATCTTCTTCATAACTATGCTTTCAACCAGTTTTTTATTATTTGTTCGCCTTGCGGGGTCAGCACACTCTCGGGATGGAATTGCACCCCCTGTACATCCAGCGTCCTGTGCCGCAGGGCCATGATCATATTCTTCTCGTCCCTCGCCGTCACTTCCAGCTCTGCCGGAAACCCTTCCTCGCTGACGACCCAGCTATGGTAGCGGCCGACCTCGAGCTCGTCAGGTAATCCCTCAAACAGATCGTTCCCGGCCTGTCCATTACTTCCCTTGCCCGGCCGCAATATTTTCACCGGTGTGGACACGCCATGGTACACTGTGCTGAGATTCACCAGCCGGCCGCCAAACGCTTCCCCGATGGCCTGATGCCCCAGGCATACTCCTAAAATGGACTTCGACGCAGCATATTCCCTGATCAGGGGCAACAGCAGCCCGGCCTCCCCGGGAATACCAGGCCCCGGCGAAAGGATGATCTTATCATACTCCTTTACTTTCTCCAGCGGCAGCTTGTCATTGCGGTGCACTTCCACCCTTTGACGGATCAGCTTCTCCACCAGGTGCACGAGATTATAGGTGAATGAATCGTAATTGTCGAATACAAGAATACGGGCCACTATGCTTGATTTTTAAAATGTTATTTATTTACTTATCTCCTCCGCGAACAAAATAGCTTTTTTCAAAGCCCCTAATTTGTTGTTTACCTCCTGCAGCTCGCTCTCGGGCTGACTGGCAGCTACTACACCGGCGCCTGCCTGGTAGATCAGGGTATTGTTCCTGCTCAGCAGACTGCGGATCATGATCGCATGATTGCAGCTGCCGTCGAAACCCATAAACCCGATGCAGCCTCCATAATAGCTTCGCGTAGTAGGTTCAAATTCATCGATCAGCTCCATTGCCTTAAACTTGGGGGCGCCGCTAAGCGTACCAGCGGGGAAAGTGGTAGCCAGCAGCTCGAATGGGTTGTACCCATCCCGCAGTTTCCCTCTGACCTCGCTCACCAGGTGAATGACATGAGAATAGTACTGCACCTGCCGGTACTGCGCAACGGAGACCTCGTCGCAATTACGGCTGAGATCGTTACGGGCGAGGTCCACCAGCATGACATGCTCCGCATTTTCCTTTGCATCCTTGAGCAGCTTATCCGCCATCATCTTGTCCGTCGCATCGTCGCCGCTCCGTTTGAACGTACCGGCTATAGGATGCACCACTGCCTCCCCATTCTGCAGGATCAGCTGGCTCTCGGGCGAAGACCCCATCAGCTTGTAGTCGCCATAGTCGAAAAAGAAGAGATAAGGTGAAGGGTTGATGCTGCGCAGAGCCCTGTATACATTGAACTCATCACCGGCAAATTCCTGCTGAAAACGACGGCTCAGCACGATCTGAAAAACATCGCCCCGGTGACAGCTTTTGATGCCTTTCTTTACAATCTCGATATATTCCTCATCCTTTAGGTTGGAGGTCTCCTCACCCTTGACCTGGAAAGGATATACAGGGACATCCTTGCTCTTTATCAGGGATTCCACTACAGCGATCTCCGATTCCAGCCCTGCGATCTGGTTCTCGCAGATATACAGCTCATCCTTGAAATGATTGATGGCTATGACATATTGATACAGCCGGTAGCGCATCAGCGGTATACCCGTCCTGTTGCCGCTGGACCTTAGCTTAATGGTATCGAAGAATTGTACGGCATCGAAAGTCGTATAGCCAAAAAGTCCCTGCACAGCTCTCACCGGTCGCTCGGGCGAAGGCTTCGAGTCAAAACGTTGCATGAACTCCCACAACAGCCGGGGAGTTTCCGCCAGGTTGCCTAAAGGTCTTTTTTCAGGGGGCAGACCCGGCAGCTTGAACTCTATGTTCCGGGTGTCGGATATCTCGATGCCTGCAATGGCATTGATACAGATAAAGGAATAGCTGTTCTCGGCTGCATGATAATCCGTGCTTTCCAGCAAAATTGTGTCACGAAACCGGTCCCGCAGCCGCAGGTAGATACCCACGGGTGTATAGATGTCCGATAACAGCTTACGGCAATGCGTTTTGATCTCTATTTTTTTCATGACGATTTATAATGAAAAAGGCCCCGGAATCCCGGGGCCCAATATGGTAATACACATAGTAATAGCATTACTTGCCCCGATTGGAGTTTGTATGCCACCACCACGCTTTATTTATGAATTGTTTTGTCATTGCACCGCAAATATGACCCTCAAAAATCACTTTTCCAAATTTAATTTTCGCCGCCTTCCGGCCGGCCCTGCCCTTACAATACTCCCTTTGTGCTCGGCAGGTAATTGCTCAGCGGATCCCGCCTGACAGCCATTCGTATGGCTTTTGCAAAAGCCTTGAAAATAGCCTCGATCTTATGATGCTCGTTCTCACCCTTGCACTCGATATTCAGATTACATTTGGCAGCGTCCGAAAAGGATTTGAAGAAATGAAAGAACATTTCGGTCGGCATTTCCCCGATATGCTCCCGTTTGAACTCTGCATGCCAGACGATCCAGTTCCTTCCTCCAAAGTCGATCAGCACTTTGGCATCTGCCTCATCCATGGGCAGGGCAAATCCATACCGCTCCATCCCCCGCTTGTCGGCCAGCGCCTTTGCAAACGCTTCTCCCAGCGCAATACCCGTATCCTCGATGGTATGATGCTCGTCGATGTGCAGATCTCCATTCGTACGGATAGTAAGGTCCATCTTACCATGCCTTGCTATCTGCTCCAGCATATGATCGAAGAAACCCAGTCCCGTGAAGATCGCGGCCTTGCCGCTGCCATCCACATTCAATTCGATCTTTATCTGCGTCTCGCTGGTATTGCGCTCATGTATCACACGACGCAGCCCCAGCTTCAAAAACTCGTATATCTCGCTCCATTTCCCCGTCTCCAGGGCCACTACTTCATTCAGCTCGGTCAATGTATCTTTTACCTCCCGGCCCCCCAGCCCCGGCTCATTGTTCAGCCAGATGGCCTTGCACCCCAGGTTCTTCGCCAGCTGCACGTCGGTGATCCTGTCCCCGATGACAAATGAATTGGCAAGGTCGTATTCCGGATTGTTGATATAGCGGGTCAGCATGCCCGTGCCCGGCTTCCGGGTAGGCGCATTGTCCCTGGGAAAGCTTTTGTCGATGTATACTTCTTCGAAATGAATGCCTTCATTGTCCAGGCTCCTCATGATAAACCGCTGCACGGGCCAGAAAGCATCTTCCGGAAAATCCCTTGTTCCCAGACCATCCTGGTTGGTCACCATCAATAGCTCATAGTCCATCTCCCGGGCTATGCGTCCCATGAACTCAAACATATGAGGATAGAATTCCAGCTTGTCGAAACTATCGATCTGGTAGGTAGGAGGAGCTTCGTTGATGAGCGTCCCGTCGCGGTCGATGAATAAAACTCTTTTACTCACGTTAATAATGATTTTTTTTATGGTGTTCGCGCTTCTTCGAGGTCATGAATAAAAAAATGAACTTATTGGCCTTTTAACATTTTTTAAGTAATGGTAAATTCTCCGCAAACCTACGTTAAATAAGCTGGAATTTCGTCGATGTTAAAAATCAGACGAGATGGGCTTGAATATGAAAATAGATCTGAAGAATGTATATAACATTGTGCTGGAAAACAGACAGCAACTGGCAAGTGCATTTGACGCCGTTTTAATCTCCGGAGAAAAAATCCGGTTAGGGGTAAAAATAGCCCACACACCGCATCCATTGATCGCCAATGCATATAATCTGGCTTTTGGACCTCTTAAAGAGGATGGGACTATTGATGATAAAGTCAGGCTGTCCCATAAGGATTACTCGAAGGTTTTCTCGACCGTGCTATTGGAAGCAACCGCTTATTTAGAGGAACATCCTGATCGATATGTAGGTATTGATGGCTCTAATAACGCACGTGCATATATGTATTATAGATGTATACAAAACAACTTCCCCTATTTAAGTGGGATTTATTCAATCTCAGGCATAAAATATTACATCCGAATGCTCAGAGAAGGGGAAGACGGTAATTGTGACCTGGATACTGAAGATGTAATCACAACGCTTAAACCAATTGAGGCAAATGAAACGATAAAAGCCGATAAATTATACAATTACTTCATTTTCAACCTCAAATTCAATAAAATATCTGTTTGAAAAATAATTAAATTTGTGTACTATGACAGAAGAAGAAAGACAAAGCATCCTTCAAAAGGCCAGAGAACGTGCCTTACATGCCAAACTATACGGCACAGACTTTGAAATCCCTGGCGATCCCTGGGAAAATGACTCCCTGGCCAAAGTCATTAAAACAAAAGAACAAGCCGAATTCTTAATGATGCAAATGGAATGGAACACGAACAAAGCCAACAAAAAATAAAAGCCAGCGTGATTACGCTGGCCACAAAGAATATTCACACCGCCCCTTACTTCTTATAGCTTATCTTCCAAACATATCCCTTCGCATCATCCGTCACATACAAGGATCCATCAGGCCCTTGCGCCAATCCACACGGACGATGATCCGCCTTTGCAGCAGCCGTATTTTCAGGGCTGCCGGAGAAATTATCCGCAAACACTTCCCAATCTCCGCTGGGCTTACCATTGCTGAAAGGTACAAACGCTACAAAAAATCCCTTCTGCGGCTCGGGCGCCCTGTTCCAGCTGCCATGGAAGGCGATAAAAGCCCCATTCTTGTATTTGTCAGGGAACTGATTTCCCGTATAGAACAACAAACCATTAGGAGCCATATGGCCGGGGAAAGCTACCACAGGGTCCTGCGCATCCTTACCGCCTTCTTTCTTGCCATCTCCACCATATTCCGGTCCCAATATCTTTTTGTGCTGGATCTGATCATAGTAGATATAAGGCCATCCGCAGTTGGAACCCTTATGCAGCTCATACATGCATTCCGCAGGCAGCTCGGCGCTCTGCTTCGTGTCGAACAGATCGGGGAAAAGATCGTGCAGCTGATCCCTTCCATGCTGCATGACAAACAGGCTGTTGGTAGTTGTGTTCCAATCCAGCCCTACCACATTGCGCAGCCCGGTGGCATAATGTACACCCGTACCATAGGTCTGACCGGGCTTGTCAGCCTTGAACTGCCAGATACCGCCGGCCGAATCCAATATTTTACAGGGCTTCTGTGCAGGTGATCCCTTCTTCCTGTCCTGCAGTTGACAGGCATTGGAATAAGCGCCGACATTGACATATATATTACCGTCATTATCCAGTGCAATGGACTTCGATTCATGTTCACCACGATTAAGCAGTCCCGAAACGATCTTTTCCGGATTGTCGGGATTCGTCACATTAAAATTGCTATCGAGCTTGTACCGGTAAACATCTTCATTGGATGAGGCATAGAGATAGCCATTTTTGATGGCAATACCCGTACCGCCATAGTTTCCAAAACCCGTAGTCTGGTCAGGCTTTCCATCCCGATAGGCGCCCTGCAGACGGACGATGCCCTTCCCATCTTTTGTCCCGCCAAGCTTTACGAAGATGGCCCCATTGGACGCGACGGCAATATGACGGGCCCTCCCAAGATCCTCCGCTACTATAGTAGCCACAAATCCGGAAGGCAGCTTGATAGTGGAGTCTGCACTGCCCCCAGTCACCCCCGAGGACGACGCAGTCTTATTTGAGTCAGAGGAAGGCTGCTCTCCTTTATTCCCTCCACCGTTACATGCAAAAAGTCCTGTCATGCACAAACCCAGGGCAAGATGCAGGGCTTTGCGCGGCATTGTCGTTGATTGGTTGATTAGCTGGTTCATGGGAAAACACTATTGATAATTAAGCTGTAATTTACGTGAATGCATCCACCGGCCAATCACTAATTTTTCCCTTAGACCCGCCCATACTGAGCCAGCGCCTCCAGCAATTGATGGTTCTCCGATTCCGTACCCACTGTTATGCGTAAACACCCTTCACACAGCTCGACCCTGCTGCGATCACGGACCACGATACCCTTGCCCAAAAGATATTGATAAACAGCTTTCGCATCAGCAACTTTTACCAGCAGGAAGTTGGCATCGCTGGGATATATCTTTTTGACGACAGGAAGTGCCGATAGCCGACTGCTCATCTCCTCCCGCATGGTCACCAGCGCCCGTATCATATCGTTGACCTGCTCCATTTCCTCCAATGCCTTCAAGACCAGCTCCTGGGTAGCCTGGCCGATATTATAGGGAGGCTTGACCTTATTATAAATATCGATAATGGCCTCACTTGCAAAAGCCATACCTAGCCTAAGGCCGGCCAGACCCCATGCCTTGCTCATCGTTTGCATCACCACCAGGTTGGGATAATCCGACAGCTCCTGGATAAAGCTCCGGTGACGGGAAAAATTAATATACGCTTCATCCACCACCACGAGGCCGTGGAAATTATTCAGGATGATCTCCACATCCTGACGGTTCATCGAGTTGGCCGTCGGATTGTTGGGACTGCAGATCCAGATGATCTTGGTATTCTCATCCACCAGGTTCTCCAGGTGCACCAGGTCCAGCTGAAAATCATCCAGCAATGTGGCCCTGCGTACTTCCACATCGTTGATATGCGCGCTGACCTCATACATGCCGTACGTAGGCGGGTTGATAATGACATTGTCCTTACCAGGTACGCAAAAGGCGCGATACAATATGTCGATACATTCATCGCTTCCATTGCCAAGAAAGATGTGCTGCGGAGCAATCCCCTTCACACGGCTGAGCGCTTCCTTTACTTTCCATTGCAGCGGGTCAGGGTACCTGTTATACCACCGGGTCAGCGGTGAGCCCAGGCTGTTCTCATTGGCATCCAGAAAGACCTGTGCCTCTCCTTTGAATTCATCCCTGGCAGACGAATAGGGTACCAGCTGCCGGATATTATCTCTCAATAATTTGTCCAGTTGAAACATAACATATAAAAATTTGTGTGCACCACGGCGCACTATGACATTCTTACCCTGACGGCATTGGCATGCGCCCGAAGCCCCTCGGCCTCCGCCATTTCGACGACGGCAGGACCGATGCCCCGGATACCTTCACGGGTCAGCTGTTGAAAGGTTATCTTTTTTACAAAACTGTCCAGGCTCACACCACTATAGGCCCGGGCATATCCATTGGTGGGAAGCACGTGATTGGTGCCGCTGGCATAGTCACCTACACTCTCCGGAGAGAAATGCCCGATAAAAACGGAGCCTGCATTGACGACCTTTCCGGCCAGATCGGCCGCATCGTCACAGGCCAGTATCAGATGTTCGGGAGCATACTCATTCAGCAGGTCCATGGCCTGGTCCGCATTCTTGACTACGAACAGGCGGCTGGAGGCCAGCGCCCGGGCAGCCACATCGGCACGGGGCAGCAACGCCAATTGCCGTTGAACGGCCTCCTGCACCAGCCCCGCCATCCGGGAAGACAGACAGACCAGCACCACCTGGCTATCCGGCCCATGTTCAGCCTGTGACAGCAGATCAGCTGCAACAAATTCGGGGTTGGCATTTTCGTCGGCATAAACAGCCACTTCGCTTGGGCCCGCCGGCATGTCGATAGCGATCCCATCCTTTTGGATCAGCTGCTTGGCGCAGGTGACATACTGATTCCCGGGGCCGAATATCTTATACACGGCAGGGATAGTCTCTGTACCATATGCCATGGCGCCTATCGCCTGGACGCCACCTGCCTTGTAGATCTTTGTAACGCCTACGACCTTCGCCGCATAAAGGATGGCCGGATGCAGCCTGCCCTGTGCATTGGGCGGGGAGCACAGCACGATCTCCTTACAGCCAGCCAGTTTCGCCGGTATTCCCAACATGAGCAAAGTGGAAAATAAAGGGGCCGTACCGCCGGGTATATACAATCCTACTTTCCCGATAGCTACGGACTTCCTCCAGCAACGTACACCGGACATAGTCTCCACGGCCTCCATCGTCTGATATTGCGTTCTATGGAAGGCTTCGATATTCCGATGCGCCTGATGGATGGCATCGCGCAGCGCTACGTCTACCTCCACCTGAGCCAGCTCCTCTTCGCCGACCTGCAATACTTCCGGAGCCACCTTGTCAAACTGCAGGGTAAAATTTCTTACCGCTTCGTCCCCTCCATCCCTGACGGCCAGGAGAATGTCGGCCACTTTCTGCTCCAGCGTTGAAGTATCCAGCACGGGCCGGGACAACCACTCCCGCCGCTGTGCGGGGGAGATAGATGCAAAATTTCGAATGTCAATCAATTGCATATCGATGTATTAAAGGATCATTTTTTCAATCGGTACGACCAGGATACCCTGTGCGCCCGCATCTCTCAGCCGCTCGATGATATCCCAAAAGTCATTTTCGTTCAGTACGCTGTGTACGCTGCTCCAGCCGGGCTGGGCAAGGGGGAGCACGGTGGGACTCTTCATACCCGGCAGCAGCCCAATGATCTCCGGCAGCTTGTCGTTAGGCGCATTCAATAGAATATATTTATTGTTCTTCGCCTGCTTCACAGCCCGGATACGAAAAAGAAACTTATCTAAAATGGACTGCAGTCCGGCATCCAGGTCCTTATTCCGGATAAGGACAGCCTGAGACTTCAGGACGGTCTCCACCTCTTTCAGCCCATTCATAAACAGGGTGCTGCCGCTGCTCACCAGGTCCACAATGGCATGCGCCAGCCCAATGCCGGGAGCGATCTCCACGGAGCCGCTGATCTCATGGATCTCCGCCTCTACTTTGTTCTTATCCAGGAACTGACGTACCAGGGTCGGATAGGTAGTGGCTATCCGCTTGCCCCGCAGATATTCTACTCCCGTATACTGGTCGCTCCTGCCTACGGCCACCGACAGACGACATTTGCCAAACCCCAGCTGTTCCACGACATCCACCTTCCTGTTATTCTCGTACAGCACATTCTCTCCTACAATGCCGATATCGGCTACCGCATCCTCGACATATTGAGGGATATCGTCATCCCGGAGAAAATAGATCTCCATAGGAAAATTGTCCGCTTCTGTCTTTAGCTTGTTTACCCCGTTCTTAAGATCGATACCACAATCTTTCAGGAGCTTTACGGAATCGTCATACAGGCGACCCGATTTTTGAATGGCGATTTTTAGCTTCATTGCCAGTATTGGTTTTAATGTCTGACCTTTCGGTCGAACCGCTTCCAGCGGTTCCTGTAAAAAATTAGGGGCTTACCTCTGGTAAGCCCCTTAATACCTTGTTTTATATACAAAACATCACCGGCCTACCCCATTGGTAAGAAAAAATGATGGTGATGAAGATGTTTTTGATTCATTGGTGGCCCAAAATTAATGGTGAAATGCGAACGACCAAAATTTTATTTTACCGACCCGTTTGATGGACTACTCCAGCTTCCTGCGTAACCCGGCCGCCTTATCATAACCCGGCGCCCCCGCTGGTATCTTATCGATCCACAACCTGGCGGCCGCCTTATCCCCTTTCTGTGCATAGCTCAGCGCCATATAAAAGGCCGCCTCATATCGGAAAAGACTTCCGCCCTCAAATACCCGCAGCAAATCTCCCCGGCCTTCGTCCATCGTTCCAATGTGCAGGCGCGCCACTCCCCGGTAGAACAGTGCCGTCTGGTTCGAAGTATCATCCTTGTACGTCTGGTCCAGCAATGGCAGCGCCTTGTCAAAAGCACCCGCATTGAAATATTCGGAAGCCCTCTCCATCAGCGTATCATTGCCCTCTCCCCGCTCGGTGACACCCACCATCTGCGTTTTTCCGTACTTATCCATGTAGTCGGAAGGCCATAACATCACCACAGCAAAAAGGATGGCCGCGGCAGCAGCCATTCCGGCTATATACCTGGGGAACCGCGTCTTCATTTTCACCACCCTCGCGCTGCCTCCAGAACTCTCCCCCGACGGGTTTCCGGTATCGATATTTCCCCCCGAGGTCCCGCCACCTCCCGCAAAATATTTTCCCCGCATGTCCCCCAACGTTCGACGCAGGGCGGCCGCACCTTCATCCGGCAAACGCTGCTCCAGCGTCTCCTTCAGCTGCCGGCACAGCGCCACACTCTCCGCAAGAGCTGCATCGGACCGCAGGTCTGCCTCCATCTTTTGCTTTTCTTCCAAAGACAGCTCGCCTTCTACATAGCGTATGATGTCTTCGTTGGTATAGGTTGACATAAAAAAATGTATTTCAATTTAGCTGGCCGTCCCCTGGCCGGCCGTCTGGCCCATAGCCCCGGTGGCCGCCTGTACGTATGATAGCAATGTCGCCATACATTCCGACTTCTTTTTACGCAGATACCCGTAGGTGACTCCCAGCAATTCAGCAATCTTCTCCTGCTTCTCACCCGTCAGGCTCATCCGGAGTATCTCCCGGCATTTTTCTCCCAGCCTCTCAAACTGCTGAAAGAAAAGCCTTGCCTTTTCCTCCTCTACCCCCACCCGTTCGGCGGCGGCAAATACGTCCTCTCCGTATTCAGATAAGTCGTCGCTGGATTTTGTTACCTGCCGCGTCCCTCTTTTCTTTATCTCATTCAGCCATTTTCGCTTGCACACCAATAATAAGAAAGGCTGAAAAGGACATGTCAGCTGAAGACCCTTGTATTTGGCCTGGTTATAAATGTCGATCAGGGATTCCTGAAAAATGTCGGCAGCATCGTCCTCCGTGCCGCTGTTTTGTATGATCCAGTTCCGGATCCCAAGGGAAAAAAGCCGGTAAATTTCACCAACTACTTGATTATCATTACCTAACAAACCTTCTAAATAACGCTGGTCGGGATGGATGGCCATCGAGGTTTTTAGCGAATATCGAAAAAAAAGGTCAAAAAGGGGGTAACATCCGGCGCGTCCTGTTGATATAGTCAAAACTGACCTGTGGTCGGTCGTCCGAAGGACAATCATTAACCATTTTCAGCCCGTAGGTACTTTTTCTTAAACCGAAGGGCTGAAAATATAAACAACACTCCTTTTATGAAAAAGATTACACTGATCATCAGCGCAGCCCTTACCGTGGTCGCCTGTAAAAAAAGCGATGCGCCCGCCCCGCAGCAGAACAATGCTGACGGAGAGAAGATGGCCACATTCATGAAGAACAATGGCCCTGCATTCGAGAGCTTCACCGTAAATGCAGATGCCGGCGCCGTGCTCACCTCTTCTAAAGGCACTACCTATACGATACCTGCGGGCGCCTTCCAGACCAAAGCAGGAGCTTCCGTAACGGGCAACGTTACGGTCAATATAAAAGAGATCGGCTCTCCTGCCGACATGATCTTTAGCAATAAGCCCACGCTCACCCGCGACGGCAGATTGCTGGCCTCCTATGGCGAGTTCTTTATCAGGGCCGCCCAGAACAACCAGGACCTGGAGCTGAAAAAAGACAGCGCTATCAAGGTCGCCGTCAAGGCCAAACCCAACGGCCAGGAGATACCCATGTGGAGCGGCGACTCGACCATCACCACCACTGTCAGCGGATATGACTACCTGAATGTGGAGGTTACGCTCAGCGTACAGATGTCGGTGAATAAAGGTATCGTATGGGATCAGCTGACCACCGGAGGCTATGCCTTCTTCAACAGTTCCAACGGCACCCTGAATTTTACCATCGACAGCCTGGTACAATGGAAGAACTGTGATCAGATCATCAGCAACTCTTCCGACCCCAAGACCACGGTGCTGGGTTATTTTACCAGCCACTATAATGCCCAGACACAGCAAAGCTATCAGGGGGACCAGCCGACGATCCTTTTCTTCAAACCCCATAATCAGAACACGCTGATCAGACTGTATGACGTCATCCTCAACGCCCCCGCCGGCTACCAGGGATTCTACAGCTATCAGCAGTCCATGCCCATCGGCATGCAGGGCACTTTCCTGGCCATGAGCACCATCAACGGCAAGTTCTATGCGGATATGAAGGACGTTACCATTCCTGCTCCATCCGGCAGCAACAACTATACGACCTTTACATTCGACCCCCAGGAAGTCTCTGAAAGCACTATGGTGAGCATGATAACTTCTATGAACACCAAATAAGTTAAATTGTCCTATAAAAGAGTCGGCACAATGTGCCGACTCACTTTTCGTTAATATGTTTTATGCTGAAAGCCACACTCATCATAGTATCCCTGCTGGTAATATCCTGCATCACCCGTGCACAGGATTCCATCTTCCGGGCCCAGGACTCCATCCCACCGGTGATCCATGTTGACGAAGTAGGCGACAGCGTCCATTTCTCATCCCAGCTTCGCCCCCTCCGGCAGATCGCCGGAGCGCCCACGGCCTTCTACACCTATTTCTGGGAGCTGGGCGACGGCCGCTTCAGCTTTGACAAAGAGCCCTTATATGGCTATCGCGACACCGGCATCTACCAGGTCCGGCTGTATGCCACCAATAACTATGACGACGGCAAGGCGCCCCCCACCCGCCCCCGCCCGGTAAAAATAAAAAAGAAGGCCTCGGGCAATGTCTGGGCCTCTCATTTCTTCCATGGCTCCGGCAACATCGAGATGAAGATAAACCGTAACCCCAGGCCGGGAGAAGACTTCGTAGCCATCATGGGCTATCGCAGCACACAGGCGGACAGCCTTTCCGGAACCCTTGTCCTTTTCTACAACGAGCGGCAGTTCGGCCAGAAAGGATTCGAGCTGGCAGAAAAAAGATATTATAACAGGGAGGACAGCAGCTCATTGGGCTCCCTGATGGCCAGCCTCGATGCACGGAATGAAGAATACCTGGCCCGGACAGGCGGCCTGCAGGATGGTCTACCGGATCATCAACAGTATGGGCACCGGCATAGTCTCGCCAGCCAGGCCTTCCGCCCTTCCGGCCCCGAGATCACCTACGATGCAGCCCCCAACTACACCTCCCAGGCGCATTCTCTCCTGGGAGCTCTTGTAAAAGAATACACGGGGCATACCGTCCTCCACTTCTCCGGCATACACAGCGGCGAAGAAAGATTTGTATTCATGGACCTGAATACCCTTCCTACCATGATCCAGGATACCAACGCCACCGTAACCCTCACAGCCATGATGGTGCCGGATGATCCCTCCTCTCCACCCGAGCTCCATCGACTGGAAGTAGCCGTAGTGGCATCCCATGACCCCAACTATATGCAGATAAAACCTCGACGGATCAATTACCGGTTCATGGGCAAGAAAAAAGAGATCACCTACACCGTCCATTTTCAAAACACCGGAAGAGGTCCCGCGAAAAGGATCGCCATCGGTCTTGCCATACCCCCTCAGCTCAACGGCAGCAGCGTACAGCTGAAAAGCATGAGCCCCGCATGTAAATGGTGCGACTCCGCATACAATAGTCAGAGCTGTATTGATACCATCCGCAAGGACGACAGCCTTTATTTCGTTTTCAACAATATTTATTTGCCAGGCCTTAACCAGCAAGGCGTCACAGACAAGGACTCCACCAAAGGATTTGTGGAATATACCATACGATTTAAGAAAAAACCTAAGAAGATACCTTTTAGCACAAGGGCCGCCATCGTATTCGACAGGAACGACCCGGTGATCACCAACAAAAGCACGGCCCGCTTCATCAAAGGCATCTCGCCGGGCATCATGGCAGGGTATGTCTATTCCCCCACCAATGGCAATTATTCGACCAACGGCTCTCTGCAGCTGGGATACGTGCTGGCGCCCTATGCTCCTTCCCGTCCTTACTTCCAACTGGAAGCATGGGCAGGATTGCTCCAGCAGGATAACCGCACCACAGGCGTCACAAAGGATCAAACGGACACAGCCATCGGTTTAGGGAAATATCTCATCGTAGGCAGAGAAACAAAGACCACGGTAAAAAAGAACAGCTTTGAAGTGACACCCCTGCACTTCCGCCATAATATAGGGAACTGGATCGGGGTCGGCGTGGGCGCCCAGGTAATGGTGAACATATCCGAGCAGGTCACGACGGAATATAAGGTCTACATGAACACTACACTGCCGCCCATCACCCCCAGCACGGCCAGCACCTTTCAAAGGGCAAAGACCCTATGGCTGCATACCTGGAATGCCGCCCCCTTTGCCGATATACAGGTAGGACGTGTCAGGACCGGACCGGTGATAGGATTACGCTATCTTCGTCTGCTGAAAGGAGATGTCTCCAATAGATTTTTCCTCTATGCGGGTATCAAGCTGTAAACGTCTCATACTACAACTGACAACGATCCTGTTGTGCTGCCTGGCGAAAGGCAATACGCCGGCCGAGCTGACCCAGCAGCTAAAACAGCTACGCGACAGGAACGACCTGACAGGATGGATCTACCTGCAGATACAGTGGGTGGCCAAATCCCCCATCAGCCGGAGCAGCCAGCTCCGACAGGCCGAACAGGAAGCCTGGCGTACAGCTTCCACCAATGAAGAGATACAAGCCTGGCTGGACCTCCTTACCAACGAAGGATATGCCTTGCTGATCAGCGGTGACATCGTTCATTCCACCGATGCCTATACATCCGCCTTTCAATGGGCAAGACAGCACGCCGAGCTGGTCGACGATAACATGGTCCTGGAAAATATCCTAAAACCTCTTGGCAACAATTATACCCGCCTGGGCGATTATGAACAGGCCCTCTTCATTCATCGCAAGGCCCTGGCCATCGCACATGTGCTGAACGAACCTGAAGCACTGGCAAGCACGCTCAGCAACCTGGCCAATACCACCAGCAATATGGGCCGCCCCGCCGAGTCATTGGATTATTGCCGCCAGGGACTGGCCGTGGTAAAAGCTTCGTCCCCCATCCGTGGCCTCCTGCTTTCCGAACAGGCAGACGCATTGATGGCCCTCGACCAGCCGGAAGCCGCCCGGCAAAGCATCCGGCAAAGTATAGTGACGCTGAAAAAAAGCAATACACCTGAAGCTGTTCGATGGTTGCTGATGGCTTATCAGCAGGCAGGTGATATATACGCAGCCGATCCCAAAAGATCATTGGGTTATTACCAGTCTGCATTGAAACAAGAGCATCTTTCCGGCCAGGAAAGTGCGCTTCCCCAACGGCAGAGAGCCAAACTCTTTCAGCGCATCGGCAGTCTCTACGCACGTACCCGCCAACCCGCCGCCGCTACACAATGGCTGGATCGATGCCTCTCCATTCTCATCCCCGGCCGTCCCATCGACTCCCTCGAAGAAAAGGACCTCTATGCGGAGAACACGCTGATGGACCTGCTCTATACCACGGCAGGACTCGCCGAAGAGCAGGGGCATACGGACAAAGCCCTCCGTCTCTATAAGCTGTGCTTTACCACGGAATATGCGCTGCGACGTCAGCTGGTGACAGGCTCCTCCCGGGAGCAGTCTGTTTCGGATAGCCATAAACGATACGAGACGGCCATCCAGGCTGCCTGGAATGCCTGGAAGACCACAGGCACCCCCGCTTATCGGCAGGCGATGCTGACCTTTATGGAAGACAGTAAGGCAAAGCTATTATTGGACGAAGTAATGCAGCAACAACAGCTGGCCGGAGCCACCGACAGCCTGAGCAACAGGATCAGGCTGCTGGAAAAAGCCCTTATCTATTACAGGAAAGAAGCCCGGCAGCAACCCGACAGCATCCGTCAGGCCATGACCCGCCAGGAAAGACAGGTGGAATGGGATCTCGCACAGCTCCGTAAAAAGGTCCCTGGCATCGAGCAGCCATCTACGCTCGAAAAACCACCCCTTGCCGAAAACCAGCTGATCCGAAGTTTCTTCTCCGGCACACGGGCATTGTACATCGTCGAGCTCGGGCAGGATGGGATACACTGGACAGACAAGCTCAGCATGCCGGAAGGATGGCAGGACAGTCTCCGGACCTTTATCCATGCCTGGTTTGAAAAAGGAGCCGGGAATATGATCAACAATCCCACCGGATATTACCGGCGGGCGTACGCGATCTATCAGCAGCTGTATGGGACTCACCCACTGGCACAAGGGAAAGAATACATCCTGCTGCCCGACGGTGCGCTGAGCCTCCTTCCCATGGACGCGCTGGTCACTGCGCCTGTCTGCCCTCCCTCTCCTGCCGACTGGCCCTTTGTCATCCGTCAGGCCTCCGTCTCCTATGCATGGTCCATACGTACATTGCAACGTCAGATGCAGTCGCCCGGCAATGGTAAAGGTTTCTCGGGGTTCTTCCTTGCGGATACGCGGCAGCTCCCACAGCTGAGCAATGTCGCCGGTGAGGAAGAAGCCATGGCGGCCACCATAAAAAATGGGAAATGGTATAAAGATGAGAAAGCCACCACCACTGCCTTCCGCCAGGCGTTACAGGAGTCAGCCATCGTACACATCAGCTCTCACGCCTTCTCTGGAAAAGACACGGGACAGATCCCGCATATCGCCCTGTACGATCAGCCATTTTACTTATTTGAATTGAAGGACCTGCAGCAACATCCGGACCTGGTAGTGCTCAGCGCCTGCCGGACAGGGGACGGAAGGATGGTGATGGGAGAAGGAGTGCAAAGCCTGGCCCGCGCCTTTATCGCACAAGGCGCCAATGCCGTCGTGGCAGGATGGTGGAATGTCAACGATGCAACGGCCGCTCAGCTCATGCAGCGTTTCTACCGGTCATGGACCACCAGCAGGGCCAGCATCGCCGGCTCGCTGCGCAGCTCCAAGCTCGATTGGCTCAACGACCCGCAGATAGCTTATCAGCGTAAGCTCCCCTACTACTGGGCTGCGCTTAACTACGCAGGCAACCCCGCCCCATTCCCAAAAGACGTTATTGACGGCAAAACAGACGGATCGTCCGGACGTATCCCCGGTTGGACAATGATAATAATAGCCGTCCTTCTGGCAGCAGGTCTGCTGACCGTTGTCCTGCGCAGGTTATAAAGCCCAGTTCAGCAGCATCACACCTCCCAGTCCTATCAGGGACACGATGGTTTCCATAATGGACCAGCTGCGTAACGTATCCTTGATCGAAAGGGAAAAGTACTCCTTGAACAGCCAAAAACCACCGTCATTGACATGAGAGAACATAAGGCTTCCGGCACCCACGGACAACACCATGAGATTGGGGTCGACATGGGAAGCCCTCATAAGAGGCAAAATAATACCCGCCGCAGTCAGCCCCGCTACGGTAGCCGATCCCAGACATACCCGAATGATGGCGGCGATCAGCCAGCCCAATACCAACGGATGGATAGGCCACTGCTCGAGCGCAGCCGCAATTTCCTTGCTGACCCCGCTATCCAGAAAGACCTCCTTCAAAGCCCCCGCTCCGGCGATGATCAGCAGGATCATGGCGATGTCCTTTGCCGCCTCCTCATAGATCCGCATGATGGCCTTCATGCTTTTACCCATTCGGATACCTAACGTATACGTAGCAACTCCAACGGCTATCAGCAGGATAATAGAGGGATCACCCAGCAGATGCACGATATCCTTCCAGGTGCCCGTTCCCGGGAGAACCATGGGCAAAAGAGTCGTCAGCATGAGCAGGATCACAGGCAGAAGAGAAGACAGGAGACTGTTCCTCATACCGGGCAGCTGCTCCTCCGGCTTGTTGGGCGCCACCAGCCCCTCCAACGGCCTGGCCACAATACCTTTCAGCCGGCGGGAATACCACGGACCTGCAATGATGACGGCGGGAATGGCGATCATAATGCCATACAGCAACGTCTTGCCCATATTCGCCTGAAATTGTCCGACCAGCGAGGCAGGCGCCGGGTGAGGCGGCAGGAAACCATGTGTCACGGAAAGAGAAGCCAGCATCGGCAGCCCGATATAAACGGCCGGCAGGTTGTATTTATATACCACCGAAAAGATCAGCGGCACCATCAATACAAAGCCGACATTGTAAAAAAGGGGAATGCCGATGATAAAACCCGTCACCATCAGCGCCCATTGAATGTACTTTTCCCCAAAAAGGTTCATCAGCACCGTAGCGATCCGCTGGGCAGCGCCGCTCTCGGCCACCAGCTTGCCCAGCATAGCCCCCAGGACAATGACGATGGCCAGTGATCCCAGCGTATCACCAATGCCTTTATAAACCGATTCGGTAATTGTACTCAAGGGTATGCCCAGCAAAAGTCCCGTCGTCAGCGATACGATCAGGAAAGCCAGAAAAGCATTCACCTTTCCCCAGGTGATAAGAAGTACGAGAAATACGATCCCGATAAGGACTAGGAGAATATGCATTTGTATATACTTGATCAATGTGAATCTCTGCTGACTTCAGAACCCGAGCCCCCTACGAGAAAATCCAGGTCGGCCCCCTTGTCGGCCTGTTGCACATGCTGAACATAAAGATGAACGTACCCGCGGTCCGTCCGGGAGACCTGCGTCTGCTGCCAGCGTTCACGCCGGCTTTCCAACTCGCCCGTATCCACATCCAGGTGCAGACGCCGCCCTGCCACATCCAGCTCGATCCAGTCGCCATTCTCTACCAGCGCCAGGGCGCCGCCGATCGCCGATTCCGGCGAAACATGCAGGACCACGGTTCCATAGGCGGTGCCGCTCATCCGGCCATCCGATATACGCACCATATCGGTCACCCCCTTCTCCAATAGTTTCTTTGGCAGGGTCATGTTACCAACTTCCGGCATACCGGGATAACCCACCGGCCCCACATTCTTCAGGACCATGATACAGGTCTCGTCAATGTCCAGCTCCGGATCGTCCACCCGCGTATGATAGTCCTCTATATTCTCGAATACCACCGCCCTTCCCCTGTGCTGCATCAGGGAAGGAGTGGCCGCCGAAGGCTTGATGACGGCGCCATTCGTACAGAGATTGCCCTTCAGCACGGCAATACCAGCCTCCGGTATCAACGGCTCGGTATAGGACGCGATCACTTCCCGGTTGTAGCACTGGCTGATCCCTTCGATGTTCTGACGATGTCCCTTACCC
>Ga0207674_10000667_pt1 | contig 44679 bp, 42 predicted proteins | sample KBSCornC72_FD_184303 | JGI IMG/M metagenome (GOLD analysis project Ga0207674, IMG submission 184303) | Corn rhizosphere microbial communities from Kellogg Biological Station, Michigan, USA - KBS Corn C7-2 (SPAdes) (version 2) | ecosystem: Host-associated > Plants > Roots > Rhizosphere > Soil ... | reverse complement strand
AGGGGGCCGCGTCGGGACCCGGCGGCCGGTGCCGCGCGAGCACCTGTTCCGGTTTCGCACCGACACGTTCGTTGAGCAGGTTGAGGACGAGTGCACGCAGCCGTCGATCGCGCTCGTGCGCGGCATCCCGCCGGTGCCGCCGTTGACGGTCACATCGCTGCGCGCGGCGGCGCTCGCCGGCGGGCGCTACCTGGTCGCGCACCTGTCGCCGAGCGGGCGCTACATCTACGAGCACGATCTCAATATTCTTATACGTTTGGCTCAAGACAGATTCAATAGCTTTCAGCGCTAGGTCTACTCGATTATACACTGGGATTACGACTGACACCTTGGGATTAAAGTGAACCTTCTCTAGCTCTTTCTCATAAAAGCTTTCCTTGTCGCTACTATATTCAAACGCGCCAGAATATGGAGTTGCCTTCAAAAATGATGTCATCTCGACATAAAAGTTATACAAGGTACCCTCGTACTTTATCTTCTCGCTTTGCGGCAGGCTCTCCATCATGTTAATCCAGAGTTTGTCTCCCTCTTTTTTAACATGAGGAGAAACTACCGTGTCTTGCCCGGGGTGAAGTCTTGTGATAGATAGTACGTCTTCCATGTGCACAAAGTCGTACTTTTTCTCAATTCTCTGCCAGTATTCATAATCTTGGGCAGTTCTTAGTTGCTCATCAAAGCCACCCATCTCATCCATTATCGCTTTTGGAATCAAGACGGTAATGCCATTAACACAGCCTCTGAGTAATGAGTACCGGGGTTTTCTTTTTAACATCTCGTGATTATGGACTACAGGAGTAACAAGCCCTTTTTGCAGGATTGAGTAGTTAGAATACAGGAAGATTTTCTTATCTTTCAGACCTGAAAGATAATTAATTTGTTTTTCAATTTTATCCTGATAGTATAGGTCGTCATGGCTGAGCCACGAAAAGTAATCTCCGGTCATTTTTTTGAGCCCAAGATTCAACGCGCTTGCCACACCCCCATTTTCCTTACTGTAGTACTTGATGGCTTTGCCGTAAGATTTGGCGATTTTTTCTGTTGCGCCATCATCGTTTGAGCCATCATTAATAACGAGAATTTCAATGTTTTTGTATGTTTGAGCAAGGGCGCTATCAATTGCGTTCTTTAAGTAATTTGAGCCATTATAAACGGGAATAATTATGCTTACCTTTGGCTCACTCATCACTTTTGAACCTTCTTCTTTACCGCGACGGCAAGGCCTCTGACGCCATCATTCCTGATCTTATTAACAACCCTACGCGGGACACTCCTGTGAGGTTGAGGAGTATCTACATCCGGGGTACTTGGCGCGCCCTGAAACACATTAGCGACCTCTAGGTCGCTGAAATCGACCTCTATTTTTTCCTTTTCTACCAAAAAACCAAGGAACGTTGGTATATTGCTTAACAATACGCGCTTGGGAAATAGAAAATGTCCCATATATTCAGTTATGAGGTTTCCATCTTTAACCTCTGATCCAAAATGATATACAACACTTCGGTCGTCGACCCTGTCAAATAAATCAGTGTCGTATATACACTTATTATTAATAACAAGGAGATGCTCGCCGTACATCGTATGAAATAGGTCGTAGAGCGCTTTATCCGCCTGATTTTTGATGAATATAGCCTTAAGCTTAGTCTTGTACTTGTCAGTAAGGCTTTTCTTGCCGCTGATTAATACTGTTTCTATATTCTTGAGACTGAAATTATCTATCGTAGCAAGAGATTGGTCAATCTCCTCCGCATCTACCGGGTTCAAAATCAAAACCGTCAGCTTTTTACCTAAATTATTGATAACATCCGTATGTTTGACCTCTGGAATAATATACGGCATTAGCTTAGCAGGATGAACGACGAGTCTTTGATTAAACTTTACGTACTCTGTCATCTTAGCCTTGTACGGCTTTGCATTTTTTTGTTGCTCTGATTTTTCACCCTCTTTTAGGTGATACACGATGCTGTCTTTTGCTGTTATATGCTCGACACCAAACTGGGCCAACTTATCGTAAAACGCTTCGTCTCCAAAACGGGCGACCTCGTTAAATGAATCGCCTGCAATGTTTCCTTCCGGATAGAGGCCAGCCATTATAGCAATGTCCTTGTAGAGCACACATGGCATGTAGGCGCCGCCCGATGTATATCCTGTTTTGCTTATTTTTCCTGCAAAGGTTTGAAAACCACTATCATCATAATCATCTAGCGTACGTCCAAAATTCTTTTCTATCGCAAACGGAAAGATGCCAACATTTTCCCGGCCTGGCTCAATAAGCGTAGAGCTTACTATCTTAGTGTAGTCAGCATACTTCAAAAGATTCTCAAGCCAGTCCTGGCTAAAGAAGTTGTCGCTGTTGATAAGCACGACTCGTTGCCCGTTGGCTTTTTGTATACCATAATTGTATCCTTGGTATACTCGCCTCATGTACTCTGGTGCCGCAAAGCCTTTGCTGAATAACTCTTCTTCGGCAAGATGATCGTTCATCTTGATGTAGTGGGGAATTTTCTTTGCTTTTAAGAATTCAACCACTTCTTCTGTCGGGTCGTTAGCTACAAAGAAGAACTCGGCCCTGCCCGATTGCAGTAGCGGGGTGTGGGCGAGTATAGACTCATACAGAGCTTCAGCGAGCTGAGTTGATTTATATACGAGACAGACAATGGATATATCTACCATTTGATGCCCTTCCTCTGAAAGAACTCAGCCCATTTCTTTTTAACACTCTTTCTATCCCAGCCCATCGCAAATACATCATTCCTTGGATTATCCGATGGATAAAATTCCCTCTCTGTATTGCCGTAAAATACAAATGGTATGTTTGTCGACATAGCCTCCCACTCAGCCATATAGTACGGCTTGAGCTGGCTTGTAGATAGAAAGAAATCGGCGGCATTCAATAGCTCGCAGATTTGTTCTTGTTTTATCTTGGTAAAACTATGGACATTGTCCATTTTGAGTTCTTCAGCCTCCCATTTCCAGACAACAATCCATTCAATTTCTGGATTGAGTGCCGCATATTCGAGCAACTTAGAGACACCCTTCATTGGGTGAAAGGTGCCTATCCATATACCGATTTTTTTGTCTTTTGGCAAGTTATACTTATCGCGAAGCGCATCTTTCTTACCAAGCGGCTTATACAGATCAGTGTTAACCCCAATCGGGATAATCTCTACCTGGCCGTATTTTTCGTAGTTCTTAACCGTCATTTCGGTGGCAACGGTTCGATACGTTGAATACCTAGCGGTATTGTCCACAAGTCGGGCGCGATCATCAAAAGCAGCCGTATTGAAGTATTCTTTCATCTCCGGATACAGCTCCCAGCAGAGTGCCATTTGCTTACCCTCTAGAGGTAAGAAGCCAAGCGTAGAATAACGCAACAGGATATCTTCGTCATTTAATTTTTTTGGCACATCGAAGCTGGCGGTTGGAAATTCCCGGCCAAACCACGTCCAAAACGTATCTTCACCGAGTCCACTCTTTACTTCACAGTTAAGATATATCATGCGCTATTGTTTCCTTCTTGCAGATGCAGAGACAAAATATACATCAGCCTCTGAGGGATCTTTAGTTACCTTTTCCATACCGTCCTATTAACATAGCCTGTGTAGCTCATGATAATGCGAACTACTTTTTGTGCAACCTTGTCGGCATCGTAATCTTTAACGATAGGCATGCGAGTAGAGGTAACGATCTTAATCGAGTCGAGCACCGTGCCTTTATCGAGCCCGGTCATGATTAAGACGCCCTCATCCATGCCTTCTGGTCGCTCATGAGCCTGGCGAACGGTAATCGCTGGGAAGCCAAGCAGTGACGATTCCTCGGTAATTGTGCCACTATCTGATATTACACACTGCGCATTTTGCTGCAAGTGTACATAGTCAGCAAAACCGAGTGGCTTCATGGTTCGTACGAGCGGGTGGAGCTTTATGCCATTCTTTTCGATGAGCTTTTGCGTTCGTGGGTGGGCAGAGAAAATGATAGGGAAGTTATATGTTTCACATATAGCGTCTAGTGATTCGACAAGATCTTTAAAGTTCTTTTCGTTATCTACGTTTTCCTCACGGTGAACGCTCAGCAAGAAGTACTCGCCTTTTTTGAGGTCTAGGTCTTCAAGTGCTTTGCTCTCATCTATCTTTTGCTTGTTATTCGCGAGAACTTCCTTCATATTTGAGCCAATTTTTAACACTGTCTCAGCAGGGATACCTTCAGCTACCAGATACCGTCGAGCATGTTCAGTGATAGTCATGTTAATATCACTCAGGTGGTCGACTATCTTGCGGTTAAGCTCTTCTGGCACACGCTGATCAAAACAGCGGTTACCAGCCTCCATGTGGAATACAGGTATCTTGTTCCGCTTTGCCGACATGACCGCAAGGCATGAATTTGTATCACCATATAGGAGCACTGCGTCTGGCTTATGTTCTTTAAAGAGCTCGTGTGACTTAATAATGACATTGCCGATTGTTTCGGCTGCATCCTTGCCAGCTGCATTCATAAAGATGTCGGGTTTTCTAATGCCCATACCATCAAAGAATATTTCATTTAGCTCGTAATCGTAATTTTGTCCGGTATGGACAAGGGTGTGCTCAGTAAACTTATCTAGCTCTGGAATAACTGCGGATAGCTTGATAATTTCTGGGCGAGTACCGACGATTGTCATAACCTTCATATTACGCAACCCTCTGACTTTTAGAATATAGGCTAGCGTGACTAGTCACCCATTCACTCATTTCTTTTACCATATCATCATAACTTGGAACATTGAAATCAAAATCCGTCGTGCATACGAGGCTTTTGTTAATAATGTAGCTACTGTTCCGTTCAATCTCAATATCTTTATTGAAGTGTTTTTTGAAAAGCTGAAGCAAGCTATATTTATCAATCTTATCGCCGTTCACAACATGCCGAATCCCTGTCAAGTTACATTCAATTGCTTTTTCAATTGCTTTAGTAAGCTCAAGGGTTGTAACCCCTGACCATATAGCTTTATCAAATCCACCGGCAGTACCCTCTTGATTCATAAACCACTGAAATAGACCGATACCATTTGCATTCATATCGGGACCGACAATTGACGTACGAAGTGTAACACTTGCATTATTCTCTACTTCACCCAGGCCTTTTGAACGTCCATAGAAATCTATAGCATCCCTAAAACTCGTTTCAGTATACCCACCGTCGCGTTTACCATTGAATACGCAGTCGGTTGATATATGCACGAACTTAACGCCTTTATTTCTACATACTGTGTCGACATAGTGTGGTAAGTAGCTGTTTGCCATCACAGCTAGGGGTTTATTGTCTTCTGCAACCTTGTTAAGAATGCCAACGCAATTCACTACGGCATCTGGCTTAAATTCGTCGATGAATGACTCAATATCCTTAACATTCTTCATTGCATCAAAGGCATATGTGTTGTTATCACCAGATCGCGAGGTGCCTTTAGTGATATGGCCTTTTTGCTGAAAATACTGTTCAACAACATGACCAAGCATGCCTTGTGAACCAAGTATTAGTACTTTCATCCTTCTATCTCACCCATTCTCACGAGGAGCTGAATGGTTTCATCTACATCAAGCTGTTTAGTGACATTTGAGCTATAAGACTCATACTCAACGACCTCGCCATCACCGTCCTTGTAGAAGTTATTGTAGTTCATGTCACGATTATCCATCGGAATCCTGTAGAAATCGTTCATGTCTTCCGCTTTTGACATTTCTTCTCGTGTTACCAGCACCTCATGGTCTTTTTCGCCGTGACGCGTACCAATAACTACTGTTTCAGCATCGGAGTTTTTATACTTCTTGATGGCGTCGGCAAGTGTTTTAATGGTAGCCGCTGGAGCCTTCTGTACAAATAGATCACCTTGATTACCATGTTGGAAAGCAAACTTAACTAAATCAACTGCATCCCCTAGTGTCATCATGTAGCGGGTCATGTGCGGGTCAGTGATTGTCAATGGCTTGCCCTCGTCAATAAGCTTATAGAATAGAGGTATTACAGAGCCTCGAGATCCCATAACGTTACCATATCGCGTTAGACAAATGGTGGTATCTGCATCCCTGCCAAGCTGCCTTGCTTTTGCGACGATGACTTTCTCCATCATAGCCTTGCTAATACCCATGGCATTTATTGGATAGGCTGCTTTGTCTGTACTTAAACAAATAATCCTTTTTACATCATGGTTAATTGCCGAGGTAAGTACATTATCTGTACCTATCACATTAGTCTTAACCGCTTCCATAGGGAAAAATTCGCAAGATGGCACCTGCTTTAGTGCGGCCGCATGAAATATAAAGTCAACGCCGTTCATAGCAACATCCAGAGTAGACATGTCGCGTACGTCACCAATGTAAAATTTGAGTTTATCGCTGTTATAGCGCTTCCTCATGTCGTCCTGCTTTTTTTCATCACGTGAGAAAATACGAATCTCTTTAATATCAGTGTCCAGGAACCCCTTCAATACCTCATTACCAAACGATCCCGTGCCACCCGTAATAAGCAGTGTCTTATCCTTAAACATTAGTCCTCCGTCGATATAGGTTACATATTACTAACTACGTATATTATATATCGTAAGTGAGTAAATCTCAAACGAGCAATAGCACCTTCTATCTCCATTTTCACCGTCTTTACTATCTATCGTATCGTGAACTCTGCAAGTTTACTAGCAGTTTCAATGTTCTCCAGATCGGCATTTTTTACTGTGGCCGTTAGATAGTACTTACCAGGGAAAAGATTAAGAATTACAGAATGCTCAGTACTCTGACCATGAAATAAATCTTTTCCTGCATCACTCCCGAAAATATATTCATTATTACTTCCTATTACTGCGATACCCGCCCATCGGACATCGTATTCCTCTGGCCATTCGAGAGTAACTTTTAGAACCTCGCCTGTCACGTATCGCTTCTTAAGGCCAGATACCTTTAGATTTTTTTGGATAGGTTTCTCATCTTCTTTCACAGTCGCGGCATTCTCGTCTTCATCGTTGCTACGCTGATAGGCCTCGGCGACCTTCTCTACACTTCCGATAGTCGTTATTTTTCCATTCTCAAGCATCAGCCCACGGGTACAAAGTTGCACAACAGTGTCCATGCTATGTGTTACAAGTATGACCGTCTGGTCGCTCCGACGATAGTTATAAAATACGTCCATACACTTCCTTTGAAATGCCTCGTCGCCAACGGCAAGTACTTCATCGAAAATCAAAATATCATTCTTTGCTTTAATGGCTATAGAAAAGGCCAGACGAACTTGCATACCCGATGAATAGTTCTTTAGCTTTTTATCCATGTGTTCTTCAAGTTCAGCAAAATCCACAATTTCGTCATACATTGTTTCCATTTGCTTTCTTGTATAGCCAAGTAGCGCACCGTTAAGGAATACGTTATCCCTTCCGGAAAGTTCAGCATTAAAGCCTACTCCAAGCTCAATAAATGGTGTGAGACCTCCATTTATTTCAATACTGCCGCTTGTTGGTGCATATACTCCTGCCATCAATTTGAGAAGCGTGCTTTTACCAGATCCATTACGACCCACAATCCCAAAGAATTCACCTTTATAAATATCAAAACTGACTCCATCGAGTACTTTCTGTGTCGTAATGCCGTTTTTACGGACAATATTAACTGCCGCTTGCTTGAGTGAGGTGTTTTTATGTTGCGGAAGAATGAAGTTCTTATGAATATTTTTAACTGAAATGGCTACTTCTTTATTAATCATACTTAAACTTCCTCCGCAAAGTATTTGGATCGGGATTTAAAGTAATAAAATCCAAATACACATACAATCAATACAATAATGAAAGGCGCTGTACGTATAGCTATATTCTCTACTGAATTCCAAATTGTGATGTTTTTAACTGTCGGGATAAGCAACGCTCGGGTATCTTGAAGTATTTGAACGATTGGATTAATAAAGAACCAGCTCCTTAATCTCTCTGGAACCGCTACCATTGGTACGAGTACCATACTTACATAAAACCCCGCTTGTAGAAAAACTTCCCAAATGTATGTAATGTCACGAAACTTTACATAGAGCGCCGACAAGGCAAATGCGACACCGAGTGCAAATATATAAAGTTCAAATATCACAATTGGTATGAATAACCACGACATGCTTGGATAAACCCCATTAAAAATTGCAAATATAAGCACCACAATCATACTCAACGAAAGGTTAATCATAGCTGATGCTGAGCTTGCCAAAACAACAAGATATCTTGGGATGCTAATCTTGCGAATAAGCTCCCCGTGGGCGACAACAGATGTCGCTCCAATCATAGTGGCCTCCGAAAAGAAGTTCCAGAAGACAATTCCAAGTAGAAGGCTGATTCCATAGTGCGGGATACCCTTACCTATGGGCGCGATGTAGACAAAGAGTATATATAGCACCGCAAACATAAAGAGAGGTTTCAGTATGGCCCATAGATATCCGAGGACTGACCCTTGATATCTAACTTTAAAATCCGTTCTAATCATCTCACTTAAGATAGCGCGATTTCTTGTATGTAAGTATTTCATTCGTACATATTATACCAGAGAAATACGCTGGTATGGATATTCGTAATGCATCGTAAATCACGCATTGACCCTGTATACTGTAGTTAAACTATGCTGAAAAAAATTATCTTAATCCGTAATGCACAAGCCTATGATTTTGGTGGTGGTGAAAGATTTCCAGTATTTATTGCAAAGATAATAAAGCAAGACTATGGGACGCCAGTTATCATTTCACACTCACCGAGCCTTTTACGTTTTGCAAACGAAGCTACTATAGAAACGGTTCGTGGGCCATGGTGGAGTAATCAAAATTGGAGCGGCGCAAGAGCCCTGCTTTTCCCAATTTATATATTGTGGCAAGTTTTCTTATTCACGTGGTATTTGGTTACATTTATGCGTTTGAAGCCGCAGGCCGTTCACATTCAGAGTAAAGATGACTTCGTTGCAGCTACGTTTGCCGGAAGGATCGTTGGTGCAATAGTCGTATGGACGGATCATGCGGACTTAAAGCATATTTGGCTCAATTTACGGATGTGGTATAAGAATCCCGTCGGCAAGCTCATCTACGTTGCTGGTTTTTTAGCTAACTCAATCACCGTTATTAGTGAAAGCGAGTACAGAGAAGTGACACGACATCTACCTAAAAAGTCTAAGGTTAGGAATAAACTGAAGATTATTAACAATGGGTCTCCTGACGTAAAAAATCAGTATCGTGCAACGCAGTCAGATAAGTTTACATTTTGCTCTACAAATCGGCTCGTAACCGATAAAGGGATCAATGAAATGATTACTGCCTTTAAGAGGTTTCATAGCAAACATCCTGCCTCGCAGCTTATTCTAGTAGGCAATGGCCCTGAGGAAAATCACTTCAAGAGACTTGCTCAGTCTGAGCCCGCTATAATTTTTAAAGGTTTTCAAATCGACCCATTATCGTTTGTGGCAGCGTCTGATGTACTTCTTCAACCTACTTATCATGAGGGGTTTAGTATATCTATACTTGAAGGTTTTATGATGGAAAAACCAGTTATCGCAACCTCTGTCGGAGGGAATGTTGAGATGATTGTAGACAACGAGACTGGCCTCCTTGTGCCCGTAAAGGATACCGATAGCTTATATGAAGCAATGGAAAAACTATACAGAGATCCTAAACTACGTAAGCGCGTTGCCAAAAATGCACGTAAACAATACGAAGATCGATTCGTATTTGATGTAATCGTAAAAGAAGGATTTATACCGCTATATGAAACTGCTCGTTGAGGCTTCGGTACTGGAACAAGATCGTCCGAGCGGAGTTAATTATCTTGCAAGTGGACTTGTTAGTGAGCTTGAGAAAATGCAAAGTTCCGACTTTCGCCTCGGTTATTTTTGGTTAAACTTTTTGCGGCGTAAATCACCAATTAACTCTAGTGTTAAATCAGCGGCAACGCGTGGTGACTTACAACAAATTTGGGCTATTCCGCAGCGTGTATATGCAAAGCTGGTATATTACCATATCGCCCCGCCGCTGCCTATACAAAAGGGAGATTGGCTTTTATATCCAAACTTTTACCTTTGGCCGAGTCTTGGAAAACATAAGAAAGCTGTTGTTATTCATGACTTATGTTACCTTCGGCATCCTGAATATGTAGAGGATAAAAACCGTGCATTTTTATCGCGCGTTGCGACGAAGTCTATTAAAAAAGCTGATTTAATTGTGGTAGATTCTGAATTTATTGCCAATGAACTTGTGGAACTAACTAATACCCCGCGTGAGAATATACATATCCTTGGGGTCCCTGTTGATGCGGATGATTTTGACCCGTCACTCGATAAAGGTCGTACGCATCTTGCTAAGCGGTACAATGTGACCAAACAATATATTCTTTCGTTTGGCACACTTGAGCCGCGCAAGAACCTTGAGTGCCTTGTGGAGGCATACTGCGCCCTTGCCCCCGACATTCGAGAAAAGTATAGTCTCGTCCTTGCTGGCAAATGGGGGTGGAAGATTGATAGTCTGCGTGCGCTTATTGGGCAAAAACAGGCTGAAGGGTATGACATTATCACCCCAGGGTATATTGATCATGGAGACCGTGCCGCTTTTTATCGTAATGCAAGCTTCTATGCAATCACTACTCATTACGAAGGCTTTGGTATGCCGCTCCTTGAGGCGCTTCACTGCGGTATCCCTACAGTTGCCGTCGATATTCCTGTGCTTCGTGAAGTTGGCGGTGATGCATGTTTATGGGCCGAGAAAAATGCTGCAGATGTGTCTGCAAAACTTACAGAGCTTATCTCTAATACTAATCTTGTTCATCAGCTGACAGAGCGAGGGCCAGGGCAGGCAGATACCTACTCTTGGAAGACTTCAGCTCGGGGGTTGTTAGAAAGATTAGGGCAATGAACTCACTCGAAGAGGTAAAACATATAGAAGTGGCTGAGAAATCTCTTGTACTTCCTCGCTCGGTGATACGGACAAGCTCCGAATAACTCTCACTTCGTAGTACAATAGGAGTGACTATGAAAAAGCTTATTTCCCTGCTTATCCCAGCCTACAACGAAGAAGAAGTGCTCAGTCTTCTCTTTGACCGGCTCGAAACACTCGCAGACACTAACCCGGAGTATGACTTCGAGTTCTTCTTTGTAAACGATGGAAGTCGCGATAATACCTACGAACTTATTCGTGCGCAGGCAGATAAAGACCACCGAGTCGCTTACATTAACTTTAGCCGTAACTTTGGCAAAGAGACAGCAATGCTTGCCGGGTTTGATAATGTGCGCGGCGACGCCATGGTGATTATTGACGCCGATCTGCAAGATCCACCAGAGCTTATTCCGCAGATGATCAAACATTGGGAAGAGGGTTATGACGATGTGTTTGCAAAGCGTCGCAGCCGCGCGGGTGAAAGCTTTGCAAAGAAGAAAACGAGCCAGTGGTATTACAAAATATTACAAAGCTCAACCCGCATCCCCATTCAGGTTGATACCGGTGACTTTCGTTTACTCGATCGACGCTGTATTGAGGCACTCAAGCAATTTCGCGAGAGTGAGCGCTACACCAAAGGCATGTACAGCTGGATAGGGTACAAGAAGAAAGAAATCCTCTACGACCGTGACCCGCGTGCTGCAGGACAAACGAAATGGAACTATCCTAAGCTTATTAACCTCGCTGTTGACGGTATTACGAGCTTCACTACTGCGCCACTACGCATTTCGAGTGTAATTGGAAGCATCGTCTCTGTTGTTGCCTTTGTGTATATTCTCTATTTACTGATTCGCCCTATCTTTGGGGTATCAACTGGTGGGGGGTATTCCTCGACTATGGCTGTTATTTTGTTCCTTGGTGGCGTTCAATTACTAAGTATTGGTATTATTGGCGAATATATTGGCCGTATCTTTAACGAAACAAAGCACCGCCCACTCTACTTTATCGAGGAACTTCATGAATCTCACCGAAAAGCTGAAAAATAGCCATCAGCATCAGGTTGTACGATATAGTGCTGTCGGAGTTATTAATACGGTCATCGACTTTGGTTTGTTATTTCTTCTAAAGTCTACCGGACTACCTATAGAGCTCGCTAATATCTGTTCAACGGGGGCTGCGTTCGTTTTTAGCTTCTTTGCTAATAAAAAGTATACGTTCAAAACAACAGATACAAATGTTGTACGTGAAATGGTGCTTTTCGTCGTTGTCACACTATTTGGATTGTGGGTACTGCAAACAATTGTTATTAACCTGACAATGCCAATGGCAAGGCAAATCACGAGCGACCAGAACATCGCCCTGCTGATTGCTAAGCTTATTGCGACGGTAGTGTCGCTTGTTTGGAACTATCTACTCTACAATAAGGTGGTGTTCAAAAAAGACTAACGCTTGTAATCGTCCTGAAGGCGGGTGATATCCGCTTCGTCAGATGGATTATTCTTATCTATGTGCTGCCAGATTTCCGCAACCAGTGTATAGTGGTTGTTTGCGCCAACTAAACGATGGCATTCCCCCGCCTCAAACTGTACCTCATCACCTGCGCGGGCCTCGATACGTTCACCTGGGTTATCGGGGTCGATACTCTTGTGGTAGCCACCGTCGTTCAGAAATTTCCACCGCTCAGCACGGCGTGCGTGTACTTGCCAGCTTAAGCGCTGCTCGGGAGCCACAAGTAAGATTTTAGGACTTAGCTCGGCGTTAGGGTTGCCTAAACGCACTTGTGCCGGGTCGACACCAGGGAAAAATTCACTCATAAATCGGTCGCCATCCTTGTAATCAAATCGAATAAATCCGCCCCATGGCTTCGTATCATCAACGTCTACTACCGTGTAACCTGCCTGCTTGGCAAAATCTATGATATCCGCGATCATCTGTATCTTGTCATCGCCGCGCCCTTCAATAAGTGTGCGGATGTGATTTGCAAATTCAGCCATACGTTATCCTCCTTTGTGACTACTCTATAATACTGTATATTAAGAGTATATGCACATTGCAATAGACGCGCGTATCATCGACTCTGGTACGGGTATGTATGTGGCAAAATTGTTGGAATATTTACAACAGATAGACACGACAAGCCGCTACTCTGTCCTACTGCGGCGTAAAGATATCGATTATTGGCGACCTACGGCGCCTAACTTCTCTGTTAAAGTGGCTGATTTTGACAATTACTCGCTTGCTGAACAGGTTGGTTTTAAAAAGTTTCTTGATGAGCTTGCGCCAGATTTAGTGCATTTTTGTATGCCGCAACAGCCAGTGCTTTATAGAGGCAAGCATGTCACGACCATGCATGATCTTACCTTGCTCAATACCTATAATAGTGATAAAAACTGGCTCGTATTTCATATCAAACAATTGGTTGGGCGGTGGGTATTTAAGCGTATTGCTCGCACAAATGAGCATATCATTGCTATTAGCGAGAATACAAAGTGTGAATATGAGCAGTTTAGCCATATACCCGACAATAAAATTTCTGTCGTTTATGAGGCTGGTGAAGTTTATAAAGGCGAGCTTGAACCCTACGATGTGCCATACGATGAGTTTATTATGTACGTTGGCCAACAACCTGACTACAAGAACTTGCGTAGACTGGCGGCGGCACATCAAGAGTTGCTCGCCAAGAACCCTAACCTCGGGCTTGTGTTTGTTGGCCGCATGAATGAGGACACTAAGCGCAATAAGGCATTTTATGAGAAACAAGGCTACAAGAATATCCATTTTACTGGGTTTATTCCTGACAGCCAACGCGACTGGCTGCTCACTAAAACGAGAGCATACGTGTTCCCTTCTCTTATGGAAGGCTTTGGCTTGCCGCCGCTTGAAGCAATGGCATATGGTACTCCGGTGGTGAGTAGCAATGCATCGTGCCTCCCGGAGATCCTTGGTGACGCTGCTGAGTATTTTAATCCAACTGATGTTCACAATATGGCTGAGGTTATCGATCGTGTCATTCACGACGATCATCTACGCGCCGGTATGATTGAACGCGGCACAAAACAAGTCGGCAAATATTCGTGGCGCCGCATGGCTGAGCAAACCCACGAAATCTACATGAACGCGCTTAATAACTAGTAGCGCAATTCTTTAAAGGCTTTGTTTACGAGATCAAGCATTGCTTCGTAAATTTCGAGCGTGGCCGTTAACTCATCGGTGTAGAGGTAGATTATATTATCTACGACCTCAATACTCACCTCAAATGGAAGTGCTTCAAGTTGCTCCATATAGGTTGGGTTGAGCAATTCGAAACTTGTTGCTTGTTCGGCGCTTGATGCGAACACCTCATATTTATTATTAAACTGCGTCCATTCAGTTTCTACTTTTTCAAGGCCGCGGATACCCATACGGAACGTCTTCTTGCGACGTACGACGATATTACCATATTGTTTTGGCACATTTACCTGTGCAATTACGTAGGGTTTCAGACTCGATTGTGGATTTTTTACATAGCTATAGAGCTGTACGAGCAACCGATTGTTGTACATGCCAACGATATGATTGTTGATATCCGATGTGCCAAATTTCACTTCGCCAAATAGCTGACCGTGCTGTGGTATAAATAGCCAGCCCATGTCGAGGCTATAATAATAGCCGTTATTTGCCGCAAATGTGCGGAGTTGGCCGTTTAAGGCGTAGGGATCGGCTGTGGCCTGAGAAATGCCGCCAAGTAGCCAGGTGTTGCCGCTTCGCTGGAATGTCCAATACTCAGTAAATGGTTTGCGGTCAGTAAAGATTTCTTGACCAGTGACAGTGTTTATCAATTGATCGTTCGCCTGAGCGGTGATACCGATTGTAAACTCATCACGGCTATCATCACTGTCATTTTGCACCCCGAGAATCACGGCGTTTTGTATTTTTGTATCTTCCATATTGTCGCGACGACCCATTGATTTGAGTGTATATGCGAGGAGCGATGCGTGATTATAGTAATAGGGCGTTAAGTACCCCTTCATCGCTTGAATATTGAGATTGGACCAATCTTTTTGGTACTGTATAAATACCTGTTTGGCGTGCTCAACAAGCTTTTCTTCAGACCACGCGGCGTCATCAGCACTTGCGGCAGCTAGCTCGACCTGTGTTTGTTTGCTTTGTTTTAATTTAGCAAAGAGATTATAGAGGCCACCCGCCATACCGGCAAGCGCGGCCATACCAACAAAAAAGCCAAATCCGCGCCAGAGTATTGTCCAAATAATCGCATAGATAATTGCGATAATCCAACCAAGAATGTTTGCTGCGATCTTTAGTGTATTACTTTTAGCACTAAAACGATATAATACTGCGCCTACTGCGTGCATAGGTATATAGCCAAGAAAGATGAAGATTCCACCGCCATCGCCAGATCCGCTTCCCCCCGAGCCACCGCCACCAGCCCGAGCAAAAATCTCGAGCGGCAATGTAGCAATCATAAATAGGGACGTTAGCACTGGACCTACCAGGGGCTAGAATTTAACTTCAGGAGCTTGCTCGACCGCCTGGCGCTCACCCTCAGGAACGTCGAAGAATTCTTTGTCCTGAGTAAAGCCAAGCATATTCGCGAAGATGTTCGTAGGGAATACTTTGCGCTTTGTGTTGAAAAGCGTCACCGTGCTGTTATAGAAGCGGCGAGATGCAGCGACCTTGTCTTCGGTATCAGCAATTTGTGCCTGTAGGTCCATAAAGTTCTGTGATGCTTTAAGATCTGGGTAGTTTTCAGCAACCGCGAAGAGACTCTTGAGTGCACCCGTAAGTTCGCCTTCGGCGTGTGCAGCAGCGGCTGGACCAACCTGTGTTGCATTCATAACTGCTGAACGTGCTTCAGTTACTTTTTCGAAGACTCCACTTTCATGTGCAGCGTAGCCTTTAACGGATTCCACAAGGTTTGGAATTAAGTCGGCACGTCGCTTAAGCTGGACAGTGATACCGCTCCATGCTTCCTGTGCTTTTACGTTCAAGCGAACGAGGCCGTTGTACATTCCTGCGATAATTACAGCAATAACGACCAAAACAATGATAACAACCATTGCGATAACTAATCCTGACATTTTATTCTCCTACTTTCTTATGCTTATTTTTCATTCTAGCCCCTATGAGCTTGCCTGGGCAATAACAATTTTGCGATCGCGTCCTTCACCTTCTGAGTAGGTGCGAATGTCTGAATACTCGGTTGCTACCTGGTGTACGATACGACGATCTGCGGCATTAATGTGTGCAATATATGAATCACCCGTTGCACGCACCTGTTCGATCCAGCCTCGTGCTTTTTCTGCAACCTTTTCTTCGTGCTGTTTTTTGTAGTCGGCGATATCGACATTTACACGAATGAGTTCGGCGTTTTTGTTGCGAAGTGCTGTACTCACGATATATTGTAAGCTGCGAAGTGTTTCGGCATTGCGGCCAATGAGGATACTATTGAGGTCGCTCGTTTCAACATAGAGCTCAATAATGTCTTCTTCTTGGGTTGCAGTCACCTCAATGTTCTCACCAAAAAATGAAATGATATCTTTGAGGAAGTTCCGTGCAAATTCAATTGATTGTGCTGTGTCCATATGTACCTCCTATTTCGCCTTAATGCGGGTGATGCGGGCTTCGCTTGCCTTTTTTGCGCGCTGAGCACCTTTATTATTACCCTTCTTGGCTTTCGGCTGTTCAATGACCTCGTCAGCAAGCTCATCCATCTCTTCGGTGTCTTTATTGAGAAGATAATGTTGCTGAGCTGCCGCTACAAGGTTAGACACCGTGTAGTAAAGTGCAAGGGCACCTGGCAGATTAATCATAATGAAGAACATCATGATTGGCATAAACTTTGACATATTACCCATCATCGCATTGCTCATTTCACTTGCATCGGACTGCTTGCCGGAAGCCGCTTCTTTCATGATGTCGCGGAAACGTTTCTTAGGCTTGTCGCTTGTTGGCAGAAGCTGTTTGCTGATGACATACTGAGTCACAGCAGAAAGAAGCGCCAACGCGACTAGCGTGATGTCTACGCCGCCATGGCTAAATGCCGTCTTTGTAAGATCAATGAATCCCAGCATTGTGTGGTTAAAGTTATCTGGATTTTCGATAATCTTATGAATTGCAGGAATATGCTGCACTGGTTCGTAGGCAAGCTTTGCAACTTCGTTACGGTGGAGTGTTACCACCTGAATCACCTGGTAAAGCCCAATGAATATAGGCAGCTGAACAATTAGCACCAGGATAGATTGGAATGGATTGATACCATAGCGCTTGTAGAGCTCCATCTGCATGGTAGCTTCAAGCTGCTTATTACCATTTGCAGCGCTTTTGATTTTCGTGAGCTCGGGTTGCATTTTACGCATCTGCTTGGTTTGATGCAGTTGCTTTTTAACAAGCGGATATAGGACGAAGCGAATGATCACTGTGAAGATGATGATCGCAACGCCAAAGTCACCGCCTGGGATGATGCTGTAAAGTAGCATCAATGCGTTAAAAATAGGCTTTACAATGATTGTTTCAAACATGAATACTCCAGATAAATCTTACTCTTTATAAGTATAGCACGATACTCTTGGGGTTCACCAGAGGCCAAAGGCTACTTTTTTTCGAGGAGTTCAGCCTGAACGAGTAAATCTTGAAGTACAGAAACGAGTTCTTGGTGCTCAATCGAAATAACTTCACCGCTCGAGACAATCACCGCCACATCGCAGGTAGTAGTAAGGCGGGGAATTTCCTGACGCAGTATTTCGTACACACGACGACGAATGCGATTACGGCCAACTGCCGACTTATGTACCTTTTTGCTCACTACCACCGCAAAACGTGACTTCTTACGGTGTGGATTGACGGTGTATTTGAGTGTAAATAAATGTGAACGTACGGCGCTGCCATTTTTATAAAGGTAGCGCAGGCTGCCGTGTCCGTGGAAACGTAACGTTGCATTAATCATAGTATAAGTATACATAAAAATCACCGCTGAATGGACAGCGGTGATTTTATTCGCTAGATAGCGAGTTTAGCGCGACCCTTAGCGCGGCGGCGCTTAAGAACAAGTCGGCCAGCTTTTGACGCTACACGTGCGCGGAACCCGTGAGTCTTTGCACGGTGACGTGTGTGTGGTTGGTAAGTTCGCTTTGGCATATCAAGAACGTATTATACCCTTTGTCGCCTCTTTTATCAATATCTCCTTGAGTTTTTGTCTAAAATATATCCTCGTCATATATCTTTATCCACATTCCGGCAACAGTTATCCACAGATTAACAGAGGCAGTCAACGTTTGTGGATAAATGCACCCCTAATTGAGTTCGTCAATGCAGTATGAAAATCCACAACACTTGCTTGGTTGTGGAAAACTCTGATTATCGGTATCATAAGAACAGATTAATGAACAGGGGGAGTGAATGTATAATGCACTGTGGCAAAGTGTACTTGGGGAGATAGAACTATCTGTTCCTCATGGGCAGTTTGAAGCGTGGTTCAAAAACACGACACTTCTCGATTATACCGACGATGCTGTAACGATTGGTGTGGCCAATATCTTCGCTAAATCGCAATTTGAGAAGCGATATGACGATAAGATTCGTGAGGTACTGAAGCATAATGGCGTTGCCGCGCCAACCGTGCAGTACCAGGTGCACACCGTGAAGAAGAGTATTGTTAACCGTGAGACGACGGGTGATACTGATACAATGTCGGCTCGCATTGAGAGTTTAGTGGCGCCAATGCCTTCTGTATCTTTACCGGCATCCTCATCTAGTCAGCCCATTAGCGCTAATACATTAAACCCTCGCTATTCGCTCGACAACTTCATTGTCGGATCAAGCAATGACCTTGCCTATGCAGCCTGCCAGGCGGTTGCCGTTAACCCAGGCACTAAATACAACCCACTCTTTCTCTACGGTGGTGTCGGCCTTGGTAAAACCCACCTTATGCAAGCAGTCGGTAATGCGATTATTAGGCAAGATCCTTCAGCAAAAGTGCTCTATATTAATACTGAAACGTTCGTTAAAGAGTACGTGGAAATGATTCGTTTCAAAAAGAAGAGTATTTCTGATAAATACCGTTCGGTTGATGTGCTGATTGTTGATGATATGCAGTTTATTGCTGGCAAGGAAAAGGTTCAGGAAGAATTCTTTCATACCTTTAACGCACTTCATCAGGCGAACAAACAAATTATTATTAGTAGCGATAAGCCGCCGCGCAGCATCCCCACTCTTACGGAGCGTCTTCGCAGCCGGTTCGAGTGGGGGATGGCAATTGATATTCAGATGCCAGATTTTGAGACACGTTGTGCCATTGTGGAAACAAAAGCAGGACTCTCTGGCGTGAATCTTGAGCATGATACGGTTGAGTACTTAGCGAAGAATATTAAAACCAATGTTCGCGAGCTTGAGGGCGCACTTAATCAGCTACTTGCCTACGCAGAAATGCGCGGTGTTGCACCGGACGTTACGACCGCAGAGGGCTTACTTGGCAATGTGCGGCAATCACGCCCACAGCACGTTACTTCAAAACAGATTATTGATAAGACAGCTCGTCACTTCCAGATTGATGCGAAGGAGATTTGCAGCAGTCGCCGTGACAAGTACATTGTGGTGCCGCGCCAGATTGCGATGTACTTACTGCGGAGCGAGCTTCATATGAGCTTTCCGCGAATCGCCCAGGAGCTTGGGCGTAAAGATCACACCACTGCTATTCATTCGGTTGAGAAGATTGAGAAATCCATCAAGCTTGATTTCATGATCCGCGAGCAAGTCGCTGAGATTCGGGAGAAGCTATATGCTTGATTTTGTAAGAGGGGCTCACCCCCTAAAGCGAACACAGAATGCTCGTATACTTTATACCTGTGGAAAGATTGTGAATTACTTGCGTAAAGATATTGGTAAAAAATGTGTTCGTTTATACACTGATTTTGTCCAAAGCGCAGTAACCGCTTGGTGCACGTGGATAAATAACTACTTCACCCATGCTGTATACACAGTTATCTTGCCCGTGCTATCCACATATAAAAATAACGATATTCCCCCTGTTATGAGTGTTGTTTTACCCACTTTCCACAGCACCTATTATAATTACTACCAATTCGTTAGAAAGGATATTTAATAACAATGGAACTCTCGGTCACACAAGAAAATCTGGCACGGGCACTTAGCATTGTCGGTCGTGTAGCGAGTAGTCGAACTGGACTGACGATCCTAAATAATGTACTGCTGCGTACAGAAGGTAATCGTCTACTAGTAGCGGCAACGAACTTAGAGATTGCGGCTACCTACTATGTAGGCGCGAAAGTGACGAAGCAGGGTGAGCTTACTCTGCCTGCGCGCCTCGTCAGTGAGTTCATTGCGAGCCTTCCTAAAGGTACCGTGGATATTATGAGTAAAAACACCTCCATGACGATTGCTTCTGGTAATTTCTCGTCAAATCTCACCGGGGTTGATGCATCAGAATTCCCTGAGCTTCCGTCAATTGAGGAAAAAGAGGCGGTTGCATACACGATTACCACCGAAGATTTCAAACAAGCAGTTAATCAAACGATTATTACCACGAGCAGCGACACTTCTCGTCCAGTTTTGACGGGTGTGTATTGGCACTCTATCGACGGCGAGTTGTACTTGGCTGGTACAGATGGCTATCGTTTGGCTGAACGACGCTTAATGAAGTCACGGAGCACTATTGAGGCTATTGTGCCTTCATCGAGCCTTCAAGAGGCTCTCAGGACAATTAACGATGGGGTGAATGAGATTGAGGTGCTATTTGATAATACCCAAGTGCGTTTTAGGGTTGGCGATGCTGAGATTACGAGTCGTTTGATTGACGGCAACTATCCTGACTACCGACAGCTTATTCCTAAAGAATCAGAGACGAATATTACAGTATCAACAAGTGAGTTTACGCGTATTGTAAAGATTGCGGGGCTTTTCTCGCGCGACTCTGGTGGGAGTGTTACGCTGATGGCGGATAAAGAGGCAGGACAACTCCGTATTCATTCGATTGCGAGCGAGCTTGGCGAGAATACTTCAAGTGCCGATGCGACAATTACGGCCGACGGCCAGGTTACGCTCAATTCACGGTACATCACTGAAGCGCTTGGAGTGATGGATAGTGATGTTATTAATTTTCGCTTTAGTGGTAAGTTGTCGCCTTGTGTGTTTACTGCGGCAAACGAGAAAGATGCGAATTATACGCATATTATTATGCCGCTTAAGAGCTAGATGATGAAGATTACTGCGATTCGCGTAGTTAATGTTCGGAATCACACCGATATATCACTGACGCTATCCCCTACTACTACGCTCATTACAGGCCAGAACGGTTCAGGTAAGACCTCTATTTTAGAGGCGATGTATATTACGCTTAGGGGTACATCATTTCGCGCGGTTGATAGCGAGATTGTACGTGAAGATGCTGAGTGGTACCGGATTGAGGCGCTGGACGATAACGGACAGAAGCGTATTGCAACGTTTGATAACCGGGGCGAGAAAAAACAGAAACAGTTCACTATTGATGATAAGACAAATAAGATGTTGCTTGCGAGGTTTCGCTACCCAGTGGTGCTGTTTCAGCCTGATGATACGCGGCTGATTGGCGGTTCGCCTTCAAGGCGACGCAAATACCTTGATGGGGTGATCGCACAGTACGATACGCAGTATGGCAGTGACGTACGACGGTATGAGCGCGTTTTGGCACAGCGTAATAAATTGCTCAAGCAACCGGGTATTACCCAAGACCAATTGTTTTCGTGGGATGTTATTTTGAGTAATTTGGGTGCGCGGATTATTGCAGCTCGTGAGCAATATGTAGCGAGGGTGAACAGGCAAATCGAGCAGTATTATCGTAAGATCGCTAAGAATAATGCGGAAATTCATATGGAGTACTTTAATCATGGCGAACATACCGCACAATCATTAATGACCCGAATGCACGGTTCGCTCGAGCGTGATAGAATCCTTGGTAGCACCTCGGTTGGGCCGCATCGTCATGATTTTTCAGTGATACTTGCTGATAAGCCAGCAGATACAACAGCATCGCGAGGCGAGGTGCGAACGATCATTTTGGCATTGAAATATATTGAGGTGGAGGTGCTATTTGAGTATACTGATCAGCGTCCTATCGTACTCCTTGATGATGTGTTTGGCGAGCTAGATGAGCAACGACAAAAGCAGCTTCTGACTACTTTGACGGATAGCCAGGTGATAATTACCTCGACTGAGACGCACGAAGCGAGCCAACATATTTCGCTTTAATTCGCGTTTTCGTCAATTGCGGTGTGGTACATAGTTTTACCATCCTGGGTAAGGCCGATCGTGATGTGGCCATTCTCGTCGGTTTTGAATGCCCCGTCAATCTTTGTTTTGTCGTTTACCGTTAACTTGTAGGAGCAGTTTACTGACCCATCACTAAGTGGCACTCCGCATGCAGCACTTGAAAATACCACGACTGACGCTGGCGGATATGCACTGCCAGCGCTTACGAAGTAGTTTGAGATGCCGCCTTGGAAGGCGGTAAGATCATTCTGTGTAATACCTTGGTCGAGTAGCGCTGCGAAGCCAATAAGTACTGGCTTAGCGGGATTTTGGTCGTATGTTTCTGGCGTTTGATCCGATCCGTCGTCAATTACTTGCTTAGTAACGGGATCGACTTTTTGCGTACTGGTTGGCTTTACGGTAGTCCCGTTCGTGGTTGATTGGTTATTATTGTAGAATCCGTACGCTGCAAGCCCTGAGAGTATTGAAAGTATAATAAAGCCGAAGATGATCAGTAGGTTTCTTTTTTTCGTGTCCATGGCTACCTCGCTTATTTACTAATGACGTACATACTATCTTCTGACGCCATACTGAGAATTGTTGATGGGCTAAATGTTGTATTATTAGTATCATTGTGGGCTGAGTCGCCTATCTTCCATTTGCCATCTGCTGTAACGCCACGAATGAGAATGTAGTGGCCGCTGCTAGTAAATGGCAACGATCCTGTACCTGCCATAATTACATACGAACCACCTTTAACTGCGTTTGTGATGGCAGTAACGTCGGATTGGATTTTGGTAGATTTGAGGCTGTAGTGTTTTGCAAGATCGGGTGCGACTTGGTGGGACGAGCCTTCACCGCTTATATACATTCCGTCATCGCCTGCTACCTTGGCGGTTTGATCAGGAGTTATAACTTGGCCGGTGAGTACTGTGATGATCATTGCCATTGCGGATGGGCCGCAACCTGAAGACCCGACCGTTGTTGATCCATACGGGGCGTTTGCCCAGCGTGGATCAGTTTGGATGTAGACCGGGAAGCCGTCATCGGCCGTAAAGGTTGCTTTACTAGTATTAAACGCACCATTTGTTGCCGGGCTGCTCGTACAGCTTGCAGCGAAGCTGGCGCCTGGAGCGATACCCGCGAGGTCTTTGAGGGCTTTAATGGCTGCGTTATCACGGTTAGCCTGATTTGGCTCGCCGGCACTCTCGTACACCTGCTCGAACATTAGCGATGCGGCAACCGGATCGGTGAGTTTGTCGTATCCTTTATCAAGAAGAGTTTTGCCATAACTACCGTCAAGTTCGTTCTTCATCATCTGGAACTGAACCTCTGGGTCGCTCCACTGCTTGCCCATGGATGACGCGAGGCTATAGAGAGTCGTGCGTCGACCAAATGACCACTGCGCAATACCATGGCCTTCACCGCTTGGCGTTTCAATAGAAGCAAAGTTCCAGCCAGACTCCTGGAAGAAGTTGCCGATTGCACCGGCTGCCTGCACGGGGCCGAATGGCTTGCTTCCGTACCCTTTGAACGAGTTGGAAATTAGGAAGTTCCAGATTTTTGTCCTGTTATCGCCACCCATAACGACTGATGCAGTGCCTCCTGAGGTTGCTGGTGGTGTTGTACTAAGCCCTAGAGATGTTTTGTATGCAATAACGTTCGCATAGGCGGTATCGATAATTGAAAGATCGACGTTTTCTTTCACCGCTTTTACGATGTCGTCCATTGTGGCATCACCAGGGTATGCAAAGAGCGGCATGTCTACCTTCGCTTCTAGTGCTTTTACGATTGTCTGTGGAAGCTCGAGCTGATGGGAGCCATATCCACTTTTACCCATGACGGCGAGGTCATCCGTTGTCACGAGGCCTTTAAACCCAATAGTGTCACGGAGGTATGTCACTGCCTTTGGATTAATACTTACCGGGTCGTCTCCCCAGCCTGGGAGTACAAAGTTTGCAAGCATCACCGATGCGCTATTTTTGTTGCTCAGTTTGGTGTATGGAATAAGATCCTGCTTAAACTGATCAATGTTAGATTTTGAACTTGGCATCACTACATATGTATCATCGGTGTTACCTGTATTACTGCCAATGCCTGGAAAGTGTTTGAATGTTACACCAACTTTTTCTGATGTCACACCATCCGTCCAAGCCCCAGCCTTGTCGGCGATTATATTTGGGTCGGATGAAAACGACCGGTCGTATGGTGAGATTGCATTTGGCAAGCCAGTATCGATATCGAGTACAGGCCCAAGCACTGTTGTGATGCCGAGTTGATTAAGCCGAGTGCCGGTGTCTTTGCCGGCTGCGAGTACCTGCGAATCACTCATTTTCCCGAGCTGTTTTGCAGAAGGTTCCGCGCCTTTTGGTAGCATACGATAAATTTGTCCGCCCTCATCATCGGTGGCGACGATAAGTTGAGATTTCATGCTCGTGTTAATTTCATCAATATCTTTCTTGGGAAGTTTTGACGGATCTTGGATATTGAGGTAGGCTCCGCCAAGCTGGTATTTTTGCGCAGTAGCCTTGAGATTGCCGATTGAGGAATTGTCAAATCCAACATTCAGTATTTGTCCAATCTTTTGTTCGGTCGTAAGCGGCGTATTACTGCCATCACCACATTTTTTTGCATCAGGATCGTAGATAATAACATCGTTCTTTGCTCGAAAATCTTTGCCGGCTGTGGCGTAGCTTATCGGTGCAATGATGAGGCTCATTACTACTACTGTAGTAATGATGCGAAAAACACTATTAATCCATTTTTGCATTTACGAAATCTCCAAATACCTGCTGTGGTATACCTTTTGAATACGTATCTGATGCATCAAATGCCGTCGCCGGTCCGAGTAACACTCTCATGTAGTTTGTGCTGAGCGATGGATCATTAATTAAAACTTTCGTTGTGGCGCTATCAATCCATGCCATGTACCAGTTGTTGGCAAGCCGCTTTACTTTTAGTAGCTTGAATGTCGGTTCACCTTTACTACTATGGAGGTATGGACTACTTTTTGCGATGGCGGCCGCAATTTCGTTACTACTCCTTACGGGTGGGTTATTGGTAAGTTGCTGCGAGTTCGTGTTTGATACGCTACGTAAGATTGTTATCACGATAATAGGCACTACGATGAGTGATATTACGAGGCCTATGATAATTCTGATCGTTGTTTTTGACATGCCTTTATCCATTTGGGAACGCGTTATCGTCTACTGATGGGAGATTGTAACAATGTGAAGTGCCTGGGTCCATTTGTTGCGCCTGTGGTGCACAACTAAAACTCCCGTTGTGGTTTGTGATGTTTACGTACGCTATGTAGGTCTCATTTTCACCAGGCACGTCTACGTACATACTATATCCACCAGCCTCGTCATATCCAAGATCTTGGCGAACTGTGGCAGTGAGCTTCTCTGCATCTGGACCATACTTTTGTCGTAAGATAAATGCTAATTGGTTTTTGAGGTATTTTGCAGTGGTTTCATCGATTGCATTTGGTATATGATTAATTGTAATTGTTAGTTGTGCCGCTGCTTTCGCGCGCTCTTCACTGCTTGCGCTCCTCAGGTTGGTGGTTTTGAGGTTAATTGGTTGATTTTTGCGATATTGCATATAGCCGAGTGTTCCGAGTGCAACGACGAATACTGCGCCAATAACGATAAGTAGCTTTTTGCGACCCAGGATGTTTGTGAGTATACTGCCCTGCATTAGTTTGATCCCCCTCCCCTATGAACGCGTGCAATCGCAACAACACTGGCCTGCGAGTAGACCGGCTTGCCTGCTGCGGTCGTAGTGCCATATTTTCCTGGGCCACCAGAGTAATTATAATCCTCGATAGTGATTTGACCGTTATTGTTCGAGAGAATTACGAACACATGCCCCGCTGAATTGCTTGAGTTTACGCTTACAATATCCCCCGGCTGAGTATCGGCCAGGTTTTTTACCGGATCAGCCATTTTATTGGTAATTAGTGCCGATGCTACTTGGTTTCCGTTACCCATTGCGAGACTTGAACCGAAGCCTGGAAGTGGTTTGTCGTGAAGAAGTTGTTCAAGGTTGCTGCCATCTGCCTTAAGGAGTGCACCATACCACTGCTGTGCGGCGCGCCATGCGGCGAAGGAGGCACATTGACCTGGAAGCATGCCAAGCCACGAGTCGCTTGTGCAGGCTGTTTTGCCGAAAGACGCTTTTAAGCACCCCTCGGCGATTTCTCTAAATTTAGCCGGTACATCATCTTGTCCGCTTGTGCCCGCCGCAGTTGAGGTTGTCGCACTTGCACTACCATCGGTGCTATCTGGTGACACCTGTCCGATGAAGCGGATTGCATCGTCATAGAGCTGATACTCTGGTTTGTAGTTTTTGCCATCCTGCATACAAGTATCAGTATCATAAGCATTGCTGCCCTCTTCGTTTGCGAATTCTGGGTCGGCTTCGGTGCGCTCAGGATTGTGACATTTTTGTGCGTAAGCGTCGAGGGGGGTACCTGGAATAATACTGAGCTGCGGTTCGCCTGTCGTCTGATCATTACCGCTATATGCCACTTGTGGGTTTGGAATATCGACAAGTTTATCGAGGATGTCTTGAAAACTATACTGCTTCTGAAAAATAACCTGTGGACTGCCTGTTACGGTAACTGCAATGCTATTGCTCTGGTAGAACGGATCTTGGACTTGGTCGCCAATCTCTTTTGGCGTCGGTTGTGTGTCGTCGGCGTGTGCCGCAAAGAGGCTTGGAATATTGAATGGCAGCGAAGCTACAGAAAGCAATGTTGACGGAAGACTTAGTGACGCGGATATACCGATTGTCTTTTGCATGCTAAACATTGCAGAACCGAGCATTGAGTAGGGATTTTTCAGGTCAAATGGTGTATCCTTTGCCTGATACTGCATATCCGCAACATACTCGTTGCTGTAGGTCTGCTGTGTTTGCTGGTAGGCTGCGGCACGCCCATAGGTCGCCATAGTTCCACCCGATGCAATAGCATTCTTTGATTCGTAGGCATCCCAGCCTGTACCAAATCCCATAAATGCTGAGAATCCATTCTTTAACATTCCCGCGATATTTCCACCGGCAAGCGTATCAATAATATAACCCATGCCGAAAGCGCTTGCGCCCGCTGCCAAGAGGCCAACTTTTTCCCAGGGGCTTATACTTTTATAGAGTGTTGTGAAGGTGCTCCAAGAGCTTTTAGCGGCATATCGCAGTAGACCATCTTCACTGACTTTTTCACCTTGCTTTTTTAAGAACTCTTTAATCGCGGTCTTTCCGATACTTTCAGTTATTGTTTTGATTGTGGATTGGAAACCAAGTTTAATAGAGGCCATAATCCCCTCTTCTGCGGCAACACTACTCCCGCCGCTAAAGAGACCTACAATAAATGATCCGGCTGTCGCAACGATCTGAATACCGATATTTTGCGCGATTTTACAGACGTCTTTGAGGAACTTTCTTCCTTGCCCGGCGCTTCCACTTGAGAATCCAAGAGACGCATACTTGGCAACTTCACCGAAAAGACCGTGAACGGCATGCATCGTCATATAGAGTGCAAGCATTGCTTGCCCGCCGATGGCCGATACTGGGCTCGGTTCACTTGAAAGAGTCCCGCTAAACAAGAAGGCCGCATACGAGCTCTCGTCGAACGACTGGCCAGTGGTCGGGTCTTTTCGTTGGATAAGGTCCATTAAGTACCGAGTGGATTCGCCGTCGTCATCACCTGCCTTCGCCTTTTCGATTGTGGCTCGAATCGTCATAGCAAACCGTATGATATTAGCAAGTGCAACCGTGCGCGCTAGTACGTTCGCGGTATTGGCTACATTATAAATTGTGCACATTGTATCGACTGGCCCAAGCGCGTTTACGTAGCCCCAGATCTTACCTCCGATACCTTTTGTTGCGTCGCCTGCAAGATCCGTGCCCTCCCGACCCATCGCTTGACCAAAATTACCATTATTACTATTTGCGGCAAGGGTGGTACTGATATCGCCTTTTGCAATCGCGTTTTGCTCATCGGTGATTTTTCCTTGAAGATCACCTGCTAGCTTTGTGGCCTCTTTCTTTTCGTTTGCATTTGGATCAATCCCGTTTTTATCTTTCTGCTCGTTTGTTCCTGCTCCAGAAGTATGGCTGTCCGTTCCTTCGATTGACTCAGCCATAAGTTTTTGTGATTTTTCTTTGTCATCTTTTCCTGCTAGATCTGGATTTGGATCTATCTTAAATAGGCTTTTTACCTTGGCGGCAAACGCACTTTTTGATGATTTCCAGTATGAGCCTTTTGTAAACAGTATCGAGTTACGAAACGCGGCGTTGGATCGTATAGCGTTCTTGAATTCGGCGCCCGCATGATATGTCTGCCCTTCGAATTTTATACTCGTGAAGGTTGTCTTTTTTGTAACTGAGTTGTATTTAGCGCCTTCAAGCTCAACCCCATTAGCCTTTAGCTGTTCAATTTCGGTGTCGCGTAGACCTTTGATTTTACTGGCCGATGACGACACGCTATCTTTATTCGTAAAGATACGGAAGCCGGTATAGTCGCTGTTGTATTGCCCTAAGCCGCGCATCATACTCTTACCGTCTTGGTTGCCAACCATACTGAATGGTAATCCTGCAGTGCCAAAGAATGGGACGGTCGCACCCCCACCTAACAACGCAATAATTGTGGCGGTTGCGCCCTTTTTCTTAAGCAGCCCTTTTGCTTTTTGTCCAAACCCTTTTAAGCCCCCTTGGTTTTGCGATGGTTGTTTGCCTGCAACATTATTTTTCCATCCAGTATTCTCACGATTACGTACGTCATCACCTAAATCATTTGGTGCGTCGGTTTGTTCATCTGTTTCAGTATCGCCTCTGTTAGAGCTAGAATTTTCCATTTCATTCAGCGTACCCGCTGAATTGAATCTATCCTTCCAATGCCGCTCGCCTGGGTTTAGGTCTTTTGAATTTGGATCGTCAGTTGCCATATCTCATGTATGCTTTCTTAGCTCTATGCGTTCCCTTGTTCACTATTCTGACTCTGCCCATTTTGCAGCAAAGCTTGTGGGTTTGTAGTAATCAGGCCTGTTTCGGTGTCACTCGCAATGATCTGAATATGTACATGATTTTGTCCAGCGAAAAACAGCCCCTGCCCTACTGGGAAGTTGGCAAGACGCTTACGCTCTTCTTCGGTAAGTTTAAACACATCCGAAAGTACGTCGACTGCACTCGACGATTGTTTTAGGAGCAGCTGCATGCTAGAGTTCGCAACGATCGCACGTCCCATTTTGCTGCCCATAAAATCTTCTACGTCCTGAGTGATCGTAGTGAGCCCAAGGAAGTACTTGCGCGCGCGTTTTGCGAGGCTAAAGAGAAAGTTTGCAGAATCGTCATATTTCATCAGCTGCCACGCCTCATCAACGATGAGCATACGTTTGCGTTGGACCGTGCGGGTAATATTCCAGATGTGACTTAAGACGATATACATTGCTACGGGGCGAAGTTCATCCTCGAGGTCGCGGATATTGAACACTACCATATTATTGTTAATATCAATGTTACTTTGCTGGCTAAAAATGCCGGCGAACGTACCGCTTGTGTATTTGCGAAGACGCTGTGCAAGTTGCGGCCCAGTGCCGCCCATATGGAGGAGGGTGTCGTATAAATCGCTAATTGTTGGCGGAACTGAGTTATGCGTAAGCGGGTCGCTGGTAATACCAACGCGTGCGTATGTGTCGATAAGGCCTTGGTCAAGATCGGCTTCTTCTGCAGGTGTAAGTCCCGCCATTACCTGTCCGTTGGCTGCTATCTGCGAGCCTCCCAGCATTAGGCGGAGCAAACCGTGAAGTGTCACAAGGTTAGCACGCAGAGCATCATCAGCTTCATCGCTATCAATAACGCGTGGCAAATCAAATGGATTGATGCGCGTGTCACTACTAAGGCTCAGACGAATATAGCTTCCGCCTACCGCATCGGAAAGCTTTTGATACTCATTTTCAGGGTCAATAATCAAAATATCTGCACCGAGCATCATACTACGTAGTGCTTCAAGTTTCACCGTAAACGACTTGCCGGCACCAGACTTTGCGAATACTACCATGTTGGCGTTCTCTAGGCTATAGCGGTCGAAAATCACAAGGCCGTTATTATGCATATTTATGCCATAGAGCACACCCTTTTCCTGTGTAAGATCGGCGCTTGTGAATGGGAAACTTGTGCTAATTGCACCAGTGTTCATGTTGCGGCGAATCTGTAATTGATCGGCCATTTGTGGAATGGTACTATTAAGCCCTTGTTCTTGTTGGCTTGAGGCGGTTTTTGTATATACGAGCTGTTGTCCAAAGAGTGTTTCAAGCGCGTGTTGCACGAAGCCGAGTTCTTCAAGACTGTCGGCGTACATCGTTACGTATAGGCCATAACGGAAGAAACGCTCAGATCCGACTTGTAGTTGGTCGCGGAGTTCTTCGGCGTCTTGCAGGGCGGCCTCTTTTGCGGGGTCGCGGGTACGCCCTTTTTCGGAATTGATCGACATATCAGCTTCGAGCTGTGTCACCTTTTTACGGAGGTTATTCAGCACGACTTCGGTTTCAACTGGGTAGACAAACATACTAATATCGATTACTTGGTCGATATTAATGAGCCCAGATAGCCACCCGGTGTAGAGCTCGCGCGGATAGCCATAAATGTACATCGTACGGCCGTACTTAGTACCAATACGGAAGTGACTCGAATGGATCTCGAGGCTACTTGGTGCAATCAGGTCGCGTAGTGTGGTCATCCCTTTCAGGAAGGCTTGCTCTACCTCTGCTTGCTCACGCGCACGTTGCTGGGCGGCAATGTCGACTGGATCTAGTTTTTTCTTAGCCACTACAGTTGCCCTCCGGGTTGCATTGGTGATTGCGATTGATTTGGTGATGGCGCTTTGCGAACATAGGTTGACGTGACGTTATTGAAGTCTGTTAGTGGCTCACGCACTGCCGTGTCTGGGTTATAGACATTGTAATATAGCTCACCCAGCTGTTTGGTGTTGAGCTGTGTGGACTGTACGCCCACCTGCAGAAGTCCGCTTAATACAGCGTCGACACGGTTTTTAATCTCGTCCTTCGCTTTTTCATACGTGACTTTGTCGATTTTAGTTATCGTATTACTAGTTTTTGTGCCACCGAATACTTTGCCAAAAAGACCCTTGCTTTGTTCGACTACGTTTGACATGTCTCCTGCCGGGAAATATGGGATAACGATAAAGAAGCTTTTATCCATAATGTTTGCCTCTTGAGCGAGTGCGTCAATGAAGTTAATATAGTCATCCATCAGGACATTCAAGAGCATGTTGTCGTTATTACGGCGGATATCCTCGAGTTTATCAAGATATGGGCCAATATCAACGCGCTGTGAGCGAATGAAGATCTGAATCGGGAAATATAATGCGTTTAGGAAGTTTTGATAGCTAAATTCAACACCTTCACGCTCGCGAGAGCTCATAAGATCAAAGTTGATCGATTTACATGCGATTACTGCCCTAAAGCTCCCATCGGCCATAATCACCATACTGTCACGAAGCTCAGAGAGCAGTAGCGAATTCTGAGTGGTCGTCGCTTTCTTTTTTGTGGGTTGCTCTGTTTGAGGTGTTTGTGCAGCCTGTTGCTGAGGTATTTGCTGCATTATTGGCTGCTGTGGCGGGATGAATTGCTGCTCGGGTAGAGGTGTTGCATTAAAAGGCCCCGGTGCTTGTTGCATCGGCTGCTGCGGCATCTGATTTGCACCTGGCGCGTTTGGCGGCACATTCCCTCCCGTTATTACCTCTACTGCGACCTAGTGAAGTGAAATGAATACTTCACTGCTATCCTCGTCAGCTTTATGCTGGATTCGATTAGCCTCACGCTGGATCGTTTCGATAGATAAATCAGTGTTACTTGCAAGATTGATTATATCAGGTGAGATGGCCTTTTCGCTAGTAGCTGGAGCCACTTCGGCTGCAGGTTGTGATTGTATGGGTGGCGACGGTGTTGGGTCATTTTGAACTGCGGGTTGAGCTGGCAGTTGAGACTCTTGTTCAAGGGGTTGGATCACCGATTGATGAATCGCATTTGGGTATGGGTTGAATTGAACACTCGGGTCATTGTACTGTGGCTGGACGGGTTGCGGCGTGGGAGCTTGCTGCGCTAATGAAGCGTACGGATCAGCGACTGGTGGCACATATATTGACTGGGGTGGTGGCGGAGGAGATGGCACTTGTGTCGCTTGTTGCATACGTGCCATCATCGTTTGCTTGCGACGTTCATCTGCTTGATTGATCATCGCGCCGAGTGACTGTGAGACCCCGCCATTTACATCTAATACATCCTCTGTCTGCTGGGCTTCAAAATATGCATCAGAGATCATCGAGTTATTAGCCGGTTGTGCCGTATGACGCACAGCCCATCCCTGAGTATCGGCAAGATCGGCAAGATATGATAATCGTCTCTCGGCTTCAGTTTCAGTGATATCCTTGATTCGTTGAATTTCTACTACTGTTGGCGCGGTAATCTCAATGAGTGACTCAATACCGTCGGGCTCCCAGGTGCGACGATGCGGCTTTAGATAATAGGATATTAGTGCACCTAAGTATACTTCCATTGGCTGGTCTTTACGTAGTGGTAGCGCAAGGGCGCCAAAAAATAAAATGAATGGCAATGGAATAATCGCAAGCCCGATAAAGAGTTGGCCGAGCCCCCACGCCAAAGCAATTGAAATAGCAACAATAATTAAGTAGATAAATTGGCGTAGACTAAAAGGGCCAAGAATCTTGTCATCTGCCTCAACATCCTGTGCCACCTTATAGACTGCCATACTATATTAAGTATAGCATTAGCTCAGTGGAAATAATGGCTATTTGCTCAAGATGATCGAGAGTAAATAGTGGATTTATTAAGAATACAAAATCAGACTAGCTTTAAGAGGCCGTAAGGTGTATACTTGCTCGAACAGTACGTTAAGGCATTGGTTGACTAGTTAGTTACCTATCTGTGCTTGACGTGTGTCTTGTGACAAGTGCCGATATTGACAATTAGGCTAAAATTTGCTATAACAGAACTGTCCATTACGGTTAAACTTAATCGCAGTTTTTATTCACTGCAAAGGAGAACCACTACTTATGGCTGAACGAATCAATCGAGGCCACAACAAATTAAAACCATGGGAGCGACTCGGTAAAATTACTGGGGCTGCTGCTCTTGGTGCTTTGGCGCTTGCGGGTTGCGCTAGTGAGACAATGGCTGCAGGTCATGGTCCCGATCGCCCAGCTGCTTCGGTGTCGGCTACTCCAGGTTCAAGTGAAAGTAGCCCAGCGCCACATGAAACGACAAGTCCAGCTCTAGAAATGCAGGAAACTGTACTCGCCAACTCGTCAGTATACAATGAAATGACACCCGCTGACCAGTCTCTTGTCGAAAAAGATGCACAACTAAGCCTCGATGAATTTGAGAAGCTCCCTGTAGATGAGCGCGCTAAGGTGGCAATTGTTTTATCTGATGCTCACAGTTCAGAGTATCTCAAGGCTGCGGGAGAGCTTGTTCTCCCCGGCAATCAGGGCCAGAAGTTGAATCATATATATGTGCCCGTCAAAGGAACGTATATAAATGAAGCGGATGATCTTTATAAATGGGAACTTAATTCTACTCCAGACACTCTAACTAACGGCAATAATGGGGCGCCGTATTTCCAAGTCCAGTTTGAGCGTGCAATCGCTGCATCTATGGCAGCTACAGGAGACAAGTCTCTTCTTGAAGGTGCTAAAAAGATTATTGCCGGAACGATATATAATAACGGATCTGCGGCTAATGATACTAGGTTTGGGCAACTTGATAAGAGGCTCGATGCTCTTACTCAAATGTCAGCCTCACAGACTAACACACTTAAAGATCTTGGCTATCCTAATGCAGGTACTAGTAGCCACTTTTTTGCATTCGAACCTGACGGCCCGTTCAAGGATCATCCTGGCACTGTATCAGTTAGTTTTGAAGAGTATGATTCAGATACCCACTCAATGAAAGAGGGTGTTAATAGTGATGGTGCAGCAGCAGCAGTCTACAAACTTATTAAGTTCGACACGAGCGATGGTCAGCATCGTGCCATTTGGACTGAGATGCAGACAGCTTCAAGCCTGGATGATACCAGTATTGGGATGCTCGTACCAAATACGACTAGCTAGTTAGGGTCGGTCGCCGCAAGTTAGAATACTACCCTTTATTAGGGTAGTATTCTATAGCACTAGCTTTTTATTTTCGTATACGCTTTAATATGTAGTATGTATAGGCGGGTGCTACTTCTTATAATGGCGGTGATATTACCAGCGTCTGCTTTGATGACTGTCTTCCCGCAAGTTGCTGCCGCTGATGGTACTCCCACTCCCTACCTTGCTCCTGCCGTACTTGATGCTGCTAAAAAAAGCACTGAGCGCAATTCAATTGCTATGTGCCTAGGTTACCAAGAAGGGGCTTCCGTTAGAGATAGCAGCTATGGCTCCGATATTGATCCAAAGGTCATCGCAAGCGGTAGCTGGTTCTCGGGCCATACGGCGGTGCGCCAATGGTCTGATTACAACAATGGGGATAATGGTACGGGGTGCGACAAGGTTAATGCAGGCGCATCATTGCAGGATCTTGGATTTACGAACGGCAATATTCAGGCTGCTTGCGGGCTAGCTATTTTCCGCCAAAATGGTAGCGACTGTGTCAATGGCACGGGAAACATGGTATACAAAGGCAAAGGTAAACAGGATGTCCTTAACAATATAGATAAAGTCTACAAGGGAACGCAGTTTGGTAAGGAGTATAGCGCAGAGCAATTTTACGTGATGGCCATGAGCGTTATTATGAGCGATAAGGCATGTAAAGCTTCACCGATTGCCCTCGCATCAACAGCTACCGCCGACCAAAAGGCACAGGCTGATGCCACCATTACTGTCGTGGGCTCAGATGGTGTAGCTATGGCAGTACTTTATAAGTTTAATGGCAATAAAGGGACAAGTTGGTCATTTAGAAATGACATAGGTGGTGGTACCGCTTTTGTGTCAGATAAATGTAGCGAGCTTGCTGGTGTTGCAAACGAGAATGTTAATACATATGCCAAGTGGGTTGGTGCTAACCAGCCGGGTTCTCCTGGAAACCCGGGTACATGTGAGCAGTATGCGGCATTACAGGTTGGTGGAACGGGCGCTGCTGCAGGATCGGGGCAAGGTCAGTATAATACACTTCTCACTGCGTGTAATGACGGCTTAGCCAACAAGACAACCCCCAACTATTGCTCGAAATATACGCCGAAACCAATTCCCCATTCGCCGATCTCTGACCAAACCAGTCCAGAACAAGAGGCGTGTCTCTATGGGTTTGGTACTGCACTAGCAAGTACGCCAGCGGGCGATACTACTGATACGCCTACGGCGGGCGATAAGCCAACATGTAGCATACAAGGTATAGGCTGGCTTGTATGCCCTGTTATGACCTTTATGGCAAAGATTGCCGATGAATCGTACTCGTTTCTAGCATCGAATTTCTTAAGTGTTAATACCAATTTGATTACGCAGTCACAATCAACATGGGCTAAGTTTCGCGATATAGCCAATGTTATCTTTGTAATAGTACTTATCCTGATAGTCTACTCACAGATTACTGGTGTTGGCATGACAAATAACTCTCTTAAGCATAAATTACCTAGGCTAATTGCGTTTGCGGTTTTTGTGAATTTGTCGAACTATATCTGTCTTGCTGTAGTTGATCTTAGTAACTTTCTCGGATATGCTTCAGCTCAGTTCTTCAATGGCATCGCTATTGGGAATGGGGGTGCAGATAGCGGTGGCCTTGCTTCGGTAGGCTCGGGAATTACATGGGCTGGGGTTATTGGTGGTGTTCTTGTTGCTGGAGTTGGTGTTGCGTTGGCTATTAGTGTGCCTGTACTTCTTGCAGCTGGTCTTGCTATTGCCCTTATCATATTGATACTAGTGGGACGGGAAGCAGGGATGGTGCTCCTCAGTGACATCGCTCCGGTTGCTATTGCCGCTGGCTTGCTTCCTAATTTCGAGCAAACACCTAAGAGGTGGGGGAAAGCACTGTTTGCTTTAGGCGTGGTCTTTCCTGAGGCTGGTATATTATTTGGCGCGACTCATATGACGGCGGTTATTATTGTCAATACTGGAGGTAGCTCTGGCCAAAATATTATTCAAGTTGTAGCGCTTGGTGTTCAGGCTATTCCTTTCTTCGCCCTACCAGCTCTCCTTAAGGGGTCTCTTAGTGCATTAGGCACAACTGGGGCGAAACTTCAAGGCGCGGCGAATAAAGCTTCTGGCAAAATTGGCTCTCAGGCTAAAAATACATCTCGTTTGGGTGCTGCAATGGCGGACATGAAGCAGTTCCGCGGACAGCAACGGCAGATTAGGCTTGCTAAGGGGCGCGGCTCAAGCCGAAGTGCGTTGGGTGTTGTTGGTCGGGTTGTTGGTGGTAAGAGATATAACGAACGTGCACGTCTGCATGCTGAAGGTCTTGAGAATAAAGAGTACGAGGAAGATGTTAAGGCTGCAACCGAATACCAGGCGCGTCACACCACTTTTGACCAGAAGATGAGGCTTGCAACTGGTCAGCCAGCAGAGGATGGTGGTGTTGAACCAACCGAGACGGAGCGAGATGCGGCGATTCGCTTCATGATGAGTAGTGGTAACTTTACGGAGCGACAACAAGTGTTGGCTAGCATAGGTAGTATGACAGGTGGCTTGAGGCGTTCGGCAATTAATGGCGCGCGAGCTAAGGGCGATACTGGCGTGTATGGCAGTAGCACGCTCGGTAGACTTGAAGATACAAGTGGGGCGACACCTGGTAGTGCGACTGGCCAGGATATCGATGCTGTACGCGCGATACTTGATCAAGGTACGACAAATAGAATTAATACAGGTGATCTTGCTCCAGAAACCTTTACTCGCGATGCTTACACTGCAGGATATGTTGCACAGCAGGCTCAGAATGCAAATGATACAGCGCAGACACAGTTTGCCCAAAGTCTTACCAACTATGCGGCCAGTGACCAAGGTAAGAAAACTGCGGCTTCACTACAAGGCCATATAGATACCGTGGTTAATAATGCGCCTGCTGGTACGGTTCAGCCTGCGGCTGCAACGCCAATAGCCCCTGCTAGCCCAGTCCAGGGTCAAGCAACGCTTACTATTCCGCATGGTGGCGGTAATCCACCTCCTACACCTCCACCTCCAGGAATGACGCAGCGAGCAAGCGGATTGTTTGTCCCATCGAATATGAATAATGGCGGTAATAATACTCCACCATCCTCTCCTCCCCCTGCTGCAGCCCCTTAGTAAGATAACATCGCTGGAAATGGCGATGTTATCTTTTTTGATTAAGTTGCTCTACTATTGTTCAAGGTACCACTAAAGGACTGCTGGTTCGATTGCAAGATTGGACTAGAGATTTTCACCAGGTGCATTTGTAAACGCATTATGAAATGGCCTGTTGCCCCCATGAGATGTGGAACTGTATGTGAGGATCATGCTATCATCTGTGGCATCATCAATAGCTAATGTCTCAAAGCTGTAGTGGCCGTTAGCTTGCTTAACGGCGTTTGAAATACGCGCATCTTTCACGTACCGAATGTCCCATACACCGAACTCAAGGGCTTCTGATGGTGTAATTATGCGCCCACGCGAGAGGTGTCCATCAGGGCTTAATTCCCAGTTCACGCTTGAAAAATCGTATGGATCATTTGAGCTGGGCTTATCCCCAAAACGTATACTAGAGCCAGCTACATAAAGGCCACTCTCTCGCCTCGTGGTTTGGTCGATTGCAATGCAAAGTAGTGCTCTATGAGCGAGTTGATCTTTGATTGCCTGAAGCTTATCCCTGTATTCGATGGCACCTTCCTGTAGCCTTCTCTTCACATCATCTTCCAAATTAAGGTTTCCAAAGTCACCGTTCGCAATTTGGTTTGTTTCGGGATAGATGAGCTCGGGCGGACTGAATTGGCTTAATGTTCTCGCAGCTGTTTCAAGGCTTACTCGTTTTAACTCTGAATTATGCGACATAGGGCCCTCCTGTTTAAAGAATTATACACTAAGGGTTATTAGGCGGGTTGTAAAGATTACCTGCAAATTGCTCAAGTTCCTCGGCAGATTGTGCATTCGTGTTCTGGCGGACTGTAGGTGTGCGGAGAACATCAGCAGCCATTTGCTTCATGCGATCACGCTCGGCGAAGAATTTAGCTCTAAGGTTGTTGCGGGCATCATTCTCAGTAGCTGCAGGATTTGTAACCCTAAGATCTCTCAGCTCGCTCTCAACCTTACTTTCTATAAGGTTGTTAAACTGTGTTGCTGCACGCGCATCTGTATTAACATCTGCGAACAACATTTTGAGGGATGCAACATTGGCGGTTGATAGTGAACCTGTCTTAATGCGGCCTTCAAGAACTTCGCGGAGTGAGTGGTATTGCCAACTGTCTTCGCCCTTGAAGTTACCCTTAATGATTTCGTCCAATGTAATGTCTGCAATTGCCGGAGCGATAGATGAAATACCGCTCTTGATTGCTGCTTGCTGAATTGTCCGACGGTATGCATGGTTTACTCCGCCCTCGCCTGTAGACATCAATACGTCCATTTTTTCTCCGTGAGAGCCTACTGAGAAGATTTCCTCTGCAGCCATGTCACGAACGTGTTCGTCAGTGACCTTAAAGGTGTGGAGTATCTTGCTTGGATCTCTTTCATCGACAATAACGGCGTCTTTCTCACCCTTCGCAAGGGCGGCAATCTGGCTGGCGCTAATCTTGAAGTGGCTTGAAAGCTCCTTCTGGTGGGAAACTTCTTCGGCAAATTCTTTACGGTGTTGCGCGACGGATGTTGCCAAGACGGCATCTTGGTTACCGACACCAGCGGCATACGCGCGAATTCGGGAACCATCAACGCGCAGCTCGTTGTCTAGGAGCGCATCATTAATTTGTGCGCTAAGTTTATGTTCGGCAGCTGACTTGGCCATGCCTGCAACTTGCGTTTCGATATGTTGCGTGTTGATATCTCGCGCAATCCTTAGGATATCGCTTTCAAGTGTAGGATTACTACCACGGAGATTTTGAATATGTACAGGGGTGTCTGCTGAGAAGGCGATTTCAGCATGCATCTTATCTAGCTTAGCTTTTGCTGCGGCTGCACTCATTTCACTTGCCTTCAAACTCAGTTCGAGCCTATTAAGCCCGGCGTCGGTGCGCAGAGCATTATCCCAGTTTGCCTGGTGGGTGTTCTCGATGCGCTTCTTCTCTGCTTCGACAACACGCTTAGCGCGGTCGACGTCGTGGCCGGCGTGTGAATCTTCGAATTCGTTGTGAACGCGAGTTTTATCAATTTCGGCCATTTGCTGACGGCGTGTTAATTGGTGACCACCACTGCTACGGAGTAGCGTGTTCTCGATTTCCTGCTTTTCGACACCTAGGTTGCGTGATTGCAACTCAAGCTGGCGACCACGAGCGCTATTCGCGAACACATTTTCTACTCGCTGCTTTTCGTTTGCTGAGCTTCGGTTCATTGCTTCAATCGTCTGACCTTGCCGGGTCGCAGCGAAGCGATTTTCTGCCATTGATTCATATGCTTTGCGTTTGCCATCAATACGGCGGCGGCGAGTATCGAGTGCTTTGGTTGCATTGTTGAGCGGATTACGGTTGAAATAGCGATTTTGTCCGGCAAGTACTTTGTTTTTGCGCTCTGCAGCCATGCCCTTTGACCAATTTCGAGTGCGGTCGATTAGTCCGCGATTTGGATTGTTAACAATGCCCGCAACTCTACCGATAATATTACCACTGAATTTGATAAGGAGCGGCGTAATAACTATTGGCGCTACCTGAACGGCCATTCCTAAGATAATTGTAATAAGGTTGCCATTTGCACTTTGGACGATTGCCATACCAGTAATCTGCGCTCCGCTGAAGATAACTGAGAAGATTGGAAAGAGGAGCAACATTGTCGTGAATGTCTCACGCCATTTATTGAAGTGTTTTTCGGCGTTTGGCATTGTGTAGGCGACGAATGCAAGTGGTGCTATGATGATAAGAATTGTTATCAGTGCTTGTCGCGTGGCAAGTACAATAAGCGCAATAAGCGCAGATATGACGGCACCGAGTAGGATTGGAATAAGAAGGAATATAGTGCCGCTTACGGTGTTGGCTGCAATGAAGAGTCCGCCACCGATCACTGCACCAGTCGATAGCGCAACCGTAGCAACTTGCTGCCAAGAAGGAATACTGCCTGAGTAATTGCTGCCGACGCTAAATTTATCCATTAAGGCTACGAACATATTATGGATAGAGTAGCCAAGGAAATTGGAAGCATCGACCGCAGCTGCACATACCCAGAATGATGCATTCACTAAGATTGCTGCGATGATAAGGCGTGGTAGCATATTCTTTACGCTATAGTTACTAAGGCCGAGATTAGTGATTTGGGAGTATACAATCACCATAAATACAATAACGAAGGCTACGTTTGCGATATCCCGAACAGTTGCCCACAGCTGGTAGATCGAGGTATGGGTGTCGTTGGTGATTGTTTTTACCTCGAGAAACCCAGAGATGATACCGTAAATCTTGTCCATCCCCTTGGCGATGAAATTTACCGTCGGGCAAACAATCCAGCCGATTCCGCCGATTGTGGAGTTGTCACAGCCCGATTCTTGCTTTGAGGAGTCGGTGCTGCCTTGGTCTCCATCAGCAGCAATTGTAATTTTGGTTGGAGTCGATGGATTTGTGTAATTGTTTGGCGGCGTGAAGTCGTATAACTCGTAGAATCCTGACGTTGCCTTTGCTGCGTCGCCTGTCATGAAGATGAAGTATGCTTTACTCGCGTTGTCGGTGTAGCGGTACCCTGTTGTGCCGGGCGCGCTATTTGTAATGTCACTTGGCATTTCTGTGGCAGTGACCATCGTGTAACTATTGCCCTGATAGACAATACTGTTGCCATTTCGAGTAGCGCCATCATCGGCGTATGCCGCCGTCGGTGCTAGTAAGGAAGCTACGCTGAAAAAGGTCACTAAGAGGGCTATGACCAAGACTGAAAAACGCTGCAGTGATAGTCTACCCTGCAGAACACCTATGCTTTGCTCCCACATATCTGTTAGATGTTACCATTTTTGACTAGAAAAGTCAATATACTAGACCACATTCAAGACGGTTATGATATAGACTACTTTACAGACGAAAGATGTACCTATACTATAGTGGTATAAGGAATTCACGATGAAATCAAAAGTAACCCTTTACCTCACTTCCCTACTTGCCGCAGTGTCAATCGGGTTTAGCATTTTTGACCAACCAGCAGCAGCACTTACGTGTGCTGTGCTGCCGCAAAGTATTTGCGATAAAGCTCAGTCTAATAGTCCGGCGGGCAACACTTCCGATACCTCTGCCGTGCTTGCTCTTTTGCAGTGGGTGATTAGCATTCTTACGGCGGGTGTGGGTGTCGCTGCGGTAGGTGCGTTTATCTTTGCAGGTATTACTTATGCGAGCGCCGATGGTAGTGCTGAACAGGTTAAAAAGGCAAAAAATATTATGAAAAATACTGTTATTGGGCTTGTTACATTCGCCGTTATGGCGCTGGCGTTGCAATTTATTGTTCCCGGAGGCGTTTTCTAATGCGTAGGCTTTTCGTATCACTCATGATGCTGTTTAGCTTGAGCGCTGCAACGCTCACCCCGATCGCAGTGATTGGCAATACGGCTTATGCGGAATGTGCAGATGGACCTATTTTGGGTGTTACACGTTGGTATCGAGGCTTGCTGGATGAAAATTGTAACATTAAGGCACCTGGTAACGGCAATGATGATCTCGCAATATTTATTACCAAGATTATCTTGAACGTCGTGCAAGCAGCACTTGCTATTGCTGCATACGTTACAGTATTTTTCATTATTAAAGGCGGCTTTAATTATATGACAAGCGCTGGATCGCCAGATGGCATGAAAAGTGCTAAAACAACAATTACTAACGCAGTGATCGGTTTGGTTATCGTCCTCCTTTCGGCAATTATCGTGAATACAATTGCGGGGGTACTGTAATGGTTATACCATATTTATACTACGCAGCAGGCTTGCTTAATCAGAAAGCGTCGGGTATCCCAGATGCGTCTAGCTTTAGTATTAAAAACGTACTGAATGCTGTATATTTTTGGGCGGGAGCGATTGCAGTTATTGTTATTATCGTGGCGGGCTTTTACTACGTTACTTCAGCTAATAACTCTTCGCAGATTGTTCGTGCTAAAAATGCAATTTTTTCAGCAGTTATTGGTCTTGTTATTGTACTCCTTGCTTTCGGTGTTACTAATATTGTTATTTCAGGAGTGTCATAATGAAATTGCGATTGCTTGCTATTGTCGCTGTCCTCGTAGGACTTTTTGCGGTTAATGTTGTCGTTGCACCCGTAAGTTCGGCAGCAGTTGATATATTTGGCGGCTGTAAGGACGGTGTTGACTGTAGCTCTGTGCAATCAAAGCAGACGCTTAATACACAAATCTGGAATATCATTCGTACCGCACTTACCATTTTGGGGGGGATTGCTGTTGTCGTTATTATCGCTGGTGGTATTATGTATACGACGTCAGCCGGCGATCCAAGTAAAGTGACGGCGGCGAAAAATACAATCCTGTATTCTGTCGTTGGGCTGGCAGTTGCGATGTCGGCAGCAGCTATTATCACCCTTGTTAATAATTATTTCGGATAACGCGTAAAGGAGAAATTATGAGAAAGAGGATTCAATCAATCATTGCGGCATTTATACTGAGCGTCGGTTTTGGCGTAATGATGCTTGCCCCTACTAGCTATGCGGATGATAAGAAAACTACTCCCCCTAGCGATACTTCTAGCGATGCAGGTTGTACAGATGCGAAGAGTTGCGTAAACAATGGCCTTCAGGCAACTGGCGGTACGAGCTCTAAGACAAGTATTGGCGATATTTTCAAGACTATCGTCAATGTCCTCCTCTTTGTTATTGGGGCTATATCCGTCATAATGATTATTATTGGTGGAATCAAGTACACCATTTCAAATGGTGACAGTTCATCGGTTACGAGTGCGAAGAATACAATTTTGTATGCGGTTGTGGGTCTCGTTGTATCGATGTTTTCCTATGCGATTGTCAACTTCGTTGTCACCAAATTCCTATAAAGTGCTTAACACTAAGCGAATCTTTTGATATAACTATAATAAAGCCTATAACGAAAGGAATTAAATAATAATGAAAATTAACATTAAGCGACACCTGCTTGCCCTTGTGGCAGTGCCTGCTTTAGCGTTAAGCGTATCTGGTATTGCAACTCCGGCATTTGCTGATTGTACTGGCTCAGACGCTAATAATCTAAGCCTCTGTAGCGGCGCGTCATCATCACAGGGTAACGACCAACCTACTAACCTGTTTGGTTCTGGGGGTATTTTCCAGACAATCACTAACGTACTGCTCTTTGTAATTGGTGCGGTATCTGTTGTGATGCTTATTATTGGTGGTGTACGATACACTATCTCCCAGGGCGATAGTTCTGCAGTAACAAGTGCAAAGAACACAATTCTCTATGCTGTTATTGGCCTTGTCGTCGCGATTCTTGCTTATGCGGCCGTCAATTTCGTTATCGGCAGCTTTGCTAACAAACAATCATAGTTTTAGTATTTCTGTGAGAAATAGGTCGTTCTTATGGCGACCTATTTTTATATTCCAGAATAATATAATGCCGTCAGCTTCTCTCACTATAAAAAATACTACCCCCCTAAAGCGGTAGTATTTTTACATTTAAGCTTATTACAGGATTGTAATTTTCTTGGCTTGTTCTTGCTTGATCTTTGAGAAGCTGATTGTGAGCACGCCATCTTTAAGGACCGCGGCTACCTCATCCTCTTTAACTTGCACAGGAAGTGCGAGCGTTCGGCTGAATTCACCCCAGTAGCATTCCTGGATGTGCCAATTGGTTACAACTGCGTCATCGCCACTGCTTAGGGTTCCGCTGATAGTAAGGATTCCATCAGAAATACTTACATCAAGGTCTTCTTTGTTCACGCCTGCGGTGCGGGCTTTTACAACGAGCTGCTCGTCGGTTTCATATACGTCGACAGCAAGCTGGCCGGGAAGATCATCATCTGATTCATCCCAGGTTGCTGTATTGTTATCTGCTGATTGTTGTGAAACGGTGCTTGGCGAGTCGTCTACGAGGCTGTCATCATTCAGGAATGCTGCAGCCAGTTCGTCCTCAATCAAGAGATCGTCATTTTGCTTACGTGCCATTGATATCCTCCACTTTTCTCTTTGGCTGGTTTGACAAATAGTCTGACATCATTATAACTAAGGTAAGCTTCATTATCAATAATAAGGGTGGCCACACGTAAAAAATACAATGCCAGGATATCTCGTAAACTTGCTCGCACCCCACTACTGTTGCTCTTGCGGAGAGATTGGAGCCGTTTTATGTGCAAGTTGTAAATATAACATCGTTAGTGAACCATATACTCAATGTATACTTTGCCACAATATTGCAAAACCGGCGGGAAACCTATGCAATACCTGTGTTGCACCTTTCTCTCGCGCGTGGGTGGT
>Ga0207674_10000666_pt1 | contig 44694 bp, 32 predicted proteins | sample KBSCornC72_FD_184303 | JGI IMG/M metagenome (GOLD analysis project Ga0207674, IMG submission 184303) | Corn rhizosphere microbial communities from Kellogg Biological Station, Michigan, USA - KBS Corn C7-2 (SPAdes) (version 2) | ecosystem: Host-associated > Plants > Roots > Rhizosphere > Soil ... | reverse complement strand
TTGTGATCTCCATCTCGAAAGAGGTGCTTTCCCAACTTGACGAAGCCTCGCAGGCATAGACGTTGTTACAAGGGAAAGAGCACATGTATTCCGAACGGATACTCCTCATACACAACCAGTCGGACACGAGGGTGTTCCCAATTCTCACCGATATTCTCGACCCTCATTTCAAAGTTGATCGCGCTACCTACCCGAGTACGAACGGGCACAGCAGTACCGGAGAATTCGCCAGGCATCTCGATAAGACGATTAAACAAAACAATCCCGATCTTGTAGTGCTGATAGCCTCGGATGGTTCATTGTCCAATCGAGTGCGCGTTCTGAAGTCGATCAATGAAACTGCGGGCGAGATACCATTAATACTTGCGCTGGAACCATGCCATTCTGATGAAGTTATAGAACTTCTCCAATTCGGCGCGTCTGACTTTATAGTCTCGCCATTTAAGGCGTCCGAGGTCCTGACGCGAGCCTGGAGGCTGTTGAGATCAATTGATGCTCAACCGAGATCGGTCTCGACGGGAGTGCGCCCAGGATTCAATAAGATCATTGGAGAGAGTCCGGCACTCCTGGCCCAACTCCGTCGCATTCCACTGATTGCAAAATGCGAAGCCAATGTGTTGATCGGAGGCGAAACGGGAACCGGCAAAGAACTTTATGCGCGGGCGATTCACTACAGTAGCGGGCGAGCCGGCAAACCCTTCATGCCTGTTAACTGTGGCGCCATTCCAATTGAATTAGTCGAGAACGAATTGTTCGGACATCAGCGGGGAGCATTTACGAGCGCCTCTACGCTTCAGCCTGGTCTGATTGAAGAAGCGAATGGTGGAACACTCTTCCTTGATGAGATCGATTGTTTACCACTCTCAGCGCAGGTGAAGTTGCTGAGATTTCTACAGGAGAAGGAATACCGGCCGCTCGGTTCGGCCAAGGTTCGGCGCGCTGATGTTCGCATCATTGCCGCAAGCAACCTCAATCTGGAAGAAGCCGTGGGGAACGGTAAGGTACGGCAGGATCTATTTTACCGGTTGAACATTATTTCGCTTTTGTTACCGCCACTGCGAGACCGTCGTGACGATATTGCTTTACTGGCCAGCCACTTTATAAAGAAGTATTCAGAAGAGTTTGATAAAGAGGTGAACAATTTATCTGATGAGGCACTGAACGCATTGATGGTCCATAATTGGCCCGGCAACGTACGCGAGTTGGAGCACGTAATCGAACGGGCCATCGTGATGTGTGAAAGCTCAACGCTGCAGGTTGGCGATATCAAGTTATCTTCAACCGAAGCTCAGGCACCACAGCAGTCATTGCAAGAAGCAAAGGCACAGGAGATCGCGCGTTTCGAGAGGAACTACATTCAAGGTCTCTTGTCAGCTTGCAAAGGGAACATCACGCGGGCGGCCCAGGTCGCGCGGAAAAATCGTCGCGCATTCTGGCAGTTGATTCAGAAATACGAGATCGACGTCGCCAAATTCAAACCCGCCCGCTAACAAGATTTTCTCTGTGCGATCTCTGTGTTCTCTGTGCCTCGGTGGTGAGATCTTTGGCCGTCATTTCTAACCACAGAGTCACAAGAATCGCACGGAGGATGACTAGAAGTTCCTTTTTACGCCTTCCAAAAAGATTCTCAATGATTTCACCTGGGTCTCTTTCCCCACGTTGGTGAGGCTGGCTCTTTGTCCGATCGGTCCACCGGATGCTCCTTCAGCATTCGCATCGCCTCCTGAACAGCTCGTTCCAGTTGAGGATCTCGTCCTGCGATTACATCCTTCGGATAATTCTCCACGTCTATATCCGGCGCGACACCTTCGTTCTCAACGGCCCACCTTCCATCACGGGTAAAGAATCCACCGCGGGGAGCAATCATCGAGCCTCCGTCAATGAAGGTCGGCGTATCAGCAGTATGGACCAGACCGCCCCATGTTCTTTTTCCAACCAATAGACCGATCTTTCGTCGCTTGAACATGTAAGGCATCAAATCACCGCCTGAGCCGGCCATCTCGTTCACAATCATCACCTTTGGCCCCCAGATTCCTGCCGATGGACTCGTAAATGGGTATCGGTCGCCAGCGACGTTATTGAAATAGCCATCGAAGTCGCGCTGGAGAACGTCAATAATATAGTCGGCAGCCGAACCGCCCCCATTAAATCGCTCGTCCACCACAACTCCTTTCTTGTCCTGCTGTGAAAAGTAGTACCGATTGAAGCTTGAATAGCCGGGTTGGCCTGTATTCGGTAGATAGACGTAAGCAAGTTGGCCGTTTGAAAGCTGTTCGACTTTTCGCCGGTTCGACTCGACCCATGCCCGAGTTCGCAATGCTTGTTCGGTCGCAATCGGCACAACCACAACCGTGCGAGCGCCTTGCATGGTTGGCGTACTGTTAACTGTCAACGTTGTCTGCCGGTTAGCTGTGCCATCAAGCAACCGGTAGATGTTGTCAGGGGCTTTCAATTCGATCCCATTTATCGCAAGTATATAGTCGCCAACACCGACACTGGCGCCGGGCGTTGCTAATGGCGACCGCAGATCCGGATTCCAACTCTCATTGTCATAGACTCGCGTCACCTTGTAGAAACCGTTTTCGATGTCAAAATCTGCGCCTAACAATCCTCCAACAACCTGCGGAACGGTTGGCATATCGCCGCCGCGAACGTACGAATGCCCGATCGCGATTTCAGCACCCATCATGTCGAGCAGGTAGTTGAGATCCGCGCGGTGCATCACATACGGGAGCATTTGGCCGTACATCTCTTTCATCCTCGGCCAATCAGATCCATGCAGATTGGGCACATACAGATAATCTCGTTGATTGCGCCAACCTTCATTGAAGATCTGCTTGAACTCTTCTTTCGGATCCAGGTACATGCGGAGGGCAAAATTCAAACGACCAGAACCAGCCGGTGGCGGAGTGCGGTCGGCATCAACAAGATAGAGTTGTGGAACCGGAGGTGGTCCACCGGCAGCAACCTGACCTTGACCAGCACCACCTACAGCAGCAGCTCGATAGACCAGCTTCCGATGGTCAGCGCTCACTTCATAAGCTGCGACCCCCGATACGAAAGTGTTGCTTCGTCGATCGCACAGGCGATAGCGAAGTAGTTCGTTTCCGACACCACCTTGTCCGCCTGCACCGGCTCCACCACGGCCAGCTTCGAGAAAGAACACATTGCCATCGATACCAGCTTGAAGATCCGAGTACTGTCGTTCGGGAACCCCGGGCACCGAGACAATCCTTTGTGACAAACCATCGAAGTCAATCTGAACCGTAACCGGTTGTCGTTGTCCACGTGGGGCGCCTTCAGATGGACCACCACCTTCCCCACCGCCATCGCTCGCGCATGTACCCGGTTGTAATCTTCGGGTGCCCGTGCCGACGCCGCGATCTTCATCGCTCTCCGGCAAAAGTGGACTTGGATCGGTCTTTTTTAAAACTGCGAAGTAGAGCCCAAAAGTCTCGTTATGATCGTACGACGTCATGTCGAGCCATTGTGAGCGCAAGCCGAAATCAGTCGAGGCTAAAAACCAGAGATACTTGCCACTAGCGTCCCATGCCGGGAAAACTGCATCTGCCAGCCCATCTGTCACTTGTTTTGTTTCGCCGGTATCGACGTTACTGACGAAGATGGCGTGGTAGAGAGATCGCAACCGGCTAGAATAAGCCACCCACTTCGAATCAGGACTCCAAACAGGATTGAGCGTGCGACTGGGAACCATCCATGGATCATTACCTACGATCTTCGCCTCTCCAGTAGCAACATCGAGAACCCAAACCTTCAGGTTAGTATCGGTATACAAGATCCTTTTGGAATCAGGAGACCATGAAGGAGTGTAGTAATGAGTTGGATTTTTGAGCGTAATCTCGCGCGCAGGAGTTAGACCATCCTGAGACTCGATCACCAGTTTGTACTCACCCGATTTGTCACTAAAGTAAGAAACAGACTTCCCATCCGGAGACCACGCCGGATCGCGCTCGGCAGAGCCGCTGGAGTTTGTCAGGTTTCGCACGTCGCCTTTGTCTGCCGGTATGGTGAAAATCTCACCCCGCGCTTCGACGACGACTCTCTTGCCGGCCGGCGAAAGAGCCATGCTATTGAGTCTATTCGAAACGTCTTCCCAGTTCGCCATCATCCAGGGGAAGTCACCTGCAGCGGAAATATTTACAACCTTTTCTCTCCCGCTTTTTGGGTCGAGTTCGTGAACGTAGCCGGCTTGTTCAAAGACAATAGCTCCGGCGCCCGAATCCATCGCCTTGACATCGAAGTCGGTGAACTTTGTTATTTGAGAAAGTTTCTTGCTGGAGGCCTGGTAGGACCAGATGTTGGCAACTCCATCGCGATCGGAAATAAAGAAGACAGTATCGTCGACCCAGACAGGACACACATCTTTGGAATCTGTCCAGGGAGGTGTGACAAGATCATAGGTCTTTAAGTCAACAATCCAAATCGGACGGTTCTGTCCACCCCGATAATTGCGACGCTCTTCATCCCACGAGTTATTCATGCGATACGCGATATGAGAACCATCAGCTGAAATTTTGCCCTGGTATGCGCGCGGCAACGGCATTGGCTGCTCAACACCACCTTCCATCGCCACCGTCCAGAAACGTGGAGCACCTGACGGCGCCCATGTCGCACGGGTAGATGAAAACAGGATCGACTTCCCGTCGGGCGTCCAACCTTCAACCATGTCGGCGCCAGGATGCCAGGTTAACCGTCGTGGCTCACCGCCTTCGGCCGACACCAGGTAGACATCAAAATTTCCCGCGTACTCTCCACTGAAAGCAATCCATTTTCCATCTGGTGAGAAGTGTGGATTTGCGGTTTGTCCTTGAAAACTTGTGAGTCTCCGCGCACTTCCTCCGTTCCGGGGCGATACCCAGATGTTGTTTGCATACGCAAACGCAATCTGACTTGAACTAACTGTTGGTGTTCTCAATAACCTTGTGCCGGCGCCGTGGCCATTTTGAGCAACTGCGTGAGTCGCGCTGAAGGTCAGGAGAGTAACCAAAAAGACAAGGGTCTTAGAAAAATTCATCTGTGGATCCTCACACAAAGACGCAGAAGAACCTGCGAAAGAAAATAAATTCAGCTTAGTGATTATGTTGGCTTGACTGGAACTTGCCGTGCCCCAAGTTTTTAGCACGTCCCCGTCTGGCTCGCAAATAATATCGGGCGAAAGGCCGCCCTGAAGTCACAGAAGAACTTGAAGTGTAGTGTTTCTGTCATGAGTGTTACAAAAGAAACCAGCATATTGACTAGCAAAGATGATTAAGCGATAAGACACCCAACACTTAGGGATTTAACGCCGTTTCTCCCCACGACGCCACGACCCAAAATTAAAATGGAGCTCGAGCCTTTTCGCACGTGTGCACTGGTTTGTGCTCTCTGTTGTAACGGAATTCCAATACGCGTCAGGCGTGTCTGGAGAGAACACGGGGGAAACCAATGCGAAAACATTTTCGCTTAACTTCAAGATTCGTCGTCCCACTCTGCTGCTTGATATTCAGCGCTGTAGTAGCCCGGGCTGATAGCTTTCAGATCGTTGGGAACAGCAACTCGACGGCCACCGCAACACTGAACATCACAACTCTGTCGGATACGGAACTCTGCTTCACGATCACAAACACGTCACCCGGGGTGGTTACCGGCGTTGGATTTGCTCTTCCGGGGACAAATACTTTCACAATGGAATCGATGACGGGAGGAACAGGGACATTTACGTTCTCGACGAATCCCGGCAACGTTCCGCAATTCAATACTGCCGTTCTGGACTTCGCGTTTGTCACTAACAGCGACAACTTTGCTGGAGGAAATCCGCCCTCCGGTACCGCGCCGGGTCAAACCACACCGCTGTTTTGCGTCACCGGAGACTTTTCCGGATTTACTCAGGCAGAAATTGCCGCGGCTGTTTTCGTGAGGTTCCAATCTCTGCCCACTGGCTCGGGAAGTGACGTGGGGACTGTAACGCAAACGCCTCCAACCTCAGTACCTGAACCCGCTTCAATGATCTTGCTTGGATCGGGATTGATGGCTACGGTGGGAGTATTGCGTAAGCGACGCAGAAGTTAGAGACAGAACTCATTCCGCTTTCGCTTCACTCTTACGGGTCCCACAAGATTCGTAAGAGTGATTTTTTTAGAGAGCCACTCTTTGAGAATTATGACTGATATTCTCTGCGTCTCTCTGCGATCCTCAGCGTCCCTCTGCGTCGATTCTGATCTAAGGTGTAAAGCTCTTTGGCAGTAAAACACCGCAGAGGGACGCTGAGGATCGCAGAGAGACGCAGAGGATCAGTGCCGGATCAGGGTTGTCGGCTGGTTGGAGATTTGTCGCGCACGGTTCATTCTGTTTACAATTCAGCACCGTTTCCCCGTCCAGTGTAGAGTTTCGATACTGAGTGCCTGACGAGTTCGTTCTTAGCGGCGATGTCACGCACTGACGAGCATCAGTGATAAAGAGCACTCTCTGTGTGACTTAATCGCGCAAAGATTTCAAACGCCCACCATCCGGTCATTTAACACCGGAAAGACACGAGGAGAAGCAAAAATGAGGTCCCTTAAGAAAACTCATGTTCCTGTTTACGCAGTCCTGTTTTTACTATGTTCCGCAGCCGTGACACTTGGACAAGTTATCGTGCCGCGACCCAGTCAGAAGGCGAGTGTCATGCAAAGAATAGGTGTCACAGATGTGACCATTACATACAGTAGACCTGGTGTGAAAGGTCGAAAGATCTGGGGAGATCCCCTGCCATCTCAAACATCGGCGACTGGCGAAGCTACCCTTGATGACCAGAACGCACGTCCTAAGGACGCTGTAATCGTTCCTTATGGACACGTTTGGCGCACCGGGGCAAATGAAGCCACCATGTTTGTCATCACTGATGACGTTTTGATTAACGGTCAAAAACTGCCGGCTGGCACTTATAGTCTTCACACCATTCCGACCAAGGACGAATGGACCATCGTGTTCAACGGCACCTCAAATCAATGGGGCAGTTTCGACTACAACCCGGCAAAAGACACATTGCGAGTTAAGGTAAAACCGCAGTGGGTGAACGATAATCAAGAATGGCTCGAGTACAGCTTCGATCCGGTGACCGATAATTCTGCCCAGGTTAACATTCGATGGGAAAAAATCTCCGTGCCCTTCACGGTTGAGGTGCCTGACGTCGCCGCGGTGACGCTCGCAAAACTGCAGAGCGCAGTTGGAGCGGCAAAGCCGGACGATTGGCGCACTCCATTGCAGGCAGCTTCTTATGCACTTAATAATAAGAATGCGGCTGACGACGCACAGGGAATGGCGTGGTTGGAGCAGTCGATCAAGGTGAAACCGACGTTTCAAAACCTTGCGAGCAAGGCAAACGCACTTTACGCAGCTGGCAAGAAAGACGAAGCATTGGTCGTAGCCGAGCAAGCACTACAACAAGGCAAGGCAGATAAAGTTGATACAGCCGCTTTTGAAAAGAGGGTGGCGACGATGAAAGCTGGTAAGTAGGCTTTAGCTGGTCCCGCAGTTAACTTGGTCCATTCCAGGGAAGCAACCTGACAAAGTTGCTTCCTTGATTTTCTTAGCAAGCTCTTAAGATTTCGTTTTTTAACAAGGTTTCCGCTGCAGTAGTCGCGGAGGCAGTTCGAACGTCCCTGAGACACTGTGTTAAGAATCTAATTTGCCTTAGGACTTCGTTAGTGTTATTTCGTGTGATTTGGTGGATCGCTTTTCTCGGAGAGTAACATTCGATCCACGAAATCACACGAACAAGAAACTGATAGTAATCCGAGGTTCGACACAGTCTAAGTAAACGACGACAGTCCTGGATCACAGTTCGTGACGAAGCCGAAATGTGGTTGCACAATCATCGGGCTCTTTGTAAGGTTAATCGTCAACATTCTTCCAATCCAACGTTCATTAAAATGGGTGTAGCAAAACTAACCGATACAAACACCATCGTTCCCGACAGCAAGTACGCGCTCATCGAGCGTGAACGCCGCTTTCTTCTTGAAGATCTTCCAGAAGGCCTGTCTCGCGCCGACTCACATACCCAAATTACCGACAACTACATCGCTGGAACGCGGCTCCGCATTCGCAAGGTGCGAGACCCACGGACAAACAAGTGGATCGTTAAATTCAGTCAGAAGTTTGCACCCGAGCCACAGGACTTCTCGCGCACCATAATTACCAATACCTATCTAAACGCCCTCGAGGCCGAGACCCTTTCCGTTTTCAACACAAATGAGATTCGCAAGAATCGCTACCAATACGAACTCGATGGACGAACATTCTCGATCGACATGTTCCTCGGCGACCTTTTTGGTCTCGTCATGGCTGAGGTTAGCTTTGAAACCGATGAAGAGATGAAAGAGTTCAAGGCACCGCCATTCGCCATTGCCGAGGTCACGAACAACGAACTGTTCACCGGAGGAAGGCTTTCTGAACTGACATTTGCTGATATTCGCCCTGAAGTCCTACAGCTACTCGGCAAGAATAGGAGTACTCAGACTGGTGCTTAAAAGGTTTCTAATCTGCCTGTTGTTGTTTGTCCCCATAAGCTGCAAAAGAACCCCGCCCTCAGCTACTTCCCAGCCGCCCGCAACAACTCAGTCGCCACAGGCTCAGTTGGACCATGTCAGTGGAGGCGCGGCGCCGCTTGACACTAAATACTTCAAGGGCTCGATCGGCACCTCGTTGGATCTACAGATGAAATTGGTTCGGTCAGGCGACCAGCTGACGGGAAGCTATTTCTATCAGCGCATCGGCACGAAAATCGACCTTCGCGGCACCGTGGATAAGGACGGCAATGTTTCTCTGGAGGAGTTTGATCCCTCCGGCAAACAAACTGGTATCTTTAAAGGTTTGTGGCAAATAGATGCGGCCACTGGCATGGTCTCAATCGCGGGCAACTGGTCGAAGCCTTTGAATGACAAGAACGCCGATAAAAAGACGGCTTTTTCTATTCACGAGGAACCGATTTCTCTAACTGGCGAGGCAGAACTCGTGACCAAGCAGATAAAAGAGAGCAACAAGAAGTTAATGTACGAGATCGCGGTACAGTATCCTCAACTATCAGGAAGCGCGAACCCAAACTTTGAGAAGTTCAATCAGGCTGTTCGCGGCTCGATCAATAAGAAGGTCGCCGCCTTCAAAAAAGAGGTGGCGCCGCAGCCTGACGATGAGCCACGCCCCGAGGGCTCCATGGGGAGCGATCTCAGTGTCAGCTACACGGTCGAGTTGGCCCAGGATGATCTGGTGAGCGTCGACTTTTCGATGTCGAGCTATTACCAGGGCGCGGCGCATCCGAATGCTTTTTCCGAGGCTATTAACTTCGATTTGAAAAATGGAAAGCAGTTGAAGCTGAGCGACCTGTTCAAGCCAGGCGCAAAATACCTGGCGGCAATCTCGGCTTATTGCGTCGCTGATCTCAAGAAACAGTCAAAAGCTAAGGACAACATGCTCGACGACAGCACTATTCAGAGCGGCGCTGGTCCAACCGCAAAGAATTATGAGAGCTGGAGCATCACGAAGCGAGGAATCGGTATAAACTTTGATCCCTACCAGGTTGGACCATACGCCGCTGGACCTCAGTATGTTTTGGTGCCTTATTCAGCGTTGAAGGAAATGATCAATCCGGATGGACCAGTGGGTCAATTTGCGAAGTGACCAATTGCCTCCGCTAGTTTGGATCTGTGTTGCACGAAGTATGCTTTGCGCAAAAAGCAGGATACGAAAATTAAAGTACCGCGAGCGAAGCGACCGGATGCCACGCTCAACAAAGCAGTTGTGAGAAAGCCGCGGAAAAATTTAGCGTGGCATCCGCTTCGGTCGCGGTACTCAAAGGCGGTTTGAGTGGCTAGCTAAATTCGACTTGTAGAAAGCCCACTAAGGATTCGATCGGCAAAAATGGCGGAACCCATAACAATCAGGCGGGCTCCGCTACTCCGGTATCGCGATATTCGCGGGAGTGGGCCCGCGAAAAATATAAAGCCAGCAAACAAGCAACCGCCATAATCGCGGAACCAGTCCAGAAGGTAACAAACAAGGAATGGTCACTCATGTAGTGGGTTTCACCGTCCGCACCCATATGAGCGGCTGAACTGTTTATCAGGACCGCCGCCAGGAATGGACCCACCGCACGGGCCAAACTCGCGACTGATTGAGTTACGCCAAGCACCGTACCTTGTTCTGCCGGCCCCACACTCTTCGAAGCGAGACTATTGAGCGCTGGCGTCGCCAGCGAATTACCTAACGAAAACACTCCACCGCCAATTAGTAACGCTGCCAGTCCTCCCGCCGCCGGTCCCACAAAAGGTACTGCAAACAAGCTGGCCGCAAAACAAAATGCGCCGACAACTACCAGCGGTAACTCGCCAAATTTCTTAACGAGCCGGCCAATCAATCCACCCTGAATGATTACCGCGATCACCCCAACGTACGCGAATAAGTAACCATTGTGTTGCGCGTCATATCCAAAACGAAACATCGTGTACAGCGAGAACGATGTTGTCATGATTGAAAACGCTACGATAAAAAGAAAATAGATCGATAACACAAAGCCTAGCCGAGGTTGCTTTAACGACTGCAGCACATACTGTAGCCCACGCCCCCTTGCAGCAGCATTACGGGCTGGATGGTCCGGAGTTACTGTCTCTTCGAGTGTGAAGTAAAGCAGCAGTGCATTTGCAAAACAAAGACCAGCAGCAAAAAAGAACGGAACGTGAATCCCCCAGCGCGTGAGAATTCCGCCGATGGCTGGTCCAAAAATGAAGCCGAGGCCAAACGCTGCGCCGATCAAGCCCATGCCCTTCGCGCGATTTTCCTTGGTGGTAATGTCGGCAATATAAGCCTGGGCGGTTGAGATGTTGCCGCCGGTAATTCCATCGAGTATGCGACCCACAAAGAGCATCCATAGCGTCGTGGCATAGCCGAGCACCAGAAATCCGATGCCAGTCCCGATGATTGAAATCAACAACACCGGGCGTCGACCATATTTGTCTGACAATCCGCCGAGAATGGGTGAGAAGATCAGCTGCATTAACGAATACGAGGCAAACAATAAACCTACCGTTCTCGGCGTCGCATTAAAGATTGTCCCCTCGGCATAAAAAGGCAGGACCGGAATTACAATTCCAAAGCCAACGAGATCGATAAAGACAGTTGTGAATATAACGATGAGTGGCGATCGTTTCATTAAGTTGTTGGGCGGCACTGCCTGGCCAGGCACTCTCTAAAATTGTGAAATTACTGTTACCTAATAATAGTTATTTGGATCGCGATCCACCGAGCACATCCGGGAAACGGTTATTTGAAGCCCTCATCTACACTGCACAACCTCTTCTGCCGGACCGCGCGCGTCCTCGCGGGCTAACTTTAAACACAACTTGTCTGGAAGTTAACGTCTTCCACCGCCGCCAACAACGCGATCTACAGAGGCCTGACCACCGCCGCCTATCAAAAGCGCAAGCGCCATAGCCAACAGCGTAATTGGATACTCGTAGCCCCGATTACTCCCAAAAAATCCATTGGGCCAATGTACTCCTGCGATTGCCGACACCATTACGCAGCTAATAAAGAACGCGCCGATTCGAGTAAGAAATCCAATCCCCACCAGGAAACCGCCAACCAGTTCAGAAAGAGCGGCGGCTCCCAACCAGAGCCAGGCCGGTCTCATAAAACTAAACGGTGTATTACCTGCCGTGAATGCCTTAAACCCTGGACCACCAAACGCTCCCAACACTTTCTGAGAACCGTGCGCGATAAAAACAGCAGCTAGTCCAAGTCTAATCGGCAGCGTAATCCAGGTGGCCGATGTGACCATCAATTTACGAAACATATAAGAGGGCCTCTCGTCTCAAAGTAAGATATGACGACGGGGATAATAATGGAGAAGAATAAAAATGAGTAAGACCGCCAAAAAACTTGTGAACACTCAAGCCGCGCGCCGTAAATGATCGAGAATAGCTTGTTTGGGTTGAGCTCCGATAATGCGATCCACCAGGCTTCCGTTCTTAAAGATCAGCATAGTCGGAATGCTCGCAATTTGAAACTGCGCAGCTGTTCTCGGATTCTCATCAACGTTCAACTTGGCGATCCGATAACGGCCGTCAGATTCAGCAGCAAGTTGATCCAAAATCGGACCAATCGCACGGCATGGTCCGCACCATGGAGCCCAACAATCCAGCAGTACGGGTGCACCGGTCGCCTGCAAAATGTCATTCTGAAACGAGGCATCTGTCACGACAAATGGCTTTGCATTGCTCGCTGTACTGCCCTTTTCGAGACGCGCGCCGCAACGACCACACTTCGCCTCCCCCTTTTCCAGTCTACCCTCATCTACTCGATTTTTTGATTTGCACTCGCGACATTCAATAACTTGCATGGCTGAACTCCGTGATTTTTTTATCATTCTAACGGAATAATTTGACCGCTCATAAGTCGCAAAAGTTTCGCAATAGTTTTCTTTGGAGTGCGCCGGCCCGGCGGCGCCTTTCAGGTGCCTGGTAGAACAGTTCTCGACATAACAAAGCGCCGTCGGGCCGGCGCACTCCAAAAGCTCATATCAATCGTGTAACATGCTCTTCGATCTTCGGATTACAGGTAGACTTCGGAACCTTCATGCACAGACACTATATCTGGAATGTTTTTGTTGCGATACTTGCCTTTGGAACTCTCACCTCCGCACAAAATCCGCAACCATCTCCACCCGTTGAGATCACTTTCACCGTTGCCATGCCGCGCCCGCATACTCATCTGTTGGAGGTCGATATTGGCATCAAACGTGGGCCAGGCACTACCGCTCCAACTGAAGAACTCCTGATAATGCCAGTTTGGACGCCAGGTTCTTATCTCGTTCGCGAGTTTGAACGCCATGTTCAGGACTTTGCGGCGCAGGACAACGCCGGCAAGGCCCTCAAATGGGAGAAGGTAAACAAAAATGCCTGGAAGGTTTTTACTAACGGCGTACTTGACTGGCATGCGAACTACCGAGTGTATGCCAACGAGCTGACTGTGCGAACAAACGAGTTAAATTCGGGACACGCATTTTGGAATAATGCTGCGCTACTGATGTATCTCGATGGCAATCTGAAGGGATCATCTACTGTTCGAGTTCTTGCGCCAGATGTTTGGAAAGTGGCCACCGGTTTACCGGCTGTTCCCGGTCAGAAGAATACCTTTCGCGCTGAAACCTTCGATATCCTCTACGACTCGCCATTTGAAGTAAGCAATTTCAAAACCCTCGTCTTCAACGTCAAAGGTGTTCCGCATCGAATAGTTATCGACGGCGAAGGTAATTATGATCCCGAACGAATGCGGCTCGATGTTCAGAAGATTGTGGAGACTGAGGTCGAGTTGATGGGTGGGGAAGTTCCCTATCGTGACTACACGTTCCTCCTTCATCTGAGAACAAACGGCGGCGATGGTTTGGAACACTTGAACTCCACATCGTTGACCTATTCCCGTTTTGGCTTCAAGACTTCTCGAGTCGCAGGAAAGACTGCCATCAATGCAGATGACGATTACCACGAGTTTCTTTCCTTAGTGGCCCACGAGTTCTTTCACTTGTGGAACGTTAAACGCATCCGGCCAGATGCGCTCGGGCCTTTTAACTACAACCAGGAAAATTACACAAAGCTGCTATGGGTGGCAGAAGGTATTACCGACTACTACACGGAGCTGGTACTGCGCCGAGCCGGTTTTATCTCTGACAACGAGTATCTCGCTGGCGTGGCTCGCTCATTTCGAGGATTACAGAATACCCCAGGACGTTTGGTCCAGAGTGTTGAAGACGCGAGTTTCGAGAGCTGGATAAAATTCTACCGGCCTAACGAAAATTCGATCAATTCCCAGATCTCCTATTACGATAAAGGTGGAATTCTGGGCTTGTTGCTTGACCTCGAAATCCGCAAAGCCAGTAGCGGAACTAAATCACTCGATGATGTTATGCGTTATCTCTACACCGAGTTTTACAAGAAGGACCGAAACTATAGTCCCGAGGACTTTCAGAAGGCGTGTGAAACAGTGGCGGGAACGAGCTTTGACAGCTTCTTCTCGAAATATGTCCGGTCGAAGGATGAACTTGATTTCAATGCCTCTCTTTCTGCCGCAGGTCTCAAACTGGAAACAACGACGATGGGCGAGGGGGGCAAGCCGCTTGAAACGGTTTTTTTCGGTGCAGACACGCAGGAGGTGGATGGAAAATTAATGGTGCGGCGTGTAGTAGCGGGATCGCCTGCGTACGACCAGGGACTTAATTCCGGAGACCAAATAGTTGCGCTGAACAACATGCGCGCTGACAAGGAATTTTTTGATGCTCGTATTGCCGAGAAAAAACCGGGTGAGTTGATAAACCTGACTATTTTTCGCGCTGATGACTTGAGCACGCTACTGATCAAGCTTGGTAGTCGGACCGATATTTCTTACCGTATTGTTCCACTCGCCGGCGCAACTCCGGCTCAGAAGGAAATCTACCGTTCCTGGTTAGCAGTAGGAACAAAATAGGTCTCGAGTAACGACCCATGGGAACTTATCAAAACATAAAAATAAACGTCGAAGATCGCGTCGCTCGAATCTCGTTGGCCCGACCGCCACTTAACGTGTTCAATATCGCGATGATGCGCGAGTTGGCCGCCGCAGTGCAGGAGACGGCCAACCAGGACATCGTCGCTATCGTATTTGAGGCGGACAAAGAGACGCGAGCTTTCAGCGCAGGAGTCGCTGTTGAAGAGCACGCTCCAGAAACTGTCTATCAAATGCTCGATTCGTTCCACTCGGTCTTTCGGGCACTCGAGCAGGTCGCAAAACCAACTATCGCTATCGTAGACGGCGTCGCCGTCGGCGGTGGTTGCGAGCTCATTTCAGCGTGCGACATCGTGATCGCCAGTGATCGCGCTCGTTTTGGACAACCAGAAATCAAGCTTGGGGTATTTCCGCCGATAGCTTCGATCTTCCTGCCACTGGTCATCGGGGAAAAGCGCGCGCGCGAACTGATCCTTACCGGGGACATCATTGACGCTAATGAAGCAGGTCGGCTCGGTCTTTGTAATCACATCGTTCCCTCAAATCATCTGGAACAAAAATTGGCCGAGGTGTTGTCGAAGCTGCGAGAGCTTTCCAGTGCATCACTTGAATATGCCAGGCGTGCCCTCGATTTAGCCCGGCCGCCACGTCTGGATCATGCCTTAAAAGAACTTGAGAATCTTTATCTGCACGAACTCATGAAGACCTATGACGCGACAGAAGGCGTTAAGGCTTTCCTGGAGAAACGCAAACCAGGCTGGCGTAATCGGTAGCGATTAAGAGAGATGTATTTATGTCGATACCAAAACCTGTTTTGTGCCTCGCTCTGACGGGGTTGTTGTTCAACTCGGTCTCGTTTCAGGCACAGCAGCAGAAGATTGTAAAACCGGGGTCACATCCAGCTCACACTCGAGTGACGATGTCGACAGCGGAAAGGGCGCTCGTTGACGAGGCCATCCTGGTTGTTTGCACGCAGGCCAAATTAGATCCAAGTGGCAGCCTGGCCATCGACGATATGCAGTCAAGGCCCTCACTTCCAGTTCATAGTCCCGAAGCTCAACAAGGTGCAGCGAGGGCACAAAAATTGTTACCGTTAGCCAAGTCTCTGGTTATTTCATCACTCAACCAACTGGTGAAAGACTACGGGCTGAACAAGTCACCTGCCGTCAGGTCGCGGCTGCAGCAGGCGACGGACCGCGTCCAGGTTGTTACCAAGGTTAAGCCGGACATGGAGGCGCGTGATAACGCGTCCGTTTATCTTAACCGTCCACGTACGATCACGTTTGGAACGCTTTTTCTGGCGGGGCTTCGCTCGGACGAGGGAATGGTGAGTGTACTGTCACATGAGTTAATGCACATTGCCGATGGGCCAAACGACAATTTGAGAGCGCTTGTAGACTCGATCGCCAATAAAGCGTCGAGCTTGACTGGACTTGAGATACGCGGACAAAAAGCAGAAGAGCTTACCTGCGACCTGATCGGAGCAATGGCAGTACGCACGTTCGTCGGAGATTCTCCAGGTTATGAATCAATAGCGCGGCGGCTTGCTCGTTCAGTCGAACACAATTGCGTCGAACAAGATGAGGGCGATGATGAACATCTTTCCCCTCGCAACACGATTCGAGCCCTTCTGTCACTCAATCCACAGCTGGTACGGGAGTTGGTCAATGATAAAGAAGAGATCTCTCCAAAGCGCACCAGGAACTGACCTATGCTCAATTGCCATTTGCGATGGAACACGTGGAATAATATTTCTCCAAATATCAAATGACGACTGACCAATGATTAAGCCTCGAGTCCGAAACGCCAAAATTGTCCTAATCTTACTCCCCTTAGTTCTCTCGCTCGGCTGCAAGTCGGTAATTGAACGACAAGATGTCAGGCCACGAGTTTTGCGCGACGTCCCCGCACAAAACCTTGCTTATAGGCTTGATCCGGATGTGTCGCCTCCGTCAGCATCGAAACTCGACGACAGTATTGATAAGCAACTTGCAGTACAGAATGTTTTCACCTCTAAGCGTCAAGATGATGCATTGCTGCGGACTGTTACCTCACCGGATGGTCGTCGCGTGCTGGCACTCTACGGTACTGCCGACGAACCAAGCTCAGCCTTTCGGATCGATCTATTCAACTCCAATGGACAGTTCTTGAGGAACTTGATACCACCTGATCTCTCGTGTGTATTTCCCGAGACTGTTGCCTGGTCGCCCGATGGAAATTCGATTACGTTCGTTGCTCACCGTCGTGCTGCTCCATCTCCTACTCCCACTCCTCCACCAATCGAGGAGCCCGATCCATCAGCTCCTGCTCCCGCGCCTTCAGTCGCACCGGTTTTCGCGCCGGTCGCGACTTTTAATACTGAGCAGATCTACATCTCCGATCGCGACGGCTATAACCTCAGGCCGTTAACCTCAAGAGAAGGTTTGATCTATTTCTATTTTAATTGGGCGCCTGATGGCCATGCGGTTGTCGCCCTCGCCTGTAAAGAGGACGAATGGAATGTTCGGGAGCATCAGTACAAAATGCCCGCTGGTCGCCCACGACTCATCGCGCTCGACGGCCAAGAGCGATTGCTCGACGATCAGCTCGCCGAGGCTCTGCCGGTGTGGTCGCCTGACTCTGCGAAAGTGGCAACCGCTTTTGACTCGGTACTGGCGATCTATGATGCGGTAACTGCTAAACCTACGCAGGCGAGGTTGCCGTTGACGGACGCCTTGCTTGCCGCCTCTGTCGCCTACGAGCAGAAGACCGGGAGGAAGCCGGCATCGACTCAAAAGAACGCTGCGGCTAATCCAAGTCCGACGGTAGAACAGACATCCAGCCAGGCGGGTACGCCTGCTTCGTTCAACCCGATTGTGAGGTTGGAATGGCCGTCTCCCGAACGCCTTTATTTTCAGACTGCATTTGTACGGCTGATGCCCGGCGAGGCAATTAACACGTTTCAGCGCTGGCACCTCTTGAGCTTGAGTGCGCAAGCTGCGATTCTAAAATAAATCCTCGGATCATTCCGTTTTCAGAACTCTGCGTTGGTATACTCGCAGCTTCCTTACGTAATAAACTCGGGTTAGTTAATGAACCATCGCAAAAGAGTAGCAGTTTCCTCAAACACGGCAGCACGCCTTAAAGCTGCCGCGCAATGGACTGAGTCTCAATTAAACAGCTCCGAACTGCTGATCGTCAGTCACTCGATTGAGGCGGCGACCAATTTTTGTTTATCTGTAGCCAGCGAGCGAGATGCTCTGTTTGGAACTCACCGGTTGACTTTGAATGGACTTGCCGCGCGTCTGGCCCAACGCACCCTGGCACAGGCGGAAACAGTTCCCGCTACGGCGCTATCATTCAATGGAATTGTGGCCCGGGCAATTTATCTTCTAAACGCAGAGAACAAACTCACCTACTTTGCTCCGGTAGCTACCAAACCCGGTTTCCCAATTGCCGTCGCCCGCACTCTCGAAGAACTAAGAATGAACGACGTCAGGACAGACGTTCTCGACTCGTTGCCAGGAGGTGGGAAAGATCTAGGTGAGATTGCTCGCATCGTGGAAGCGGAACTGTATGATTCAAAGATTGCTGACCGCGCTAAAATTTTTGCAGCTGCCATAGCTTCAGTCGCCTCGACTCAGAACGCTGACTTCATGCGAGTGCCGACACTTCTTTTGGATGTTTGCATCCGCACCCAATTGGAATTCGACCTGGTCAGCGCACTCGTTGATATATCGCCGGATGTGCTTGTCACCGCTCCCTTTGGAGATGAGAGAACAATCCTGTTGGCTGAGCAAGCGCTAAATCAGCAACGTGATGTAATTCAAGTCGCTGATGGACCACTGAATTCTCTTAACCGGCTACAGAGTTTCCTTTTTGAGGCGCCGCCGCCGGAAGCAGCACTCGATGAATCGGTCGATCTGCAGAACTGGCCCGGCGAACCTCGTGAATGTATCGAGATCGTTAGAAGTATTCAGTTGGAAGCTGCTCGCGGCGTGCCGTTCGATCAGATGGCCATCTTTCTGAACTCGCCTGGTGAATACCGGTCCTTTTTAGAAGAAGCCTTCAGACGAGCAAATATCCCTGTCTACTTCGCTCACGGATCTACAGCGCCTGATCCTTCAGGCCGGGCTTTGTTGACCCTGCTTGCTTGCGCAGCCGACGGACTATCCGCAAGTCGCTTTGCCGAGTATCTGTCACTAGGACAAGTGCCAGAACTTGGGAAAGAAAATGAGGTAGAGCTGTTGTGGGAACCGCCCGCTAACGACCTAGTGCCGGTTTCCGAAACTGACGAAAGCCCTGCATCAAACCCAACACAAAAATCAAAGTCGCTGCCGCTATTTGACGAACCAGACCGACAAAATGTGATCGAAGGAGCTTTGCGTGCACCATCACAATGGGAAAAATTGCTGGTTGAGTCGGCCGTGATTGGTCACAAGGATCGTTGGGAACGCAGACTGAAAGGACTCGAAAAAGAACTGAAACTAAGACTCGAAGAGGTGTCGCCAGAAGAAGAAGCACACGTCGAATCGATCAAAAAACAGCTAAGAGATCTAACCAGTCTTAGTCAGTATGCGCTTCCGCTTATCAAGCGACTCGCCGAATTTCCCGAAAAGGCTCATTGGGGAACGTGGTTGCAACACCTGCGAGAGTTAGCTGTCAACACGCTTCGACAGCCCGAAGAAGTGTTAGCCACGCTGGCCGAGTTAGAGCCGATGAGCCCGGTTGGTCCAGTCGACCTGTATGAGATTCAACTGGTCCTTGGTCCAAAGCTCCGTGAACTTTCCGTCCAACCACGGCAACGGCGATATGGTTGCGTCTTTGTTGGCACCGCGGACCTGGCAAGAGCTCTTTCATTCCAAATCGTTTTTGTTCCGGGATTGGCCGAACGCATCTTTCCAAGAAAAGTGGTTGAAGATCCTATCTTGCCTGACGAGCAACGCAGGAAGAGTGGCTCAGACACGTTGAATCTTCGAAAGGATCGACTCGACCTGGAAAGACTGGCACTCAGGTTGGCAATTGGAGCGGCGCGCGATCGGGTCTACCTTTCTTATCCGCGAATCGACGTCCAACAGTCGCGACCCAGAGTCCCTTCATTTTATGCGTTGGAAACTCTGCGAGCAGCAGAAGGGGTATTGCCCGGACTTGAAGAAATTTCTGCACGGGCCGAGTCGAAGACACGGGCTCGACTTGGCTGGCCCGCTCCTGACCGTTCAGAAGATGCAATTGATGAAGCAGAATATGACCTGGCTTTACTCGCAAATCTGCTCACGCAAGATGCTGACGAAGCCATCGGTAGCGCCCACTATCTTCTATCAGCCAACGAACATCTCGCCCGCGCTCTGAGAGCGCGCAGTCGTCGCTGGTTGCGACGCTGGACTCCAAACGATGGACTCGTAGATCCCGATGAACTTGCCAGGCAAAGTATGGCGAACCAACAGTTTTCAGCTCGATCGTTTTCTGCGACCGCACTGCAAAACTATGCTAACTGTCCTTATCGATTCTTCCTGAGTGCGGTCCTGAGACTTGAACAACGCCAGGAACCGGCTCCTATCGAACTGATCGATCCGCTTACGCGTGGATCTCTTTTTCATGAAACACAATTCGAGGTATTAACGAGTCTCAAGTCAAAAGGCTTGCTTCCGCTACAACCCGAATCGCTCGATGAGGCATTTGAGCTGGTTGACGTTTCACTCGATCGACTAGCAAGCGAATTGGAGGATCAATTGGCGCCGGCCATTCCGCGAGTCTGGCAAGACGGTATCAACTCGATTCGAGCCGATCTGCGCGAATGGTTGCGACGTTCAAGCACTTCTGATCAATGGGTGCCTGAAAAGTTTGAACTGTCATTTGGATTGAGTGATCGTGGGCCTCGCAATTCTGATCCGGCAAGTATCAAAGAACCAGTAGAAGTAATTGGTGATTTAAAGCTCCGGGGATCCATCGACCTTGTTGAGCAGGCAGCGAACGGCAATTATCGTGTTACGGACCATAAGACAGGAAAAGCTCGAGCGGCGAAGGGTACCGTTGTTGGCGGTGGAAAATATCTTCAACCCTTGTTGTATGCGTTGGCCTGCAACAAGTTGTTGAGCATGCGGGTTGAATCGGGTCGCCTCTATTACTGTACTGCCGATGGTGGCTATGAAGAACGAGTCGTTTCTCTGAACGACGAAAACATCCAAGTGATTACAACAGTATTGATTGCAGTCAGACAGGCCCTGGCGGATGGATTCCTGCCGGCTGCGCCAGAAGACGGTGCGTGCGCCTGGTGTGATTTTCTAGCAGTGTGCGGCGGTCTCGAGGAAATCAGAACGCGACGGAAGCCGGCTGACAAGCTGGTCCAATTGAAAGTCGTGAGGGGGTTGCCCTAAATGGTTTCGATCAAACAATCACTCGCAGACCAGGCTGCTCGGGATCGGATTTGCCAGGACCTCGACACTTCGCTCGTGGTCGAAGCTGCTGCCGGAACCGGAAAAACCAGCGCGCTCATCAGTCGCATCCTGGCGGCGGTCAGTTCCGGCCGAGTAACACTCGATCGCATGGTCGCCGTCACATTTACTGAATTTGCCGCGGGTGAGCTCAAGCTACGACTTCGAGGTGCGCTTGAACGTGGCGCCAAGGATAAGAGTTCAACTCCTCAACAAGTCGCCTTGATGGAAAAGGCAATTAGTGAACTCGAAGAAGCTCGCATTGGCACAATCCACTCATTTTGTTCTGACTTGTTGCGCGAACATCCAGTTGAAGCCGGCATTGATCCTCTCTTCGAAGTCGCTCCGGAAGATCGGGCTGGCCCTCTTTTTGAACTCGCATTTGAACGATGGTTCGAGCAACAGTTGGCGCAACCAGGCGACGCTGTAAAAAGAATCCTTAGACGAGTACCGCGAAAAGAATGGAGTGGGAAAAGGAGTGGAACGCTAACCCGCCGTCCAAAAGACAATGGCCCAAAACGCATGCTGCGCGCTGCAGCGTGGTCGTTAACGGCAGAGCGAGATTTCTCCGCGCCATGGAAAGAACCTGAGGATTTTGATCGCATTAGCGAGATCGACAGCCTTATCGATGAAATGGCTGAGTTGGGAGCATGGTCCGACAAAGGCGATCCAGAACAATGGTTTACAAAATCTCTCCAGTATCTGAAACGATTTGTTTCAGACATTACAAGACTCGAGGCGTTAGGCCATTCTCGTGATTACGACGGAATAGAGGCCCGCCTCTTTGGAATGTTGCCGTTATGGAAGGCCAAGAACTATCGAGCCTATTTCGTCCACGACGACTTTCCGAAAGCGGATCTGCTCGAGCGTCGTGACGCTTTGAAGGAAAGAATTCAAAAGTTTGTTAATAGTGCCGGCGCCGAGCTTGCCCCCAGACTGCGAAACGAGCTCTGGAGTATCGTGGACGAATTCGAAAGGTTGAAGGACCGGGCCGGCTACATCGACTTCCTCGATCTGTTACTGCGCGCAAGAAATCTGATCAGGGACGACGAACGAGTTCGAGCTGAACTGCAACAACGATTTACTCACGTCTTTGTGGATGAGTTCCAGGATACCGATCCGCTCCAGGCCGAAATACTGATGCTGTTGGCAGCTGACGACCCACACGAGCGCGATTGGCGAAGTACTCAACCAGTTCCGGGTAAGTTGTTTATCGTCGGGGATCCGAAACAATCCATCTATCGATTTAGACGGGCGGACGTCGCGTTGTACCAGGAAGTAAAGCGACAAGTCGTTAACTCGGGTGGTGCACTAGTTGAGCTGAATGTGAGCTTTCGTTCTGCACCGGAGATCCAGGACGCCGTCAATGGCGCCTTTGCACCGATCATGTCTGAGTCGTCAACGCAGGCTCAGTATGTCCCGCTGTTACCGTTTAAAGAAACTGTCCAGGAGCAACCTGCTGTAATAGCACTTCCAGTCTCGCGGCCTTATGGAGACTTTGGCAAGTGCGTCGACTGGAAGATCGAAGAGTCGTCGCCGGAAGACGTGGCCGGTTTTATAGATTGGTTGATCAACGAAAGTGGCTGGACCGTAACTGAACGCGAACGACCAGACGTTCGCGTGCGTGTCGAACCCCGTCACGTCTGTCTGTTGTTCAGACGCTTGCGTCATTACGCAACCGACGTAACGCGACCATATGTTGAAGCACTCGAGGCGCACCAGGTCCCCCACTTACTAGTGGGAGGCAGTTCGTTTCATTCCCGAGAAGAGATCGAAGCAATTCGAAATGTACTGACTGCGGTTGAATGGCCCGATGATGAGTTAGCAGTCTTTGCAACTTTGCGAGGTCCCCTCTTCGCTTTTACTGATGCTCAACTACTCTCATATCGCACTCTATGTAAGACGCTACACCCATTCAAACTACCGCCCGAAGATTTGCCTGCCTCTTTACAGGAAATTGTGAAAGTCCTAAGCACGCTTCGCGAGGTGCATCGCAAACGGAATCGACGTCCCGTGGCAGAAACCATCGGCGAATTGTTGGCGATAACCCGGGCGCATGCGGGTTTTGCCAATTGGCCCACTGGCGAACAAGCCCTGGCAAACATAATGCGTTTGACCGACATGGCCCGAAGAGCCGAGCGTAATGGATTGATTTCATTCCGCGCGTTCGTTGACTGGCTCGATGAACAAGCTGAAACAGGCGAAGCTGGCGATGCACCGATCATGGAAGAAGGGGTCGATGGTGTTCGCATCATGACGGTCCATAAAGCCAAAGGCCTGGAATTTCCGGTGGTGATTCTCGTTGATCTAACCGCAAAAGATTCTCGCGAACCAACAAAGTGGGTCGATCAAGTTAAGGGTCTGAGCGCGATGAAACTTGCTGGCTGTACTCCGATAGAAGTCCAGGAGCACGCAGACGAAGAGACCAGAATCGAGAAAGAAGAGGCGGCCCGTGTTTTATACGTCGCAGCAACCAGGGCGAGAGACATCCTGGTCGTCACGGCCGTAGGAGATGCGCCTTATGACGGTTGGTTGGCGGCGCTGAACCCGGTGATCTATCCAACCGAAGGCACAAATTTTAATCCGCTTGCAACTGAACCTACCGGCTGTCCGCAATTTGGTGATGATAACGTCGTGGATCGACCAAGGAACGCGAATCGACCCTACACTTCAGTCAAACCCGGCTTGCACGTTCCGCAGTCAGGCAAGCATCGTGTTATCTGGTGGGATCCTTCCATTCTGCCGGCGGGTGCACGTATTGAAGGTCGATCGCAATTGACGGACTTTCTGCGTGAGGATCAAATGAAACTCAAATCAGAAGCAGGCGTGGTCGCACATCAGGAATGGCAACGACAGCGAGACTCGGTTCGCAATTCGGGAAGCGTTCCGCAGTGGCGCGTCGTCACAGCTACAGCCGAGGCATCAACCATTGACGACGAAGGCAAAATCATGCCAACGGTGCCGGTGGAATCACTTGATATCGATTTCACCAGACCTCACGGTAAACGGTTCGGAACCTTGGTCCATACGATCATGTCGGCCGTGGATTTGAATGCTGAGCCATTAATGATCGACGAACTGGCAAAGATTCAGGGACGATTATTTGGCGCGACCGAAGAGGAAATTCGGGCCGCAATTAAGATCGTTACGAGCGCGCTTGCGCATCCTCTCTTGCGCAGGGCGGCCGCCGCAAATGCTCGCGGAAACTGCCGGCGTGAGATTCCGATAATAATGGCGTTGGACAACGGTCGAATGCTCGAAGGAATTGTCGATCTGGCGTTTCGAGAAGAAGAGAACGGTACCCTCTGGACAGTGGTGGATTACAAAACCGACTTCGAAATAAAAGGACGCCTCGATGAATACCGGCGACAAGTGGGCTTGTACGTTCAAGGCATCGCTCGCGCGACTAAGCAGAGTGCTCAGGGAGTGCTTTTAAGGCTCTGAGGAAGTGTCAATTATGAATTGGTATCGAGAATTATTAAGTGGGGATTTCCTACTTTAATTAATTCCTAAATATCAATTCATAATTCTTAAATGGTATGATCCCCTCACCCGACAGCTGCGCCCCATTCCTCCATTTCAGATAAAACCAGTCTTCGACGAGTAGAGGTTTTATGCACCACCAATTCCTGCCGAAAGTCTTAGCAGCGCTGTTAATTCTATTTGGGTTCGTAGAATGGACCACGAGCGTTACGGCTGCAACCTTGCCAGCAGGCTTTTCGGAAACGCAGATTTCAGGTCTGACGAGCCCAACAGCAATGGAGATTGCACCCGACGGTCGGATCTTTGTCTGTCAGCAAACTGGTGGTCTTCGGGTCATCAAAAACGGTGCCTTGCTTTCTACTCCATTTTTGACTCTTTCAGTTGACTCCAGCGGAGAGCGAGGACTCCTGGGAGTCACCTTTGATCCGAACTTTGCCACGAACAATTTCATCTACGTCTATTACACAGTTTCGACTTCTCCAAAACACAACCGCCTCAGCAGGTTCACCGCTAACGGAGACCTTGTAGTTCCCGGCAGTGAGCAAGTACTACTTGAACTAGACAATTTAACAAACGCTACAAATCATAACGGTGGCGCAATTCACTTCGGACCAGACGGAAAGCTGTACATCGCCGTCGGAGAAAACGCCACCAGCTCAAATTCTCAAACACTCTCGAACCTGCTAGGTAAAGTTCTGCGTCTTAATGCTGACGGATCGATCCCGGCGGACAATCCGTTCTTCAATACCGCAACAGGAAAGAACCGGGCCATATGGGCTCTTGGTTTACGCAATCCCTTCACATTTGCGTTTCAACCCGGCTCAGGACGTTTGTTTATCAACGATGTTGGAGAAAGCACCTGGGAAGAAATTAATGACGGTATTGCCGGCTCGAACTATGGTTGGCCCATAACCGAAGGTCCAACCAACAATCCTTCGTTTCGGTCGCCCCTTTTCTCTTATGGGCACGGTACGGGCAGCGCCACCGGCTGCGCTATCGCAGGCGGAGCGTTCTACAACCCTACGACAAATCAATTTCCTGCGAGCTATGTAGGCAAGTACTTCTTTGCCGACTTATGTAGCGGATGGATTCGTCTCTTCGACCCGGCGACCAGCACGGCCAGTGCATTTGCCTCGGGAATCTCGCTACCAGTCGATCTCAAAGTATCTCCGGACGGCAGTCTTTATTATCTGTCGATAGGTTCAGGTTCGGTGTTCCGCGTACAGTTCACGGCCACGGGGCCATCAATTACTTCTCACCCGGCCAATCAAACAGTCGCGTTGGGCCAAACTGCAACGTTTACAGTTTCGGCAACTGGGACTGCGCCGCTTAGTTATCAATGGCAAAAGAATCAGACCGATATTGCCGGCGCTAATGCGTCTTCGTATACAACACCGCCAACATCGTTGACCGACAACGGATCGAAATTCAGATGTGTTGTCTCAAATGGATTTGGCAATGCGCCGAGTAACGAGGCGACACTTTCAGTTACCTTGCCGCCTCCTCAGTTGATAACAGAGGAAAACGGCGACCTTGCAATAGCACTCGATTCCGTCCTGATGGTTCGCGATCCATTTGCAGTGGTAAACATTCTCAACTTCAGTCTGGACCAGCGAACTCGAGTAATGTTTTTTAGTTCGAATACTGACTTACTGGCCGGAGAGAATAGTTCGGCAGTTACGGCTCGTGCTGAGGATGCTCAACTTAATATCTATCCTTTGAACGTTGAATTTGTTGGGAAGGTCCCAGGCTTCGACTGGCTGTCTCAGGTTATAGTCAAGCTGCCCGACAATCTTCCGGTTAATCAGAACCTGTTCGTATCGATTACCTTGCGCGGCCAAACCAGTAACAAGGCCCGCATGCGCGTGAAGTGATCCTTGGAGTGCGGCGGCCCGGCGCCGCTTTGTTATAAAGAAGTCCTCATTTAGCCGGTACCTGTTTGTTATAGGGAAGTACTGTTTATAAGAGAAGGGAATACTTTTTGTAGAAACCTTAAAAGCGCCGCCGGGCCGCCGCACTCCATGGATGGGCTTTCGGGGGAAGGGTGAACTATAATCAGAGCGGCATGGATTCCAAAGAACCTTTAGCAACGAACGCGCTCACCGAAGCTGATAAGAGCGCGGCCTCGAACCACCAGCGTCTGCGAGATATCGCCGCCAAAGACGACTTTGCAAAGGTTAGGGAATTCCTCGTACTCGTGGTCGACGATTCAATCGACAATGTTGCAGTAATCAGTCTCGATCTGCAAAGTGAAGGTTACAAGGTGGTCACCGCTTCGAATGGAGAGGAAGCCGTTTCCGTCGCTTCACTCACTCATCCCGATCTCATTTTAATGGACTTGAGTATGCCTAGAATGGATGGCTTTGAAGCCACCAGGAAGATTCGCGAGTTTGAAACGTTGAAAGAAGTGCCCGTAATTGCAATTACGGCGTTTAGTACTGATGGATTTCGTCGCGCTGCTTACGACGTTGGAATTGCAGGCTACCTGGTCAAACCGATCGATTCAAAACGGATGCACCACCTGATTCGCCGCCTCCTCGCTCCCAAAGACACCCTCAGCGGCGATTTGTCGTCCGGCTCCATTCTCGGCAAGTAACGACAAATCCAGCAAGAGAATTTCTCATTTGGACGGCGCCGGTGGCCGCAAATGATAAATGATCGATGACCAGTGACCAATGACCAATAAAGATTGCGTGAATTCAACGAAGCTCCATCTTTAATATTATAGTGGCAGAGGTAACGGGCTCCCGCGTCGAGAGCAGCAGCTTCTGCCCGCGCACCTGCCGCTCACCCTTGTCCACCGAGCCTGGCGGACCTGGTGCCGTCAAGACATTTGGTTCAATCGCACCCACAAGGTTCGTTGGTGATACGTCGATCAAAAGTTTCTCCTCGCCTGCCGTGATCGAATACCGGTTATCATTCAATTTCTCCAAACCTGAGTCAGCATGAATAACTGAAGTGACTACAACGGGCTTCTGCATCTCAACCTCGTCACGGACAGAAAAACCGGATTTGGTACGATACTCAAAGGTGCGAATAAATTTCTTCACTCCCACTTCGGGTTCGTAAGCGAAGGTGGCGTTTCCCACAAAACGCACATAGTCAGGGTCTGTTTTCACTTCCGTCAGCCGAATTCGATCCAGTCGTTCATAGTCCACTTCCGCAAAGGCGTCGTGGCCGGCGCCTTCTTTTGACTGGCCTTTGCCTCCAAACAAGAGCGTATTGTGGTGCTCTGTTTTCGGAACACCCGCGTAACCTGTGTCGCCCGTTAAGTATTTACCTTTTGCAAAGATGATGAAGCTGTTCGCATCCGGATGAGCATGGCCCGAAGATAATCGCCAGTCCGGAAAATCTGCGAGGAGCTGTCGAGTGTGATGGCCTTCGCTTGGACCACACTTGAAAGCTAACGCAGTGGCGTCTTTGGCCCAACTTGAACGCCAGTACGCCACGTCGTGATCTTTGAAGTAATAAGAAGTCGGTTGCTTTTCAATGGGCACCGCTTTCACGTTTGGGTCGTACCAGACAAGTGACCAAAAATCTTCAGCGTTAACCTGGTTGAATCCCTTTAACCAGGCGGCGATGCCTTGTGTTTCCCCACTCTGAAAACGTTGAGCCAGCCGGTAAAGCAGATTGTAGTTTGTATTGAAACGACCCCCTGGATGAGTGCGCGGGTATTCATCACCTTCGCCGGCTCGGGTCAATGGTCCTTCAAAAATGTCGCCAAAATCGAAGACGTAGTCACCATTGGGCAACATTGAATGTGCGACATACTGAGACATCGCCCGAAAGCCAGGTTGGTCGTATAGATCTTCTCCTGTCGAATGCAGGTGTGCATCGAGGTAATGGACCAACCACGGAGTTGAGAAGATCCAGTACTCAAACCCTTCATAGTAGTAACCATCCTGAGAATATGTAGCGAGTACACGATCGAATATGGCGCGAGATAAACTGGCCCACCCGGCCGCCTCTGGAGTCTCGCCGTAGAGGGCGTAAGCGGCAACCCCTAATCCAGCAATCGGAATAAACGTATGGTTCTGGCTGTACGCATACGCTCTCCCGGATTTAGGTTTGAAATAATCCGACATAATGCGCGCTTGCTTTATAAGCTTTTCTCGATAACGAGTACGTTCTGATTCCGTCAGGTCGTTGTAAAGTAAGTCGTAGCCCCACCCGAGACCGTACAACAAGTGACCCGCAGCCAGATCAACGTTTGGTTTATTGTTGGCATAACCCCAGATGTCGTAACTAACCGCTGCATCCATAAATTTCCTGGCCGCTGCCAGGTATTTTGGATCACGCTCTACCTTGTACACGAATGCTGCTTCGGCAATTGCGATGCCCACATCATTCTGCTCTCTTCTCTTCTGGGCCGGCGGAGCTGGAGGCTCTAAGCGTAAGGCCCGAACATTCGCAAGCACCTGCTGCCACATTTCACGATGAGTTGTGTGCGCTCGCTGTCGCAAATCATCGAACTCTTTGTCCGTTACATAAACACGCGGATGAACTCCAACCAGCTCGGGCCGCAATGCTGACTTGCGTGAGCGCATGAGCGCGGTCAGTGGATGTTCACCTTTGACTTTGTTACTGGTAGTTTTCTCGTCCTGAAGTTCGCGAACGTCCTGAGCGCCGGCGCTTGAGACCGTCGAGAGCAGGAGCGCCAACAGAGTGACGCAAAAGACTGAAGATTTGATTAGTCTCATTTAAGGAATCTCAATTCATAATTATCCGATGCTCAGTCCATGTACATGCCGCCGTTGATCTCGATTGTCTCACCGGCAATGTAACTGGCAGCATCGGACGCCAGGAATGCGATCACTTTTGCAACCTCATCTGCCTTACCGACGCGTCCCAGCGGAATTGCGTTCACGTAATTCTTCATCATTTCCGGCGTCGAAAACTGCTCGTGATAAGGAGTGTCGATGACACCTGGGGAAACCGCATTCACTCGAATGTTAAAGGGCGCAAGTTCTTTAGCTAACCCTTTGGTGAATGTGATAAGGCCACCCTTTGCCGTCGCGTAGTGCATTGAGCCCAACGCTCCGCCATTACGACCCGCTATCGACGATAAGTTGATGATCGAACCCGACCTTCTCTCAACCATTCCGGGAATAACTGCCTTGCTGCAAAGAAATGCACTTTTGAGATTCAAATCTATTACCTGGTCCCAACGCTCCTCAGTGATATCGAGGATCTTCAACCGCTCAATCAAAGAGCCGGCGTTGTTAACGAGAATGTCTACTGGTCCAAGCTCACTATTTGTTCGGTGTACCAGCTCTGCAATCTCACTTGCCATGGTTACGTCAGCCCGGATTGCAATCGCCCGTCCACCATTCGAATTAATCTGTTCGCGCAGCAGTTCGGCGCCTGTTTCATTACGGTGATAGTTAATCGCTACTGCCGCGCCACATTCGGCGAGCGCCGTCGCGGTCGCATGACCAATACCGCTTGCGCCTCCAGTAACAATCGCAACTTTGCCTTCTAACGTCATGTAGTTATTCATGATTCCCCCACTATTTAAGCCGCTCGATTTTTCCGCTCAAGATGAATAAGACAATGGTGCCGAGTGGTGCCAATACCCCCGCAATCACTAAAATCGGAACATAAGAGAAGTGATCGACGACCCAACCCGTCGTTAAAATAAAAATCATCGATCCAATCCCGGCCCCGGTACCGCCCAGTCCCGCTACTGAAGCAACTGAAGTGTCCGGAAAGAAATCTCCCGGAAGCGTCTGAACGTTATTGATCCAGACCTGAAATCCAAATAGGACCACTCCGATCAGGCCCAGTGCAACCAGGGGACTAGAGACAAAAGCCGCCAAAATTCCAGCGGGCATCAACAACGCTGCAAAAAGGATTACAGTCTTGCGTGCCCGGTCCACACTCCAACCACGACTAATGAGATGGCCCGATAGCCAACCGCCGCTCAAACTGCCGGCATCAGCCGCAACGTACGGCACCCACGCAAATAAACCAATCTCTGTCAGACTAAACCCACGCGCGTCAGCCAGGTATTTTGGCAACCATGTTATGTATAACCACCACACGGGGTCGGTCAGAAAGCGAGAAAGGACGATGGCCCAGACCTGACGATACTGAAGTAGCTTTAACCAACCTATCGAAGAAGAAGTAGAAGAAGAAGCGGGTTCTCTGCTTGCACCACTATCGCTGCGAATTAGTTTGAGCTCATCCTGCGTGATCCATTTGTGCCGTTCTGGCGAATCGTACAAGAACAACCAGAGTATCAACCAACCAAAGCCGAGCACGCCGGTGACGATAAAAGTCGTCTGCCAACCATGACTCTGCTGAAGCAAGACGATTAAAGGTGGTGCGACGATCGAACCGATGGCAGCACCACTATTAAAGATCGCCATTCCCATAGCGCGCTGCCGAACGGGAAACCATTCTGCAACAGTCTTCGCCGCGCCCGGCCAATTACCTGCTTCTCCGAGGCCGAGTAAGAAACGGAACGCGCTGAGGCTGCCGATACCACGTGCGAATGCATGGGCCACTGCTGCACAGGACCAGACAACAATTGAGACAACAAAACCGAGTCGCGTCCCTATCGAATCGTAAAGTTTGCCCGAGAGCCCCTGGCTGATGGTATAGGCGAGCAGGAACCAGGTGACCACTCCACCGTATTGTGTGTTTGTTAATCCGAGATCCTTCGTAATGACCGGCGCGAGTACCGAGATGGTCAAACGGTCTATGTAATTAATCAGCGTCGCAAGAAAAACAAGGCTAACGATCCACCAACGCAATCCGGAAATTTTGAAACCAATGTCTAGCGTCCCGCTTTGAGATCGTTCTGCTTCAATCATTCAGATGGGTTCCAGTTTCAGCTAGTTTTGATATCCGATCACGGTTGTAGATTCGCGAATCACTAACTCGCAGGGAAAGGCTTTCTCCTCGCGCGGTTGCTCACGATCGCCTTCAATACGTCTCAGTAAGAACTCCGCGGCAGCCTTCCCTTGATCACGCGTCGGCTGACGCACTGTAGTAAGCGCCGGAGATGTGTGCGATGCGAGTGGAATGTCGTCGTATCCCATTAAAGCTATGTCTTCTGGAATACGAAGGCCGGCTCGTTTGATTGCGTTGAGAGCACCCATTGCAGTGAAGTCATTGCGCGCAAAGACTGCAGTTGGCGGATCCTTCAACTCGAGCAGCCGCTGCATCCCATCAAATCCCATTTCTTCCGTTGAGTAACCGGGCATTTGATCTGCGAAATTGCGTCCCCCAACGACGAGATCTTCGGCAACATCCAAGCCATGGTCTTTGAGCGCTTCGAGATAACCTTGGAAGCGTTTAAGCCGAACCCCATCCGTCAGCGAAACACCAATAAACCCAATGCGTTTGTGACCCGCAGCGATCAAATGTCGAGTGGCGTCATAACCTCCCTTCAGGTTGTCGGCTGACACTAAGTCTGCCTGAGCATGGTGAAAGTCACGCCCGATCAGCGAAACAGGAACGCCTGAATCGATTAGCTCTTCCAGTCTTTCGTTTCCGCTTTGGGATGCCCTTGTTGCGACGATGATGCCATCGACTCGATGGTCGGCCAGCGAGTCAAAGGCCTGGACGTCCTCTTTAGCAGAGTGTTCGCTGATGCAGATGAAGAGGGTATAGCCGCGAGCTTCGAGAACTTCGCGGACACCCCGCGTTAGTTCGGCGGCAAAAGGGTTGGCGATATCGCCGATGACCATGCCCACAGTTTCCGTGCGTTGAATTTTGAGTCCGCGTGCAAGTCCATTTGGACGATAGTTCATTTGGCGGGCGACGCGGAGTACTCGTTCACGTGTGTCGACGTGGACGTATCCACTCTGGTTCATGACGCGGGAAACGGTCATGGGGGTGACATCGGCCTGCGCAGCAATATCTGCCAGCGTCACCGGCTTTTTCGAAAGTCGCTTCATTTTCCGTTTAGGTTAACGATAACAGAGCCGGGTTTATAGCACTGCAGCCAGCGGGGATGCAAGACTACCCCGTAACCAACTCAACCTCTTCTGCCGGACCGCGCGCGTCCTCGCGGGCTCACATCATTGTCAACATAGGAGTATCGACGAGAGGCCCGCGAGGACGCGTGCGGTCCGGCAGAAGAGGTTGAGTGAGTTTAAGGGTGCGCGGCAGACATCAACCCCTCCCCACCGAGCTGAGCCCGGCGGGGAATGGGAGTGAAAGCCAACACGCAAACTTAAGGGCAAGACGCAAGGTGTAACGCGGAAAGCACAGGGCAAAATACAAAAACGCCAAGTACGAGGTACAAAGTCCTAAGACCAAAGCCAATGGCCAAAATCCTAAAAGCCCTACATCATCACTTCGTGTTCGGTGAGGGAAATCCCGAAGCGCTTGATCTTGCAATTCAACGTAGAAACCTTTACTCCAAGCAGTTTTGCAGCTCGGCGCTGGTTCCCGCGCGTCCGCTTGAGCGCACCACGAATCAAGTCAATCTCGTAACGCTGCACCTCCTCATGCAGATCGAGCCTGCGATTGGGTCGGCCTTGCTGACCTTTGGTCAACGAGTCCAACTCCTTCAGCAGAGTCATCGCAGCGTCGCGAATGTTTAAAAGACTATGAACGGCAACTTCCGGAGTTTGAGCGTGGTCTTCTCTGGGCGTTGTGTCCCGTTCCGGCTCCCAACTGAGTGCACTGCTCATCTTTTACCTCCCGAAACCCTTTTAAGTTTTGACGTGCAGGGGAGTAGCACCATTGAAGAGTCAATTAGGTACTGCTTACTAATAAACGTCTCGTGTGTTATTTGCTTAACAGTTCTCTAAACAAAGCCACCGCACGTTCATCACCCGTTTGGCCGAGTACTCGGATAGCCTGCTTACGAACTTCCATACGAGGATGATTGCGGGCAGTTCGAATTAAAATCGGGATTGCCTCATCTTTTGGGCGTCGACCGATGGCAATTACGGCCTGTTTCTGAATTTCAACCGGTGCATCCCCTTCAATGGTACTGGTCAACGCTCCCAGGCTTTTTTGACCTGCTAGCCTGCCGAGGTTGCTGATCGCGCTCTTCCTGAGCTCGATATCCTGTTCAGATTCAACAACTTTTATCAGATAAGTTGCTGCTGCATCAGTATTGTCATTCCGCCCTATCCCATTGAGTGCGCGCTGTTTAAGGTCTTGCGTCGGCTGCGTTTCGAACATATTTTCCAATATCTGTAGGGCGGCGGCGCTCCGACTCATCGATAAAGCCAACATCGCTGCACGCCTGGCGTCACTTCCCTCGTTGCTATCACGCACGAGTTCGGAAAAAAGCGCATTTTTTGCTGCGGTTTCAGGAGTATTCCCTAACCAGTAAATAACGCGGGAGCGCAATGGCTCTGCGACAGGTCGCCGAATCATTTCGGTCAGGATCGAATCAACTCGAACATCGTCATGAAGGGCTATGGCAAAAATCGCTCGATCGGCGCGACGATTGATTTCAGTCGATGACGAATCGACGATTGACTTCAGATAAGTCAAACTCTCTTCGTTGGTAACTTTTCCAGCCCAGTAAACGGGATAACTGCTGTATTCGTGGTTGCGACGAAGGTTATAGACCTCAGCGCGAGTAAAAAGTTCCCGTTGGACGTCGTATAACTGAAATAGCCCGAGTTCGCGCGTCTCGAATCTTGAATCAGACAGTATCGAGCTACTATCGTTTGAGATATAAACTCCGCCAGCACTATCAACCACTTCGAAATCGACTGCGACACCCGGTCTCGCTTCAAACTGGTACGCAACCCAGAACCTGCCATTAGGAGTATTTGAGCGTCCAGCATTGACAGCGTTGTCGAGTTTCGCTTTCAGAGTCGCGCCCTCGACGGGCAGAAAACTCTTCGTTTGGGCACTGACGAGCGCCGGCAGCCACAACATCACTGAAACCACAGCAAGAAGTTTTGCTCGCAACATACAGTCTCCGTTCAGCTAACTTCCGTAGTGTCAAATTTATTTAAGCAGGTCCTCGAGGAACGCCAGCACTTTCGGATCTTTACTGCGGGTTAGCCAGCCGATAGCCCGTTTTCGACGCTCCATCGGGGTGTGAGGATCTCGAGCTATATCAATGAGCTTTTGGACAACTCTCTGGTCGTTGATGCGTGAAGAAGATTGACCCGTGATAATACCTTTTGGCTCATAGCCACCAGCGCCTACGTAGAAGATCGATCCGGAGCCGAGTGCGCTCATGATTTGGTCTCTTAGCTCTTCATTTTTCTCAGAGTCGTAGAGACTGAGCAGATTGTCGACCACCTTGTCACCGCCGCGACGAGACAGCGCGCTGATCGCCGCTTTTCGCAACTCGATGGGATCTGTGCCGCGTGCTATCTCGAGCAGTTTCGCTCCAGCCCGCTCACTTTTCCGGTTACCAAATCCATAGATGACTGATTTGCGGATCTCTAATGTTTGCTCGGCGTCATAGATACGCAGCAAAGCATCGACAGCTGGTTCGCCTGGTCTACTTGCGATGCTTGAAATTGCCAACTTACGTTGCGTAGGCATTTTCGCACTGGTCGCAATTTCGCTGAGCACTACCATCGCTCGATCACCTGAGTGACGGCTCAACGCGTACAGCGACGCTTCGACAATGTCGTTCTCCTGCGAGTTCAAAGCGAAGTCACGCAGCGCATCGATCACCGTATCGTCATTGGTCGAACCCAGTGCTGAAATCGCGCGGGCCCGGAGTTTAAGATCCGGCTCACTCCTGGCAACTCCGAGAATGATTGGCGTCACGGCCTTGCCACCATTACGTCCCAGCAGTGTCAGAGCGGCACCTTTGCAGCGAACAGTCTGACCAGAATTAGGCTTCAGCCATTCTGTGGCAGCGACAATTCCTCGTTGTGGATCTGTTTGGAAAAGAGCTTGCAATACAACGATTTTGAATTCGCACGGATCATCGCTGTTGTCGTTACTTGACGCGTATCGTTCACTATCGAGTTCGGCTAGTTTTGCTAGTGCTACAGGTGCGTCCGGAGATGCTGGAGCATAAATAATAGAAGGCTCGACTGGCGCCTGAGCTAATGTAGTGCTGACACCGATCGCTGTCGGCGCCCCTGCTGCGGCAATAGTGTATGTACCAGGTAATTGGGCCCATAGAACGCGAGCGTCTTCGCGCCAGCTCGTTTCAGGATAGCTTTGGAGCAACCTGTTGATTGTGGTTCTGCAATCATCAAACTTTGCGAGTTTGTTCTCGGAATAAGCTAGCCAGTACAAGGCTGCATCGATGTTCTTTTCGTTAGGATAGGTCTTCACATACTGCTCAAACCTTTCCTGTGCCTGGGCCCACTTTTGATCTGTGATCAGATCGCGTGCGCTGCGAAACATAACATTCGCTGCGTCGGTACTACTTTGCTGCACAAGTCTGTTCGTACTTACACGCGTCTGGCCGGCAGCGCTAATTGCCAAACTCAAACATCCGATCATAACAACTGCATAAATCAGTGCATTGATGATATTGGGGGTAATGATTGTCGAATTCTTTTCTGAGAGTTTCGTAAACATGGTCTTAGCCTCTATTTCGTTAGCGTAATCCGGCACTTAGTAACTCAGCGACGATTTCAGTCTTTTCAACGCGCTCTTTGATCACTCGCACATCTTCTGGTTTGGCCTGGTCGGGTAAATTCGCAATGTCGATCAGAATGGGCTCAAGATCGCTCAACAGCGCCTTCGTGGGAAACTTTGCTCGCATCTCGGCATCTCTTCGCAAAACAATGTTTTCATTAAGCAGCCGGCGCGAAAGAGCCTTGTCGTAAGTTACGTCAATTTCTTCATCAGCGTCCGAGACACGAACATTCCTGATCGAGCGCAACAGGTTTTGGGTTTGTTCGATATGTTGTGCCGTATCCTGATCTTCGAGATCTGGAGAACCAAAATCGGAAGAAACAACGTCTGACGGCCCGATTTTCGAATGCTTAGGTTGCTGTACCCGTTGTGCGACCACTGCTTTGCGCCGTTCGGGAAAATTAATCTTGAACTCTTCCTGTTTCGGCTGCTCACGACTTTCATCAATCGTCTTTGTTTCATCGGGCTGCGATGGACCAACAGCAACCTGTTTTTGAGGCTTCTCAGTTCTGCGATTCAAATAAACCGATGACAAAGCAACTGCGAGAAGAGTCAAAGCGGCCGCGGCCGCAAAAGAAAATGCAGGCCTCGTAAAGAAAGCAACGACCGGTGTCAGAAAGTTGAAACGATGTTGCGCGGGTTTCTTTAAAGCTCGTTCAGCTACTTGCTGCCATAGCATTGGAGAGATTTCGATCTCGCGATCATAATGCGATATCAAGTCCTGAGTAACTTGCAACGAACTCAGCTCATCCGTACACGAGCTACAGGTCAGCAGATGTGCGGCGACCTCCTCAGCTTGGTGCGGAGGCAACTCACCGTCAAAATATTCTTCCAGGCTACTCAGACAAAATTCACACTTCATAACCAACTCCAGCGTACGGTTTTATTCGCCGTCGCATTTCAGCTCTCGCACGGTGCAAATCGGTCTTCAACTTTGCGAGCGAGAAACCAGTAATCATTGCTATCTCTTCATAACTACACTGATGAAAAACCTTGAGCGTGAAAACGAGCCGGCGATCTTCATCTAGAGCAGCCAGTGAACGACGAATCAGGTCATTCAATTCCTTGCCCAACAAGTGGTCCACTGGTTCGGGACGCTGGTCGCTCAAGTCCAGAACTGCCCGGTCATCGATGTCGACGTGGTTATTCATTTTGGCTCGACTTCGAAGTGACTCCCGGGCAACATTCTTGGCAATGCCAAAAAGCCAGGTAGAGAGCTTAGTCTCCTTCCGCATCGTGCCCAGGTTTCGAAAGGCGCGGACGAAAGTTTCCTGTGTTAGCTCTTCCGCCAATGACCGGTCGTTAACAAGGTCAAAGAGAAAACTGACGATGGGACGCGAATACCTGTCAAAAATCAGACGAAAGGCATCCTGCTCGCCCTGGCAGGCGCGAGTAACCAGGTCTGCTGAACTATTCATCAGAGTTCCCGCGTAGGAGCCAGGCTGACCCTCCAGATTTAGTTCATCGACCGTCAGCCGTTTCATCATGTTCTCGACTGGTTAGTGAGCGCTGGTGAGGAAAAGTTTCAACTTTCTTGGAGTGCGGTGGCCCGGCACCGCTTTGTTATAACGAGGCCTCGACGCGTTATTCCGCGGTTCTGGGATGTTCAGCTGATAGGTTCACCTGATAATTAAGAATTGTTAGCTACGAAGACAAGTTGTCAATTTAATAACCGGGCCCACACACCTCTATTTCCCCACGAAAGCGCCGCCGGGCCGGCGCACTCCAAGGAATTGAGAGGGCTCGACAATTTTCCCTTCAATTGCCGAAGCGGCAACTACATAAGGTGAGGCCAGGTACAGTTTCCCAGGACCACTTCGGCCCGGAAAATTTCGATTTTGAGCACTCACGGTGACAGTTTCTGCGGACGGCGACGCCCCGGGTCCTGCGTTGATACAAGCCCCGCAGGATGGATCGATTAGCTCGGCGCCCGCTCGCTCGAAGATCTCAATATAGCCTCGCTGTCTCGCATACTGCTTAATCTTCTGCGAACCAAACTGAATATAAAGATGAACACCATCTGCGACTCTTCGGCCTGCCGCTAAAGCGTTTTCAAGGACCTCGGCATACATATCCATGTCCGCCATTTTGCCGCCGGTACACGAGCCACCATATGCAGCATCAATCCGAATCTCTTCTTCAAGCTCATCGATAGGAATCCCGTTACGAGGATCGCCGGGAGTCGCTACCATCGGACGAATGCTATCGAGATGAATTTCAAATACGGCTGAATACTGCGCATCCGGATCACTGTAAGTAAATCCCTGCCGCACCTCTTCGGCGTCAAGTCCTCTAGTACGAACGATGTATTCCAGCGTGACCTCATCTGGTTCAATAATTCCAGTTGTGCCACCAGCTTCGACCGCCATATTTGTCAATGTCGCCCGTTCGTCCAGCGACCAGTTTTTCAAGTCCTCGCCCGCAAACTCCAGCACCTTACCAATGCCTTTACTGGTCTTCATGTATTCAGAAGAAAGAATTTCGAGCATCACGTCTTTGGCAGCCACGTCATGACGCTTCGTTCCTTTCAGGACATAACGCACCGTTTCTGGAACTCGAATACGAATGTCTTTGGTGTACCAGGCATTTGCCATGTCAGTAGAACCTACACCAAACGCGAAACATCCGAGCACGCCGGCCATGCACGTATGAGAGTCAGTGCCGATCACAACCTGGCCCGGCAAAGCCAGGTCCTCGACCACTGCGTTGTGACAGATCGCTTCCGACCCGCCTTCGGGATTCTCGCCGTATAATTTGATTCCCTGTGAAGATGTAAAACTCTCCTGAGTAGTCGCAAGTCCTTCAGCCTTCTCGAGCAATCCCATCTGGCGATGCTTCGGCGACATGACTCTGCCTAAAAAAGTCAGGTGGTCGCGAAAGGCAAAAACAGATTCGGGTTGGGATACCTGCGCACCCGGACCCAGCGCTTGTTTAAACAGCGACTCGGCCATTGGTGTGACGTACTCATGAGAAAAGCGAACATCTGCAACGGCGAAAAGCGAATCCCCAGGCTTGACTGCGTCGACACCAATTTTTCCAGCGGTTACAAATGCGTGGCTGGCTATGATCTTCTCAACAATCGTCATGGGACGTTTCGGAGTTTCAATCGGTGGAGGAGAAACTCGTCCCGCGAGACGGGCCTTGTTGTAACTAAATAAACCGCCGTAAGTAACAATGTCCTGGGAAATCGGATCGAGGTTCTTTGTAAATTCAGTCAGCGGAATCGCTTCACCGAGACGGATGCGTTCGATCAATCCAAAATCAGTGGTCGTCAACAACCCGATATTCTGCGAGTTCTGTCCATAAATCTTCTCGATGCTCCTGGCTATTACCAGTTGAATCCCGGCAGCTTTTTCGGCATATGGCGCAGTTTCCCGGGACGAGCCACAGCCTTTGGATAGACCAGATACGACAACCGAGAAACCACCCTTTTTGATCTCGTCCTTCTGCACGGCACCTTCGCGCATTCCCACATAGACGTACTCACCGAGCGTCTCGTCGTAGTAGAAACAGACCCAGCCCGGAGTGATTTCGTCGGTCGAGATATTGCTCATTAATGGCAGATCGTCGTTTAGCATCCGTCCAAACAGGTCGGTCTCGAGAGCCGCAGCGGCATCCCCCTCTGCCTCGAGCTGCTTGCGAATGAGCGAGGTATCTTCGGTCAGGAACAAAATTCGGCCAGAAAAACTGATGTGATCTGGTCTTTGGGTGATTTGAGTCATTATTATGGCGCCGGCTCCTTGATCAGAAAATTCCAATGGGTTGTGATATTTATCAAAACAAGCTAATTATAACCTCAGGCTAATAAAACCATTAGCGACCAATGGAGCGTCTAAGCAATTTGCCAGGGGGAGTTAGGACCTTGCAGTTCACTTGAGAGGAAAGTTGATCATGAATTCGCTTCTGAGAAAAGTAATGCCAGCGCTTTTTCTGGCTCTTTTAATCGTTGGGATCAGCGGTGCGGCGGCGGTGGCACAAGAGACCGACGACCAGGCCAAGATTGATATCTATAAGAGATTTGTCGACAACCGCGTTCCTAACCCGACCATGGCTTACCAGGCAGCGCGAGATTACTTGCAGAAGTACCAAAAGGATAAGGACCAGTACACGGACTATCTGCAGAAATGGGTCGTACTCTACGAACGCGACGACCGAAAGAATCAACTTCCCGGGTTGATCAAGCAGAAGAATTTTGCAGAAGCCTTCAAAGTGGGCCAGCGAATTCTGACTGACGAACCAGATTATCTGCGAGCCCAAATTGATCTGGCCTACGCCGGCTATCAAGCGGCAACTACCAAGAACGACACTTACAATGCTGAAGCTCTCGGCTATGCCAAAAAGGCTATTGCTTCAATCGAAGGCGGGAAAGCGCCGACCGAATGGGCTCCGTTCAAAGGCAAGGAAGACACACTGGCCTATCTCTATCGTTCGGTTGGATACTTAACTCTAAAGACGTCGCCTGAGCAGGCGATTGAGCCTTTGCTCAGCGCTGCGCGGCTCGAGAGCGACCTGAAAAAGAATCCTTACCTTTACGTTCTGTTGGCCGGGGCTTACGAGGCTGGTCCATACAAAACGCTGTCGGCCTCTTACCAGAAAGACTTCGCGAACAAACCTGAGACTCCGGAAAGCAAGGCTGCTCTGGAAAAATTGAGTGTGCTGATTGACCGGATGATTGATGCATACGCCCGCGCAGTTGCCTCAGCTGCGGGAGATCCGAGTGCCGAACAAAGCAAAAAGGACTGGATGGTGCCGCTTACCAACTATTACAAGTTTCGACATGAAGGGAGCGAGGCTGGACTCCCGGAGTTTATAGCGGCGGCCATGCAGAAGCCACTCCCACCTAAGCCGTAGGCTCTGCTTTGACTCGTACTGGGGACTTCGGACTTTCGGCCTCTCATTCTCTTCAGGCTTTAGAGCTTGGGAAAATGAGAAGGTTTAAGTTTCACACAGTGTCTTCAGCCCGGTACCAGCGATAGTCCAACTCGCGAAAACGTTTAAGCGATTTCAAATCGTCAATGCAACCTCGACACCGGACTTGAAAGATGGGGTGAAAACTCAACCTCTCATTCTCACCAAGCTTCGGCTTGGGGTTAGTGAATTCAGGCCAAGTCTCGGCAACCGCTTTAACGGTTTGCGAAATTGGGTCAAGGCTTGGATTTGTGAGGTTAAGATAAACCGTTGAAACGGTTGTTAGCGTATGACGGGTGTCTCTTAACCCCAAGCTGAAGCTTGGGGAGAATGAGAAAATGCATTGTCACACAGCCTCTTAACTCCGGAGAGATTGAGAGGGGCACAACCGCACTGTCCAGAGTACAAAGCACTAACTTCAATTTCACGAAGTAAAAACTCCAAGTACCTTGCCAAAGGGAGCCGCCCAATGAGCACACGTATTAAATGGACCGATAGAACTTTCTCATTCGACTTCCCCGCCGGAATCTACCCGGAGATGATCGAACGTATTCGTGGAACACCGGCCCGGCTCGAAGAACACTTCGCTTCCCTTCCGAGCGAATTGCTGATCTGCCGCCTGGACGACCGTTGGTCCATGCAAGAAAACGCCGGACATCTACTTGATCTGGAAAGCCTGGTCCAACAGCGCATCAACGAGTACATCGCTCATCAGCAGGAACTTCACGCGGCTGACATGTCCAATAGAAAAACATACGACGCCCACCATAACGACGTTGAAGCAAAAACTATCCTCCGAGCGTTCCGAGAGACACGGCAGCGCACCGTCGCTCAATTGCTATCCTTGGACGATGAGGTTTTTGCCCGCAGCGCACTGCACCCGCGACTCAAGAAGCAGATGCGATTGGTTGATATGCTTTTCTTCCAGGCAGAACATGACGACTACCACCTGACTCGAATTAGCGAACTTAAAAAGCAGTTAGCAAAAAACGATTCCATGGAGCCCAAATGAAACTTTTCGCCCTAACGTTTCTCCTGCTCGTTATTGCCTTTCCATTTGCTGTGAGTGCTCAGCAACAAACCCTTGATTCGCTTCTTGATCGCGACATCGCTTCGCTCATTACGACGTACAAAATGCTTCACGGTGCACCTGAGTTGTCGCACCGAGAGGACAAAACGGCAACATTCTTCGCCGGTGAATTGCGTAAAATGGGATTCACCGTCACCGAACGTCTTGGAAAATTTGCAAACTCGCAGTGGTCAGGTTATGGCGTTATCGCTGTCATGAAGAATGGGCCTGGACCAACTGTGCTGGTTCGAACCGAGTTGGATGCACTTCCGGTTGAAGAAAAAACCGGTCTTCCTTACGCCAGTGCAGTTAAGACGAAGAACGATGCGGGTGTCGAAGTCGGTGTAATGCACGCGTGTGGCCATGACATCCATATGACCAGCTTGCTGGGCACCGCAAAATTGCTATCTGAACTAAAGGATCGTTGGCAGGGCACGTTGGTACTGGTGGGCCAACCAGCCGAAGAAACTGGAGACGGAGCGCGAGCTCTTTTGCGTGATGAGTTGTACTCGAAATTTCCCACGCCCGACTTTGCAATTGCGCTTCATGACAATGCTGAATTGGAAACAGGCAAAGTCGGCTACACCTCAGGCTATGCTCTGTCCGCCGCAAACTCGGTGGACATTAAGGTGCGCGGTCTCGGTGGTCATGGTTCTAAACCTGAGGCAACTAAAGATCCGATCGTCGTCGCTGCCCAGATAATAATGGCGTTACAAACGATCGTAAGCCGTGAAAATTCACCGTTCGATCCGGCGGTGGTAACGGTTGGTTCAATACACGGTGGTACCAGATATAACATCATCCCAGACGAAGTTAATTTACAGTTGACGGTTAGAACATATAAGCCGGAAGTACGACAACGTGTGCTGGCGGCAATCGAACGAATCACAAAGGGAATCGCCCTGGCGGCGGGAATTCCCGATGATCGCGCCCCGATCGTCAAAGTTAGCGAACTCGAAGGGACGACTGCCACTTATAATGATCCACAACTAACCGAGCGGCTGGCGGGCGTTTTTAGGCAAGCACTGGGCGAGACCAATGTCGTTAAGGTTGCTCCGATTATGGCCAGCGAGGATTTTGGTTATCTGAGCCTGGACCAGAAAATTCCCGCTGTAATATTCTGGCTGGGCGCCGTAGATCCCGAGAAGGTAAAGCAGAGTAAGACGACTGGCGTGGCACTACCATCATTACACTCAGCGTTATTTGCGCCGGTTCCGGAGCCAACCTTGCGAACCGGGGTAAAAGCGATGACCTCAGCCGTTCTTGACTTGATGAAGAAGTAAGACCTTATTTTTCCGGGGGGAAGAAGTATGACTTTACATATCGTCAATGGCGACTCAACCGCTGGAACGCTCAAAGTCGGCGGAATAAAGGGCGCCATCTTCTCGTTCGCCGACGCGTTAATTAGTGGGCCAGCGCCCGCCAACATCGACAAGCGCAGGTGGCGAGAGACGCGTGCAACTCATCTTTCGAACCTCTACGGCACTTCATTCGCGGAGTGCCAGCGGAAATTATTGCAACAGGAGGTTGCGCTCGAGTCGTTCTGCCAACATGAGGAAGTGGTCCTATGGTTTGAGCACGATCTGTTTTGCCAGCTAAACCTGCTGAGTTTACTGGCATGGTTTGGTCGCGTTGAAAAGGGCCGCACTCGCCTGAGCCTGATAAATATCGGATCGTTTCCAGGTCGTCCGGATTTTCGTGGACTTGGAGAACTGAATCCCGACGAGCTCTTGTCGTTGTTCCCAACGAGACAAGCAGTCAGCCCCAATCAACTTCGTCTTGCTGCAGACGCCTGGAACGCCTTCTGTTCTCCTGACCCAACTCGCATCGAAGACTTTGTAAAAAGAGATGTTTCGGAAATAACCTTTCTTAGCGATGCGTTCAATGCGCATCTCCGGCGATTTCCGTCGGTGACGAATGGCCTGGGCCACGTGGAAGAGACAGCACTTACGATGGTCCAAAACGGAGTCGAGACTTTTGTTGACATCTTTCTCAAGTTTGGCGACCTCGCGGCCGTGTATGGTTTAGGGGATCTGCAAGTATGGTTAGCGTTGATTTCGCTTACTGAAGGGAAAAAGCCTCTGTTGCGTTTAGAACAAATGGACCATGCTGGTATACGACGAATACAGGCATCGCCTCGAGCGAGATTCGGGCTAACTGATGATGGTCACGATGTTCTATCAGGAACTGCAGATTACGCCAGGTTAAATGATTTCGATATCTGGTTGGGTGGAGCGCACCTGACCAATAGCATTCTCTGGCGCTGGGACGAAGACGCGAAAAAGCTCGAATACCAACAGGACGAACGAAATGGACATTGAACAGATACGCAAATTCTGCCTTTCGCTGCCTCATGCCACAGAGCGTGTTCAGTGGGGTAATGACCTGCTTTTCTGTATCGGCAACAAAATGTTTGCGGTGGCAGGAATGGACGCAAAGTATCCGACCAAGTTGTCATTTAAGTGCACTCCTGAGAAATTTGCCGAACTGATTGAACGTGACGATGTGGTGCCTGCCCCTTATGTTGCGCGTTACCATTGGGTCGGCCTCGAAAAGTGGGACGCAATACCTCAACGCGAGCTGAAAGAACTCTTGAAGAATGCGTATCAACTGGTCCATGACAAGCTGCCAAAGAAGGTCCGGCAGGAATTGGTTAAGGGTTAATATTCAATATCTACCAATTGATAATTCTGAATGGTTCCTTATGAATGGCTTTGCACAAAAAGTAACGTGCCAACAGTACAGTACCGCGAGCGAAGCGACCGGATGACACACTCA
>Ga0207674_10000664_pt1 | contig 44725 bp, 50 predicted proteins | sample KBSCornC72_FD_184303 | JGI IMG/M metagenome (GOLD analysis project Ga0207674, IMG submission 184303) | Corn rhizosphere microbial communities from Kellogg Biological Station, Michigan, USA - KBS Corn C7-2 (SPAdes) (version 2) | ecosystem: Host-associated > Plants > Roots > Rhizosphere > Soil ... | reverse complement strand
AGGTCGGTGATCGGCTCGATGTCGGAGGCGGCGTCGCCGAAGCGGGTGAAGTAGCCAAGGTAGTTCTCGGTGCGGTTCTCGGTGCCCACGACCAGCCCTCCCCGCTCCTGGGCCAGGTCGTAGATCAGGATCATCCGGCTGCGGGCGCTGGCGTTGCCGAACCGGAGGTCGCCGTCGGTGACGGTCGGGCGGGCGGCGGCGATGCCCTCCAGCACCGGCTCGATCGACACCGTCAGCAGGTTCTCCGCCGGCAGGCCGACCGCCTCGGCGGTCTCCTCGGCGTCGTCCAGGTGCACCTGCTCGGTGTGGCGGCTGGGCAGCCTGATTGCCACCACGTTTGGCGCCCCCATGGCCCGCACCGCGAGCGCCAGCGAGACCGCCGAGTCGATGCCGCCGGACAGGCCGACGACCGCCACCCTGCGGCCGGCGCCCTCGATGATCTCGCGCATCCGGGCCACCTTCCGCTCCAGCAGCGGGCGCAGCGCCGCCTCGTCGCGCAGCAGCTGAACGCGGTCGAGCCGGCCGCCGGCGGCCTGCACCTCGGCCAGCGCCCGCTGGCCGTCGCCGGGCTCCAGCTCGACGGCCGCCACGGCGTCGGCCAGCACCGTCGTCTCGAAGCCGTCCTTCAGCGCGTCGAGCGCGGTCGCCCGCACGCAGTAGTCGGTGGCGATGCCGGCAACCTCGACCCGGCCCACGCCCTGCTCGCGCAGCCAGCCGGCCAGCCCGGTGCCGGCGAAGGCCGAGTAGCCCTCGTCGTCCCGGTCTGTGCCCGTGTCCTGCACGCGCTGGATGGGCAGCGACGCCACCGACGGGTGCAGCGCGGCGCCCGCCGTGCCGACCACGCAGTGGGCCGGCCACGGCCCGCCCTGCTCCGCGAACGAGGCGTGATCGGGCGGGTGCATGTCGCGCGTGGCCACCACCAGGTCGGCCCGCTCCGCCGCCTCCGCGATGGCCGGGCCCAGCTCATCGCCGCCGGTGACGCCCAGCGCTCCGCCGGGGCAGAAGTCGTTCTGCACGTCGACCACGATCAGCGCGGTCTTCCGGTCGGTCATGCCAGGCGCTCCTTGAGGGCTCGTAGCTTCGGGGAGAGGCGCGGCTGCCGCGTGCTGGGACCGGTCAGCCGGCGCATGTCCGACGGTAGCGCGACCCGCTCTGAGGCGGCGCGGTCCCGGATCGCCTCCAGTGCGGGCGAGTCGGACACTCGCTGGCCGCCCCGCAGCACCGGCTGCAGCAGCGGCATGCCTGGCAGCGCCTCGTCGACCAGCCCCAGCGTGTCGCCGTCGCAGTCGCGGAACACCTGGTGGCGACCGGGCAGCGTCGTCTTCCGGCCGGCGATCTTCATCACCGGTTGTCCGGCACTCTCCACCAGCTTGTAGATGCTGCCCAGCGCCGGCACGTCGTAGCTCGTCACCAGCCGGGTGCCGACGCCGAACCCGTCGATCGGCGCGCCCTCCGCCAGCAGCTCCTCGATCACCCACTCGTCGAGGTCGCCGGAGACCAGGATCCGGGTCGCGGCCAGGCCGCCCTCGTCGAGGATCCGGCGGACGTCACGCGACAGCATGCCGACGTCGCCAGAGTCGAGCCGCACGGCCTCGGGGGAGATGCCGGTGCTGCGGGCCGCCTCCACCGCCCGCTGCGCCCCGACCAGCGTGTCGTAGGTGTCGATCAGCAGCGTGACCGGGCCGGGATGGTCGCGCAGGAACGCCCGGTAGGCGTCGACCTCGTTGTGGAAGCTCATGACGTAGCTGTGGGCGATGGTGCCCACGGTGGGGATCCCCCACAGGGCGCCGGCGGCCACCGTGGCGGTGCCCGCGCAGCCGCCGATGTAGGCCGACCGAGCGGCCATCAGCCCGGCATCCGGGCCATGCGCGCGGCGGAACCCGAAGTCGACCGCCGGCCGGCCCTGGGCCGCCTCCACCACGCGGGCTGCCTTGCTGGCGATCAGGGTCGAGAAGTTGACCAGGTTCAGCACCATCGACTCGACCAGCTGACAGATCAGCCGCCGGCCCTCGACCCGCAGCAGCGGCTCCATCGCGTGCACGGCCGTGCCCTCGGGGACGGCGTCCAGGTCGGCGTCGAACCGCTCGCCGGACAGCCGCTCGCAGAGCAGCGCCGTGCAGGTGCCGCTGTCGCGCATGTAGCGCAGGTCGGCTTCGGTGAAGGCCAGGTTCCGCATGTAGTCGACCGCCTGCTCCAGGCCGGCGGCGATCAGGTAGCCGCGGTCGGCCGGCAGCTCGCGGACGAACAGCTCGAACGCCACCCGCTCGTCGGCGACGCCCTGCGCCAGGTAGGACTCCGCCATCGTCAGCTGGTAGCGGTCGGTCAGCAGCGCAGCGGACGCCCCGGCCAGCGTCATGTCGCCCTCCGGTAGCGGGCGCTCTCGGCCAGGATCAGCGGCTCGCGCTCGGCGAACCGGTAGAGCGCGGCCGGCCGGCCGCCGGTCGGCCGCTCGCCGTCCTCGGCCAGCACCCCCCAGCCGAGCGCGATGCGGCGGAAGTTGTTGGGCTCGAACGCCCGGCCCAGCCCGGCCTCGTAGACCCGGCGCAGCTCGGTCATCGTGAACCGGTCGGGCAGGAGGCTCCAGGCCACGTTCTGGTACTCGAGCTTGTAGGCCAGCCGGCGGCGGGCGTAGCGAAGAATGGTGTCGTGGTCGAAGGCCAGCACCGGGCCACCCTCGATCTCCGCCAGCAGCGGCTCCAGCGGTCGCCAGGCCGCCTCCCGCCGGTCCGACCCCGGCCGCAGGGTGACCCGGCGGGCGTCAACCAGAGCCAGGTAGCAGCAGGAGATGACCCGGCCCCGGGGGTCGCGGGCGAACTCGGAGAAGGTGGCCAGCTGCTCCATGAACACGTCCTGCACCCCGGCCTCCTCGAGCAGGTGGCGCTCGGCGGCCTGCTCCAGCGTCTCGTCGGGCAGGATGCCGCCACCGGGCAGCGACCAGTAGCTCTCGTAGGGCTCGTACTTGCGCCGCACCAGCAGCACCTGCATGGCTCCGTCCAGGTAGGCGAAGGCGGCGACGTCTGCGGCCACCTTGGGACCGGCGCTGTCCTGGCGGTCGCCGGCCACGTCACCCGCTGGGAGAGATGAGGACGGTGCGCACGCTGGTGTAGAAGTCGCGGGCGGCCCGGCCCTGCTCGCGGGGACCGATCCCCGACGCCTTCTCGCCGCCGAAGGGCGCCCAGTAGTCGACCCCCGAGGTCTGCTGGTTGACGCGCACCAGGCCGGTCTTGAGATCGCGGGTCAGCTCCAGCGCGCGGTCGAGGTCGCGGGTGAAGATGGCGGTCGAGAGTCCGTGGCGGACGCCGTCGGCGATCTCCGCCGCCTGAACGGCGTCGGCAGCCCGCAGCATCGCGCAGACCGGCGCGAACACCTCCTCCTGGGCCAGCTCGGCGCCCGGGTCGTCGACCTCGACCAGCGTCGGCTCCATGTACCAGCCGCCGTCACCGACCGGCTGGCCGCCGCGCAGCAGCCGGCCGCCGGACGCAGTCGCCCGGCCGACGGCCGCCAGCGCCTCGTCGCGGGCCGCCTGCTCGATCAGCGGCCCCACCTGGCAGCCGGGATCGGTGGGATCTTCGACCGGCATCGCGTCGACCGCGGCCACCAGCGCCTCCCGCAGCTGGTCGTAGATCCCGGCCTCGCAGATCACGCGGCCGGTGGCGGTGCACTTCTGGCCGGCGTAGCTCATGGCCGCCGGGGCGATCATGGCGGCGGCGGCCTCGATGTCGGCGTCGGCCAGCACGATGGAGGCGTTCTGGCCGCCCATCTCGCACTGGGCGGCGGCACCCCGCCGGGTCAGCTCGACGGCCACCTCCCGGCCGACCGCCGTCGAGCCGGTGAAGCTGAGCGCCCGCACGGCCGGGTGGGCGACCAGCGCAGCGCCGATGTCGCCCTCGCCGTGCACCACCTCGAGCACGCCGTCCGGCAGCAGGCCGGCGAACAGCGACCGCAGCCGCTCGGCGCAGGCCGGCGAGTGCTCGGACGGCTTCAGCAGGCAGGCATTGCCGTAGGCCAGCGCCGGGGCGAGCTTCCAGAGCGGGATCGCCAGCGGGAAGTTCCAGGGGGTGATCAGGCCGACCACGCCCCGCGGCGCCCGCCGGGTGAACAGCAGCGAGCGGCCGTCGGCCGGCGGCAGGCTGTCGCCCTCGGGGTCGAGGGTGAGCCCGGCGTTGAAGCGCAGGATGGCCGCCGAGCGGGCCACCTCGCCGCGGGCCTCGGCGATCGGCTTTCCCACCTCACGGCAGACCAGGTCGGCCAGCTCGCCGGCCGCCTGCTCGATCCGGTCGGCCGCCAGCCGCAGCGCCTCCCCGCGCTGGGGGGCCGGCGTGCGGCCCCAGGCGACCGAGGCGTCCTGCACCCGGCTGACGGCGCGGTCGAGGTCGATACCTCCGGCCGGCGTCAGGCGCAGCACCTCGTCGTCTGGTCGCGCCGGGTTGCGGCTGATCAGCTGGTGCGCGGTGACGCCCATGACGGCGGGGCTAGCTGACGTAGATGACGAGGGCCAGCAGCAGCAGGCAGATCGCGACGGTGAAGAGCACCCACCATGCTGACGTCGAATCGTTTGTCACGCGTCCTCCGTTCGCCATTTCGCGGCCAGTCTACCCGCTGGGCGACTAGGATCGGCGCGTCCACGAATGGAGGCGGGAATGGGGTACAGCATGGTGCAGATCGGCGACATCGAGCCGGCCGGGCCGGGCGGCGCCGTTCGCTTCCTGCGCCGCGAGATCGGGGCCCAGGCGTTCGGCGTCAACTGGTTCGAGCTGCCGCCCAACACGGAGGGCCGCGGGCACGACGAGTCACAGACCGGCCAGGAGGAGGTCAACATCATCATCCGCGGCTCGGGCACCTACGTGGTCGGCGACGAGGAGCTGGAGGTGCGCGAGGGCACGGCGCTGCGCTTCGACCCCGAGACGTTCAGGATGCCGAAGGCCGGCCCCGACGGGCTGACGATGGTGGCGATCGGAGCCCCTCCAGGCTCCTACCAGCCTCGCGGGCCGTTCTGAGGCTCCGGTCGCCGGTGGGAGCGGCCGACGACCGGCGGTTCACTGGGCGAGGCTGCTGGTCTCTTTGCCGCGTTATCCGAGCAGGACGATCACGTCGCGAGACAACGTGCCGTCGGAGTTGAGGTTGTGGATGGTGACGTGCCCCTCGGCGCCGTCGAACACGCCGGTGCCGCCGGTGATCGCGATGATGCTGGTGGTCGCCGTGAACGACGTCTGGCCTGCGAACTCAAGCCTCCCCCCGTTCAGCCGAGCGGTGCCCACACAGTGAACCACCGTCTGCGTCTCCAGGACGCAGAAGCCCCGATTGGAGCCGACCTGCTGGCTCTGATCGGCGTTCCAGAACTGGCTGCCGAAGAAGAACTCGTCGCCCGGGGTCGGTCCCGGCTGGCCGAGATCGAGGAACCGCTGCGACGTGGTCTTCTCGATCACGACGATCCTGCGAGCACCGCCCTCGCCGGAGGCTGAGGCAAACGAGGCGCCGCCGATCGCGATCGCGACCAGCGCACCTACGCCGGCCGTCAAAAGCAGTTTGCGTAGCATGAGAATCCCCCTGATTCGTCGGATGCTCCCAAACGGCCTCGCGGGCATCGACGCTACTCCCGTTCGGTGCGACCGGTCAAGCGGGCACGCACGCCGCCACCGGCGATCCCACCCCCACCGCCTGGTCGGCGATGGCCGACAACGAGAGGTCGATGGCCAGCCGGACGAGGCCCGGCGCCGCCACCTCGACCTGGGTCATGCCGGCCGGGCCGGGACGCACGCAGGCTCCGTGCGGCACCGCCCAGTAGGGGCTGTAGCGGACGCGGACGTCGTAGATACCGGGAGCAGCGGCCCAGAAGATGATCTGGCTGGCACCGAGCGTGGTCACCGTCGCCCGGCCGCCGCCGCGCCGGGTGACCAGGGGCGTCGGCCGCCTCAGCCGGTAGACCGTCCACCCCGGCAGGCGGGCGGCCAGTCTCAGGCCCGACGTCCCCGAGCGGAGCAGGCGGGCCTCGGCCTGTGAGCTGTAGTCGAGCCGGGCGGACGGCAGCAGCACGTACTCCACCCCCAGCCGGTGCAGCCAGCGCCGGTAGGCTCCGGCCGACAGCCGCTGGGCATACAGCACGTCGTTCTGAGGGAAATCGTCCTGCCGGAACCAGCCGCGGGTCAGCGGCACCCGCCGGTCGGCCAGGTAGAACGACTCCCAGTGGCCGGCGGTGGCGACCACCTCGACCCGGTGCTGGCCGTCCGAGTGTTCGGCCAGGAACCGCTCGACCGGCGCCCAGAAGGCGGGCACGGCCGCCGGATCGGCGCTGGTCCACGAGGCGTTGCGAAGGGCGGGGCCGAGCTGGACGGCGAACACGGCCATCACCAGCGGAACCACCAGCAGCCGGCGGTGCGGCCGGCCGATGATCGCCGCCAGCAGGATCAGCGGGCCGCCGGCGGTGGTGAACAGCCGGGTGGTGTTCGACCCCAGCGGCCCGGGCGCGGCGAACGCGGCCAGATTGATCGCCAGGTAGGCGGCGAACAGGGCCGCCAGCGGCCGGGCGCGTGCGGCGCCGCGGCACAGCCACAGGCCGAGCAGGCAGAAGCCGAGCACGACCAGCACGTCGGCTGCAGCGAACGGGTACCGGCCGCCCGAGGGGAAGGCCCGCTGGAGCACCGCCCCGGTGGCCAGCGCCGCGGCGATCCCGGCGGCCAGCCGCCGCTGGCTCACCAGCCGCCGCCGCACGCCCGGCCGGCCGAACAGCGCGGCGGCCAGCAGGGTTGCCAGCAGCAGCCCGGCCAGCGGCGAGAAGGCCACGCTGGCGGCGGCGGCCACGGCGGCGGTGCCCCGCCTGCCAGCTCCCGCCCGCTCGATGGCGACGCAGGCAGCCGCCAGCCCGGCGGCGAACGGAAACGCCCCCGAGCTCATCAGCATCAGGGTGGTTACCGGCACGAGCGCGGCGGCCGGCCAGCGCGCGGCATCGCCCCACTCCCGCCGCATGACCAGGGCCGAGAGGCCGCAGATCACCGCCGCCGAGGCGATCGCCGCCGCCACCACCCCGACCAGCGAGGCCAGCGGGTAGTAGACCAGGCTGTAGGCGACGAACTGGTAGCGGCCGGCGTACCAGTAGTTCGACCACAGCTCGAAGCCCCGCTGCCCGTAGACCGCGGTCTGGAACAGGTGCGCAGCGGCGTCGACGCCCAGCGGCCCGGCGGCGAACCAGGCCCCCGTGGCGAGCGCCGCCCCGACCGCACAGCCCCCAGCCAGCCGATCGAATGATCGCATGGTTGCTATATAGCATTTCTGCGCTACGGAGGGAAGGGCAGCGCGTCAGCCGGGCAGTAGCACCGCGGCGGGCGCGGCGCTGACGGCCGCGGCGGGCGATGGCGGTGTGCCCGTGGCCGGGGTGACGGGCGGTCGGGCAGGATCGCCCCGACCAGCGCCCTGCCGATCGCATCCACCCGGCCGGGGTCGTGCACCAACAGACAGAGGCCGAGGACCAGTGCCATCGCGAGCGCTGCCACCTCGACCGATGCCTGCCCCCGCCGCATACCTGCAGGCTACGAACGATCGCGTCACGGATGGCCGCGGATGGGCGCCGGATCCGTGTCGGATGTCAGACCGCCACCCGCAGGGCATCGACGGCGGACAGCGCCACCGCGGTGATCACCGGCAGCAGCGCCGCGGGCACCAACAGGAAGACGACCACCAGCAGGATCCGAGGGCCCGCCTCGGCAGCCCGCTCGGCCACTGCGTGCCCGCGCTCGTGACGCGCGGCCTCGGCCGCCGCCCGCAGCTCGTCCGCCACCGGCACCCCCAGCCGGTCGGCGCGCCCGAGCGCCGCGGCCAGGCGCTGTACCGTCGGCGCCCCGGTGCGGGCTGAGAGCTGCCGCAGCTCGTCGGTGCGGCGGCCACCGAGGGCCACCGAGGCGGCGAGCCGCCGAAGCTCAGCGCGCAGCGGCTCGGCGGCCACCGCCCCGGCGCCGTCGAGAGCGGCATCGACCGTCGCTCCCGCCGCGACGGAGACGGCCACCAGGTCGAGCACGAGCGGAGCTTGATCCTCGATCTGCGCCGCCCGCCGGCGGGCGCGGCCGCGCAGCCAGAGCTCCGGGTGAAGCCATCCGAGCGCGGCGATCACCGGCACCGCCGCGGCCACCACCGGCCGTGGGGAGAGCACCACTGCCGCCAGGCCGGCGCCGCCGAAGACCGCCACCGCGCCGCGCCGAAGCGCGGGGAGGTCTGCCACCGCCACGTGATCGACGCCGGCCCGGGCGAGGTCGACTGCAGCTACCGCCTGCGGCGGATCGGGGAGCGGCCCCAGAGCGGCGAGACGGCGACCGACGGCGACGAGCAGCCGGGGCACCGGGTCCGGCGAACCCGTCAGGCGCACGGGCGGTCGCCCACCTGGGCGTGCCGCCAGCGCGATCAGCGCGGCGGAGAGCAGCAGCGGGGCATTCACGCAACGATCCGGGCGATCCGCCCGATCGTCAGGTGAGCCGCGGCCGTGAGCCCGCCCGAGACGGCGAGCGCCACCCAGCCGACCGGCGAGGCGATCAGCCCCGACAGCGCCGGCCGGTCGACCAGGTAGAGCGCGGCCAGCCCGGCGGCGGGCAGCCAGCTGACCATCCGCGCGGTGGCCCGTGCCTGCGCGGTGGCGACTGCAGCTGAGCGGCGCTGGGCCCGTCGCTCCAGCAGCGTGGTGCTCATCCGGTCGAGTACCTGGGCCAGGTCGCCGCCGACCCTGGCCTGAAGCGCCACAGCCGCTGCGATCAGCCTCACCTCGTCGCCGCTACCGAGCGCCAGTATCGCCTCCGCCGCAGGCTCCCCGAGGGCGACCGCTGCGGAGGCCGCCGCCATCCGCGACCCCAGCGGCTGCGGCAGGTCGAGCGCACAGCCTTCGACGGCCTGGGCAAGCGAACGGCCGGCGCGAACATGGGCGGCCAACTCAGCCGCAGCGAGCGGAAGCTGGTCGTCCAACTGCCGGGCCAGCCGCCGGTCGGCGATCCGGGACAGCCCAGCACGAACCGCCGCCGGCGGCGCCGGACGGACGTTGGGCCCGGCCAGCGCTGCCGCCAGCGCCGCGGCCGCGATCAGCTCCGGCCGCACCGCTCGTCCCCAAGCTGGTGGATCAGCCGCTCGTCGAGTCGCCGGAGCCGGCTCATACGCCGGTCGGCCCCCTCGATGTCACGCACTCTGCGGGCGCCGCCGCTCTCGCGGACAAGGTGCACCACCACGTCGACCGCCGCCGTCACCTGCTCGCGAACAGCAGAGTGCGGGATGCCCGTTCCGGCCATCATGGCCATGGTCTCGATCCGCCGGATGGCGTCGACCGGCGAGCTGGAGTGCACGGTGGTCAGCGATCCGTCGTGGCCGGTGTTCAGCGCCTGCAGCATGTCCAGCGCCTCGCCGCCCCGCACCTCGCCCACGACGATCCGGTCGGGGCGCATCCGCAGCGCGTTCCGCACCAGCGCGCGGACGGTCACCTCTCCCCTGCCCTCCACGTTGGCGGGCCGCGACTCGAGCCTGGCGACGTTTGGCTGCGGCAACCGCAGCTCCGCGGCGTCCTCGACGGTGACGATCCGCTCGCGGGCGTCGATCACCCCGGCCAGCGCATTCAGGAGCGTCGTCTTGCCCGTTCCCGTGCCGCCGGAGATGACGATGTTGAGGCGGGCCGCGATCGACGCCTCCAGCAGCGTCACATGCGTTTCGGGGAGGCTCCCCAGCTCGACCAGCCGGCCGAGCGACATCCCGTCGCGTGCGAACTTTCGCACCGTCAGCAGCGGGCCGTCGACGGCCAGGGGCGGCAGCACAGCATTCACCCGGCTGCCGTCGGGCAGGCGCGCGTCGACCATCGGGCTCGACTCGTCGATCCGGCGGCCAACGCCACCGACGATCCGCTCGATCACATGGCGGAGGTGCAGTTCGTCGTCGAACGCCACCCGCTCCCTGTGCAGGACGCCATCGCGCTCCGCCCAGACCCGCTCAGGCCCGTTCACGATTACCTCGGTCACCTCGGGGTCGTGAAGCAGGGGGTCGAGCGGGCCGAGACCGACGGCGTCGTCGACCACCGCCTGCACCAGCTGATCGAGCTCGCCGGGGGCCAGCGGAAGCCGGTCCTGGCGCACCAGCTCGAGCGTTGCAGCCTCGACGGCCAGCCGCAGCTCGAGCGGCGACCCGGGACGGCGCAGGATCCGCTCCCGGACGCGGTCACGGTAGCCGGCGATCAGCGGGCCAAGGTCGCTCATGTCGATGCCAGCCGGTCGCCGATGCGCTTGACGTCGGGCCAGGCACCCCGCCTGCGGATGTGCATCCGGGCGTCGTTGGCGAAGTCGGAGCCGAAGCGCTGGTCGTCACGGACAACGCCCGCAACGCGGGCACCGGTCGCGCGCTCGATGTCCTTCGGGCTCATCTCCGCCCGCCCGCTCCATCGGTTGACGACGATACCGATCGCCTGGTCGGGCACGCCCAGCCCGACCAGCCGGGTGACCAGCTGGGCGGCGGCGGTCGCGGCAAGCCGGTCGGGCGTCGTCACGACCAGCACGTCGTCGGCACAGACCACCGCGGCAGTGGTGGCGGCACCGGCGGCGATGCCCAGGTCGGCCACCGTCCAGCCGCCGGCGACCCGGCATTCACGGGTCAGCGCGGGCGCCAGCCCGGCAGGCAGCAGAGCCGCCAGATTGGGCGAGGACACGCCGGGCAGGACACGAACCCCCAGCGGATGTGACACGGCCACGGCGTCCACCGCGTCGACGGTCAGGCCGTTTCCCAGCCGCGCGAGATCGGCCAGCGACCGGTCGCCGGGGCAGCCCAGATGGCCGGCGAGATCACCGCCCGGCCCCAGATCGATCAGCATCGCCCGCAGAACGACCGCGGCTGTCAGCCCGATCAGCGTCGTCCCCACTCCGCCCTTGGCGCCACACACCGCGACGACACGGCCGCCCGCGCCGCGCTCGGACATGCCCTGCCGCCCCGGCCAAGCGATCGCCCGCGCGGTCATGCCCAGTTGCTCGGGATCGGGGGGCAGGCCGAGCACGCCACGTGCGCCGACGGCCATCGCGTCGCGGACGACGCCACCTCCCGGCTCGCGTGCCAGCAGCAGCACCGGCGCCGGCGCCGCGGAGGCGTTCAACTCGCGAACGATGCCCAGGCTGCGAACGGTCGGCTGGTCGGCCACCAGCAGCACGTCACATGCGGGCCGCAGACCGGCCAGGGCGCGCAGCGGGTCGATCGTCCCCGCCACCACGATGCCGTGGGCCTGCTCGATCGCGCCCTCAACGTCGGCGGCCAGGCCGGCGTCGGAGCACACCACCAGGCAGCGCACGGGACGGAGGGATTCCGTCATCCCGCCCCGCCGTGCATGACCAGGCGCAGCGCGCCGGCGGCCTCGGCCGCGATCACGTCCCGCACGGCCCTCGGGGGCACACGGAGCGTCGCCGACGCCTCTCCACCGCCGGCTGAGGCGACGACCACCCACACGTCGCGGAGCACGGCGGAAGTGGTCGGACGCGGCCCCGGGGAGGTGACGTAGAGATCGGCGACGCCGCCACCAGCAGCGCCGGCCGGGACACCGGCCAGCCCGTCCAGGCGGATCGCCACCTCTCGACTGGTCGCCCGCGAGCGCGCCGCCACCAACCCGGCCGAGAGCGGAGTCCCTGCCGGCAGGTCGATCGCGGGCGGCCGGCCGACGACGGCAGCCGGGTCGGTGATCTGCGCGCGGGCCAGGGCGTTGGTAGGCAACCGGACGAGGCCGAGGTCGGCGGCGGTGATGCGCCGGCCCGCGGGTACCGCTCGTACAAGCACGACGGCCTGCCCCATCGGCAGCTGCGGCGCCGGCTGCCCGCCGCCGGGATCGACGACCCCCGCCAGGGCCAGAGTCAGTGCTGCGAGCATCATCAGCCGCCGCCGGCGGCGGCCGTTCATGCCTCCCACTCCGGCGAGCAGCGCTCGCAGGCGACGCCGAGCACAGGCAGGTGGCACCATCCGCATCGCGGCGCCGCCGCCAGCAGCTCCCGCAGCCCAGGCAAGTCTCTCGCCGGCACTCGGGGAGCGACGACGACATCGACAGCCCAGCGGGCCCCGATCGATGTGCACTCGAGCGCCTCGCCGACCAGGCCGCCACGAGCGCCGGCCGCCCGCCAGCGAGCGAATGCGCCAGCGACCCAGCGCGGGTGCCCGGCCCCGGAGATCGCCACCAGGCAAACGGCGTTGCGGCGGGTGGCGCTCTTGACCAGGCGGTCGCCCTCGTCGGCGGCGCAGACTGTCTCCGTCCAGCGTCCGGCCACCAGCTTGGCCGCACGCCGGGCCCGGCGACGGCGGCCGGGCACGAGCGCCGACGCAGAGCTGGCGGCCACCCACTGCACCGTCCGCCGATCGATCTCGGAGAGCAGCGCCCGCAGCTCGTCGACGTGCCAGCCGGCGGCGGCCGCGTTCGACGTGACCGCGGCCAGATAGCGGGCGCCGATCCCGATCGGCGAAACCGGCAGCCGCATGTCGATCGATCTGCCGGCCGACGACGTGACCACCAGCGCCGGCGCCTGACCGGCGGTTCCGCCGACCAGCGCGACGGATACCGGCATCCCGAGCTCGGCCGCGGCGCCAGCCGACCGGAGCGGCCCCGCCGCCATCAGACCTCCGTCCAGGCCGGCAAGCGGACGCAGAACGTGGTGCCCTCCCCCAGCCGGCTCTCGACGGCGATCGACCCGCCGTGCGCCTCGGTCAACTCGCGGGCGATCGCGAGCCCCAGCCCAGCCCCCGGCTCCGACCGGTCCGGGGCCTGGAAGAACTCCTCGAAGATGTGCGGTAGATCGCGTTCGGCGATGCCGCGGCCGCAATCGGCAACGGACACCACCAGCTGGCTGCCATCCTGTTCGCCGAGTACCGTCACGCGGGTGCCGGCCGGTGCGTATTTGATGCCGTTCGTCAGCAGGTTCGCAAAGATCTGGCGAACCCGGTTCTCATCGCCCATCACGCGGGCGCCGTCACACGCCCAGTCGACCTCGATCCCAACATCGCGGTCGCGGGCCACCGGGCGCAACCGGTCAGCCACCTCGTGGACGCACTCGCGGAGCGGGAACAGCTGGGACGAGATTCGCAGCTCGCCGGCCTGCGCGCGCGACAGCTCGAGCAGATCCTCGACCAGGTATGCCAGCCGCTCGCACTCGCCGTTGATGACGTCGAGCTTGGCGGCAGCGGCGCCGTCCGGCTGTGCCCGCTGAAGCGTGTAGGCGTACCCCTTGATGACCGTGATCGGGGTGCGCAGTTCGTGCGACACCCGGCCGATGAAGCTGGCGCGGGAGTGCTCCTCGCGGGCCAGCCGCCCGCTCAGCTCGGCGACCCGCTCGGCCAGAGGCTCGAGCTCGGGGGCCGGCATCCGGACCGGTGCGGCCGGCTCGCCTCGGCCCACCCGGTCGGCGTAGGCGGTGAGATCGGCCAGCGCCAGCCGGAGCCGCCGCACCCTGGCCGCCACCAGGCCGCCGGCCAGCGGCCCGGCGACGGCAGCCACCTCCCACGGCGGCAGCACCCCCTCCGCGACCACCGGTAGCTGCGCCGCCGCTCCGACCATCAGCACGGCGCCGGCCGCCATTCGAAGTTCGAGCGGGAGGGCCATTACTCGGGCCGGTGGAGGCGGTAGCCCACGCCCCAGACGTTGACGATCCAGGGGTGGTCGGAGTGCGCGGCCAGCTTCTGGCGCAGACGGCTGGCGTGCGAGTCCAGTGTCCGCGTGCGACCCTGGCTGCGGAACTCCCACACGGTCTCGAGCAGCTCCTTCTTCGAGAACACCCGATCGGGGTCGGCGGCCAGTGTCGCCAGGAGCTGGTACTCCTTGGTCGAGAGCGCCACTGAGTGACCGGCCACCGTCACCTCGCGGGCGAGCGTGTTCACCGTCAGGTCGGCGACCCGTATCACGTGGCTGTCGTTGACCCGGCGCACACGAGAGAGCAGGCCCGACATCCGCGCCAGCAGCTCCGGGTAGTGAAACGGCTTGGTCACGTAGTCGTCGGCTCCTCTGGACAGGCCCCGCACCCGGTCGGTGTGCTCCGCCTTGGCGGACAACATGATCACGGGGGTGTGCGGGTCCCACGGGGTGTTGACGTCGTCACCGTCCCGCAGTGTGCGGCACAGGTCGAAGCCGCTCATGTCTGGCAGGACGACGTCCAGCAGGACGAGGTCGGGCCGGCAACGGCCCAGCACCTCGAGCGCCTCGGCACCGCTGGCAGCCGTCAGCACGGTGTAGTCGTCCGCTCGCAGGTTCTCGGCCAGGAAGTCGACGATGCGAGGTTCGTCGTCGATCACGAGCACGGTTGATTCGGCCATCGACTGGCTCCTTGGAGTCAATGCCGCCGCACATACCGGTGCGAGAGGGGTGCTCGCAGGGCAGCGGCCGGCTGGTGTCAGTTGTCCGTGCCCGGCCGCCTGAGCACGATCCTCATCCTAACGAAGAACGTGTCGGGTTGGAAGGCTTGTAACAGGGTTTGTTGCAGTTGTGGGGCATATCCTTCGGTAACACGCGGGATTCGGCTGATGCACAATGGCCTCATGCGGGTCCTGGGAGTGGTTTTCGTCGGAACGGCAACCCGATCGCGAGCGGAGATGGCTGCCTTCGTCGAGGAGGTGCTGGGGCTGCCCCGCGTCGAGGTGGCCGGGGTCGAGGCCGACCTGTTCCCGCTTGCCGACGGCGGCCGGTTCGCGGTCGCGTCGCCTGGCGGCATGGGCGACACCGGACGGACGATCGGGTTCCTGATCGATGATCTGGACGCCGCGCTGGCGGAGCTGCGGGCCGCCGGCGTCGAGGTGGATGGCCGGATCGGCCAGAACGCCGAGCACCGCTATGCGCACTTCCGGGCACCCGACGGCCGGCTCTACGAGCTGATCGAGCGGCGCCCGGCGCTGCCGGGCTAGCGCTCGATCACGAGGTGGTCGCCGACCTGGACGCCGGCCCGATCGATGGCCCCGGCGGGCAGCTCGAGCGCGACCTTGGCCCCCCGGCACCAGGCCATCCGCCAGGGCTTGATGCCGTAGGTCAGCTTCAGCACGCGGCCGTCGGCCGATGCCCAGACGACGTCGATCGGGAACCGCATGAACCACATGTGGATCGAGCCGGTGGGCTGGATCCACAGGCCCTCGTCCGGATCCAGCCCGGACCGGCCGAGAAGCCCCTTGGAGCGCGTCCACATGGTGGTCGCCAGCTCACCGCGCTCGCACACCACCGGCCCCCGCTCGAGCGTGATCCGGGCCACCTAGACTGCCTCCCCGTGACCGCGGAGACGCAGTACAACTCCGGCGACGACGTGGTGGTCGAGTTCCTCGAGTACCGCTACAGCTTCTCGCGCACCGACTTCACGCAGCGGGTGGTGGCGGCCGCCGTCCGCCTGGAACTGATCGAGCACCGCGACGTCACCGCCGAGGAGGCGGCCGACCTGGCGGCGCTGGCCGCCGACGGCGAGCTCCGGGAGCCCTGCAGCCCGCTCGGCGGGTATCTGCGACGGCGGGCGGCGGCACTGGAATCGCTGCATTCCGAGCCGCTGGTGTACTGGCTGCGAAAGCTCGTGTTTCGGGGGGCGTGGCTGGATCACCGGGTCAAGGCTGGCCTGCTGGACGTGAGCTTCGACGAGAAGACCGGGGCCTTCGGCTACCGGATGCCCACCGACCAGGCGCCGCTGCTGGAGCTGGCATCGGTGCCTTCATGGTCGCGACTGCGGTTCACCGGCTAGGGACGAAGACCAGCATATGCGGGCCGACCTGGAGCCGGTCGCCCTCCTCGAGCAGTCGCTGCTCGATCCGCTCGCCGTTGACGAAGGTGCCGTTGAGGCTGCCCTCGTCCTCCAGCACCACGCCGATCGGCTCGATCCGCACTGTGGCGTGGCGGGCGGAGACGGTGGGGCCCGCGAGCACGATGTCGTTCTCGTCGTGGCGGCCCACCCGGGTGATCCGCCCGGTCAGCGGATAGACCTGCTGCTCGCCCAGCCGCGGGCGCCACACGAGCTGCGGATGCTCGGCCTTCTCGGGCGGGGGCAGCTCGTCGATCGTCGGCGTCGGATCGATGATGCGGGTGTAGCTGACGTCCTCTTCGTGCGCATGCATGGGCTGCTCCCTCCGGAAGGTGACTCGACATTACCAGCGCCTCCGGACGAGGGTAGACTGACCTCGATGGACCACGAGCAGACGCCGATGGAGGACGCGGAGGCACAGCTCTACCGGCGCATCCAGGAGCTGCGCGCGCGGGCTCGCGGCCTGGCCGAGGAGACCCAGCCGGGGTCCGCCGGGGAGCAGCCTGATGAGCCGCAGCCGGCCGGGGATCCCGTATCCCAGGCGGCGGAGGGGCGCCCGGCGATGCCCGACCTGCGAACCATCCTGGCCCGCGCCGAGAGCCACGTGGAGCAGCTGCGGTCGACCGCCGCCACGCTCGAGCGGCGGCTGCCGGCCGACGTGGAGCGGGCGGTCGAGCGGGCGATGGCCCAGCACGGCGACGAGCGCCGGCTGACCGAGCTGCGACACGCGATGGCGGCGCTGTCGCGCCAGATCGAACAGGTCAACCGGGATCTGCTGGCCGAGCGGCTCGGCCGGGTCGAGGACCTGGAGCTGGTGGTCGACCTGGTGTCGACCGGGATGGCGGAGCTGCGCCGCGACACGGCCACGCTGGCCGCTCTCGTCGACCGCGTGGGCGGCGGTGTCGACACCGTGCTCGAGAAGCTCGATCAGCCGCTGCAGGTGACGGTGGAGCGGCCGTCGCACACGGGCGTGCGCGACCTGTTCACGCCCACCGATGCGCCCATCGGTCCCAGACCTGTGGATTAGCCAGGTTCGGGGGCCGCTCGCCGCGCAGGATCTGGGCCAGCCCGCGGCAGGCCAGGCGTGCCATCCCCTCGCGCGTCTCGGTGGTCGCCGAGCCGATGTGCGGCACCAGCACGGCGTTCTCACACTCCAGTAGCAGCGGCTCGACCTGCGGCTCGCGCTCGAACACGTCCAGCCCGGCGCCGCCCAGGTGGCCCGACCGCAGCGCCTCTGCCAGCGCACGCTCGTCGACCACCGGGCCCCGGCTGGAGTTGACCAGGATTGCGCCCGGCTTCATCAACGCCAGCTCGTCGGTGCCGATCAGCTGGCGCGTCTGCTCCGACAACGGCACCGTGACGACGACGAAGTCGGCCCGCCGCAGCGCCGCCTCCAGCTCGCCGCGGTCGCGCCCGACCATCACCACATCCATCGAGAACCCCTCCGCCCGGCGGGCGACCGCCCGGCCGATCCGCCCGCCGCCGATCACAGCCAGCGTCTTTCCAAACACGTCGGTGCCCATCAGCAGGTCGAAGCTCCACTCCGTCCACCGCCCGGCCCGCAGGTAGCGCTCGGCCTCGCCCAGCCTGCGCGCCGCCGCCAGCAGAAGGGCGAAGGTGAGGTCGGCGGTCGCCTCGGTCAGCACATCGGGCGTGTAGGCGATCGGGATCTGGTGGCGGTCGGCGGCATCGAGATCGATGTGGTCGAGCCCGACCGACACCGTGGCCAGCGCTCGCAGGCCGGACGTGGCCAGGAACGCCTCGTCGATCCGGTCGATCAGGTAGCAGACCGCGGCATCGCATCCGGCCGGGTCGGTGCCCCGCAACAGCTCGTGCCCGCGCAGCTCCGACAGTCCCGCCTCGGACACTTCTTGCATGACCAGCACCCGCAATGGCTCTCCTTTGCCGGATGTAGAGTCGAGGCGGCAACGCTACCCCGGACAGATCGGGCGTGGCAACCGTCAAAGGAGGCGTGTCGCATGCCAGTGACCAAAGTGATCGAGGTGATCGGCACCTCGTCGGTCGGCTCGGACGACGCCGTGCGCGAGGCGCTGGCTGCGGCCAAGCGTTCGATCCGCGGCATCAGCAAGATCGAGGTGATGTCGGTCAACTGCGAGGTCGCCGACGGCGAGATCGCGACCTGGCAGGCGTGGGTCAAGATCCTGTTCCCGGTGGAGCCGAAATAGCGTGGCGGCGGCAATGCCCGTGATCGTGCCGATGCTCTCCTACGAGGACGCTGGCGCTGCGGCGGACTGGCTGGTGCGGGTGTTCGGCTTCGCCGAGCAGCACCGGTTCGCCGGTCAGGACGGCACCGTCACCCACGTCGAGCTGGTCCTGGGAGACGGGGTGGTGATGCTGGGATCGCCGCCGGGATACGTCGGCTCCCGCCGACACCGCGAGCGCTGCCCGGTCGCTCGCACCATGTACGAGACCCCCTACGTCGTCGACGGCACGCTGGTCTACGTGGACGATGTCGACGCCCATGCCGCCCAGGCTCGGCGCGCGGGCGCGGAGATCCTCTCGGAGCCCGCCGACCAGCCCTACGGCGATCGCTCCTACCGCGTCGAGGACTTCGAGGGGCACCGGTGGATGTTCGCGACCCACCTGCGCGACACCGAGCCGGAGGAGTGGGGCGCCACCTCAGCTCGCGCCGAGGCCTAGACGGCGCGCAGCCGCGCCGTCACACGACGAGCCGGGCGCGAACGGTCACTCGCCGGTGGAGCCCTCGCGCCACCACCACGGCTGCGACGTGCCGGTGGCCGGCTCCGGTGCATCCGTGACCTGCCCCACCGGGGACGCGGCGGCAGCGGGGTCGGTGTCGGTGCCGGATCTGGTCGTGTCTGGATCGGCAACGGGTGGAACGTCTTTCGCGCAGAGAAGCTGGCGAAGGATCATGGTTCTCGCGCTACCCCTTTGTCAGGCGATGAAACATCGGTTGATCGAAAACGCGCTTCGCCGAACATCCTCATTGTTAACCATTGACCGGTCGGACCGCTACAGGTGGCCCTTGAGGGCCAGGATCCGGTCGTAGGAAGCAACCAGCCGAGATCGGGGAATCGTGCCCGCCCGAGCAGCGGTGAGCAGGCTCTGGAACACGCTGGCGCTGGCCGACTCGGAGCCGGTGATCAGGATCAGGTCGGCGCCCGCCCGGACGCTGCGAAGGGCCAGGGCATCATCGGTTCGGTGGCGTACCGCCGCCGCGGCGTCCAGCGAGTCGGTGATGGTGACTCCGGTGAATCCCAGCCGGCGGTGCAGCAGTCCCCTGATGATCGGCCGCGACCAGGCGGCGGCACGCCAGTCGAGCGCCGGGTAGATCGCCGTCGAGAGCATCACCACCGGGTCGAGCCCGCGACGGAAGGCGACCTTGTACGGCAAGAGGCGCCTGATCAGGCTCCGTGACGAGGCGGTGATCCGCACCAGCGCGTCGTCGGTGGACACGGTCGCCAGCCCCAGCCCCGGGAAGTGCTTGAGCACCGGCCACACCTTGCGGCTCTCCAGCCCGTGGGCAAACGCGGCCGCGTCGCGCGCCACCGTGTAGCGGCTGGTCGAGAATGCCCGGTGCTGCTGCTGGATGAAGTCCCACGGCCCGGCCGGCACGTCGGCGACCGGAGCGAGGTCGACGTTCACCCCCACATTGCGCAGCGCCGCCCCCGTCCGCGAGCCGGCCGTATCGGACACCGAGGACGCGAGCTGTCCCAGCTGCTCGGCCGATCGCTTGGGCGGAGCCCACGGGATCCGCCTGACCAGCCCACCCTCCTGATCGGTCGAGATGATCAGCGGCGGCTGTCCGCCTGCTCGGGCAGCGGCTTGGAGTGAGGCCGACAGCGCGGTCAGCTGCGACGGGGATGCAACATTCGAGGAGAACAGGATCACCCCGCCGACCTGTCCGGCACGGATCCGGCCCCGCAGCCATCCGTCCGCCTGGGTGCCGTGCAGCGCAACCACCAGCCGCTGGCCGACCAGCTGCGACAGGGTCAGCCGCCTCGCCCCTCCACTACGCGCCGGCGGTGCGGTGGCGAGCATCCCGCAGCACACCGCGGTCAGGCAGACCGCCGGGCGCCCGGCCCGGGCGAGCAGGTGACGTGACGACGCCATGAGCTGAGTGTACGGCGCGGCGATCGGATCCGCCCGGCCGACCGATCCGGCGGATCCAGCGGCCCGGGACATCGCACAGAGGGATTCACCCGATGCGACCCCCACGTCCCGCCACCAAGCTGGGAGGGAAACCACGATTGGAGGTGAGTCCGACATGTTCGTCAGCATCACCGTTCGCATTGCGGCGGTCGCACTTGCACTGCCGCTGGCAGTGACCGGCTGCGGCAGCGTCTCCGCGCATTCGTCCTCAGGCGCCCGGCCGGCGAGCGGATCGTCCTCCGCAGTCCCAACTCAGCAGACCACCCCGGGCTCGAGCAGCGACGCCAGCGACACCACCTCCCCTGTCGACGTCGACGACGTCTCCACCAGCGGCAACATTGGGGTCTCCAGATACCTGCGTTCCATCCAGCGGGTGCGGCATCGGCTACTGGATGTCAGAAGCTCGACCTCGGAGATGGTCAAGGCCGTCGACTCCGGCGACGCCACCACGGCCGGTGACCACGCGCTGGCCGCCGCGTCGGGCCTGCGCGGAGCACTGGCGATCGCCCGCAGCATCCATCCACAGGAACCGCTTGCAAGCATTCACCCGAACCTTCTGGCCAACCTTCGGCTGGGCATCGTCTACCTGACCCGGATGGGCGGCGATCTGCACGCAGTCGACGTGAACGCGATCCATCGCTGGCGGAAGACGGTCATTCCCAAGATCCATCAGTCGGAACGGCTGTACCGGGAATGGGCGGCAACCGTCGCGGCGTTCTGCACCATCGACGGCATCAAGCCGCCGGCCTGGCTGAAGACAATGGATCGGTGGAACTGACGGTGGGCACGCCGAAAAGGCACCGCCAGAGCCAACCGTTGTCGTCGGCCGGTGGCCGGCAGCTTTGGAACCAACGATCCGTTACGCCGGTGAACCCACGTTCTGTGCCAGCCGGTGAACCTCGAGGTACTGGATTGGCGGCCGACCGGTCGCGATGCCGAGCTCCTCGCGGGCGGCCATCACCTTCTTGGTGAACTCTTCCGCCATGTCACGACTCTCCCAGACCTCGATCACGCGAAGCATGCCGTCATCACCTTTCGCCGCGATGTGCAGCACGCCGCCTGGCGGCACTTCGTCGCCCAACCCCACGCGAGCGCGAACCTGCTCGTACTGGTCGGGAGTGGCTCCGGTCTCGATGATCCGGCAAATGGCCATGACGCCCCCTTGAATTGGTTTCACCTGCCACTAAATCAGGTCCGGCCGCGGATCGCTACCGGAACTGGATTTCTCGGTTCCAGGCGGCTCCGGACGCTCGCGAGCGTCCGGAGCCCCGACCAGTCGTTACTTCGGGCCGCCGGCCGCGCGCTCCACGGCGTCCTTGATGGCGGACGTGACCACGGAGCCGATGCCGTGATCCTTGCCGCCCAGGAACGTGCCGACAGCGATCAGGAGCACGCCGATAGCCATCGCCAGGCCCGCGTACTCGACCGTGCCCTGGCCGTCCTCCGCTCCGAAGCGCCCGCGCAGGCGGTTGGCGCCGACGTGCAGGCCGGCGACGAAGCCGGCGACGAGTCGATCCATCATTCGAGTGCCTCCATCCGATCCGATTGACAGTCGAAGCCTCGTTCTGACCGCTGAAACGGAACAAGACGCGGGGCGCAACGATCGCGTGCCGGTAGCGTCAAGTGCCCTGTGAAGGGCCTGCCAGACCGCCGCTCGCCCACACAGGCCACGGATAGACTGCTGTGCCCATGCGCACCGCCGCCCAGCTGTTTGTCGAATGCCTCGAGAACGAGGGCGTTCGCCACGTGTTCGGGATCCCCGGCGAGGAGACCCTCGACCTCAACGAGGCCCTCGACCACTCCGGGTCGGTCAGCTTCATCCCGGTGCGCCACGAACAGGGCGCGGCGTTCATGGCGGACGCCTACGGGCGGCTCACCGGCCACGCCGGCGTCTGCCTGGGCACCCTCGGCCCGGGCGCCACCAACCTCGTCACCGGGCTGGCCGACGCCTTTCTCGACCGGGCGCCGGTGGTCGCGTTGACCGGCCAGACCGGACTGCTCGAGATGCACAAGGAGAGCCACCAGTACATCGACGTGGTGCGGATGATGAAGCCGGTGACCAAGTGGAACGCGCGGATCCACGACGCGGCGATCATCCCCGAGGCCGTGCGCAAGGCGTTCGCGGTGGCCGAGCGGGAAAAGCCCGGAGCCACCCACCTGGAGCTGCCGGCCGACGTCATGGAGTCGCCCCTCGAGGGGCAGCCCGTGCCCCGCCGCCCGCCGCCGATGGTCGAGCCGGTGGCCGGCGAGCTGCATCGAGCCGCCGAGCTCCTGCAGAACGCCGAACGCCCGGTTATCCTGGCCGGCAACGGCGTCGTCCGCCAGAACGCCGCCGCCGCCCTTCGTCGGTTCGTCCAGCAGACCGGGCTCAACGTGATCACCACGTTCATGGGCAAGGGCGTTGTCGACCACGACGACGACCACTACCTGTTCACCGCCGGGCTCCGCGCCCAGGACTATCCCAAGGGGTTCATGGGCAAGTCCGATCTCGTTCTCTGCGTTGGCTACGACCTGGTGGAGTGGTCGCCGGTCAACTGGAACCCGAAGGGCGACCGGCGGATCATCTGCATCGACACGGTGGCGTCGGAGATCGACCAGCACTACGTGCCGGACGTCGAGCTGACCGGCGACATCTCCCACATCCTCACCCACCTCGGCAACCTGGTTTCGGACAAACCGCCGGCCCGGGTAACTCCGCCCGCGTACAACAGGATGATCCGCGACGCACTGGAGTCGCATTCCGGCGACAGCTTCCCGATCAAGCCGCAGCACGCGCTGCGCGACCTGCGGGCGCTGATGGGGCCGCAGGACGTGCTGATCTCGGACGTCGGCGCGCACAAGCTGTGGATCTCGCGGCTGTGGCCGGCGCACATGCCGAACACGGTGCTGATCTCGAACGGCGCCGCGGCCATGGGCTTCGCTGTTCCAGCGGCGGTGGCGGCGCGAATGGTGCTGCCGCGCGACCGCAGGGTGGTCACCATCTCCGGCGACGGCGGTTTCCTGATGAACTGCCAGGAGCTCGAGACCGCCAAGCGGCTGGGCCTGGCCACCGTCAACATTGTCTGGTCGGACAGCGCCTATGGTGTGATCGAGGTGCACCAGGCTCGCAAGTTCGGCCGGCTGGCCGGCACCAAGTTCACCAACCCCGACCTGGTGAAGCTGGCAGAATCATTCGGCATCCCGGGGATGCGGGTGGGTTCCGCGGCGGAGCTGACGCCGACCCTGAAGCGCGCGCTCGAGCTCGACCAGCCCTGCATCGTCGAAATTCCTATCGACTACCGTGAGAACGCGAAGTTCAGCGTCAATCTTGCCGACCTGACCAAGGTCGGAGAGGGGGTTACGTAGCCATGGCCACGACCGAGACCGTCCAGAAGCTCCTCGTCGACGGCGAGTGGTACGAGACCGGCGAGACGATCGACGTCACATCGCCGTATGACGGCAGCGTGGTCGGCCGCGTTGCCTATGGAGGCGCAGACGATGCTCGGCGGGCGATCGATGCCGCCGAGCGGGCGATGCGCCAGCCGCTGCCGGCCCACAAGCGGGCCGCCGTGCTCGACCGGGTCGCCGAGCTGATCGCCGAGCGGCGCGACGACTTCGCGCGCACGATCGCCGAGGAGGCCGGCAAGCCGATCACCACCGCCGGGGTGGAGGTCGACCGCTGCGTGCAGACGATCACCTTCTCCGCGCTGGAGGCGCGGCGTCTGTCGGGCGAGATGGTGGGCATGGACGCCCATCCCGCCGGCGAGGGCAAGGAGGGCCTGATCCTGCGACTGCCGGTCGGCATCATCGGCGCGATCTCTCCGTTCAACTTCCCGCTCAACCTGGTCGCCCACAAGGTGGGGCCGGCGTTTGCCGCGGGCTGCGCGGTGGTGCTGAAGCCGGCCGGCGCCACTCCGCTCTCGGCGCTGATGCTGGCGCAGGCGTTCCAGGACGCCGGGCAGCCGGGAGGGTGGCTGAACGTCATCGTCGGCAAGTCCCGCGACATCGGCGACGTGCTGACCGAGGATGCCCGGGTGAAGATGATCACCTTCACCGGCTCGTCGGAGGTCGGCTGGGGCATCCGCCAGCGGGCCAACAAGAAGAAGGTGTCGCTCGAGCTGGGCAACTCGACGCCGGTGATCGTGCTGGCCGACGCCGACCTCGACCGCGCGGCGGGGGCGATCGCGCTCAACGGCTACGCATTCGCGGGGCAGAGCTGCATCTCGGTGCAGCGGGTGTATGTCGAGGATTCCGTCCACGACGCGCTGATGGAACGGCTGGTGCCCAAGGTGGAGGCACTGAAGGTCGGCGATCCGCTGGATCCCGACACCCAGGTCGGGCCGGTGATCGACGCCGATAACCGCGACCGGATCAAGGCCTGGATCGACGAGGCCGTCCGCCAGGGCGCCAAGCTCGCCGCCGGTGGGGAGCTCGACGACAGCGGCCTGCTCCGCCCCACGCTGCTCGACGAGGTGAGCCTGGACATGAAGGTTTCCTGCAACGAAGTGTTCGGGCCGGTCGTCACCGTCGCCCGCGTGTCGGGCCTCGATCAGGCGATCGAGATGGCCAACGGCACCATCTACGGGCTGCAGGCCGGGGTCTTCACCACCAACCTGCCCGCGGCAATGCGGGCCGCCCGCGAGCTCGAGTTCGGCGGTGTCACGCTGAACGAGGCTCCCACGTTCCGCGCCGACCAGATGCCGTACGGCGGCGTCAAGGAGTCCGGAAACACGCGCGAGGGGCCACGTTTCGCCGTGCAGGAGATGACCGAGCCACGGATGGTCGTGATCCAGCTGTAGTGGCCGTCCGGTCGGACGTGCCAGAACCGTGACCTGAAAACGCCGGCTTCGCCACGGGAGCCGCACCGCCGTGCTCCGGTGCCTGGCACCGTGCCGGGCTCCGTGCCCGGGTCGGTGCCGGGCTCCGTGTCGGGCTCCGTGCCGGGGTCGGTGCCGGGGTCGACGCCGGGCTCCGTGCCCGGGTCGGCGCCGGGCTCCGTGCCGGGCTCCGTGCCCGGGGTCGGCGCCGGGCTCCGTGCCGGGCACCCGCGGTCAGACCGGCGCGTAGCGGCGGTGGAGCATCAGCGCGTTGCCGTCGGGGTCGCGGAAGAAGGCCATGTGGCAGACGCCGGTGTCGAGCGTGTCGCCGTCGAACTCCACTCCGGCGGCCTCGAGGCCGGAGCGGGCGGCCTCGACGTCGGGCACCCGCAGCGCGATGTGGTTGGGCGCGGGCTCGAACGGGAGGCCCATCTTCTCCGGCTCCCAGACGCCGAGCGTGACCTGGCCGGCCGTGACCTCGATGCCGGCCGGCGTGTCCCGCTCCAGCGGCAGGCCAAGGGTGTCGACATAGAACGCCCGCGCGCGCTCGATATCCCTGCTGGGCACGGACAGGAAGTCCACCCGTTCCACGGTGATCGGCATCGTGCTCCCCTCTCGCTCGCCAAGGCCCAGCGTACCGCCTCAGCGGAGCTCCGCCAGCACGGCGCCCACGCTCTCCTCCAGCGCCGCCAGGTCGTAGCCGCCCTCGAGCACGTAGACACGGCCGGCGTCGAGCTCGCCCAGCGCCGCGGCCATGCGGCCGAAGGCAGCCGCCGAGAGTCCGAGTGAACACAGCGGGTCGGCCACATGGGCGTCGAATCCGGCGGACACGATCACCAGGTCGGGCCGGTGATCGACGACTGCGGGCAGCGCCTTTGCGGAGAACAGTTCGAGGTATTCAACGTCTCCGGCGCCCGCCGGAACAGGGAGATTCAGCGTCGCCCCCTCCCCCGCGCCCACGCCGCGTTCGTTTGCGGCGCCGGTTCCGGGGTAATGCGGCCACTGGTGCAGCGAGACGTAGAGCACGTCAGGGTCTGCGGCGAAGATTGCCTGCGTCCCGTTTCCGTGGTGGGCATCCCAGTCCAGAATGGCGACCCGCCGGGCGCCGCACGCCCGCGCGTGGGCGGCGGCGACCGCAGCGTGGTTGAGCAGACAGAAGCCCATCGCCCGCGCATGCTCGGCATGGTGACCCGGCGGCCGGCCGGCGCAGAACGCATCCCGCAGGCGCCCTTCGAGCACCTCCTCGACCGCGGCCACGGCGGCCCCCGAGGCGTGGACAGCAGCCTCGAAGCTGACGGCGTTCAGCGACGTGTCGGGATCGAGGCTGCCGCCTCCCGTCTCCGCGACCGATCGCAGAAGATCCAGGTAGGCCGGCGGGTGAACCCGCTCCAGCGCCTCCCGGGATGCCGCCGGCGCCTCGCGCACCGACAGCCCGGAGCCCGCCACCGCAGTCTGCACCGCGGCGTAGCGCTGCGGGCGCTCGGGGTGCCCGGGTCCCGGATCGTGAGCGCCGAAAAGATCGTGCATGTAACAGACCGGCCGGTGGGCTTGTGACGGATTCAGTGCCATCGAAATCCCCGGTCAACCACGGGATTCGCTGGAGAAACGTGGTGATTTAACGGGCGCTTAATATTTCGGGCTGCGAATTCACAGCCCCGCCAGGCATAATAGTCACAAGTCGTCCCCGAGCTTGTAACAGTCAGGAGCCGCCAATATGTACCGCTTCAGCCGTGCCATGTTCGTCGATATCAAGGATCTCGTCGATCCCCATCCGGAGACGATCCCCGTCGCCGAGGCGAAGCGACGCGTGCTGCAGTGCTGCGAGGCGACCATCGAGCGTCTGGCCCGCGACCCCCACTACTTCGCGAAGCCTAGCCAGAGTCTGTTCCAGGAGATCCGCCACCTGTTCTCGATCAGCAACCAGGCGCGGGTCTACGGCATCATCGACTGCCACGTCTCGAATGCGGTGACGTTCATCCTCGAGGAGATCGAGCGAAACGGCGAGGGCATGGCGGTCTGCAAGGCGACCACCCGCAAGGGCAAGCCGTGTCAGCGCACCCCGCTTCCCAACCGCGACTACTGCCCCTCGCACCAGCACCTTGAGGAGCGCTCCACCGCCGCCGCGGCGTAGCTCCCTCTCGCGCGAGGTCTAGTGCCGTGACACCTCCCGGCCGCCGGCCGTGAGGATCACGATCCGGTCGCCGATGATGAACCCTTCGCCGCTGCCGGTCAGATCGACGCAGCGGATGCCGCGCCACGACGCGCCGCAGCGGAAGGCGCCGACGATCGTCCGGCGCGTCCCCTCCGGCAGCTTCCGGCCGACCAGGTAGTTGCCACCCGCCAGCCGGCCGCTGTACGTGGCGCCCGAGCCGGCCACCAGCGTGACCGTCTTCTCGCTGGGCAAGCCGATGCAGTCGATCTCGGCCGGCGAGCTGCCGTCGGCGCGGGCGTAGCAGCGCTCCCGCTTGTCGGAGGTCGAGAACACCGCCTCGCCGGTGGTGCCCTTGACGCCGTTGTCGGTGAGGCCCGATCCGCCGGGTGTCGTCCCGCCGCCGGCGGAGGTGCTCCCGGCGCTGGCCACCGCCGCGGCGTAGGTCTTCTCGGAGCCGGGAACCAGCGTGTTCAGGTCCTCCCACCCGTTGCCGGAGAACTCCGCATGGCCGTCGTCGAGGATCCGGATCGGCCCGGCGTCGGGCGCGGTCGTGTCGGCCGGCGACGGCGGCACGTCCTGCACCTGGGTGGCGTCCGTGATCGGATCGCCGGCCGCATAGGTGAACCGCCGCGCGTCCGGAGCCCCGGCGCCGCCGTAACGCACCGTGATCACGCAGTTGCCGGCGCCGTCCAGCTGCACGGCGAGTGACGACCGTGCAGCCTCGCCGCTCGCCGTCAGGATGGTGCCGCGGCTGACCAGAAGCGCGGTGTCGCGCCACTGGGTGGGCCCGGCCGTGTTCCAGGCGGCGATGCAGGAGGCCAGCGAGACCTGCTCGGCGGAGAAGCTGGCCGGCTGGGCGCTGGTCGGCGCCGGCGGCGGCGTCATCGTCGGCGCGGGCCGGCTGCTGGAGGCGTCGCCGGACTCGCCGCAGGCGGAAGCTATACAGGCCACAAGCGCGCAGAGGATGCCCGCCAGCCGGGTCATGGGCAAAGTGTACGGCCGGGGCGGCAGGCCCACGGTGCGACTACGACACCTCCTCGAGCAGCGACAGCTGGCGGTGCCGCTCGAAGCCGGAGACCCCCGCGCCGACCAGCCGCAGGGCGTCGGGGCGGGCCTCCAGCGCCCGATCGAGCAGCGCGCAGGCGATGTCGCCGATCAGGCCGGCATCGTCGATCCCCACCGGCCCGCTCTGCGACCGGGTGACGATCGAGAAGTCGGGGTATCGGAGCTTTGTGGTCACCGTGCGGGCGGTCATGCCCTTGCGCACCAGCCCGGCCGCCAGATCGTCGGCCATCGACCGCAGCCGGGCATGCAGCTCTCGGCGGTCGACCACATCGCGCTCGAACGTCTCCTCCGACGACATCGAGATCGCCTCGCCGGGGTCGCCGTCGACCGGGCGGCGGTCGATGCCGCGGGCGCGGTCGCGGAGCTCCTCGCCGACCTTGCCCGAGAGCAGCGCGGCCAGCCGCTCGTCGGTCAGCTCTGCCAGGCCGCCGATGGTGACGATCCCGGCGGCAGCCAGCCGCTCCTCGCTCTTCGGCCCCACCCCGGGCAGCCGGCGGATCGGCAGCGGGGCCAAGAACACCGCCTCCTCGCCGGCCTGCACGTAGGTGATCCCGCCCGGCTTTCGCATGTCGGAGGCGATCTTGGCCACCACCTTGCAGCTGGCCACGCCCAGCGACGCCGACAGCCGCACCTCGCTCCGGATCGCCTGCTGGATGCGGGCCGCCTCGTCGGGCGGGTCACCCTCAGGCAGCACCAGGTAGCCCTCGTCGATGCCGATCTTCTCGACCACCGGCGCCAGCTCACGGACGAGCCCCCAGACCCGCTCCGACCAGGCCCGGTACTCCAGGTGGTCGGGGCGCACGAACACCACGTGCGGGCAGCGGCGCAGTGCCTCGGCGCAGCTCATGGCGGAGCGGATGCCGTACTTGCGGGCGTCGTAGCTGGCGGTGGCGACCACGCCCCGGCCGCGAGGATCGCCCCCCACCACCAGCGGCCTGCCACGCAGCTCCGGCCGGCGGTGCAGCTCGACCGCCGCAAAGAACGCGTCGAGGTCCAGATGGGCCAGCACAGGACGAGAATAGTCCCTGGCCCGGGCGGCTTCGGCACCGATCCGGCACGCCGCTCTGGCCCTCGATTTGCCGGGCACCGGTAAACTTGGCTTTCGCCCTTGACGCACGACGCCGACAAGCTCATCCGCCAGCTCTCCCTCGTCGCGTATCTGATGGCAGAGCAGCGACCCGTCACCGCCCGAGACGTCAAGAGCAACGTCGAGGGATACGCCAACATGGGCGACGAGGCGTTCGCCCGCCGCTACTACGCCGACCGTTCGGAGCTGCAGGGGCTGGGCGTGCCGATCACCTCCGGCCGTGACGAGTTCACCGGCGAGGAGCTCTACAACCTGCGCGAGGAGCAGTACTTCCTGCCGCCGATCGACCTCAGCGATCAGGAGCTGGCGGCGCTGACCACCAGCTTCTACCTGCTGGAGGGCCAGTTCGCCTACGCCGAACCCCTGCGCCTGGCGCTCCAGAACCTCGCCCTCGGTCGTGCCCACCACCCTGTCGATCCGGGGCCGAAGACCGCGTCCGTCGAGCTGCTGGGCACCCTCTACACGCCCGACATCGCGCAGCGGCTGGCCAAGCTGGAGCAGGCCATCTCCAAGCAGCGCACGGTGCGGTTCGTGTACCGCTCGATGTCCGGCGGCGACCAGCGCGAGCGCACGATCAACCCCTACGGGCTGTACGAGATGCGCGGCAACTGGTACGTCGTCGGCGACGACCTCGAGCTGGGCGAGGACGGCCAGCCGGCCCGGAAGACGTTCCGGGTGTCGCGGATGGGCGGGGAGATCAAGTTCGCCACCCGGCGCGAGCGCGACTTCCGCACGCCGGCCGACTTCAACGTCACCGCCTACCGTGACCGGCTGCCCTGGCACCTCGAGGAGCAGACCCAGGGCACCGCGGAGCTGGGCGTGTCGGCCGACGCCACCTGGCTCGTCCGCCGGCTGTACGACCGCGGCGGCAGCGTGTTCACCGAGCACCCGGACGGCACGGCCACCCTGACCACGCCCTACTCCCACCTGGGGCCACTGGCGGAGACGGTGCTCCAGCACATGGGCAGGCTGACCGCGCTCGAGCCGGATGCGCTGGTGGACGAGGTCGAAGCGTCGCTGGAGCGGGTGGCGGCGCTGCATGAGGGCGAGCCCACCGAGCCGGTGGTCGTCCCCCGCCGCAGCGAGACCCTGCCCGCCGCGCCGACCCGCTCCCAGGGCCCGGTGGCGCCGGAGCGGTTCGCGCTCCTGCAGGCGCTGCTGGCCTTCCTGCTCGAGCGCTGCGGCGACCAGGCCTCGGCCACGGTCGCCTCGTCCGACGTCCGCGAGCGCTTCCACCTCACCCAGCAGGAACTCGACGAGCATCTCGACCTGCTCAACCTGGTCAACTTCGGAGGAGGCTGCTACGCCGTCTACTGCTCGACCGAGAACGGGTCGATCATGGTCGACAAGGAGCTCTACGGCGACACGTTCCGCCGCCCCGCGCGGCTGTCGCCGCTGGAGGCCAAGGCACTGCTGCGCGCGCTCGACGTCGTCGCGCCGCTGGTGGCCGCGGAGGCGCACACGTCGCTCGACACGGTGCGCTCGAAGGTCGACCAGGCGTTCGGCGCCTACGAGCTGCGCGACACCCCGTCGCCCTCGCCGGCCGGCGGCGAGGAGTCGGCAGTCAGCGTGCTCAACGACGGCGTCCGCGACCGGCGGATCGTCCGCATCGGCTACCTGTCGCGGTCGAGCAGCGAGTTCTCGGAGCGCGACATCGAGCCCTACCTGCTGCGCCGCGACGAGCGCGGCTGGTACGTCGAGGCCTGGGATCTGTCCAAGAACGGCCGGCGGACGTTCAAGGTCGAGTACGTGCGCGACGCCGAGCTGCTCGATCAGACCTACCAGCCGCGACCGGAGATGGACGATCTGTCAGCCGGCCTTGACGCCGCCGGCACCGCCACCGTGCTGTTCGCGCCCAGCCGTGCCGAGCGCGAGCTCGAGCAGCGCGCCTCGAGCTCGGCGACCGGCGACGGCGGCGCCTTGGCGCAGCTCGGCTACGGCTCCCGGGACTGGCTGATCTCGGAGCTGCTGCGCTATCGCGGCGACGCCGAGCTGCTCGCCCCGGCGCCGCTTCGCGACGCCGTCCGTGAGCAGGCGCTGGAGCTGCTGCACACCTTCAGCGGCGCTCGCGCCCGCTGACGTTGGCCGCCGCCACCCGAGCGTTTCGCTGCAGCAGGAGTCCATCGCCGTCCGGCACGTACAGGCGGCGGTAGCGGTCGGCCAGCGCCTGCGGGGCTGACTCCAGCCATTCGGCCAGACGGGGGTAGGCGGCGTCCGCCGGATCGGGCTCGAGACCCTCGGCCCGCCGCTCGGCTCCCCGGTTCCAGGGACACACGTCCTGGCAGATGTCACAGCCGTACACCCGGTCCTCGAACTCCCGCGCGAACGGCAGCTCTGGCAGCCGCGACTGGGAGAGGTACGACAGGCAGCGACGGGCGTCCAGCACGCCGTCACCCACGATGGCGTCGGTCGGACAGGCGTCGATGCAGGCCCGGCAGCTGCCGCAGGCATCCCACGCCTGCTGCTCCGGATCGTCCTGGGAGGCCGCCAGCTCGGCGTCGGTGACCAGCACCCCGAGCACCACCCAGGAGCCGTGGCGACGGGTGATGGCGAGCGTGTTCTTGCCGAACACGGCGATCCCCGACCGGGCCGCGGCCTCGCGGTCGACGTGATGGTTGGCGTCGACGTAGACCGCGAACCGCGTCCCCGGCGAACGGGCCTGGAGGTACCTGCCCAGTGCGCGGAGCTTGCTGCGCAGCAGCGCGTACTCGTCCCGGCGAGCGTAGCGGGGCATCCGCCCGCGGGGCTCGTCGTCGGGCCGCACCGGCTCGGGCCGGGCGTAGCTCTGGGCGGCGGCCACCACCGAGCGCGCGTTGCGGAGCAGCGTCTCGGGATGGCACGAGCGGTCGGGCCGGCGCATCGTGAAGCCCATGTCGGCGAAATAGCCGCGCGCACCCCGCTCGGCGATCGCCCGCTCGGCCCGGGCGTAGGGCTCCGCCCGGCAGACGCCGCAGGCGTCGATGCCGAGGCTGCCCGCCTCCTCGAGCACCGCCTCGGTCAGCTCGACGGCATTCACCCACCGCACTGTACTCTCGCAACCGCCGGCGGGCGGTTGCGCGTCCCATCGAGCGTCGGCGGATCGACGACCACAACCCGGAGGGCTTCAATGCAGCAACGGAGTGCCAGTTTCACGCGCGAGAGCGCGCTCACCGACGTCGGGCTGATCGCCGGCGCGGCGGCGCTGACCGCCGTCTGTGCGCAGATCTCGTTCGGCTATCCAGTGCCGACCACGCTGCAGACCTTCGCGGTGTTCGCGTCCGCGGCGATCCTGGGAGCCCGTCGCGCGGTCGCCGGCCAGCTGCTGTACCTCGGCGTCGGCGCCGTCGGCCTGCCGGTGTACGCCGACGGCCACTCGGGCGTCAGCTGGCTGACCAGCGCCGACCCGCTGCACGCCAGCGGCGGCTTTCTGTGGGGCTTCGTGCTGGGCGCCGCGATCGTGGGTGTGGCCAGCGATCGGCTGGGCAGGAACTTCTACATCACCGTGCCGGCGATGCTGCTGGGCAGCGTGGCGGTGTACGCGGTCGGCCTGACCTGGCTGCACGCCGCCATCCCGGTGCCCTGGACCGGCGCCGGCGCGACCGTGCTGCACTACGGGCTGTGGCCGTTCGTGGTCGGCGACATCGCCAAGATCCTGGCCGCCGCGGCAGCAGCCGACGCCAACGCCCCCTGGGCGCCGCTCATCGACCGCTTCGTGCCGCGGAACACCCGCGTCTGACAACGCTGTTTCCCGGGCTGGCTCTAGAAGCCGAGCACGAACTTGGCGTCGTCCGACATCATCTCGGGCGTCCAGGGCGGCGTGAAGGTCAGCTCGGTGGAGACGTTCTCCACGCCCTCGATGCTGGCGGCGACGTCCTGGATCTGCTCCTGGATCTGCTGCCCGGCCGGGCAGCCCATCGAGGTCAGCGAGTAGATCACCTTGACGTCGGCGCCGTCGATGATCACGTCGTACACCAGGCCGAGGTCGACGACGTCCATCCCCAGCTCGGGATCCTCGACCACTCTCAGCGCCTCGAACACGTCTTCTGAAGTCAGGCTCATGGCCGAAGCGTAGCTCAGCCGCCGTCGCCGTTGGCCGCACGCCGGGCATCCCACAGCTCGGCGAACCGCTGCCCGTGCGCGTCGGTGGGGACGCCGGGGTGAAGCAGCGGCTTGGTGGCGGCCACCGACTGCTTCGTCGCCCGTCCCACCCGCAGGGCAAGCGCCTCGGCCCGGCCGCGCAGTCGGTCGATCGAGACGACACCGTCCAGCAGCCCCAGCTGGCGGGCCTCGTCAGCGGAGAGCAGCTCGCAGGTGGCGAACAGGCGCAGGGCGGTCCCCGGCGGCACCAGACGGGCCAGCCGCTGGGCCCCGCCCCACGGCGGGCAGTAGCCGAGCTCGTTGTGGATGAACCGCAGCTTCGAGCCCTGGGAGGCGATCCGCCAGTCGCAGGCCAGCGCCAGGTCGATCGCCCCGCCGACGGCGTGACCGTTCAGTAGCGCCACGGTGGGCACCGGCAGCCGCGCGATCCGCTCGCAGGCGGCGGTTCCCCGACTGGTCACCTCGTCGCCCGCAAGGCCGGAGACAGCGGCCAGGTCGGCCCCGGAGGAGAAGATCCGGTCGCCGGCGCCGGTGATCGCCACCACCCGCACCGCCTCGTCGGCGGCCGCCCGCTCGGCCTCGTCGGCCAGCTGCTCGAGCACCTCGAGCGACAGCGGGTTGTCCCCGGTGCCGCCGCGCAGGGTGAGCACGGCCAGCCCGTCGCGAACCTCGGTCTCGACCACCGTCGGCCCCGGCGGCTCGGCCAGGCCGAGGGCCACCTCGAGCTCTGCCCTGGACATCCGCCGGTAGCCGTCGAGGCCCCGCTCGCGGGCCTGGTCGTGTAGCTGGTAGAGCAGCACGCCGTCGCTCACAGCCGGATCTCGGCGTGGCGGTCGCGGGAGAAGAGGTGGATCGAGTCGATGAAGCGCACGCGGTTGCAACGCGCGCACAGGAGGATCGAGTGTGTCCTGGCGCCCTCCGCAAAGTAGCGCACGCCGCGCAGCAGATCGCCGTTTGAGATCCCGGTGCCGACCACCATCATGTCGCCCTTGACCAGGTCGTCGATGCCGAAGATCTGTTCGATGTCCTCGATGCCGGCCTCGTGGGCCTGGCGGATCTCGGTACGGGACAGCGGCCACAGCTGGCCCTGGATCTCCCCGCCCAGGCACTGCAGGGCGGCCGCCGAGATCACACCCTGGAACGACCCGCCGATGCCGACCGCGATGTGGTCGTTGGTGCCGCGGATGGCAGCGTCGATGGTGGCGGTGATGTCGCCGTCGGCGATCACCTTGATCCGCGCCCCCGCCTCCCGGATCTCCGCGATCAGATCCTCGTGCCGCGGCCGGTCGAGCACGATCGCCGTGATGTCGCCGACCTGCCTGCCGAAGGCGTCGGCCACCGATTCCAGGTTCTCGCTGACCGAGCGCCGAAGGTCGATCCGGCCCCTGGCAGTGGGGCCGACCGCCATCTTCTTCATGTACATGCGGGGCACCCGGGTCATGGTGTCGGGGTCGCCGGCCGCGATCACCGACAGCGCGCCGACGCCTCCGCGGGCGACCACACCGGGACCCTCGATGGGGTCGAGCGCCAGGTCAAGCGGGCGGCCGCCGGCTCCCACCTCGACCCCGGCACGCAGGCGGTGCCCATCCTCGGCCCGGCCGATCACCACCCGGCCCGTGATCGGCAGCAGGTCGAGCCCGGCCGCCATCGCCTCGCTGGCCGCCTCGTCGGCCAGATGGCCGTCGCCTCGGCCCATGTACCGCCCGGCGGCCAGCGCCGAGCGCTCGGTCACCGAGACCAGCTCGATGCATGGGCAGGCTGGGTTGCCCGCCACCTGCTCGCCGGCCGCCTCGGCCACCTTCTCGTCGGTTGCCACAGGGTCACCCTAGCGCGCCGGCGCGGCTGTGGCCCGCTCCAGGATCAGGTCGAGCACCGCCCGCAGGGCCAGATCGGGATCGCCGGCGTCGACGATCGGCGTGCCCATCCGCTCTGCGCGGGCCACGAGATAGTCCTGGATTCTGCGGATCTCGCCGAAGTTGCGCAGGTAGCGCTCGAGCGCCCGCGCCCCTCCCGCGACCTGGTCGCGGCCGACGAAGTGGGACTGGTGGGCTTCCTCGTCCTCGATCGCGAGCATCACCTCGACCACCGTCGCCTCGGGCCGCTGCTCGGGCGAGACCAGTCCCGGCACCAGGTGCACACCCTCGACCACGGTTGAGAGCCCCTCCACGATCGCGCGATCGACGACCGCTGCGGCGCCCACCGCCACCTGCTCGGCCTGCTGCATGAAGCCGAACAGCGCCCGGTCGCCCTGGTCGGGGTCGGGCATCGGCATCCGCAGGCCCTCCCCCGCCTCAAACGACGAGTAATGCAGCGCCGGCATCAGCGCGGCCTCGAAGAAGGCGCGCATGACCTGGCGGACGGCGTCCGTCGAGGTGATCCGGCTGATCCCCAGGCGATAGGCCAGCTCGGTGGCGAGCGTGCTCTTGCCGGTGCCGGTGGCGCCGCCGATCAGCAGCACCAGCGGACGCTGGCGGTTCAGCACCTTCTGCCAGGCCCGGAACCGGGCCACCGTGCCCTCGCCCTCCTCGGCTCCCAGCACGCGCTCGACCAGGCCGTACAGCTCCTCCAGCGTCAGCTCGTCGGCCCCGTGCTCGGTCACGGCCCGCTCCACCACCCGGGCCAGCTCGTACGAGCGTTCCGCCTCGAAGCCGGACAGGAACAGCGTGGTCGCCAGCCGACCTTTGGAGAAGGGCAGCGGATGGCCGCGGCCGCGGATCCGGGGCTCGCGGTCAGGCATGCGACCCCACCGCCCGCCCGGCCAGCTCGAGCACCGCCGCGTCGAGGTCGGCCTCCCCCGGCAGCGGGGTGGGCCGGTTGTCGCAGAAGACGACGGGGATCCCGCGCTCCGCCGCGGAGCGGGCCACAACGTCGATGGCAGCCGCCTTGATCTCGACCACGTAGGCCTCCGCGTCGAGGGCCTCGGGCCGCTCCAGGTCGGACATCAGCTGCGCCCGGTCGCCCAGCGCTCCCGAGGCCAGGCGGACGTCGGCGCCGTGCTGCTCGCGCAGGTGATCGGCCAGCGGCCCCGTCACCCGTGCCGTCGTGAAGTAGACGACCCGCCGGCCGGCAACCGCCTCCACCGGCACCGGTCGCAGCACGGTGGCGATCACCGGCACGTCCGCGGCCAGCGCCTCCACCGCCCTCCGGGCCGCGCCGACGTCGTCGGCCGACGCGTACGGCGGCTCGCACATGGTCAACACGACCAGATCGGCCAGCAGCACGCGGTAGGCGCCGAAGCCCCTGCCCAGCGGGCTGCCGCGGGTCGCGCTCGACACCAGCACCGTGCGGTCGGCACGCACCGGCGGCACCGCGGCGCCGGATCCCTCCAGCACGACCAGGTCGGGTGCGCGGGCAACCGCCAGCTCCACGGCCCGCATCACGTTCGACACATACGGGCGGCCCAGCAGGCCGCCGCCGCAGCGGCGCGCGCCGACGGTGGCCACCCGGGCCAGGGCGGCGTCCTCGAGAAAGTCCGAGGCCGCGTGCTGGCCGGCGTCCGCGCGGCGCAGCAGCTCCTCGACGCCAACGGTCTGCGAGCCGCCGTCGATCAGCTCCGGCTCGGCCGGGCCGCCGCGGCCCATCGCCACGACCACGACGTGATGACCGCGGCCGTGCAGCAGGCGGGCGATGTGGCCGGACACCGCCGTCTTCCCGATCCGCTTGCCGGTGCCGATCACCGCCAGGGTGGCGGCCGCCACCCGTTCCAGCGGCGGCGGCCGGAAGGTGAAGTCGGGTCCGGCGTACTCCAGCCCGGCGGCCACCGCGTGGGCCACCAGCCGCACCCGCGCGTCCTCGCCGATCACCGGCTCGTCGGACAGGTCGAGCACGCGGGTGGCGCCGTGGCGGCGGGCCGCCAGCAGCATCGCCTCGGCCGGGGGGCGATCGCCCAGCCGCTCCAGCGGCACGCCGTAGTCGGGCTCGCCGGACAGCTTCTCGTGGCCGCCGACCAGAAGCGCAGCCACCACCTCGTCCTCCAGCCCGGCGTGCTCCAGGGCGGCGCGCACCACCGGCGGATAGTGCTCACCGTCGACCAGGGCAAGCGTTCGCGCGCTCATTCGTCGCGGCGGCGGGGAGACCGCACGTCCTTCTCGTACGCCAGTGTGCTGGTCTGGAAGCGGATGATCGTCTCGCGGCCGTGGAACGGGTAGCGGCGGTAGATGTCGACCTCGTCCGGCGTGATCTCGACGACGTTGTAGCAAGGCCTGGTGTGCCCGCGGAGCCGCATCGACGAGACGGTGCCGGCATTCACCACGAACAGGTCCTCCAGCCGCCACGCGTAGGGCACGTGCTTGTGCCCTGACAGCACCAGGTTGACGCCGGCCCGCTGGAGGATCTCCAGGGTGTCGCCGGCGTCGTGCACCACGTTGCGCTCCCGACCTGTGCCGGGGATCGGCAGCAGGTGGTGGTGGAGCACGAACACCCGGAAGTTGGCATCGGGCGCGAACTGCTCGGAGATCCAGGCGTAGCGGCTGCGGCCAACCACGCCGTGGTCGAGGTCAGGCTCCGACGAGTCGACGGCGACGAACGTGAAGCCCTGCTTTCGCAGCACGGTCGAGCGCGGGCCGATCATCTCCTCGAAATGGACGTAGCCGACGTTCCGCGAGTCGTGGTTGCCGGGGATCGTGATCACGTCGGGGCAGTCGAGGCGGTCGAGATACTCGCGAGCCTGGGCATACTCCTGCTTGTACCCGAAGGTCGTCAGATCGCCCGAGCAGACGACGACGTCGGGGCCGATCCGGTTGATCTCCATGATCGCGCGGTCGAGCAGGTTGGCCACGAAGTACGGCGAGCCACAGTGCAGATCGGACAGGTGCGCGATGATGAACGGGCGATCGTCGGCCACGGTGCCCGCGATGATAACCGCGCTTCGGCCGAGTTCTAAGGGAGGACGGCGGCCGGGGTCGAGGCGGGGCCGTCCGTGCTCGCATCTACAGTGAAGGTGCCGAATGGGCGCCGAGCCCCAGTATCAGGCCTTTCGAGGCAGCGAACCGCCGGTCTTTGCGAATGACGCGGAGCGTGACTGTGCTGCCATTCTCGACTTCCACGGCATCCCCTGGGAGTACGAGCCAACCACCTTCCCGCTCGAGACAGCACCGGACGGGACGGTGCTGGAGGCGTTCACACCCGACTTCTACCTGCCCGAACAGGACCTGTACGTCGAGATCACGACCATGAAGCAGTCGCTGGTGACCAAGAAGAACCGCAAGATGCGGCGGCTGCGGGAGCTGTACCCGGACGTCCGGATCAAGCTCTTCTACCGCCGCGACATCGAGGCGCTGGCGATGAAGTACGAGCTCGACGAGGCTTCGTGAGCGCTGTGGCACGGGAGGTCCACGGCCCGGAGCCGGGCGAGGTGTACCTGTCGCGGGAGGCGATCGCCTCCCGGGTCGCCGACCTGGGGGCACAGATCGCGCGCGACCACCGGGGGGGCGACCGCGAGCTGGTGCTGCTGACGGTGCTCAAGGGCGCGATCGTGTTCCTGGCCGACCTGTCGCGGGCGATCCCGATCCACCACCGCCTCGAGTTCATGGCCATCTCCGCCTACCGCGGGTCCGGCCCTCGCTCCGACGGCCGGATCCGGCTGCTGAAGGACATCGACCGGCCGGTGCGCGACTGCAACGTCGTCATCGTCGAGGACGTGGTCGATACCGGGCTGACCCTCAACTATCTGCTGAAGACGCTGCGCTTCCGCGGGGCGGCGTCGGTCGAGGTGTGCACCCTGCTCGACCGGCCGTACCGCAGGTTGACGGGCGCCCAGCCACGGTACATCGGGTTCACCGCCACCGACGACTTCGTGGTCGGCTACGGGTTCGACTTCCGCCAGCGCTACCGCAACCTGCCCGACATCCACATCCTGGCCCGCTGACCGCTGGCCGGGCCTGAGCGGGCGCCGCCACCTGCTAGGCTGATCTCGCTCAGATGGCCTTCTAGGAAGAGACAACCGCGCCGACCATGCCCGCTGGGACGGCGCGCCGCGTGAAGCGACCTCCTCCGCCCGCCATCACCCGGTGCCCTTCCCGCCGACACGGGGCCGGCCGTCGAAGGGACGCAACAGTGCAGCTCACGGCAACCGAGATCACGCATCACCACGGGTCCATGCCCGTGCTGGCCGGCGTGTCCCTGAAGGTGGCGGCGGGCGACCGGGTCGGCCTGCTCGGCCCCAACGGGGTGGGCAAGTCGACCCTGCTGCGGATCATGGCCGGGCTGCTGGTGCCCGACGGCGGCCGTGTCTCGCGGTCGCCCGCCACCCTGACCGTCGGTTACCTGCCGCAGGAGATCGACGCCCGACCGGGCGAGACCCTGCGCCAGCTGATCGAGCGCCGCACCGGCGTCGCCGCCGCCGAGCGGGCGATGGACGAGCTGGCGGCCGGGCTGGCCGGCGACCCCTCGCTGGCCGGCCGCTACAGCGAGGCGCTGGAGCTGTACCTGGCGCTGGGCGGTCCCGATATCGAGTCGCGGACGGGCGCCGTGACAGCCGAGCTGGGCGTGCCGGCGGACGGCCTCGACCGGCCGGTGGAAACGCTCTCCGGCGGCGAACGGGCACGAGCCGCGCTGGCCGCCACCCTGCTGGCGCGATTCGACGTGCTGCTGGTGGACGAGCCGACCAACGACCTCGACCTGGACGGGATCGAGCGGCTCGACCGGTTCATCACCGGCACGCCCGCCGGCGTGGTGATGGTCACGCACGACCGGACGCTGCTCGAGCGCCACGCCCGGCGGGTCGTCGAGCTCGACGAATTCGCCCGCACCGCCACCGAATACGCCGGCGGCTGGCAGGCGTACGAACGTGAACGGGAGCGCGCCCGGCGCGGCGAGTGGGAGGCCTGGGAGCGCTACGACGAGGAGCGGGGCCGGCTCCAGCAACAGCTGGCGCGTCGCCGGGAGTGGGCGCGCCAGGGGGCGCACCGCGCCCGCACCCGGCGCACCGACAACGCCAAGACGATGTGGGACGCACGCGCGGAGGGCGCCGAGAACCTGGCCGCCGGCGCCGGCCAGATCGAGCGCAAGATCGCCCGCCTGGAACGGGCGGACAAGCCTCGCGAGCCGTGGCGGCTGTCGATCGGCCTGTCCCCCGGGCAGCGCGCGGGTGACGTCGTCGCCCGGCTGGAGGGCGCGGTGGCAAAGCGCGGAGGGTTCACGCTGGGGCCGCTCGACCTCGACATCGGCTGGCGCGACCGGATCGCGCTTGTCGGCCGCAACGGCAGCGGCAAGTCGACGTTGATCGGCGCTCTGCTGGGCACGGTGCCGCTGGTCGCCGGGCGCCGGATGGTCGGGCCGTCGGTCGTCCCCGGCAGCATGGATCAGGCCCGCACCGCGCTGCCGCCGCAGGCGCCCCTGATCGAGGCTTTCCTGGCCGCCGCGTCGTCCACCGCCCAGGACGCCCGGTCGCTACTGGCCAAGTTCGGCCTGGAGGCGGACGACGTGGAGCGGCCGGTGGCCGAGCTGTCGCCGGGCGAGCGAAGCCGCGCCGAGCTGGCGCTGCTGACCGCCCGGGGCACGAACTTCCTGATCCTCGACGAGCCCACCAACCACCTCGACCTGGCTGCCATCGAGCCTCTGGAGCAGGCGCTCTCGGAGTTCGACGGCACTCTGCTGGTGGTCTCGCACGATCGTCGCTTCATCGACCGGATCGGGCTCACGCGGACAGTCGAGCTGCACCGCGGAATGCTTCGCTGACGATCGCCCGTACCCGCTCGCCCTCGGCCCGCGGGAGGTAGGCGCGCTGGTAGCGAGCCTCGTGGTCGGCGACCAGCTCCGGCCGCTCGGAGGCCAGCCAGCCCAGGTAGTGCTCCCGAACACCGGGTCGCAGATGCAACATCAGCGGTGTGGCGCTGACCGCGCCCGCCTCGGCACAGGCCCGGGCCACCGACCGCAGCTGCCCCTCGGCATCCGAGATGCCCGGCAGCACCGGCGCCACCAGCACCCCCGGGCGCAGCCCGGCCTCGGCCAGCCTGGCGACCGCCTCCAGGCGCTTGCTGGGCGGAGCGGCGCCCGGCTCGGTGAGCCGCCCGATCTCGTCGTCGTCGGTGCCGATCGAGAGCGAGATCGACACCCGCGTCCGGCCCGCCGCCTCCACCAACAGGTCGAGGTCGCGCAGGATCATCGACGACTTGGTCAGGATCGAGAACGGGTTCCGGGCAGCCGACAGCTCGCCGACCAGCCCCTGGGTGAGCAGGTAGCGGCCCTCGGCGGGCTGGTAGGGATCGGTGTTCGTGCCCATCGCGATCAGGTCGCCCTGCCAGCGGGGATCGGCCAGCTCGGCCCTCAGCCGCTCGACGGCGTTGACCTTGACCACGATCCTGCGCTCGAAGTCCTCGCCGATGTCGAGGCCCAGATACTCGTGTGTCGGCCGGGCGAAGCAGTAGGTGCAGGCGTGCCGGCACCCGCGGTAGGCATTGATCGTGTGCCGGAAGGGCATCCGCGACCTGGCCGGCACGGCGTTGATGATCCGCCGAGCATTGACCGGCAGGTATTCGACCTGGGGCAGCTCCCGGTGCTCCGCTGCGAACAACGGGAGCTGGGGATCGTCGTGCGCCGTTCGCCAGCGAAGCTGCGGTGCCATCACCGCATCATAGCGAACAGGTGTTCGCCATCAACCTCTCAGGCAAGCGCCTCGTGATCGGCGTCCTGGTGCGGTAGATCGTCGTGTGCGATGTGCGACGCCCGGCCTTCGCGGAGCGCGTCCAGGAACTCGCTGGCCGCCACCGCCGCGTCAGCGCGGTGGTCGTACAGCTCGGTCGCATAACGCCGCTCGCCGGTGATGTTGCTCTCAACGAACGGGCGGTACTTTACCTCGGGGCGCTCGAAGCGAAGGCCCGTGTGCCACTGCAGGTATTCCTCGTCCACGGTATCTCCTTTCCGGTTCCCGCAGCCGCGGAGGTCAGCCTCCCGGCCGTTCCTCGTCGGCGGGCTGCGCCTGGGACAGCGGCGTCGCCGCGTCCTCGGCGCCCTCGGTCAGCTCGGGCGCCGGCGTGGGTGCCGCTATCTCTGCCCGCAGCCGGGCCATCTCACTCTCGATCTGGCTGTCTGCGGACATGGCTGCTATCTGCCTGTCGAGCTCCGACGTCCCCGGTGCCGACAGGTCGTCAAGGGCGCCGGTCTCCACCAGTTCTTCGACCGCGGCCGCCCGCGCCCGCATCTGCTCGGTCTTGTCGTGTGCCCGCTGCACCGCCATGCCCACATCGGACAGCTCGCCCGACAGCCCGGTGGTCGCCTCGCCGATCTTGACCTGGGCCTCCGCAGCGGAGTACTGGGCCTTGATCACCTCCTTCTGCGTGCGGAAGGCGTCGACCTTGGCCGCCAGCGTCCGCTCCTGCTGGACGAGCGTCGCCTGCTGCGCCTCCAACCCGGCGATCTGCTGGTCGAGATCCTGGAGCTGGCTCTGGATCAGCACCTTGCGCTCGAGCGCCATCCGGGCCAGGTCCTCGCGTCCGCCGGACAGCGCCTGGCGGGCCTGGGAGTCGAGCTTGACGACGCTCTGCTCGAGCCTGTCGGTCTGCATCTGCAGGCGCTTCTTGGCCGTCACCACTTCCGCCACGCCGCGCTTGACCTTCTGCAGTAGCTCGAGCTGCTTGGTGTAGCTGTAATCGAGCGTGTCGGCGGGGTTTTCGGCCCTGTCCAAAGCCTTGCTCGCCTTTGTCTTGAAGAGCATGGTGAAGCGTGACCAGAGACCCATCAAACCTCCCTCGGCGGATCGGGGCGATCGCCCGTGGTCGAGTCTAGAGCATCGAGGTCTCGCAGTACCCCCGCGGCCTCGCCTCGAAGCCGCCGCCGCTCGGCCTCGTAGTCGTCGTCCGACACTTTGCCGGTACGGTGGTCGTGCTCGAGGTCGCGAAGGCCGGAGTACGCCGCGTCGCGGCGCTCCAGGAGCTCGATCCGGTGCCGGTCGCGCTCGCTCAGCACCGGCTCGGGCACACCTCGGACCGGGCTGACGAAAGGCCAGGCGACAGCGGCCACCGCAACCGCCACCAGCAGCGCGACGCCGACCGCGATGGCGGCATTGCTCACGCCTCGCGGGCAAGCGCCGCGGCGTAGCGGCGGGCGAGCTGACGAGCCTCGCGCGGGTCGGGCCAGATCGTGATCAGGGCGCCGATCAGGAACACCAGGCCGGCGACCCAGATCAGACCCACCGCGGGATTCACCAGCGCCTTGACCGTCACCGTGCGGCCGTCCTGCTGGGACACCCCCTGGAGGATGGTGTAGAGGTCGGTCCCGGTCAGCATGCTGCGGCGAATGTCTACCTCGTTGGTCGACCGCTGCTCGATCGGGTAGATCCGCTGCCCCGGCGACAGCGAGCCGACCGTCTGGCCGCCGCGGCTGACCTTGAGCACCGCCGAGGTGGTCACCGAGTTGCTGTCGCGGCTGCGCGACAGCCCGTCGTAGGTGAGGGTGTAGCCGGCCAGGTTCATCGACTGCCCGGGCGCCAGTGTTGCCTGCGTGCTGGTCGAGTAGGCGCTGGACGCGGTCACGCCGACCACCAGGATGACGATCGCCAGATGCACGACGTAGCCTCCGTACCGGCGCCTGTTGCGGCCGACCAGGTCGACCAGCGAGCGTGACCAGGAGGTGCCGGCGACCGCCCGCCGCGCGGACATGCCGCGGGCGAACTCGAGGCCGATGGTGATGGTCACGAACACGCACAGCGAGAAGGCGGTCAGGCCGGCGGCGCTCGAGCCCAGCCCTGCCAGCGCCATCAGCCCGCCGGCCGCCAGGGCTGACATGGCCGGCCAACGGAAGGTCCGGGCCAGGCTGTTGACCGACGCCTTTCGCCAGGCCACCAGCGGCCCGATTCCGGTCAGGATCAGCAGCGGCAGCCCGAACGCGACCAGGAAGAAGTTGTAGTACGGCGTGGATACCGTCGACTGGACGCCGCGCACGGCCTCCGACAGCACCGGGAAGATCACGCCCCACAGGATGGCGAAGGCAAACGCCAGCAACAGCAGGTTGTTGAACAGGAACGTCGCCTCACGCGACACCACGGACTCCAACCGGTGCTCGCTGCGCAGCATCGGCAGCCGCCAGACGATCAGCGCCGTTGCCACCGCCAGCACCACTGCGATGAACGTCAGCAGGTAGACGCCGACGCCGGACTGCACGAAGGCGTGGATCGATCCCACGATGCCGCTGCGGGTGAGGAACGTGCCGAACAGCGCCAGCGCGAAGGTGGCCGTCACCAGCACCATGTTCCACACCTTCAGCATGCCTTTCTTCTCCTGAACCATCACCGAGTGGAGGAAGGCGGTGGCGGCCAGCCACGGCATCAGCGCCGCGTTCTCCACCGGATCCCAGGCCCAGTAGCCGCCCCAGCCGATCTCGACGTATGCCCAGTGCGCGCCCAGCAGCATCCCCACCCCCAGGCACATCCACGCGAACAGCGTCCAGCGCCTAACGGCCACCAGCCACCGAGAGTCGGTGCGGCCGGCGATCAGCGCCGCCATCGCGAAGGCGAACGGCACGGCGACGCTGACGTAGCCCAGGTAGAGCATCGGCGGGTGAGCCACCATGTAGGGGTTCTGCAGCGCCGGGTCGAGCCCCGAGCCGTTGGCCGGGGCTGCTCCGGACACCTGCTGGAACGGCGGCGACACGAACGCCACCATCCCCGAGAAGAAGACGATGATCCCGCCCAGCACCGCGGCGACCCACGGCATCAGCTCGCGGTTCCGGCGGCGGTTCTGCAGCATCA
>Ga0207674_10000663_pt1 | contig 44727 bp, 39 predicted proteins | sample KBSCornC72_FD_184303 | JGI IMG/M metagenome (GOLD analysis project Ga0207674, IMG submission 184303) | Corn rhizosphere microbial communities from Kellogg Biological Station, Michigan, USA - KBS Corn C7-2 (SPAdes) (version 2) | ecosystem: Host-associated > Plants > Roots > Rhizosphere > Soil ... | reverse complement strand
GGGATTTGCGGGCTCCAGGTTAATACTTGGTTTGTAGTAAGGACTTGAAGAATCTACACGCTGCCGCGCTGTGGGATTTACGGCCTCCGGGTTAGTACTTGGTTTGTAGAAAGGACTTGAACGATCCACACGCGCGGTGTGCGTATTGGTGGATCTCATACAAAACTTCACGCTTTATGTTAAAAAACAGATGAAGGCAGTAGAGTGGTACCGCGAACACACTTCGAGGCACACTTCTACCCGGATCGCTCACCTCGCGGACTCTCGCAAAGCACCGAGGCGGGCAATCTGCTGAAGGCTCACTGCCTTCATCTCGCAAAAGGTATTTCGATTGTCAAAAAACAAAGAGAGCGGGCTTTAAGCCTCCCAGGGAAGCTGCCCGCTCCTACTAATCTTCGCGAATTTTTCGTTGAGATTGGGAGCGGGAGTCCGCTCCCGCTGATTATTGCCTGATGTAACGGCTATCTATGGACCGTTCTTGTCCGAGTTCGCCGTCAAACTTATTGGTGGGTGATAAGCTCAGACTCACACCACACCACGTAGCTCGCGTTTGCGGCTGATCGGTATGTTTCATGTTGGTCCGGCTCATCATCTTGGTATCCTTGCGCGCAAAATTTTCTAACTCTCAAATGCGCGAGCCTTCTTGTATAGAGTAGCTCGCGTTGTTATGTCAAGATCTTTTTTGCAGTTGTAACGATTCAGTTTGAACTCCTTAACGTCTCATTCACAACCCTCTTCAGCGATTCATCTCATTCTCCCCAAGCTTCAGCTTGGGGTTAACGCGCTCCAGACCGAATCCGGGCAACCGTTTTAACGTTTGCGAAATTTCGTCACGGCTTAAGATCTTATGAGTTCAAAGATAAAGCGTTGAAACGGTTGACTGCGTCTGACGGGTGTCTCGCAACTCCAAGCTGAAGCTTGGGGAGAATGAGAAGTTGGTGTTTTCACACCGGCGCTGAAGCCAGTGTGATGAAAGCTCACCTTCTACTGACCACGCCGGGCGAAGTAACCGGGGCGGTAGCGAAGCTGGACCTTTTGCTTTTTCAATTCAGGATTCAGCACTTCAACGGTGATCTTTCGATACATTCCATCGCGCTTTTTATTAGTCGATGAATAAGCCAGCAAGTATTGTGTGCGCAACTCTTTTTCGATCTCCGCAAACGACGCCTGCAGATCAACCTCTTTCTTTGGAAAGAATGCTCGACCCCCGGTGCGTTCAGCGAGATCTTTCAACATGCCTTTGTCGACACCTTCACCGCTCATACTGTAATCACCAATTCCGATCACATAAATAACGGCTTCGGCCTGTAGCGCGCGCTCAATGGCATCTTTCCTGGTAAGCCGGCTCGATGTGTCAAGGCCGTCAGTAAGGAGGATCATCGCTCGGCGTCTTTGCCCCGGCACTTGAGCTAACACGTCATCGGCGGTGAGGGCTACAGCGTCATTGATTGAAGTTCGACCTTCCTCCGGGGGCGCCGGCATTCCTGGTCCAGTTGAAATACCACCAAGCGGACGGCCGGATCCGTAATATGCCGGCGCCGCCACTTCCACCCGTTGGAGCACGCGATAAGCATTCAGCATGTCTCTCGTCATCTCGAGTTCAAGATAAGGCAGTCCCGTAAACGGAATGATCGCAACCTGGTCCTTATTCGATTGGACCACATTCTCCATGAACGTGCGGACCGCCGCTTTTTCGTCAGGCAAGGTTTTCTCCTGCGACAGGCTGACGTCAATCAGGAATGCCAGAGCGAGGGGCCGATCGGTTTCACGTTGAAAGGTAAAGAGCTTTTGCGGAACGCCATCTTCAAGTACACGAATATCTTCGGCGGCAAGTGTCGTGATGAATCGGCGACTGCTGTCTGTCGCAGTGAAGGGCAGGTTTGTGATGTCTGTTTCGACACGAATGACATCGTCCTGATCTGACGGAGTTTGTGCTGTCGTGGGCGCGGCAAGGAGGAGAAGCATTAGGAATAATGTAAAGCGCATATATTTGTCCGTCGTCAGTTGTCAGTTGTCCGTCGTCCGTAGTTCGTTGTCCGTTGTTTTATGGCCGTAGTCTCTGGGTCCAAGGGACAGCGGACAACTGACAACGAACTACGGACGACGGACTAATCTTTTGCCTGCTTGGGTAGTTCAGGAGTGGCAAAATCGGGCAGTGGATCGTTGAAGATGTAGTGGTTGAACCACCCGAGATTATGTTGCATCACTGCACGCTGAGCTTTCGGCTTCGTAATCCCGTGCCCAAATCCCTTATACACAATCATCTCAACCTTCACTCCCTTATCTTCCAGCGCCTGTCTCAACTGGTAAGCATTCGCAATCGGAACACGCCGGTCCAACTCGCCATGCTGGATTAGCGTTGGCGTGCGAGCACTCTTTATGTAGGCAACGGGAGAAGTCTTCTGATAAATCGCCGGGTCATTAACAGGATTATCGCCCAGATAGTTAATCGTGAAAGGAGTGATATCGGTGTTGTAGTAGTACGTGGCCCAATCAGAAATTCCAGCACCGACTGAGATCGCCACAAACCGATCAGACGAGGCGGTTAAAAAAGCTGAGATGTATCCACCCTGGCTCCATCCCATGCACGCCACCTTGTCGCGATCAACCCAACCTTTCGAGATCAAGTTGTCAATACCAGAGATCACATCCCAGGCATCACCAACACCGAGATTACGAATGTTGAGCTTGCGAAACTTCTCTCCGTATCCCGCGCTCCCGCGATAGTTCACTTTTAATACGAGCGCGCCTCGAGCCACCCATAGATCAGCAGGATAAGTTCGAGACTCAGGTGATAGCAGTATTGGACGATCGATACCGGTTGGACCACCGTGAATAATGCATAGCAGCGGATATTTTTTTGACGAATCAAAGTCTGCCGGCTTAATCAAAACGCCTTCGATCTCAGCTCCATCCGTCGACTTCCACGATACGAGTTCTCGAGTACCTAACGAAAAATTTGCAGTCTGCGCGGTCATCTTCGTCAATACACGTGGCTCCCATTTGTCCGCGGATGTAACAAAGAGCTCGTTCAAGGTTGTTGGAGAGCCGGCCGTAAACGCGATCCGCCCGGCGTCTCTATTCAGCGAAAAACCTCCAGCGAGCAAACCATCCGGCTGGGAAAGGCGTGCGAACTTTCCCGTGACTGGATCCAGGCGAAAGAGTTGCGCGGCAGTCTTTTGCAGCGCGGTAAAATATATTCCATTCGCCTTCCATTCCAACAACCCTGCGTTCTCGTCAAAGTCGTCGGTAATCGATTTAGGCGTACCGCCGTCAACCAAAACAACTGCCAGCCGCGTATTAGTTGCAAAAGTTGGCAATCTCCCCATTGAAGTGGAAAAGACTAATTGCTTTCCATCCGGAGACCACCTTGGACCAGTGTCTGGACCGGGCTGCGACACAATCTTGCGCACCGTGTCGTCGTTCAAATTTAAGATATAAATATCGTCAGTCTCGCCCTGTATAAGATCCGGGTTGAGCGTGGCGCCGAAAGCGATCCGGGAGCCATCTGGCGACCATGCAAATGAATCAACACTAAACCCCTTCTTCTTGGTACGTTGCTTACCGACGAGTGGTCCATTCAGAGCTTCAGAAACATTAAAGGTCCAGATGTGGCTAAAGTTATATTCCTTGCGAACAACTTCAAAGTCACCTAGATAGTCTTTGCGCTCTTTTGATACTGGCGGAGCCGGCTCGGTGGCCAGGTAAGCAATCGACTTCCCGTCTTCCGACCATGCGAAGCTATTGATGGCAGTCTCAGATTTTGTCAGTTGAATGGACTCACCGCCGGCCGGATTTATTGCAAAAATCTGATTCTTATCGTCGACTCGATTGCTGAGAAAAGTGAGCCAACTACTATCGGGAGACCAGCGAGGAGAAGTTGACGACTTGTCGCCCCGCGTAACCTGGAAGGTGCGACCAGTGTTCACCTCAGCCAACCAAATCTGATTCACAAATGCGTCTTGCTTGAAGTCTCCATAGCCGACCGTGTACGCGATCCACTTTCCGTCGGGCGAAATCTGAACCGCCCCGATCGTTTGCAGCGTCAGGAGATCATCGACTGTGGGAACGTGTCTGCCATTCTGTGCGTGACCGGCAAGCGCATTCAGCGTGACAATCAATACTACTGCGAAGAGTCTGTGAAATTTCATCTTGCTCCTTTTGGAGAGCGGCGGCCCGGCGCCGCTTTGCTATACGAGATTACGACGAGGCGAATGGGTGTTTTAGTAGAGCGGCAGCGGGATTGATGTATCACACGTTTCCGGGAATAACGGCGCCTATATACAAAGCGGCGCCGGGCCGCCGCAGTCCAAAGTTTACAGCGGCAAACCAATTCTCTTTTCCATTTCGATAAACCGTTGGTCAGAACGCATCGTGTCAAAGTCAAAAGATACACTAATCATTATCAGCCGAAAGTCGCGCTCTACATAAGCCTTTTCGAGCCACTTCATCGCTTCATCCTTACGGCCCAACTTCGCGTAAAAACCAGCAATGATGAACGGCGGAACGGGCTCCGTCTTCGACATTTCAAGGAACTGGCGTAAACCTTCCTGCAGCACACCGGGCCAGCCAGCCCTTGCATAGAGCTGTTTTACCTCAGCGGCACTCATCGGTGATCTCATGCCGAGAGCATTTGATTTCACATACTCCTCAATGGCCTGGTCGTACATGCCCTTAGCCTGGTAAGCGCGAGACAGAAACATGTGCGCGGTGGCAAAATTTGGGTCGAGCTCCAGCGTCTTGCGGTATTGAACAATCGCCTCATCGTATCGCCGGGCGTCGGTTAGAATATCACCGTAGATGCGATTGATGATTATTGAGAGTGGATCCAATTCAAGCGCTCGTCGAATTTCATTCAAAGCCTCTTCGGGACGCTTCAATGACGACAACATCTCGCCGTACCACTGATTTTCACAACCTGCTGCTGGGTTCTTCAGTGCTGGAACAGTTCGAAGCTACTTGACACTTGAAGTTAAAGAGAAATCGTCGGGCAGATTCTATCCGACCAATCAATGCGCGAGCCAGTGGTAACTACAAATTGCATAATGCGGCTAAGGCCGCAACCAAAAGATCAAGTCGAGGTCCAGGTCATCAGTACCGAAACGCGGTAGCGTCGGGTGAGCCTCGTGTTATTGCTGCACGTTACATAAAGTCACCCGACGCTACCGCGTTTCGGTACTGACCTGTAATCTGTGGCCGATAACTGCCTCTGATCCATCAATTCGAGTAGGCAATCCAAGAACCTGGTTTAAGGTTATCGCGTATTATTGACGCTCCAAAGAATCACCCATCAGCTAAGGGATCAATCTCCAATGAGACTGCTGAAAAACTTTTCACTTTGCACCCTAATCGTCCTCGCATCGTTAAATGTGTGTTTAGCTTCCCCCGTAGCACCGGAGTCTAAACGAGTGGTCCAAGAGCGTAATTTTGGGATTGAAAGATGAAGTCCCGGCGAAAGCAGAATCGTTAGCCGCTCTCAGCAAGGCAGAGATGGTCCAATACGTTGGCACTTATTCTCATGCACCACAGACCTGGGATGTATTTGAGAAAGACGGTACGTTACGCATGAAGTTTGACGGGAGTGAGTCGCTCATGACCAGGACGGGAGAAAACAAGTTCACATTTGGGCCATCAAACGAGAACGAAGTCGTTTTCGTAAAAGGCAAGAGTGGGGAGATCCAGTTCTTGTACACGGAAATCTACGCCGCCCGAAAAATCAAATAGCGAAAGACTGTGCCTTCTTCTGAATATGTGCGGCCGCTGAGAACTTTGTGTAGCAAGTTCTAAGGATCTTGTTTTTCTGACAAAGCTCTTGCGACATTATGTCTTGCCATTCAGTGTAATGCCGGAACGGTCAGTACCGATTCGCGGTAGCGTCGGGTGAGTCTCGATGATCATCAAGTTCCCAGCGTCTCGAAGCTCACCCGACGCTACCGCGAATCGGTACTGACCGTTCCAGTCCATCTCTTAAATTGCGGCTCTGCTGCGCTGCACAAAAGTTGCACAAGGCTTCGGTCAGAACAAGTTGGGGTGGGTTCGCGGTTGGTTAGAAACAGAGCGAAGACGGGAAATTCCCTCTCGCCCCTCCGTAAATCTTGACTTTCCTGCGCGGCAGTGGCATAGAACAGTCACACTCAAACCTATTCCAACAGGTGGCCCGGCATGAATAGAGACCAACTCGAAAGTGAACTCAAACGCGCCCATGTCAGCCTGAATGGCTGGCTCCCAGTATTGCAGTGCGATATTTGTAAACGACGCTGGGAACCTTTCGCAACGGCTGTCGGTGAAAACGCTCCCACGGCGCGATTCGACTATTGGATTTGTCCTAATCGGTGCAACGCTGATGTAGACATTTGCCCTGAAGTCAGAACGGCAATTCCCCGTTACGTCGTTCTAAACGATATTCCGGGAATGGTCTTCGATGGGCGAGACTACCAAGAGTTTGAACGTTACGTGCGGTCCATGGACGCTACTGAAGTTATGAACCGTCCCGTTTGACTCTGACCATCAGCGGCTGATTCGAATCCTACGTCTTCACCTCCAAAATACTGACCTCCAATTAGAGGATCAGGAGGGCCGCCAAGTGCTGTCAAAACAACTTTACACATGTGTCCTCGCGATCTCGTTAGTTCTTTCTGTCAGCGTTGCCCAACAGCATTCCGGGTCGGCGGCAGCCGGCAAAGTCCTGGAGGTAAACGTGCCGGCCCCATCTTTAAAGGGAAACCTTATAGGTGATCCAACTGAACAACCGATCTTCGTTTATCTGCCGCCCAGCTACGAAACTTCTCCAACAAAGCGATACCCAACGCTCTACCTCCTTCACGGATTTAATGGAAAGAGTCGCATCTGGACGACCGGTGCCTTTCAGGGGTTCAGTCTGCAACCCGCCGTGGACCAGTTAATCCAGGACGGTAAGACTCGAGAGATAATTGTGGTTGCGGCGAATGGTTGGAACCGCTATGGCGGATCGTTTTACGCAAACTCGCCCACGACGGGAAACTGGGAAGACTTCATCTATCGCGATCTCGTCACGTTTGTTGACAGCAACTACAGAACTCTGGCGCGACCTGAAAGTCGAGGAATCGCAGGACATTCGATGGGTGGATACGGGGCGATCATGATGGGTATGAAACATCCCGACGTTTTCAGTGCTCTTTATGCTCTGAGCCCGTGTTGTACGGTAATCGGAGAAGACATGAGCGAAGCAAATCCGGTCTGGCCCAGTGTCCTCAGTTTGCGGTCGAAAACGGATCTGAACATGAGCCCGCAATCGCCCGACCAATTCTTCAAACTGGTCTTCGTTGCGATGTCGGCAGCGTTCTCTCCGAATACAGAACGCACACCTTTCTATGTCGACTTTCCGTTTCAGGAAAAGAAAGGCGCGTGTCCAGCGTCACCTTGTTTGGATAGGAACGAAACCATCTATGCAAAGTGGCGCGCTCATATTCCCGTGTACCTGGTGGACGAAAACAAGGCGAACCTACTCAAGTTGAAAGGCATTTTTATCGATTACGGCCAGCGTGAGCAGTTCTCACATATCCGCACCGGCGCGAAGCTTTTCTCCCAGGCTTTAGCGGAACACAACATTCCACACGGGTTTGAGGTCTACGCTGACGGCGATCACGGGAATAAAGTTAGACAGAGAATGGAGACACGAGTATTCGAATTCTTTAATGAGGTGCTGAAATTTGAGTGAGACACATTTTCACCGAGCGCCTGCTTTCAGCAACATATCAACTACTCTCGATTGGACCAATTCAGCATTGCCGATCTGCTTGTTCTCGTGAATCCTTTTCGCCAACACCAAAGCAGTCTCGCCGTTTGCGTTCCTTTGATCGGGGGCGACCGCGCAGGAAATCCAAATTTACGTCGATAGGATGTCGGATGGTCAGTCGCCCGTTGTCCGTGACTGTCGGCGACGCTCTCAGGTTGGATTCTTAGACTCTGTGCAACCTTAGTGCTCTCAATGGTTGCACAGAGTAAGCCAAGTTAGGACGCTATCCACATTAGGCATCTTTAAGCAAAACCTCTCATCAATAACCAAGGTCATGGAGTACCTGGTCCAGATTCAGGACCAACTCTGCGGCATCCCCCGCTGAGAAAGGCATCGGCGGCCTGATCTTTATCACGTTATGGAATGGTCCATCAGTGCCAAGCAGAATTGCTCGCTCGCGCATTTCGTTCACAACTCTGTCGGCAAGCTCCGTCGCCGGCTCAAGCGTCTCGCGATTCTCCACTAACTCAACTCCAATGAAAAATCCTGTTCCGCGTACCTCTCCAATACAAGAGTGATGCTTCATTAACTTTCGCAGCTCGTTCAATAACTGCTCGCCTGTGCTTGCTGCGTGCGCCTGCAAACGCTCGTCTAACACAACTTCCAACACGGCGGTCCCAATCGCAGCCGACACATTGTTCCCACCAAAGGTACTAAAGAACTCCATTCCATTATTGAATGATTGTGCGATCTCTTTTGTAGTGATAACAGCTCCCAATGGATGACCATTGCCGATTGGCTTGCCCAACACAACAATATCGGGAACTACGCCATATCGCTCGAAACCCCAGAAGTGACTGCCGACGCGGCCATACCCTGTTTGCACTTCGTCAGCGATACAAACACCGCCAGCAGCCCGAACCACTGAATAGACCTGCCCAAGGTAACTTTCCGGCAAAAGTATCTGACCGCCGACGCTCGGAAGTGACTCTGCGATAAACCCGCAGAGCTTTTTGTCAGTCGTCCACAGCGAGTTAATAACTGCAACAACGTGCTGTGAGTACAGACTGGCAATCTCTGGCCCGACGCCTCGATACAGTCCGCGATACAAATCCGGAAGCGGAACTTTATGAACCCACGCCGGAGGTCCGATACCACCGGGCCCATCATGCTTGTACGGACTGATATCTATCATCGTCGTCGTGTTTCCATGATAGGCGTGGTCCAAAACGATGAGATCAATGGCGCCTGTATGAGCCCGCGCGAGCCGCAAGGCAAGCTCGTTTGCTTCGCTTCCGGAATTTACAAAGAAACACGTATTCAACTTCTCAGGAAGGGTAGCTATTATTCTTTCAGCAAGGTTGAGGACATTGTCGCTAAGGTAACGAGTGTTGGTGTTTAGTAGCGCCATCTGCCGCTGCCCTGCTTCCACCACGCGGGGATTGCAATGGCCAACGTGAGCCACGTTGTTATAAGCGTCGAGAAACCGTCGACCGCTTTCATCAAACAAATACTGCATTTCACCGCGGACAATCTTTACGGGGTTTCTGTAAGCAATGCTGAGGTTACGACCGAGCAATCGTTCTCGATTGAAGAGCGTCTCTGACTTGCTTATCACCTTGCCCTCCGACTCTTCGATAACGAGAGTTGAAACTGTTCCGCCGCAAGATCAGGGTTAATCTCCATCAGGTGGCGCAGATTCTCCCTGATTGACTGCTGGCTAATACTCAAGTAGTCGTTATCGGGTCTCATCGACTGTTGGTAGGCTGAGAGACAAACGCTCATACACAATCGCATTAATATAAGATCCCACAAAACTCTCAATTCCGCTTCATCTAAGGAATGCTCTTTCAAGTAACCGCCGACCACCGCTCTCGCTTTCGACAAAGACTCGCGCTGAGTTACTACATAAGCTATGCCGATCGCCAGGTCTCCAACCGTGTAACTATGGACCATGTCACCGAAATCAATCAGGCCAACAATCCGGTTGTCACGCACAATAACATTGTAGTCATTCGCGTCGCCGTGAATAACGCTGCGACGCAAGTCTTTCTCAACCGCGGCACAATTTGTGGCAAAACTTTCTCCAAATCCTTCGATGAGCCGCCGCAGTTCGTTGTCGGTGATCAAGCCAACATGATCAGATAAGACTCGCAGGCCGTTCGAAAGGTCCCAGTGAAAATCCCGATCAAAAGCCTGGCGGTCAAAACCCTCCATGACCCGGTCAAACATTCCTATTTTTCGACCTAAATCCTCCAACAACTCTGGATCCTGTGACGTTATTTTTGCCAGAGGTTCACCTTCGATATAAGACACCAGGCGCACCAGCAAATTATCTTTGCCTGATGGGATCTCGGTAATGCCTGCGCCCAGGCGCGTCGGAATCAAACGAGGGCAAAATGACAATTGCGACGTCAGGTAAATCAGAGCGTCATTTTGAGCCTCAATAAAGCTCCGTGTCTCGTTGCGGTTCGCGATTTTAAGTACAAACTTATCCGCGTTTTCAGTGACTACAAGAAAGTTTTGATCGCGCTCACTCGGCAGCGGATTGAGTGTTCCTTCGATGCCGTAAGAGTGTCGCAACAACCAGGCAACAGTGCTGAGATCAATGTTGGGTGATTGACTAACCAGGTCCATCTCGTCACTTCCGTCAACGCGCCTTGAAGTCATTATGAACTAACAGCAGCGGAACTGCGTATAATCGCGCTATGAGTTTGCTCACAACGCTAGCTGTGGCGATGGGTTCAGCATGGGTATCAGGCATCAACCTGTACGCCTGCGTTGCAACCCTGGGACTGCTGAGTCGTTTTGCTCATCTGCAACTACCAGGCGAGCTTCAAGTATTAACCAGTTGGTGGATTATCGGAATTGCTGCCGGACTCTACATTGTCGAGTTTGTGGCTGACAAAGTCCCCTTAGTCGACAGCACATGGGATGTAATTCACACGTTCATCAGAGTTCCCGCTGGCGCAGTTCTCGCCGCTGCCTCGTTCGGAGACTTCGACCGCAGTGTTCAGGTGATTGCTTTTCTGCTCGGCGGCGGACTCGCGCTCAGCTCGCATGGGACCAAAGCAGCGACGCGGGCGGTTCTGAATACAAGTCCTGAGCCCGTCTCAAACTCAGTGGCCAGTGTACTGGAAGACATCCTGGCAATCGGATCGACCGCTCTGACTCTCTTCGCACCCGTGCTTGTGTTTGTAATTATAGGTGCCGGTCTGGTCTTCACTTATTTTGTTTTCAATCGAATCGTGACCTTCTTTAAGAGCGTTGCGCGAAGCATACGCGGTTGGTTCGCTCCCGGGAAACCCGCTTAAACTAACTCTCATTCAATAAGAATCTTGCGCACTCCGCGCCCACCCCTTATTCTAAACGTCGCTGCTGTTCCCGTACTTCATTAATAATCAAGAGCTTGTCGGGCCCGTCGAAGGGAGATAAATGCGTCGCTCGCATCGTATTTTGACTCTGCTGTTCGTAATGCTTCCGTCTGTGTTTTACGTTCACGGACAAACATCCCAGGATAAAAACCAACTCATTAATCCCGGATTCTTTCAAGGTCTCCGCTACCGGCTGATTGGTCCATCTAGAGGTGGCCGGGTAACCACGGTGACGGGAGTGCCATCGCAACCGAAAACATTTTACATGGGCGTCGCGAGCGGCGGCTTATTTAAGACAACTGATAGCGGCGCAAACTGGGTTCCCATCACTGATGGGAAAATACCGCTCGGCTCAACTGGTTCAGTTGCAGTCTCTGATTCAGATCCAAACGTAATCTATCTAGGTACGGGATCCGATGGCGTTCGCAGCAATGTATCCACTGGTCGGGGCATGTACAAATCGACCGATGGCGGAGCTACCTGGAGGTTCATTGGCTTGTACAACGCCGGTCAAATAGGTGCGGTGCGAATCCATCCCACTAATCCCAACATTGTCTGGGTTGCCGCTAATGGAGATGTTTTCAAACCCAACGACGAGCGCGGAGTTTTCAAGACCACTGACGGTGGTCAAACCTGGCGTAAGGTCTTATTCGTCTCACAACTTTTGGGCGCAATGGATGTTGAACTACAGCCGGGGCAGCCCGATGTGGTCTACGCATGGCTTTCTCGACTCGAGCGTAAACCATGGACCATCATTAGTGGATCGAAAGAGGGCGGATTCTATAAGAGCACCGATGGCGGCGAACACTTTAGTCATATCGCGAATGGGCTGCCTACTGATCTGATTGGCAAGGCAAACCTGGCGGTAACTGCCGCTAATCGAAATCGAATTTACGCGCTGATTGAAGCAAAACCAGGAGGTGGGTTGTATCGGTCCGAGGATGCTGGCCAAACCTGGGCGCTGATAAATTCGCAAGCGTCACTGATCCAGCGCCCCTTCTACTACACAACTCTGGGAGCAGATCCTTCGAATGCTGAGGTCATATACGCCGGCGCTGAGGGCTTCTTTAAGTCTGTCGACGCAGGAAAGACTTTTGCGCCGCTCCGGACACCTCATGGCGACAATCATGACATTTGGATCAATCCAACCGACGGTCAGGTTATGATCCAGGCCAACGATGGAGGCGCAAACGTCTCCAACGACGGAGGCCGGACATGGTCGACGCAGATGAACCAGCCAACTTCAGAGATCTATGGCATCTGGACTGACAATCAATTCCCCTACAAGTTGTACGGCGCCCAGCAGGACAATACGACCCTGATTATTTCGAGTCAGGCTGAGCCTCTTGCCACTGCTGACTGGCGTACTGGTCCAGGTTGCGAAACTGGCCCAATCATGCCGCACCCACAAAATCCGGATGTGGTTTACGGCTCGTGCAAGGGTCAATTCAGTTACATGAATTTGAAAACCGGCCAGGAAAAGAATTACTGGATCGGCGCTCAATCGCTATACGGTAACCCCGCCAGCGATCTGATATATCGAATGCAACGTGTTTCACCAATGTCTGTCTCGCCTCACGATCCGGATGTTCTCTATTACGGCTCACAATTCGTTCACCGGACACGCGACAAGGGAGTGACCTGGGAGAAAATCTCTCCCGATTTGACAGCCCACGACAGTTGTTGCCAGGGAGCGAGTGGAGAGCCGATAACTCGCGACGTTACCGGTGAAGAGTTTTACAGCACTCTTTATGCGATCTCCGAATCACCACTCGAAAAGGGTGTGATATGGACCGGGGCCAATGATGGTCCATTCTATGTAACGAGGAATAACGGGGAAACGTGGTCCAATGTCACGCCGCCTGACCTCCCCAAGGGCGGCAGAGTGCAGTACATCGACCCTTCACCGCACCGGAAGGGATCGGCCTACTACGCTGTTTACCGTTGGTTGCTAGGCGACTATCAACCCTACCTCTATCGAACTGACGATTACGGCAAGACCTGGACACGTTTGACTGATGGCAAGAATGGAATACCCCTGGATTGGCCCACGCGCGTAGTCCGTGAAGATCCCGATCACGAGGGCTTGCTTTATGCCGGCACTGAGTTTGGCATGTTCATTTCTTTCGATAACGGTTCGCACTGGCAGGCGTTCCAGTTAAACCTTCCTAACGTTCCGGTATCCGACATCAAGGTCTTCCATGACGACCTCATCGTTTCAACTCAAGGACGCGCTATCTGGATTCTGGATAACGTTACGTCTTTACATCAATTGGCGGTCTCGTCAAAAATAGACGAGGCCAGGCTCTTTAAGCCACGCGCTGGATACCGCACTCGCACCGCAGCCGCCAATCTTGGACCAATGATCGAATACTATCTTCCCGAGAATTCGGTACAACCAGTTACCATTGAAATTCTGGATTCCAAAGGGTTATTGGTGAATTCCTACAGTAGCGAGACATCCTCCCGGCCGGGCCGTCCACCTGCGACAGCGGGAATGCCCGGCGCTCGAAATGCTGGTCCCGAATCTCAGCCTGAAGACGCTGATGCTGGCCCCACCAGGCGGATTGCTCCGCCGCCGAGGGTTACGAAAACTCCAGGAATTAATCGATTCGTATGGGACGTTCGTCACCAACAAGGACCAGTTATGCCACCTGGAGACTACCAGGCGCGCCTTAAGGTGGGTACCACCATTGCAGCTGAGAGTTTTACTGTTTTGATTGATCCTCGAGTTGCTGACGAGGGAATCACCACTGCCGATTTGCAACAACAGTTCGAACACAACATGCGGATGCGCGCCATGGTTACGACTGTAAATCAACTTGTTAGCAGGGTGAGAGCTGCCCAAAGTAAATTAAAAGACAGTCAGGATGAAGCCACTCGTACGGCTTTGAACGCTGCAGCAAGCAAACTGCTGACTGAACCTGTGCGGTATGGAAAACCCGGATTGCAGGCACACATTACTTACCTGGCAAGCATGACCGCTACTACGGACCAAAAGATTGGCCATGATGCTGCCGAACGCTATGAGATTCTCAGAAAGGAGCTCGAGTCTCTAAAAGTTGAGGTCGACCGACTGTTAGGCCCTGCGCCAGCGACGCAAAGCAGTCTCGTCCAATAGCTTCTCGAATCCCCCATCGAATGAAGCGCAGAACATTTCTAAGTATTGCTGTGCCGGTCGCAGCAAGCGCCTTGCTCCTGCGTAACTGTGACGAAGAAATATTGACCACAATTGAGGAGCTACAGCTCCGGCTAATACTCCGAGGTGGCAAAACATTCCTCGACGGAAGGTGGCAAACAGTCGATGTGGGCATTGACTCTGCCGGACGCCTTCATTTTGGACCACAGCTCGCAGGCACCAACATTATCGAGCTTAAAGATAAGATCATCTCGCCGGGATTTGTCGACATCCTAGCCGACAACTCGATTCAGCCTGAAGTCACAAACTCAACTTTTGAGAAATACAAAATAACTGATGGAGTAACTACTGCTTTGCAAATGCACGGCGGAAATACTGATTGCGGCGACTACTATCAGCGGTTCGACCGAAAACCTCATTTTATAAATTACGGTGTTTCAACTTTCGTAATGGGAATAAGATCGAACGCCGACAGCCTGGCCTCGAGAAAGAAACTGATCGAGAAAAACCTCGCCGAAGGCGCGCTTGGGGTTTCTCATAGTTTGGAGTATCAGCCCGCACCTTTTGAGGAGGTTCTTGAGTACGCTCGTCTCGCCAGGAAGTACGACCGCCCGTTATTTCTGCACCTGCGCTACTCATCACGCGAACAGGAACTAGACGGCGTTGATGAAGCAATCCAGTTAGCGCAAAAAAGTGGAGCAAGAGTCCACATCGATCATCTACACTCAACTGGCGGCACATTTCATATGAGCCAGGCGCTAGATAAAATTCGAACCGCCAATTCGCAGGGCCTGAGGATTACGACCTGTGTGTATCCTTATTCCTACTGGGCCACATATCTCTCCAACCGGCGCTTTGATTCGGGCTGGCAACAACGTTACGGCCTGTCGTATGGCGATCTCCGTCTGGTTGGCACCTCTGAACGACTGACCGCCGGCAGTTTTGCGCGTTATCGAAAAAGCTCAAAGCTTGTTGCCGTGCCGGAAGGAACAATGCCGCTCAACGAGACGGTTGACCTGGCATTAAAAGAAGATTTTTGCATGATTGCTTCAGATGGCGGCATTCAGTTTGAGCCGCGGTCAAATTCTCATCCGCGAGGAGCGGGTTGTTTTGCCACCGCCATTCGTCACGCGCTTGATGTCGGAATGAAACTCGAGACAGTGATTGAGAAGGTAACCTGGTTGCCCTGCAGCATCATTGGTAACGAACTGCAGAGTCGCGGAAAGCTGGAAGAAGGGAAAATTGCTGATCTGACCGTATTCGATCCTGCGCAGGTTAATGGTCAGGCCACCGTCGAAGATCCCAATCAATTTTCAGCCGGCATAGAGTTAGTGATCGTCAACGGCGAGATTGCCTATCAAAAAGGAAAACTCGAGGCCCGCAACGGTAGACCAATTAGAGCCGAAGCAGCCACTTGAGAATTTGCGTCACCGATTTTTGCGGTTTTGCAAATCGCAGGTTGGGGGCAAATTTGGATTCCGGCCTTCGTAATCGACGATCTCCTTATCGAAAACGAGTTTTGCCTGGGGCACCTGATCCGCACCAACAAACTCTGCCGTGCCATTTTCCCAGTTCAGAGTGGCCCGCAATCTCTTCGCAGCATTTCTAACCTTCATTCCTAACTCTCGTTTTGGGTCCACAATGTAGATCCATGTGGTATTCCCAACAGGCACTAAAGTTCTAAAAACTATGCCTGCCCGCTCAAGGGTTTCTGAAATCAGGACCAGATTGCTGGTCTGCTTGCGGGGTCTGAGTAGATAAATCCGAGAACGACCCGAAGATTTTGGGTGGAAGTAAAGAATTGATTTCTGATTCGCGTCGCGGCCCAGACGTGAGAGTAAATATCTGAGAGACGCTTCATCAGAACGCATGCGAAGCAAGATGGCCTGCTCAGCGCCATCGCTCCACGAGCCTAACGACTTGAAGACCGTGACTCTTCTTCGAACGACGCAACCTAGATTTTGGGCTCGCTTCAAAATCATAGCTTCTTCGTTTGAGCTCATTCCAGCAAGTGCGTCGCTAAGTTTTTGATCTTCACGCGTATTTGGACTTACAAACCCGTAGTTAAGAGGCTGCCGCGTTTGTTTCTGAGGTTGTTGAGCGACGGTGAGAACCCCATGACTCAACAGAATAAACAATAAAATGGCGTTGAATATTTTGTTCATCTCGGAATGCGCCGGCCATCTTGGAGTGCGCCGGCCCGGCGCGCTTTGTTATATCAATTACTCGTAAACCAGTTAGTTCCCCGCGACGGTCCCTTAGATGCTTTGTTATGGACGGCGCAATGTTTACATCGATTACTAACAAAACCGAGTTTATTAAAAAGGGCCGCCGGGCCGGCGCACTCCATGGAAGTACTTGGACCAGGGGAGTGTCGCCCGCATGCCGTTCTCGATGCTCAGCACGCGCTGCTCGAGGTAGAGCCGGGCAGCGTCAGAATCCTTCGCGCGAACTTTGTAACCAATTCGCTTGGCCCACGCATCCCAGGTCTCCAACAATTTCGCGTGGGCTCCTGAACTCGTATGAACCTGTTGTGAAGTTAAAAGTAACCGCGCCTCGAGCTCGCGCGCTACATTCCCTGGCTTAGTACCAGTAGACTTATCGAGCTTATGCGTGTCAAGAAAACCAACCTGATCTAACCTCTTTAGCAACTGCTTGGCATCCTTGCTTAGACCTTTGAGCTGCCACTCATCACGAGAAACAGCAATTGAATAAATCGTTTGCCAGAGTTCTCGATGGACAAACGTAACCTTATTAGAAAGTAACTTGATTACGAGTACATCCGGGTGGTCCGCGAGCATTTCCGAAACAGTGAAGATCTTGTGTGAATCCTCATGTGCCCACCAGCTTCCCTTGATCTTCTTTTTACTAACAATAGTGGCGACGCTTGGCAAAGACGAATCGAGGAGCAACAGAAGGCCGTCGCTAGACAATCTACGAAAAACTTCGTCGAATATTTTTCCGTTATCTGCTGTCACTTTTGCACATAGTAGCCTAGAATGTGCGCACCTTAAATCCTCATCTCAGGAGAACAAAATATGCGCCGTAGAAGCCTCACCGAACTGGCTACCACTCCGGGTTTAATTTCCGGTATTTACAACTATTGCGACCGGTGGTGTGAACGTTGTCCGTTTACGTCACGCTGTCTGGTATTTGCGACCGAGCAGGAATATGAGCAGGTCACTGAAACTGATGATCTAAGCAACGCTGCTTTCTGGGAAAGATTGAGCGTCAGCCTTAATGAAGCCAACCGGATGATCAGTCAATGGGCCAGCAAACATGGTCTCAATATTTCTGAGCTGACGTCGGAAGACACGTCCAGCCGTCAGGATAGAAGACAGAATATGGAGAGTCACCCTTTGGCTCGCGGCGGAATGAAGTATGCGAATAATGCGGTAGACTGGTTTAGAAACTTCGACCAGAACGCTGATGGCGTCGCTCTGGAACTGGACTCAGACCGGCTGGATCGAATGAGAGATGCTCGCGAAGTCATTGAATGGCACCAATATCAGATTGCGGTAAAAACCATTCGCGCGCTTTCATCCAGGAGGGACGAGGCTACCGAAGAACTTTTAGATGAGGACGATCAATATCCAAAAGATTCGGATGGCTCAGCGAAAGTTGCATTAATCGGCATTGACCGCTCGATCGCGGCCTGGCGTTTAATCCACCTTTCCCTTCCAGAGGGTGTTGAAACGACTTTGCCGTTGTTAGTTGAACTCGAGGGACTGCGTCGTCGCATCGAGAAATCATTTCCCAATGCGCGAAGTTTTATTCGCCCAGGATTCGATGAAATTCTCGGGGAGTTAAACTAGAACAACAATTGGCTAATAGGTTTAACTTATGAAAGATGACAACTGTCTGTTTTGTAGGATTGTGTCCGGTGAAATTCCGGCGGCAAAAGTATTTGAAGACGGCGACACGCTGGTATTTTTGGACCACCGGCCACTGTTTGCGGGGCATAGCCTGGTAATACCGAAAGAGCATTTTGAAACTCTGTCAGACTTACCAGCAGCGGGTGTCGGGAAGTTTTTTACAACTGTTCAATTGCTGGCGCGAGCTGTTGAAAAGGCGTTAGGCGCTGAGGGCACGTTCGTCGCAATGAATAATAAAATCAGCCAAAGTGTTCCACATTTGCATGTTCATGTAGTACCGAGACGAAAAAAAGATGGATTAAAAGGCTTTTTCTGGCCGCGAACAAAATACAAAGACAATGAGTTAGAGGAAGTAACAAAATTGATTTCTGCGACAATTGATCAGATGAAAATTGAGGGAAAATAGTCGCTTGAAAAAATTAAAAAATAAAACACTCAAAAATTTGATCTAAAACATCACGAGGAGTATAACGCTCCTGTCGCGAGGGTTGCGGCCTTCGAGACCAACAAAGGGATCGGCAATCGGTGCGGTGACGCCCGAGCGAGGGGAAAGACAGGCGGACTGTTAATTCCAATGACGCCCTGAGATGGAGCCGAAAGGCTCAGCTAGAGAAGGTTGCGAGACTTTCTCGAGTCACTCGAATAAAAACGAGTGACACCCTTTGGAGAGGACCCGCCGAAGGGAAGCTAAAGCGGTCTAACGAAAGTTAGGCTTCGTTGCCGGAGCGTAATCGGCGGTGGAGGAAAAGCCACCAAAACAAAAACCTAAAGGCACCGCGTTCGCAAGAATGTGAGATTTGTGAAAACGAGTCGAGTGCTGACCGGAAATCAAACTGACCGCCAGTTGATAATCGGGATACAAATTTGGTGGCTGAAGCGTGTACATGCTCGGTTACCATCCTATAAGAAGCTTCGGCAGACTATAGGAAAACGGATTGCGCTACTTTCAGCTTGCTGGGGGTAGCGCTTTTCGTTTTTGTCGTATTGATCAATCGTTAATGCTTCGGTGTAAAGGCCGCGAATCCGAGTTTTTACACAATCTTTGCGGTTCATATCGAACCTGGTCTCCTTCCCGTCGTAACACCTTCATCTGATCATCTCGGACCGGTTTGAATCGTCAGGAAGAGATGTTAAATTTACCGGCAACATTTCCCGAAAATGAAACTATTCAATCCTTGAATCAACAAAATCAAGGATCCGGAAAGGACTCTCAAAAGCCGGGGCTCCCCAAATTAACTGTTGATGAATTCCAAATAGAGCAAGTGATTTTAACTCCGCGCTCTGAAGGAGGCTTGAATTCAAATGACTGAAGCACGAATGCAGGAAACAACCGACTTCAAACCAGGAACCTTTTGTTGGGTTGAACTTGCAACCACCGATGCCAACGCAGCTAAATCTTTCTACTCGCAGCTGTTTGAATGGACGTTTAAAGATAATCCGGTCAGCCCGGAAATGGTCTACACCATGGTCCAGTTAGATGGAAAAGACGTCGGCGGGCTTTATCAGATGACTCCCGACATGACCGGTCAAGGCATTCCACCAAACTGGTTGAGCTATGTGTCGGTTAAGAGTGCCGACGAAACTACCGAGAAGGCTAAAACAGATGGCGCTACGGTACTCAATGGACCGTTCGACGTATTTACTATTGGCCGGATGAGTGTGATCAAAGACCCGACTGGTGCTGTGTTTGCCCTTTGGCAACCTGGAACTCACAAGGGTGCAGGAATCTACAACGTGCCCAACACATTCTGCTGGAACGAACTGGCCACGCGAGATACGGAGAAGGCCGGCGATTTCTATTCATCAGTATTCGGATGGAATAAAAATACAAAGCAATTTGGTCCAATGGAGTACACAATCTTCGAGAATGAAGGCAGAGGTAATGGCGGCATGTTTGCCATCACGCCGGAAATGGGCAATCTCCCGCCACACTGGCTAACTTATTTTGCGGTCGATGATTGCGATGCCAAGGTAAGAAAGGCGACCGAACTTGGCGCACGCGTGATGAAACCGGCCGATGACATCCCAGGCGTAGGACGCTTTGCAATTCTTCTGGATCCGCCAGGTGCTGCGTTTGCGATTATCAAATTGGAAAGTCCGCAACCGTAATCCCAGACCCCAATAGGGTAAAATTCTTAAAGCGGCAAGCAGTCACTTAACGTTTCTACTTGCCGCTTCGTCTATTAAGAGGACATTAGTTGATGAAAGCGCGTTTGGTTTGGTTAATACTCTGCTGTATTTGGGGCTCAACGTGGCTGTTCATCAAGATTGGCCTTGAAGATCTTCCCCCGCTCACATTTGCGGGAATTAGATTTGTCATCGCCTCTGCAATCCTGATTGTCATTCTGTTCGTCAGGAGGTTGCCATTTGCTGAGCTGCTCACGAACTGGAGGCTTCTTGCGTATACAGGAGTACTGTCGTTCACATTTAACTACGGATTTATTTTTTGGGGCGAACAACATATCTCTTCGGGACTCGCCGCGCTGCTTCAGGCAACGATTCCTGCTTTTGGATTAGTCATTGCACACTTCTATTTACCCGGCGAACAAATGACTACCAGGAAAGTAATTGGCGTTGTAATGGGAATTATTGGTGTCGGCGTAGTAGTTTCGAACCAATTAACAGTTGGTGGGAAAAAATCTCTGGCCGGTTGTGTGGCGGTAGTCTTAAGTTCGGTGGTGGTTGCTTACTCAAATGTGCTTATTAAGGCACGAGCGAAGCATATTGATCCAGTAATAATGGCTGCCGGGCAAATGTTGTTTGGCTTGATTCCATTGCTTGTAGTCGGTATCTCGCTCGAAGGTAATCCTGTTTATTACAGGTGGACCATCAGAGCAGTCGTTTCTCTGGTCTATCTCGCAGTTGTAGGCTCCGTGATTGCTTTTGTGCTCTATTACTGGTTGGTTAGAAAGATTGATGTAACTAAGTCGATGTTGATCTCGCTGGTCACACCGGTGGTCGCAGTAATTGTGGGCATGATTGTCCTGGGCGAGAAACTTAACTGGCGCACCTTACTAGGCGGCGCGATGATTATATTTGGGATAGGTTTTATTGTGACGCTTCACCGCAAAAAGAATTCAGTGGTTAAGCTAGTCAGTACAACTTCTCAGTAACGCTCAAGTGCGCGGTCCTCAGCTTCGTTCGTTTTAATTCGCGTAATTCGTGGATCGTTCTTTTGTGGGATGTCATACCCGAGGCATCAACGTAACGTCTACTCTGCCCACTTCAAATACATCTCTGCTGAATCTGACACCTGGGCTGATAAATAGGCGTTGATTGCGTCCGCTACAAAAGGCGCCTCTTCAGCTGGATAATACGATGACAATTTTCTCAGTTGTGCGATTTGAGTAACCATTAACCAGAAGCCGCCAACTTCGGTGCCGAATTGGTTTTGAATTGCGAGCTCCAGAGCAGTGCGATGTACGGCCCGTAGGTATTTTGCCGCAATGGTATTTATCCTGACTGTGCAATCAGTGAGTGCAAATCCTATAAACTCCACCTCGCTATTTTGGACCACCATTTTGATTTCAGATCGCACCTAATGGTTCGTATTTGCGAATTAAGCCACGAACCACTCCTTGTATTTGGATTCGTTCGGGAGTCTTTACAAAAATTGGTTTGAACTGGGGATTAGCTGCTTCCAGTCTGATGAAGTCAGGTTCGCGATAAAACTTCTTCACCGTTGCGTAATTGCCATCAATTAACGCGACTACCACCTGACCGTTCTCAGCAGTCTTTTGCGAAGAGACAATTATGATATCGCCATCTTGAATGTTCTCATCAATCATCGAGTCACCACGAACACGGAGAGCGAAAGTGCGACCTTTGCCCTGCATGTCAGCCGGTACAACTACAGTATCGTGACTAAGAATGGCTTCAATTGGCTGTCCGGCTGCAACAATGCCCAATAGCGGAATTTCATTCTTATCCCCATTCTCAACCGTCTGCTCAATGATCTGGATTCCCCGGCTGACGTTGGGAATTCTTTTGATTAACCCTTCCCGTTCGAGATTTGACAGAATTGAATGCACACTGGCAGATGAACTCATCTGAAATTGCCGGCCAATCTCAGCAATTGTCGGTGGCTCCTGATTCGACTCCATATAACGCCGAATAAATTCAAAAACACGTCGCTGTTTAGCCGTTACAGGCATCGCTTTTCTCCCCATTTCCCCAGTGAAATCACCCTTTAAATAATTTTCGTTGACAAGCGAAAATCGTGCGAACATTCTCGAACATATTCGCCGGCGGGTCAAGTTATTTTTTTGAAAGGTGCTCAGGAATTTGAGGTGAGGAGATTTTCAGTTGTATTGAAACACTCTCATTCACCCCATGCTTTAGCTTGGGGTGAGCGATGCGTTCATTCTAGCTAACCGTTTTAACAGTTTCACGGATCAAGATAAATCACCATTTATGTGAAGAGGGTAAACCGTTGAAACGGTTCAACCAGAAATCGGTTCCACATGATCCCCAAGCTAAAGCTTGGGGAGAATGAGAAGCTGAGTTTCCCACGGCGTCTTCACTCGTGGTACCGGTTAGGCAGTGAAGTTTCGAGATAAGCGACTTGACGATACCTGGACTAAACACAAACGTTAGGAGGCTTTTGAAATTACACGCGACAACTTTTTCAAGTCAGCAACAAAACTACGATATTCAAGTCGTCGGGTTTCATCATCAGGCGCACGAAGAATGGAGGAAGGATGGACTGTGGCCATGACATAAGCAGCAAGAGTTGATTCTAAAAATTCGCCTCGTTGTTTGGTGACTCGAAATTGTGGGCCAAGCAGAGTTTGGGCTGCAGTCGCACCTAGAGCAACGATGATCTCAGGTTTAATGAGCGCAACTTCGGCTTCGAGCCAGGGGTGGCAAGCGGCGATTTCCAATGAGTTGGGTTTCTTATGAATTCTTCGCTTTCCACGGGGCTCCCATTTGAAGTGTTTGACAACATTTGTAACGTAGGCCTGTCGACGATCTATGCCTGCTTCTGCAAGCGCTTCGTCAAATAGTTTTCCTGCCGGGCCCACGAACGGTTTGCCTGTCAAGTCTTCTTCATTTCCTGGTTGTTCACCAATAAACATGAGCTTTGACTGACGGCGCCCTTCGCCAAAAACTGTTTGCGTTCCTTTCTCCCAGAGATCACAAGCGCGGCAGTCGGCAGCCGCTATTTTGAGTGAAGATAACGATATTGGCTTTGGAATTAATAACGCCGCTGAATTGGCAACAGATTTCGAATTTTTTGCCGGCATGTGTGCCCCCTTGTAGGAACTATGAGTTTTTGGAAACCATTTATAGAACAGCCTTGGTGCTTGTCAACTTAATGTAATCATGCGAATAGCAATTTCCAAAACTGAATTGGAGAATGAGATTGCGGGCAGATTTGGCGACGCTTTCCGCCTTCACGAAAAGCTGCCTCCCGCGATGCTCTCAACCGGGATTCCTGAAGTGGACGCTTTGACGGGAGGGGTTCCCCGGGCCGCTATTAGTGAAATCTCTGGTTCGGTTTCTTCAGGACGCACCAGTCTGATGTTCTCATTGCTGGCCCAGGCCACTGCCAATGAAGAGATCTGCGCATTAGTGGATACGAGTGATGTTTTCGCCCCCACAACGGCAGCCAATGCAAGGATTGATTTTGACCGTTTACTTTGGATTAGGTGCGCAAACAATCTCGAACACGCCTTCAAGGCAACGGATCTTCTATTACATGCAGGAGGTTTTGGTCTGATCGTTTTGGACATTGGAGACGTAGCAGCCAAAGATGCTCGACGAATTATTTCATCGTGGTGGTATCGCTTTAGAAGAACGGTAGAGAACAAGCCCACCTCCTTAATTGTTATTTCTCAGGAGGCCTGTACTCGTTCATGCGCATTGCTGACACTTGAATTAAAAGCAACCGGTGAATGGGCGACGGCAGGAGTAATTAAAAACAATGTGTATGAGTTTTCTTCCCCCTTGAAAACCGAATCTTCAGTGCGGGTTACACATGCAAATCTGTTAAGAGGAAATGAGATAAAGATTGAGCGTCGCAGACCGATAATTCCAGGACTCAATGAAAGTCGTTTCCAGGCGCAGTCAGTAGTAAGCGTCGGCTAAGTCTTGTGAGAAAGAATAGGTCCTATAAGTCCAATAGGTCCCATCCCATAGGAAATAGGTCCTATAAGTCCAATAGGTCCCATCCCATAGGAAATAGGTCCTATAAGTCCAATAGGTCCTATAAGACCAATAGGTCCTATAGGTCTTAGACAAAGAGACTCTTATATTTTTTACTAACCATTAATGAAAACCCATGTTTGCTTGTATCTACAGTTCCAATGTTAATGAAGAGCTGATCGATTTTGCCTATGCCTTCTCCCCTGTCGTAGAGCATACAAAACCAAACACAGTAACTCTTGATGTTGCCGGATGCGAACTAATGTTTGGATCACCTTATGGACTTGCAGCTGATCTCGCCGCCCGGGCGAAAAGACCTCGAGCCCAGGGAGGATTGGACTCGCGGGTCAATGTCGCAATTGCTGGAAATCCTGACACTGCTATACATGCTGCCCTTCATTTACCAGGAATAAGCTTTGTAGCTGAGGGAGAAGAACTAACCTGCCTCCAGGATTTTCTCATTGAATCTATCGAGTATTCGCTGGTCAATGTTGAAGCTAAACAAGCTGAACAGATCCTCGAGACTTTAAAACTCTGGGGCGTGCAAACATTTGGCGCCTTCGCAGCATTACCTGTCACCGGTGTTTCCGAACGGCTGGGCCAGGAAGGAGTTCACCTTCAGGCACTCGCCGCCGGAAAAACTAAACGTCACCTGAAGTCAAAACAACCGGCTCCCGTGTTCAGTAATGCTATTGAACTGGATCATCCAATTACTGAGCTTGAACCACTGTCATTCATTTATGCGCGCTTGTTAAATCAACTCTGTGCCACCTTAAGCAGTTACGCCCTCGCAACAAATGAACTGCTGATAGTAATGACACTTGAAAATAAAACTGTTCATCAGCGCAAATTATCTCTACCTCATCCATTGTTGGACCACAAAGTATTTTTGAAACTGCTGTTACTTGATACCGAAATGCATCCGCCTCCAGCCGGAGTCGTTGGCCTGATCATTTCATGTGAGCCTGTAAAACCGCGGGTAATACAAAACGGGTTGTTTGTTCCACTTGCACCGGCTCCAGACAAGTTGGAACTCACCCTGGCCCGACTGGCAAAATTAGTTGGCGAAACTAACATTGGCTCCCCGTCACTGTTGGATACACACCGTCCCGACGCCTTCACCATGAAGAGATTTGCCCTACCGACAAAGCTTGATGCCCGGCGACGTCGCAAAACGGCAACCAACCGGCAAACAATTCCTCCGGACCCACGACGACGACTTGGCTTCCGAATGTTTAGACCTCCCTTGCGAGCAGTAGTTCAGTCTGAACGCGGCTGGCCGGCTGAAATCAGTGCGTGGGGGAAACAACGAAGTGTTTACGGAAAAGTTGTACGACTCGCTGGTCCATGGCGATCGACGGGTGATTGGTGGCGAACTGACCACTGGGCACGTGATGAGTGGGACGTCGCACTCGGACCTGCCACTAAAAATCAGTATGTAGAAACACAAAGTCTTTACCGTATTTATCGAGAGTTAAATAGTGGCGTCTGGTTTGTTGAAGGTAGCTATGACTGAGGCTTTATAGAAAGTGGACCCATATATTGAATTACATGCTCGCTCAGCCTTCAGCTTTTTAGAAGGAGCTTCCGTACCCGAAGAACTGATTGCTACGGCCCAGGCGTTTGAGATGCCGGCAATGGCGTTACTGGACCGTAATGGCCTTTATGGCGCCCCGCGTTTTCACCTGTCCGCTAAAAGAAACGGAATCAAAGCTCATATCGGCGCCGAAATAAGTGTCAAGGATCCGCGTTTCACTGACTCCGTTGTTTCCGTGCCTGTTCTGGTGCGCACTCGCGAGGGTTATCAGAACCTTAGCCGTTTAATCACCTTGATGAAACTACGTGTTCCCAAACACTCAACGACTGAGGAATGTGTAGTAACAACTGACGAACTTGCTGCACATCATAAAGGACTTATCTGCCTGACCGGTGGCTTTGATGGTCCACTAGCCACCGCCTTACACAATAATCCTGCGGCAGGCTCGTACCAGGCACAGAATGCTATCGATTGGCTGACAACACTTTTTGGCAAGGACAATGTTTATGCAGAGCTTCAACGTCATTTCAACCGAGAGGAAGAAGCTCGAAATCAAATAGTAGTTGAGCTCGCAGGTCGTAATCACCTGCCGTTACTGGCCACCAATGGCGTCTCACACGCCACGGAATTAAGACGTGAAGTCGCGGACGTTTTTACCTGCATAAGAAATCATGTGCAACTGGAAACTGCCGGTCGACTGCTGGCTGAGAATTCCGAAAGGTATTTGAAACCTGGCTCGGTCATGCAGAACCTTTTTGCTGATCTTCCAGAAGCTATTTCAAACACTTCGCAACTTTCATCAAGGCTGGAATTCACTCTGGAAGATCTTGGATATGAATTTCCCAAATATCCTGTTCCCGACGGTGAAACCATGATGTCGTTTCTAAGACATCGCACTGAGGAAGGTGCGCGACTGCGTTATACAGGCTCGAATGGGACTCCTGAATACGCGCAGGCATGTAATCAACTAGAACGAGAATTGACATTGATAGGGAAATTGGGGCTCGAAGGATATTTCTTAATAGTTTGGGATATTGTCCAGTTTTGCCGGCGCGAAGGAATTCTTGTTCAGGGTCGTGGCTCAGCGGCAAATAGCGCGGTCTGCTATTCACTCGGCATTACTGCCGTTGACCCCATTGGCATGGGTTTGCTGTTTGAACGTTTTCTTTCCGAAGAGCGCGGAGAATGGCCAGACATAGATCTCGACTTGCCAAGTGGGGATCAAAGAGAAAAGGCAATTCAGTACGTCTACGAGCGTTACGGAAAACTTGGCGCTGCCATGACTGCAAACGTCATTACCTATCGAGGCAGATCCGCGGCACGTGAAGTTGGCAAGGCACTCGATTTTGATGAAGACACTCTTTCACGTCTTGCCGGGCTGGTACATACCTGGGAATGGAAAGATCCCAAAGATACAACTGAACGGCAGTTCCGCGAAGCTGGTTTAGATCTGCGTAATCCACGTATCCAGAAATTTTTTCAACTTTACCAGTTGGTCCAGGATTTACCGCGACACCTCGGACAACATTCCGGGGGCATGGTGATCTGCCAGGGGCAACTGGATGCCGTGGTCCCACTTGAACCAGCCGCAATGCCAGGACGAGTAGTGGTTCAGTGGGATAAGGAAGATTGTGCCGATCTGGGACTGATTAAAGTCGATTTATTGGGCCTGGGAATGATGGCCGTCCTTGAAGATTCCATCCAGCTGATTCGAGATTCTTACAATGAAGAAGTAGATCTGGCCCATTTGCCTCCTGATGATCCGGCGGTTTATTCCGCATTGCAAAAAGCTGACACCATTGGGATGTTTCAAGTGGAAAGTCGCGCCCAAATGTCCTGCCTGCCACGACTGCGGCCTGAGAAGTTTTATGACATTGTCGTTCAGGTGGCCATAATTCGGCCGGGACCAATCGTCGGCAATATGGTCCATCCTTATCTGAAAAGAAGACAAGGCAGAGAGGCAGTCACTTATGCCCATCCCTTACTTGAACCAGTTTTGAAAAGAACTTTGGGAGTACCGCTTTTTCAGGAACAACTGCTGAAAATGGCCATGATCTGCGCTGGGTTTTCCGGCGGTGAGGCCGAAGAGTTACGACGTGCGTTTGGTTTTAAACGTTCAGAGGCCCGTATGAAAGAGATTGAGGTTAAGTTACGTCGCGGACTCTTAAATAACGGCATTGCGGGAAAAACTCAAGAAGAAATAGTGCAGTCAATCAGCTCGTTTGCTCTGTATGGTTTCCCCGAATCGCATGCCGCCAGTTTTGCCTTGATAGCATATGCCAGCGCTTATCTAAAATGTAATTACCTTGCGGCTTTTTCTGCAGCGATTCTTAATAATCAACCAATGGGATTTTATCAACCTTTTACCCTCATCAAGGACGCGCAGCGACATGGACTCAAAATTCTACCGATCGACATTACTTGTTCTAACTGGCTCTGTACGATTGAAAAAGAGTCCCACCCTGACGAGTCTCAACCAGCAAAATTATCACTTCGCTTAGGTCTGAAGTACGTCAAGGGTCTTAGTCAACAATCAGGGGTGGCGATTGAAAAAGAGCGGGTCATTAAACCTTTTGACAGCATTGCTGATTTGCGAACTCGAGTGCCGGAACTGCGTAAAGACGAACTGAGAAAACTCAGCGCGGTAGGGGCTTTAAACTTCATTCAATCACATACTCCTGAATTAACTATTCATAGACGTGATGCACTATGGCAGGTTGAAAAAGTAGTTCGCTCACCCGGCAAGCTATATGAAACCATGGCGGAAAAAGACAAACACTCTCCTTTGCTACCCATGACTTTGCCTGAAAGAATCGACGCTGACTTTCGCGGTACAGGCTTAACAATCGGCCAACACCCAGTCGCCTATCATCGGACGGAACTAAACAAACTTGGGGCCTTGCGATCAATTGATGTTGCAAAACTGCGGAATGGGACTTCTGTACGTGTTGCCGGTTGGGTAATTGTCAGACAGCGGCCAGGAACTGCTAAAGGATTTGTTTTTCTTACCCTTGAAGATGAAACTGGAGTAAGCAATATCATTGTCACTCCGCAGATTTTTGAGCAAAACCGGAGCGCTCTGGTGGACCACCCTTTTTTACTTATAGATGGGATTTTGCAAAATCAGGATAATGTAGTGTCAGTAAAAGCTCGTAGCATACAACCCCTCGCCTTTAAAGTGGCGGCCGCAGCTTCACACGATTTTCACTGAAACCTGGCGTTAGGCGGGTCTCATATGTTGCTTTGGAGGGGATTCCAGCAGGCCTTGAACTACCTGGGCCACCTGGGAAAGGGGCTTAGGTTTTCGTAAGAAAGCGTCAGCGCCGCAGCGTCGAGCTTCCTCTTCCATTTCCAGAGAGCCGTAAGCTGTTAATACTATAACTCTGGTCTGGGGTGTGACGTCTCGAATGAACTTGATAATCTCTAATCCTTCGGGGCCTCTGGCGCTCGTGAGCCGCAGATCCTGGATGACCACTTTATAGGGAGTCGACTCGATCAACTTCTCTGCTTCATCAATCTCGTTTGCCGTATCGACCTTATACCCTTGCAAAGAGAAATACTCACTCATTGAGAAACAGATCGATTCTTCGTCATCAACTACGAGAATTCGCGGACTGTTATTTTTTGAAGCTCCTTCAGGATCTTTACCGGTCCACATCCGCTTCAGTCTGCCTGAAACTTTTTTCAATGCCCCAAGTCTGCCGTGAGAAGCAGACCTGGCTCCATCCAAATCTTGTTGAAACTGAAGAGCACGAGTCATAACGCGTAAAGTCGATCGGGCCACCTTGAACGTTCGTACCTGTTTAGAACTAATTAATCCGCATACTCCAACTTGACCCAAAATCAAATCGGTAATACTGGTCCTTTAACCTGAACAAGCATGCCTGCGATTCGAGTTGTCGCTTCCCGAGGAAGCAACGAACACACAAAGTGGTCTTATCCTTACTTGCGAATCGTAAAGCGAAAAGGAGGGGTTTAATTTTCGTGCCGTGTGAGCGTTAACCGCCAAAACAAGCCAACGAGACTTCGCAGCCGTCTGGCTTTTGATCCCAAACCTCTCCCCGCACCAACCCACCGTTCTCTCTCCCGAAGATAACGATAGGCCGAGACAGTCGGGACTCAGTTACGAGTCCGAATCCCAACTGTCTGACCCAGTTTTCAAATGCCAATCGCGGCCCGCACGTTGGGTCGTTGTGGAGCCGGAGAATTCAGCTTCCCTGACACGCCTGGCGAGGCGGGTTTCGTGATTATGTACAACAGAACTTCGCACACTTCACGAGTGCCAGTTCCAATCGTATTCCCCTTCTCATCCTTGAGGGCATAAATCTTCCCCTGATCGTCGAGAGGAACAATTGTTGGTTGAAGCTGCATTAGTTTAGGATCTCCTCTGCCACTGTCTAATCCCTCAGCGGCATAGTTCTATTCCGCGAATGGTCCGACCCTGCGAACAGGATCGTGCTGCTGGTTAGTTACTTCCGCGAAACTTACGTCTCGCTGCGCCAGCCAAACCAATCAGGCCCGAACCGAGCAACAGCATGCTGGTTGGCTCCGGCACCGCTGAAGCGACGACGACTGTAGCCTCCACCGAATTACCGGGGCTGCTGAATGTTCCGGTATTATTTGGCGGAACGCTCAGTGTGACTTGTCCACTGTTTGACAGTGTATAGGTCACCGCTCCGATAGTAACGCTCGCTGGAGAAAACACTACCAGACCCGATCCACCCGCAGGACCACCGCCACTAAATACGAAGTTGGCGCTCAGATTTCCGGTAAAGGAATCCGATCCCCCAGTAGGGCTGGTTTGGTTAATTGTCAGGGTTAAGATACCAGATCCACTTGCTCCCGAACCGGTCAAGGCTGTTGTGAAAATGCCGAGACTAACACCGCCGTTTTGGGGTGGAACCAATATCGACTGGTTCGAACCGGTGAACTTTATCGCGATGCTGTTGCCAGCACCTGCATCAAAAGTCGCCGTCGAAACTGTAGCTCCGTTAACTGCAGATCCACCAATACTTAGACCACTGAACGTTCCGGTAGTGGTAAAGGTAACAGTGTCTGCTTTCGTGGCAGATGCCGTGAATGCCATGAAGCCTGCTACTAGCAGGGCCATGAACGACATCTTAAAGAGGTTGCTCATTGTTGACTCCTTTGTCCTTCCCTTGAATGAGACTTCAAAAGATCAGAAGCTCGAATGCGCACTCAACGTTACCTCGTGAGAGGCTACCCTTACTGGTCCTGGCCGGGCACAGCCAGGACCAGTAAATATGAAAAGAGAACCGTTATTGACGGCGTCTCCGTCGGATACTGGCAGCCGCACCTACCAAACCACTTCCTAACAAAAGCATGCTTGCCGGTTCTGGTACCGACGTCGGCGGCGTCGGAGATGACGTCGGCGGCGTGGCCTCAGTACCGAATTGGATTACTACATTACTAAATGTCGAATTGACCGTAACTCCCGGTACTACCAGCGTGAAAGTTGCGGTTCCTGCAAGAAACGGGTTATGCGGGTCATTTCCGGCAATACTGCCGTTGGCATTCGCATAAGCGCCGCTGCCTGTTCCGCCGATTATCGTCTGGTCTGGCCCAGCTGGTGAACTAATGCCAAAGGCGCAAATCACACATGCTGTGATCGTTGCACCACTGTGACCAGCAGCCCACCCTGTTGGATTAACCGCACCGGCGAGGACAGCGTTGCCGGAACCATCAATGTTTGTGGATTGGGTGCTGTTGCTGCCTGACAGAGAAACGGCGCCAAGATTGTAACCACTGACCTGGAAGTAAACAGCGCTTACATTCTGGATCACGCTGACTACCTGGGCATTGGTGAGGTTATTATTAAGCGTAATGGTAACAGTACCATTTCCGGCGACGATGGTTCCAGAAACGTTAGTTGTGGAGCAACCGGGGCCGGTGCATACCGAGATTGGGTCCGCCTTAACACCTGAAATGCTTATTAGCATCACGGCAACCGCGAAGATGGTAAGACAACCTTTCTTGAGAATACTCATGGAAACAGCCTTCCTTAGCCTTAAATTAACTTCGGGGACGTCAACGTCGGAAGAGCGTTGCGGGGCAAGTGCGTGGCTCTGACGAGTTTCAGCCAACCTCTCTCTTGGGAAAAAGAGAGCTATATCGTATTTGGCACGTGCCCTCTCTCAGCAAAATCCAGGCCACGGAGTCGAAAGGGGCGTTTGGGCCAAATATCGCCAAACTTCGTCCCAAAACCTCATAAGCGTCCAGTTCTCAGACTGACGTTCTAGACTCTGGACGTAGGTATGCGGTGTTTCTTGATTTTTTGGTATAGCGAACTGCGGGGTATTCCCAATCTCTTGGCCGCTTTTTCGACGCGACCCTGCTCTTCCTGAAGAACTCGTTCAATATGCTGTCTTTCAAGCTCGACGAGTGTTAGGCGGGAATCGAGGAAAGGTGCTCCGACACTACTATGACCATCAAAGTGCAGATCTTCAAGGCTGATTGTTTTCTGGCCACTTAATAGGACCGCGCGTTCGATTACGTTACGCAATTCTCGAACATTTCCTGGCCAGGAATAAGCTTGCAAAGCTTTCATGCATCCGTCGTCTAAGCTTATCTCACCCCGGCCAAGATCCGCAGACAGCTTATCCAGAAGATATTGGGCCATCGTTGGAATGTCTTCAATACGCTCGCGCAAGGCGGGAAACGATAAAGGAATCGTGCTGATCCGAAAGTACAGGTCGTCGCGAAAACGCTTGTCCCGGACCAGTTGGCCCATATCCTGGTGTGTCGCAGCGATCAATCGAACGTCCACCTGGCGATCCCTGACGTCGCCGACTCTGCGAAAACGCTTCTCCTCCAGGACTTTTAGCAGCTTTGGTTGTATCTGAAGGTCTACGTCACCAACCTCATCGAGAAAGATAGAGCCGCGATGGGCCACTTCGAACAAACCCTGCTTAGAAGCGGTGGCACTTGTGAAAGCACCTTTCTCATGACCGAACAATTCCGTTTCGAGTAACTCGCGCGAAAGTCCAGCACAATTAAGATCGACAAACGCTTCTTCGGCCCGGGGACTGTTTTCATGAAGCCACCTGGCCAAAACACCCTTGCCCGTTCCTGTCTCTCCAAGAATTAGGACTGGGCTTTCACTAGTCAGAATCCTTTTTGCGTGTTCCGCGAGAGCGCGGATCGGCGCGCTAGTCCCGATAAATGGATTCATCGCAGACCGCACCTGGCGAGTCTTGCTTGCAAGCTGCTTATGGTGATTACGCTGCTTAAGAAGTAGCCGTTGCAAAATAACTTGTAAGGTAGGTAATTCCAGTGGCTTTGTAAGAAACTGTTCGGCGCCTTCCTTTATCGCACGAACAGCCAGATCGATGGATCCATGTGCTGTCAAAACTAATAAAGGGATGTCTGGATCAATGTCTTTCAGCCGCGGAATTAGATCGAGTGCAGTTCCGTCAGGCAGCATGTAGTCGGCAATGACGATGTCTGGCCGTGAAGTACGAAAGGTATGCTGAGCGTCTTGACAGCTATCGGCTTCATCGACTTCAAATCCCTGTTGCTCAAGGAAATCTCGGATGCCAAACCGAACGCCAGATTCATCATCAACGATCAGAATTTTATTTCTGGCCATCTACTCTCCCTCGGTTTCGATTGGAAACCTGGTAGTCATGCATGCGCCGCCTTCAGAATTATTGCCCGCAAAGAGCTGTCCACCATGCTCATCCATGATTCGATGAGCAATTGCCAATCCTAATCCTGTTCCGCCGCGGCGTTTTGAAAAGAATGGCTCAAAAATCCTCGACATATCTGTGTCCATGATTCCGGGACCGACGTCCTTAACAGTGCACTCGATCCAATCTTGCTCACCCTCAGTCAGGCGCTTTGCGTCCACCGTTACAATACCCCCAGGTGGCGAGTGATGAATGGCATTCTCGATCAGGTTTACGAATACTTTTAATAGTCTCCGACGGTCTATTCGTAACTTCGGTAAGGAATCCGCCACGTTCATCTCGAGTTTGACGTGAGCCAGATCCGCAGCCGGTAAACAGGCCTTCACGGAACGAGCGAGCATTTCTGAGACCGGCACGAGATAGAAATCCCGGCGAAACGGTTTGCCGTACTCCAACAACTCTTCCATCAATAACGTCAGCCGACCGATTTCATCGCGCAAAACGTTGGTGTACCGCAAATACTCCGTCCGGTCGCTAAACCGCTTTTCAAAGGCATCCAGGATCGACGAGATACCAAAGAGCGGATTCCGAACCTCGTGTGCGACTCCAGCGACCAGCGAACCAAGCAACGACATCATTTCGCTCTGACGCAGAGACGCTTCAAGCTCGGTGCGCTTGGTGATGTCCTGGGCGATTAAGATCGCCCGCTCCCCGACCGATCCAAACTCGTTGATTAGATAAAGTGTGATTGCCCACGTTTTTTTGCTAATTTGATCTTTAACTTCTTCAGAAACTGGCGACTGCTGTTTTTTGACTACCTCGATCAGTTCAGAGGCTGTTTTCCAGGGCTCGGTGTCGGCAACTTCAGATAATGATTTCCCTATTATTTGATCAGCTTCGACTCCTACCGTTTCTTCGGCTGCCTCGTTTGCTCGCCGGATAGTGCCGCTAAGATCAACTATCAAGACCGGGAAATCGATGGCATTGAAGGTCTGCCGCCACTCCATGGCAGACTGCTGCAATGACGTGTGCAATTTTTGCTGTTTCTCGTCAAGCAGTTTCTTCTCTGTGACATCATTCACTATGACCAGCTTGCTGTTCTTCCCGTCGAACACAACGGGGTGCGAACTCATTTCAACGTAGATGATCTTCCTTTCCCGCGTCTGATGACGCCAGGGACTTGAGATGACCAGTTCATCGGGCCCTATTTGACTCTTGATCAATAGGGTGGGGATATCTTCCTGAGGCCTTAAATCGTTAAGGGTCATCGACATAAAGTCTTCACGCGAGTAACCGTAAATGCGAGTGGCCGCCTCATTGACAGCTACAAACTTAAATGTGTCCTCGTTGTAAACCCAGATAGGTTGCGGGGTGGTTTCAAAAAGTAGTCGGTAACGTTCTTCAGAGTCTCGTAACGCTTCCTCAAACTGCTTCCTATCGGTGATGTCGCGGGCCAACCCACGAAACGCGACCGTTTCTTCAAACCGATCACGAATGGGCGAGACGATCAGATCCAGCCAACGGTCTTCACCTGCCGCAGAGCGGGCCAGAAACTGGTGGCGAAATTCTGAAGGAGCTTCATCGCCGTTTAGACTTATCGCGAACCCATTGCTCTCAGGGATGATGCCAAAAGCCGAAAAGAATGACTGCCCGATAATTTCCCCCTCAGAACGACCAAGGAATTTGACACCGGCTGCATTGATCCCCGTGAGTTTGCCTGACATGTCCTGAGTAAAAATCAGGTCGTTCGCCTGCTCGACGAGATCCCTGTAGCTCGACTCGATCCGCGAGCGTTCAAGGAGTCGGGCAACCTTTGCAATCAATCGAGCCGAATCGAAAGGAACTTCCAGGTAATCGTCTGCGCCTGCCCGCAGTCCCGCAACGACGGTCTCGGTGTCTTTTTGGAGTGCACTGGCAAGAAGTATTGGAACACTCCTCAACTCCCTGGTTTCGCGGACTCGTGAACAGAATTCGAGGCCATTCATATTTGGCATCGAGACATCGCTAATAATCAGGTTTGGTTGCTGCTCTTTCGCGAGCTCGAAGGCTTCCACTCCATCTTCAGCGGTTAAAACGATGTAGCCAGCCTTTCGCAACAGAGTTCCCATGAGCTTGAGCTGCTCGGGTAAATCGTTGACGATCAGAATTGAATTGCTTTCAAGACCACTGGAGAAATCTACTCCGTGCATTTACCTCATACCTCGATTGACTACCTTTGCTGGACTTGCTGGCGAAGCGTCTCTCGGCCGCGGATTGGATGTGTTTTGATCCCCGTTCGGAATAAGAAAATCAGGGATTTATCGGGTTTTCACCGGCGGAGTATAGCATAGGAAAATCGTTCCCCAAGCCTCTGATAAGCCTTGTCGCGTTCACATAAACCGCTAATTCACGTTCCGACAATCTGACACTAAAATAAAAGATTTTTACCCCTCTCGACGGCTGTTCTATTTGCAGGCGGGAGGAATACTGCGGTAAACCGAAACTGCATTAAATGAATCCAAATGAACTACAGTCGAAGCCTTAGGTTGGTTGAAAAAACATCCGCAGTGGAGGAAAATTCAACGCTTTTGACTGTGGAAGAAACTTCCAAGGGCAAGCTTCTGGCGCCCCGTGTTCCAGAGTGATTAGAAAGAGAGAGGACATGAAAAATTTCGTTTATACCGGTCAGGGAGCAAGCTCCCGTGTCAATATATTCTTAAGCTTACTTCTAGTAGTTTTTTCGTTTGCGTCTTGTAAAGGCCAAAGCGGTTTAATGAGCCTGTCTTCGGGCCAACCCGCTTCCCCAGCTCCAGTTGTTAGTTCGGGGGTGGCCAATCAAAACTCGTATGCCGATCTCGTAAGTCGGGTTTCACCGGCGGTTGTTACTATTAGATCTACTGAACGAGTTCGGCCAGCTCAGCAATTTCCATTTATGGACGACCCGAATTTCCGCGACTTCTTCGGCGATCGGGCGCCGCAACAACAGCAACCCCAACGAGTGCAGGGAGTAGGATCGGGCGTAATCGTCAATCCGGATGGGTATATTCTTACAAACCATCATGTCGTGGACGGTGCAGTCGAGATTCGGGTTGAACTCACAGACAAACGAACCTTTACGGCCAAGTTAGTTGGTTCCGATCAACCCAGCGACCTTGCTGTAATAAAGATCGATGCGAAGAACTTGCCAACACTTCCACTCGGTGACTCTGACAAAGTTCGCGTAGGCGATATCGTCCTGGCAGTCGGCAACCCACTCGGAATCGGTCAAACAGTGACGTCCGGAATAGTCAGCGCCAAAGGCCGTGCAACCGGATTGAGCGACGGCAGTTTTGAAGATTTCCTACAAACTGACGCAGCTATCAATCGTGGAAACTCGGGTGGCGCGCTCGTGAACACCACCGGAGAACTCATAGGAATCAATTCGCAGATTCTATCGCCGTCAGGTGGAAGCATCGGAATCGGTTTCGCTATTCCTTCCAACATGGCCAGAGCCGTGATGGACCAGTTGCTAAAGACTGGAAAGGTCCGTCGAGGAATGCTCGGTGTAACGATCCAGTCAGTGGACGCTGACCTCGCTGCCAGTTTGAACTTACCTTCGGCCAGTGGCGCCATTGTCACATCTGTGTCGAGTGGTGGTCCGGCAGAACGAGCAGGAGTAAAACGTGGTGACGTTATTACATCAGTAAATAACCAACCTGTTTCTGATACGAATGGTTTGCGCAATCTGGTCGCGGGCATGGCTCCAGGTTCAAACGCTACTCTTGCCGTCATGCGGGGTGGTCGAGAGCAAACATTCCAGGTCGCTCTGGCTGAGCTGCCTGAACGTCCGCGTTCTGAGGGTGAAGACAGCGATAGTGAGGGCACTTCCGGAAATGAGAAGTTTGGGTTGACTCTACAACCACTGAACGCTGACACAGCATCGAGGTATGGTCTCGATGCCTCTGATCAGGGTCTGCTGGTCACAAAGGTTGATCCTTCCGGAGCTGCAGCTAACGCTGGACTTCGAGCAGGCGATCTCATTCAGGAAGTAAATCAACGACCTGTTCGGACGTTCACTGACTTTAGTGCTGCGATTCAGCAATCAGGTGCACGCCCAGCACTGTTGTTGGTGAAGCGACGAAATGCGGTGGTCTATGTGACACTGCGACCGGGTTCCTAAAAGGCTGAACTCGTTAATGTTTCAACCGGGCAGTAACCTCAAAAGGGTTGCTGCCTTTTTGATCCGCTGAGTATCTTGCTCCGAAACCACGCCCCACCTTAGTCGGCGCAGTATTTCACGCTTGAACTGGAACCCGGGCCATCTCTCCAGATCGACAAGAGAGTTTCCATCTTCTGATAGGCCAATAATTCGTCGGACGCTTGACTCCGCAATATCGCAGACAGTAGTGTGCGGGTAACAAACTTCCACGTGCTAAGAGGAGCTCGCATGTCAGAATCTGCAATTGAAAGAGGACTGGAATTTGATCGGCGTCCATGGGGAACATATACGGTTCTCGACGAGGGCTCTTCGTTCAAAGTCAAAAGAATCGAAGTTCTGCCGGGTAAGCGCCTGAGCTATCAGAAACATGCTCAGCGCGCCGAGCACTGGGTCGTAGTCGCAGGGACCGCCAAGGTCACTCTTAACGACGCCGAGCTTACGATTCTGACAGGCGAAGCAGTCGACATCCCCATCGGCGCGGCCCACCGTGTCGCGAACGATGGGCCAGAGACGCTGGTTTTTATCGAGGTTCAACGCGGTAATTACCTGGGTGAAGATGACATCGTTCGACTTCAAGATGACTTCGGCAGGTCCAGCTAACGCTCGCCATTCGTTTTTATTGACGCTAACCATCAAAACGTCCTGAACTTTTGATTCGAATATTGCGTAGATTCCGGTTCCCACTCGAATCGGAAGTCTTTTAGTGTGTTGCTATGAATCCATCCCAAGAACAGTCTGATATCTCGATTGCGGTCACCGAACCCGAGGAGAATTTGTGGTCGGCCATCAAAGAATCGCTGAGAGGCTCGCACCGCAACTACACGACCGGACCAATTGGTCGCTCGATACTCCTCCTGGCGATTCCTATGGTTCTCGAAATGGTCATGGAGAGTGTGTTTGCGGTGGTAGATATTTTTTGGGTCTCCCATCTTGGCACTGATGCTGCAGCGACCGTCGGGCTAACCGAGTCATTGTTAACTCTGATTTATGCATTAGCGATTGGTCTAAGCATTGGAGCAACAGCGATGGTTGCTCGTCGCATCGGTGAACAAAATCCTGAAGGCGCTGCGAGAGCTGCCGTGCAGGCTATTGCGATCGCTTTGATCGTGTCTGCAGTGATCGCCGCCATCGGTGCGCCACTGGCTCCGAAACTCCTTGCGTTGATGGGTGGATCACCCTGGGTAATCGAGCACGGATCATCATTCACTCGGGTGATGCTCGCAGGCAACGTAACAGTTGTCATGTTGTTCATGGTCAATGCGATCTTCCGCGGAGCCGGTGATGCCGCCATCGCCATGAGAACGCTGTGGCTGGCTAACTGGATCAATATTCTGCTTGGTCCCTGTCTTATCTTTGGTATTGGTCCATTTCCAAAACTCGGAATCGTAGGCGCAGCTATCGCCACCAACATTGGACGCGGTACCGGAGTTGTGTACGCGCTGATCAGATTGTTTCGTCATGGTGGACGCTTTGATATTCAGCGGCACCATCTGCGGCTCGAACCGGCGATCATGAGCCGTCTGTTGCGTCTAAGTTCAACCGCAACGTTTCAAGTTTTCATTGGAATGGCAAGCTGGATCGGATTAGTCAGAATCATCTCCAGTTTTGGGAGCGATGCTGTAGCTGGTTACACATTCGGCATTCGCGTAATTCTCTTTGCTTTACTGCCTTCGTGGGGAATGTCTAACGCGGCCGCGACCATGGTTGGTCAAGCCCTCGGAGCGAAGGCGCCACAACGAGCCGAGCGCGCAGTCTGGCAAGCGGGTTTTTACAATATGATTTTTCTTGGCCTGGTAGGATTGGTCTTCATCGTGTTCGCGCCTCAGATCATTGGCCTCTATACCGCGGATCCGCATGTCGCTGCTTACGGAATCGATTGTCTTCGAGTTGTCTCATACGGGTTTCTTTTCTATGCGTACGGAATGGTGCTGGGACAATCGTTCAACGGCGCAGGCGACACCTGGACACCGACGATTATCAACCTATTCGTGTTTTGGCTTTGGGAGATCCCTCTCGCGTTTGTGCTGAGCGTCCATTTTGATCTGGGACCGCGGGGTGTTTTTATCGCTATTACTGTTGCCTTCTCAACTCTTGCGGTGGTGAGTGCGCTGGTATTCCGCCAGGGCAGGTGGAAAACTCGTGTAGTTTAATGGCGAGTTCCAGTGCAACGTGCGAAGTAGCAACTTCGAACAGTCGTGCATCTAAACACGACAAAGTGGCTGGCAGTTCAATGACCGATAGCCCTGTCTAATTCATCAGCATTCAACCTAGTCGTGGCGGCACCGCGATTGCACTTGTTTTGTTTCCACGTTTAGGTGATGAACAAGGAGGGGATATGACTGGCAAACTTCAGAATAAAAAGGTGGCGATCCTCGTCGCTGATGGATTTGAGCAAGTTGAACTAACAGAACCAAAGGAAGCGCTTGAAGCGGAAGGCGCGGTCACGACGATCATCTCACCTGCTACTGGGAAAGTGCAGGCCTGGAAGCACGACGAAAAAGGCGATGCCTTCAAAGTCGATGTCAAGTTGGCGGATGCAAACTCTTCCGAGTACGACGCTTTACTTTTACCTGGTGGCGTAAAGAACCCTGACAAATTGAGGATGCTTCCTGAGGCGGTACAGTTCGCGAAAGACTTCATTAATAGCGGCAAACCCGTGGCGGCAATTTGTCACGGTCCATGGCTGCTTGTCGAAGCTGATGTTGTCGAAGGACGTCAGATGACTTCGTGGCCGTCACTCAAAACAGACCTAACAAATGCGGGTGCGGATTGGGTGGACCGCGAGGTGGTGGTCGACAGTGGTTTAGTTACGAGTCGAAAGCCCGATGACATACCGGCGTTCAATCAAAAGATGATTGAAGAATTCGCCGAAGGTAAACACCGGGAACAGGCCGCATAAACCTTGGAGTGCGCCGGCCCGGCGGCGCTTTCCAATCTCCTCGGCCTTCCAAACTCTGTCTCTATATAGCTACACTGATGCGCTGCCCTTCAGCAGCGCTTTTTTTTCGAGCAAATTAAATTTACGATTGCACAGACGAGATTCCTGGAACGCGCCCGCGCCGGCGCACTCCAAAGTGATCTTCGGAGGTCATTTTCATGCGAACCCTGCCAACCTCGAGAGCCGTACTAATTGTGCTTGTATGCCTCTCGCCAATCGTCATTGCTTCAATTTCATTGGCCCATCGTCAAAGTCCGGACAACCCCTTGACTGGCAACTGGGCCGTCTACAGCCCAAGCACGGACGGTTACGTACGAACCAGTTACTTCGATCTCAAACAACACGGTGACAAGATCACGGGAACGATCCGGACCACTCAGTTTTTCTATACGATTAAGGAGAGCACCGGCAACCCTGAAGGATTCACCCTTTTCGCCTCAATGATGGATGGAAAGAGCGAGCGGAAAGTACAGTACGAAGGCAAACTCGTCGGGAGTGAACTCCAGCTTGGAAGAAAAAATCGTCCGGATCAACCAGTAACATTTCAACCGGCAAAGCGAGTACCTGACGGACAAGGCAAACTCCCCGCTCGCATCGAACCTCCTGCAAGACATCCGGTTCCGTACAACGGACTGGCCAAAACTCCTCCCATGGGTTGGAACTCCTGGAACAAGTTTGCCGGCCGCATTGACGATGCGACCGTGCGTGGTATCGCTGATGCAATGGCGCGTAACGGAATGAGAGAAGCCGGCTACACCTACATCAATATTGATGACACGTGGGAGGGTGAACGAGACTCGAGCGGAAACATACAGACCAATAAGAAGTTTCCTAACATGAAGGCCCTGGCCGACTATGTTCATAAGAAGGGACTAAAACTGGGTATCTACTCATCGCCTGGACCAAACACGTGCGCAGGTTACGAAGGCAGCTATGGTCATGAAGACCAGGATGCCCGGACATATGCGGCCTGGGGAATTGACTATTTGAAATATGACTGGTGCGGCGCGCGAACGCTGTATAGCGATGAAGAAATGCCCGCGGTCTATCAAAAGATGGGCGACGCACTACAAAAAACAGGTCGGCCCATCGTCTATAGCCTCTGTCAGTACGGACGATTTGACGTTTGGAAATGGGGACCTGAAGTTGGTGGTAATCTTTGGAGAACTACCGGCGACATTCGAGACACCTGGGACTCAATGACCGGAATTGGTTTCAAACAAAACGACCTTGCGCCGTTTGCAAAGCCAGGTCACTGGAACGACCCGGATATGCTTGAAATCGGCAACGGCGGAATGACTGATATCGAGTACAAGACGCACATGAGCCTGTGGGCCATGCTTGCGGCTCCTCTTCTTTCAGGAAACGATCTACGCGAGATGTCGCCACAGACTCTGGCCATACTTACAAACAAAGAAGTGATTGCAATTGACCAGGACCGGTTGGGAAAACAAGGAAGCCAGGCATGGAAGTCAGGAGAACAGGAAGTCTGGACGCGACCATTGTCGGGCGACGCTACGGCAGTGGCAATTTTTAACCGGGCGCCTCTAGAGGCAAGAGTTACTATCAAATGGTCTGATGTCAAGATTACAAGAGCGAAGTCAATAAGAGATGTTTGGTCCAATCAACCTGTCACCGCGCTCGGCTCTGAATTTTCCACCTCCGTCCCCGCCCACGGCGTAGTCATGTTAAGGGTTAAGTGAGTAGGGATTAGGTCTTGGGTTGCAAGTAAACGATCCAAACTAGAAGCCGACGACCGGGTGCGGCACGTATGGTTCTTCCAACTTCTTGATCTCCTCGTCCGATAATTCAAGCGAAACAGCCGCCACGGCATCCTCGAGATGCTCAGGTTTAGACGCACCAATTATCGGGGCAGTCAGAAACGGCTTACTCAGCAGCCACGCAAGCGCAACTTGCGCCCTCGGAACTCCACGCGCTGCAGAGATCTTCGCCACTGTCTCTACTACTTTTTTGTCAGACTCAACTGCTGCAGTGTAAAGCGTCTTTCCAAACTCATCCGTCTCACTGCGATTCGTACTCACTCCCCAATCACGAGTCAAACGCCCGCGAGCCAGTGGGCTCCAGGGAATTACCGCAACTCCTTCAGCTGCACACAATGACATCATCTCTCGCTCCTCTTCTCGATAGAGCAAGTTGTAATGGTTCTGCATCGAGACAAACCTGGTCCACCCGTGCTGGTCCGCCTTATAAAGCGATTTCGCAAACTGCCAGGCATGCATCGAGGAGGCGCCTACATAAAGCGCTTTTCCGGCCTTTACCACATCATGCAGAGCCTCGATCGTTTCTTCTATCGGAGTCGTGTTATCCCACCGATGTATCTGATACAGGTCGACATAGTCCATTCCTAATCTTTTTAGGCTGGCATCGACCTCGGTCATGATGGCTTTGCGCGACAGGCCCTTTGCATTTGCACCAGGTCGCATTGGCGCAAAAACCTTTGTGGCAACAACCAGTTCCTCACGGCGTGCAAAATCATGTAGGGCTCGACCGACAATTTCTTCACTTGTGCCATCCGAGTAGGTGTTTGCAGTGTCAAAGAAGTTGATACCCAGCTCGAGCGCTTGCCGTATTAAGGGGCGACTATCTTCCTCGACCAACGACCAGGGGTGCGTGCCCCGTTCAGGAACGCCGTAGGTCATACATCCCAAACAAATACGAGAGACCTTCAGTCCCGTTTTACCAAGATTCACATATTCCATTGTCGTATTCACACCTCTCTCGCAGCTCTATCTGTGAAACAAACCAACAACTTCTTGTCTTTCTGACGAGGTTTACGCAAGGGCATCTGCCGAGAGCAGTTGGCCTTGTAGCCCCGGTCAGTACCGACTCGCGGTAGCGGCGGGTGAGCCTCGTGTTATTAGCTGCTGCACGTTACATAAACTCACCCGATGCTACCGCGAGTCGGTACTGACATTGTCTCGCAACTTGATCATTTGGTTGCTGCTTAAGCCGCGCTGTGTAACCTCTGTGTTTCTCCGTGACTCTGTGGTTGAAACACGGAGCAAGAATATCGGATGCTCAGAGCTTCTTAGCGGTTTGTCCAACGCGGACTGTGCCTGATTGGACCACCTTGGCATTGATGCCGCGCAGGCAGAGTTCACGTCCAACCTCAGAATTAACAAACTTCATCGCCTCGAGACCAAAGCGAGCAACAAATTTTTGGCATCCCGTGTGTGGCGGAGCAGTAACCTCAAGAACTGCCGTTCCAATTGAAATCCTGGCTCCCACGGGCAAATTGGTTTTACTCAAATCCAGATCCAAATACAGCTGGTCTCCCGCCAGGGACCAACGTTCCCGTTCCTGGGCAACTAAAGCAACGGATCGCACGTTCATGATATTGATCTGCATATCGGGATGCGGCGAACCATCACTTGTGCGAGTGCTTTTCCTAAGCGTCCAGTTATCGCCGATGAGTCCCTTGTCAACATCCAGTTGAGCCTCATCAACAACTTCCCGATGCTCCGTCTGGGGCCGACGAACGATCAATTCGAGTACTCCTTCTTCTTTAGGTGATTGCCGGATATGGTCCAATCCAGCTTCGAGTTCAGGCATTGATAGATGTCTCACAAAAAAGTCTCCATTCCAAAGGGGTTATCGCGACTAATATATCTCCACTAGACCAGAGTTGTGAAAAGGGGCTGCTGAATGCTGACGTATCTAGACGAAAAACTCCGACTTACGCTATTACCATCACGCCGTTGCGCGAAAGAATAGACGACATACCTTTGTTAATTGGATACTTTGCGCAGAAACACTCATTGAGGATGAACAAGCGAATTGAGACGATTCCCCGGGAGACGGTCGATGCGTTGTGCGATTACCCATGGCCTGGAAATGTCCGGGAGTTGGAGAACTTTGTCGAGCGGTCGGTAATACTGTCGCAGAGTTCGGATTTGCAAGCTCCATTGGGAGAATTGAAAGCTCCAACAAGTGCTACGAGTCAGTCATTAAACTACTCGATGACGGACAGCGCGCCTGGCCCACTCTCGCTGGAAGAGATGGAGCGAAAACATATCGGCGAAATCCTGGAAAGAACTAAAGGAGTTATCGGAGGGAAAGGTGGCGCCGCCGAGGTACTTGGGTTGCCAATCTCGACGCTGCGAAATCGAATGAAGAAACTGGGGATGAAGTGAAAGGGTTATTCGACCTATTAATA
>Ga0207674_10000662_pt1 | contig 44758 bp, 47 predicted proteins | sample KBSCornC72_FD_184303 | JGI IMG/M metagenome (GOLD analysis project Ga0207674, IMG submission 184303) | Corn rhizosphere microbial communities from Kellogg Biological Station, Michigan, USA - KBS Corn C7-2 (SPAdes) (version 2) | ecosystem: Host-associated > Plants > Roots > Rhizosphere > Soil ... | reverse complement strand
AGCTCGGCCGAGTAGCCGAGCCGCCGAGTAGCCTCCTCTCACAGCTGCTCCAGCCTCTTCACCTCGCCGACCAGCCGCAGAATGTGCTCGCGCACGTCCTCCGGCCACGTGTCGATCAGGCTCTCGAGGGGCGCGTCCGCCTCGCCGTAGAGCGCGCGGGTCGCTTCCTCGAAGTGGGGCAGGTCGCCGCCCATCGACCACATGAAGCGCGCGATGCCGTCGCGAAGGCGGCGAGCCCGCTGGGCTCCCGGCTCTCGCTTGCGTGCCTCGTCGACCAAACGGCGGATTGCGGCCGAGATGCCGTTCGGCTGGTCCTCGAGCCAATCCCAGTGACGCGGGAGCAACGAGATCTCGCGTCCGACAACGCCGAGCTTTGGCCGGCCGGGACCGGATTTGGGGGACCGGGCGCGCGCCCGCTCGAGGACGTCGTCGAGCGATCCGCTGAAGTCGAAGTCGACCTGCTTACCGCTGATATCCTCGAATATCAGCACGCGATCGTCACTACTGTCGGTATACTGCTTGATTTGAGACAGGATACTGTCTCTATTTCCGGCGGCTATCCGCCGAGCTCCGGCGAAGGCGGTGTACATGATCTCCTCATCATTCGGGTCAGACATGACGAGAATTATATCCAGGTAAAATAGAAAACGCAATATCTCCCGGATAAAATACATCCTGGATATCGCGATTGGCTCTGTTCTGAAACCATGTCAGGCTGCATAATCGGGTTCCAAATCTCTGATTCACCGTCCACGGTCGAAGCGGAGGCCACGATGAAGAAAAAGGGCAAGCCAAACATCCCGGACTTCTCGCGAAAGCGCCCCGGTCTTCCGACGCCGGAACAGCGTGTCGCGGCGCCGGCGCCGCCCACGCGGACGCCGATCGTCAAGCCGCACTCGACGTCGTCCAAGTCGGGGAGGCGCGGGCAGTAATCCGAGCTCGCGGCGAGGGGGTCTAACTCGCCGCGCCGCTTTGCCGGATCCGCCGCTCGAGAAATCGTCGCTCCATCGGATTCCGCGACAGCTGGATTGCCGCGGCAAAATGCTCGCGCGCGTCGGTGGCGTTTCCTCGCTTGAGCTCGAGCTCGGCGAGCGCCGCGTGATAGAAGGGATAGGCGGCGAGACGGTCACGATCGTCGATCTCGTCGAGTGCGGCGAGACCCGCTGACGCGCCGTCGAGCTCACCGATCGCGATCGCCCGGTTGAGCGCGACGACGGGCGATGGCTGCAACGCCATGAGCTGATCGTACAGAGAGACGATGGTATCCCAGCTCGTTTCGGCGAGGCTCGGCGCGCGTACGTGCTCGACCGCGATGGCTGCCTCGAGATGAAACGACGTCAACTCGTCTCCGCTCATCGACCGATCGAACAAGCTGAGGCCATCGTCGATCAGGCGCGCGTCCCAACGCGAGCGGTCCTGTTCCGGCAGCCGATTGAGATCGCCCTCCGCGTCTACACGGGCGGCGAGACGAGCGGCGTGCAGATGCATCAGCGCGGCGAGGGCCCTCGTCGCCGGCGTGTCGGCCGGTGGGTACTCGCTGAGGAGCGTCACGAGCCGAATCGCTTCGGCGCATAGCTCCGCGCGAATCGCCTGCTCGGCGGACGATCCGTGATAGCCTTCGTTGAACAACAAGTACAACGCGCGTTGAACGGCCGCGAGTCGCGGAACGAACTCCGCGTCGGCGAGATCGAAGAGAGTCTTGCTTGTGGCCAGCGTCTTCTTCCCACGCGCGATTCGTTTTTCCATCGCGGCGCGCCCGATGAGAAAGGCCGACGCGACTTCGCCGGCTGAGAAGCCGCAAAGAATGTTGAGGATCAGCGCAACCTGTACGTCCTCACCGAGCCGCGGATCGCAGCACGAGAACATCATGCGAAGCTGCTCGTCGCGAATCGTGTGGACGTCGAACGCTTCGTTCACCGCCGGTCCGAGCGTCCATTCTGTGTCGAGTAGCCGCCCCATCTCCGGGGGAGGCGCGAACCTGAGCGCGGTCCGCTCACGTCGAAGCATGTCGAGCGCGCGATTCTTGGCGGCCGTCATCAACCAGGCGGCCGGGTTGTCCGGCACGCCGCGCATTCGCCAGACCTCGAGCGCCCGAACGAACGCGTCCTGCACGACGTCCTCGGCCAGCGACAGGTTGTGCACACCGAAGATTCGCGTGAGCGCGGCGACCATCCGTCCCGACTCACGCCGGAACAGATGGTCGTCGAGCTCACGCAAGGCTTCGTCGTCCAGCGTCATGCCATCGCCGCGACGGGCCGGATCTCCACGGAGCCTTCACCGGCGAGCATCGGACAGCCGCTGGCCAACTCCACAGCTTCCTCGAAGTTCTTGGCTTCGATGACCGTGTAGCCGAGCACGAGATCCTTGATCTCGACGAACGGACCGTCGGTCACGGTCTTGGCCTGGCCGCGAACTACGCGTCCCTCTGTTCCCAAAGGATTGCCCGGATTCTTGATGTGGCCCTTCGCCTCGAGGCCGCGCATCCAGGCGAGCCAGGCTTGCATGCTCTGCTGGGCGTGCTCCGCGGACATCGCCGCGCGACGATCCGCCTCGCTCGTGCGGTAGAGATAAATGAACTCGCTCATTGTTCGAACCTCTGGATCGGGTTTCTGAGAAGGACGGCGTATCGTCCCGCCATCCGCTGATTGTACCTCTTCGACGCGTGAGCGGCCCGCGTCCGGACAACATTCCTCGACGCGGTTCGTGGCGAACCCTCGGTTGAGCCGCGCGAATGTGCAAGGTAAGTTTGCCCGCCCACCCTTTGCCGTCCTCTCTCGATCAATCTGGCGTGAACGCTGATTTCACCGGCCGCGTGGCTATCGTCACCGGGGCGGCGCGCGGCCTTGGCCGCGCCGCCGCCGAGCGGCTGCATGAGCGCGGCGCGTCGGTGGTCGTGCACGTGCGGGACCAAGCGCGCGCGGACGCGGTCGCGCAATTCATCGGCGAACGTGCGTACGGCGTTGGCGTCGACATCGCCGCGGATGGCGCATCCGAACTGATAGTTCAGCGCACGCTCGACCGTTTCGGCCGCGTGGACATTCTCGTCAACAACGCCGCGCTCGCGCTCACGACGCGCTTTCCCGATCTCACGCCCGAGGAGTGGCGCGCGGCGTTGGAAGTCAATCTTACCGTGCCCTTTCTGCTCACGAGAGCCGTGCTGCCCGCGATGAGGGCGCAGCAGTACGGTCGAATCGTGAATGTCTCCTCGTCCGCCGGCCGCACCGTGAGCACGCTCGGCGGCGCTCACTACACGGCGTCGAAAGCCGGGTTGCTCGGGCTCACTCGTGCCGCGGCGAAGGAGCTTGGAAAGTTCGGCATCACGGTGAATGCCGTGTGCCCTGGCATGATCGACACCGAACTGACGCGCGAGAGCGCGAGCGCGGAGACGCTCGACCGTCTCGCGTCGAGCTACCCGGTGCCTCGACTCGGCACGGCCGTCGAGGTGGCGGATCTCATCTGCTTCGTCGCCTCCGAGGAAGCGGGCTATATCACCGGCACGTCGCTCGACATCACGGGCGGCGATCTCATGATGTGAGAATATGAAAGACGGCACGCGTGTTTTGCTGGCCCTTGCGGCTGCGTTGGTGATCGGCGGCCTGATCGCGGTCTCCGGCTCGGCGTCGCTTTTGGCGGCGGCCGATTACGCGGCGCCGATTGGCAGCCTGTGGGTCAACGCGATCCGGATGACCGTGATTCCGCTCATCGTCTCACTCGTGATTGCCGGGGTTGCGTCGGCCGCGGACGTGACGACGATTGGCCGAATGGGCGTACGAACACTTCTCGTGTTCATCACGTTGATCGCAGGTCTGGCGCTGGTGTTCATTCCGCTCGCCGCCGCGGCGTTCTCGGTCTTGCCGCCGCTGAGCAGTCGTCCACCGCTTCCGTCAGGCGCGGCGGAAGCAGCGGCTCAACTCACCGCGGCACAGCCGCAGACCTTCGCGGTCTGGGTGACGTCGCTCATTCCCGCGAACCCAGTCGGCGCCGCGGCCAGCGGCCAAATGGTGCCCTTCGTGCTGTTCACGCTGTTGCTCGCGGCGGCGATCGCGAACACCGCGCCGCAGAGTCGCACGACGCTCGTCGGATTCTTCAAATCCCTCGGCGATGCCATGCTGACGCTCGTACGTTGGGTGATCGCCGTTGCGCCGATCGGCGTTTTTGCGCTCGTGCTGCCGCTCGCCGCGCACGCGGGGGCGAGCCTCGTCGGCGCGATCGGTTTCTATATCGTGGCGTATTCGGTGGCGAGCCTATTTGCCACGCTGCTGCTGTATCCGGTCGCGCTCCTTGGACGCGTGCCGCTTTCTCAGTTCGCGCGGGCCGCGTTGCCGCCGCAGATCATCGCGTTCAGCTCGAGCTCGTCGATCGCGGCGCTTCCGGCACTCGTTGAAAGTGCCGAAGAGAAGCTCGGCATCGAGAACCGCGTCGCCGGATTCGTTCTGCCGCTGGCCGTATCGACGTTCAAGATTGCCGGTCCCGTCTCGTGGACGGTGGGCGCAATGTTCGTCTCGTGGTTCTATGGTGTGCCGCTTCACGCGCGCGAGCTCTCGATGATCGCGTTCGCGGCCGTATTTCTTGCCTTCGCGGCGCCCGGAATTCCACGCGGCGCGTTCATCATGCTGGCGCCGCTCTTCGCGGCGATCGGCCTGCCTGTCGAGGGCATCGGCATTTTGATCGCGGTCGACGCGATCCCCGACACGTTCGCGACCGTGCTCAACACGACGGGCAACTTGGTGGCTACGGTTCTGGTGGCGCGCCGGGACAGCGCGTCAACCGGTAAGGGCCCGTAAGCGGGTTCGGCTCCGGCGTTAAGCGCTGTGTAAGTGCCGAGAACGACCTTGTACCACGCGTGACGCGGGTCTGCGTCCGTTCATCGTTCTCGAGGAAAACGTCCATGGATACCTACCACATCGCTCTCTTCCTGCATATCGTCGCGCTCATCGTTGCCGCCAGCGCGACCGCGGTTACCAAGCTCGCCGTCGGCCGGCGAATTCGCGCCCGTACGATTGGAGAGTCGCTCGAATGGCTCAACGTGCAGATCTCGGCCTCGGCGGCTTTCCCGATCACCCTCGCTGCTTTCGTCATCACCGGCTCGTACATGGTGAGCAAAGGCGGCCCGCACGCTTGGGCGAGTGGATTCGTGGTATCCGGGCTTGTCGGCGTGGCCTTCCTGCTCGCGAGCGGTACCTATCTCGGAATCAAAGGCAAGGCGCTCAAGCAGGTGCTCGAGGGCATGGCGAAGGCCGGTGCCGACAGACCGGCGCCACACATGGCTCCGCCGAAGCTCGTCGCGGTCCTTCCGCTGGCAAACACCGGGGTGGCGCTCGGCGTCGTGTTCGATATGGCGGCCAAACCGGCCAGCATCGCGCTCGCACTTGGCATCGTCGCGGCCGGCGCGGCGATCACCGTGGGATTGTCACGACTCCGCAAGTCCACTCGAGTCGTTCAGTCGACGGTCGTCGAGCGCGCCTGAATCGCGGCTCTCGGCAGCCGAGAGCACCGCGGAAGCGTTTCGTTGTAGACCCCGTAGCTTCGCGCGCTTCATGGGCGACCCCCTGAACGCCGCCTGAAAATCCTCATCGCGCATTGCCAGAATTTCGCGCGCGAGCGTTCGCGAATCCTTGTTCGCAATCGCCGCGCGCGCCCCGAATGCGGGCTCCACAAGCCCGCGACTAAACTGCACGTTCCACGGGCACACCTCCTGGCAAACGTCGCAGCCATACAGTCGGTCGCCAATCACCGGCCGTAGTGCTTCGTCGATGTCTCCCTTCAGCTCGATGGTTAGGTAGGAGATGCAGCGCGTCGCGTCGAGCACGCGCGGCTCCGGGAACGCGTTCGTCGGACAGGCGTCGAGACAGCGACGACAGGTCCCGCATCGGTCGGCCTCGAATGGGGCGTCCGGCGCCAGCTCGAGATCGAGCAGCAGTTCACCCAGAAAGAAAAACGACCCGAGTCGCGGATTGATCAACATCGTGTTCTTGCCGAACCATCCGAGTCCGGCGCGCCGCGCGAGATCGCGCTCGAGAATCGGGCCGGTGTCCACGTACGCTTTGCCGGGGATTTGACGGCCGACGACGGTGTCGACGTAGCGATGCAGCGCGTTCAGGCGATCGATCATGACGTCGTGGTAATCGTCACCGCGCGCGTAGCGAGCTACGGGACCGGCTGGCTCGCGACCACCATAGTCCATTCCGACGACGATGGCGCTCGTCGTACCGGGAACCGGCCGTCGAGTGTCGGCGCGCTTCTCCGCGCCGCGCGCGAGATAAGCCATGTCGCCGGCGTAGCCCGACGCCAACCAGTCCTCGAACGCGGCAGACGTCTCGACCGGTCCGAGCGTGGTGATCCCGACGAGATCGAAGCCCAGGCCGAATGCCTGGGCTTTGATCATTTGCTCGAGTGACGTCGCGGGTGGGGCGATCATGGCTCGCGTACCGCCCAACGCGCGTACCGCACGATGTCGTCCGCCGGCGGCACGACGTGTTCGTCACCGTACGCCGTGTACATCCGCCAACGCAGATACTGGCGGTCCGGCAGAGGCAGAAAGGGAAAGTGTCGATACCAGTCACGCGAGCGAAAGCGCCAGCCGACCCGAAGCAGCGCCGCGGCTGTGCGCGGATTGCGCACGGCGCGCCACGTCAGCACTCCAACCAGCTTCGTCCAGCTTCCGTTCGCGGTCGTCGCCATTGCATGAACGGTAGCTACAGAAACGACTCGCCGTCTAAACCGGACGGCACGGGGAGCCCGAGCGCCGCGAGCGCGCTCGGCATGACGTCCACTGTTCGCCGCGGGGCTCGCTTGGGCGGATGATTCAGCAGCAGCGGCACGAGCATGTGCTCGCGATGCAATGCTCCGTGCGAGCTCACATGTGGAATCGGCTCGTACCGGGCGCGAAAATCCCAATCGCGCGACGCCGACAGAATGATCTCTCCCGACCGTGGCGCTGTCGCCAGATGTACGATCTGCACGATGCCGTCGGGATAATCGGAGTCGAACGTGGCGTCGTACGCGTCGTCCATCGTCGCGTCGCGAAGATCGCCGCCGAGTCCGAGCGGGTCGCCGGACTCGCGACGATACTGATAGCCGCGCTCGTCACGCCAAATGCGCGCCGAACCGCGCTGTCGCGTGTGAATGACCGCTCCGCTGTCCGTCGGCGTCATGAGAAGATCGACCGACGGGCGATCGAGCATCATCTCGACCAGCGAACGAATGCGATCGGTGCTCGCAGCGGGCCGCTGGCGCGCCGCGACGTTCATATAGAGGTGCGCCATCGCGTTCCCGCTCACCATCACGGCGACTTCGGGCGCGATGTTGTAGACCCACGGATGCGACATCGTCCGGATCCCCGCGGCCTCGATCAGTGCGGCGAGATCTTCGTGATGTTTGACGCTTGAATGGCCGTGGTCGCTGACGATCCACAGCGACATGTCTTCCCACCGTCCGTCGCGCTCGGCGTCGCAGCGAATTCGCGCGGCGGTGTCGTCTACGATTCGCAGCGCGTCGAGCACGGTCGACGACTCATGGCCACGCGAGTGCGACACCTTGTCGACGCCCGTCAACGCGGCGAAGGTGAACGCCGGACGATCGACGCGCACACGCTCGACGACTTGATCCGCCACGTCACGGTCGATGTCGAGCCAGCCGGCGACGTTGCCGCTGAAATGCGTTCGCGCGGCGCGGAAGGCCGATCGGGCTGTGATGGCGCCGATCCGTCGATTCTTGTCCAACCCGCGACTAATCACGCTCAGCGCCGCCAAACTTTCTTTGCACAACTCGAACATCGTCGGCGCGTTCGGATCGAGGTCGCGATCCACCGCCGACATCTGATAGCCGACGTAGCTCCTCGTGTAATCCGGAAAGCGGCACGCGGTTCGTGCGCGATCGAACCAACGGAGTCCGGGCAATCCGATCGGACCTGGAAAGCGCCCCATGAGGAAGGGCGTGTATGCCGGGCCGGTGACCGACGGAAAGCACGACGTGACGGAGCACAAACTCCCCTCGTCGCGCAATCGCCCGAGCGCGGGCAGTGCTCCGTGTTGCAGCGCGGCATCCAGAGTATCCGGACGCGCGCCGTCGGCCAGCAGGATGACGACGGACAATGACGGGCAGCGTGAAGGTGGAGAAGGCAAGCTCGCCTCTGTGCGCACCTGCCTCAACCCCGTAAACTCTACGCATGGCACAACGAGAGAAGCGCGCGCCGAAGCAAAAAGTCGCGCGCACCGCTAGCGGAAAGAAAGCGAGTCCCCAAGTCCTCGCCGAGGCGTCGGCTACGGCACGCGAAGGGACGCGAGAGCGCACCGAGGCGGGCCACCGGGCGGCGGGCCGCACGCCACCCTCCGAGAAATCGGCCGCGCGGTCCTCCGGCGCCGTCAAGGTCATCGACGATTCGATTCGCTCCTACGCCCCGATCACCGAGGACGAGAAGCTCCTGCAATCCGGGAGCGACCGCGAGGACTTCACGCGGACCGACCCGTGGCGGGTGCTTCGCATCATGGGCGAATTCATCGAGGGATTCGACAACCTCGCTCACGTGCGGCGAGGCGTCAGCATCTTCGGGTCGGCGCGGACACACCCCGACGACCCGCAGTATCAGGCCGCGCAGGAGGTGGCACGGCTGCTCGCCCAAGCGGGGTTCGCGATCATCACCGGCGCGGGCCCCGGGATCATGGAAGCGGCGAACAAGGGCGCAAAGATGGCCGGCGGCGCGTCGATCGGCTGCAACATCGAGCTCCCATTCGAGCAGGGCGCGAACCCGTACGTCGATACGCTCATCAACTTCCGCTATTTCTTCGTGCGAAAGACGATGTTCATCAAGTACTCGAACGCCTTCATCATCTTTCCCGGCGGCTTCGGCACGCTCGATGAAGCATTCGAGGCGCTCACGCTCATTCAAACGGGCAAGATTTACCAATTTCCCGTCATCATGTTCGGACGACACTACTGGGCCGGGCTGATTCGTTGGATCCAGTCGCGCGTGCTCAGCGAGTCGAAGATCTCGCCGGGGGACCTGGATCTCATTCTGCTCACCGACGATCCGCAGGAAGCCGCGCACGCGGTGATCCAGGCGTGGGAGGCACAGAATGCCCGCTAAGCGCCCGAGCGCGGCCGGTCCCAAGGGTGACCAGAAGCGCGCGGCGGAAGAACGCGAGCGCGCCGGCGCCAAGCACACGTCGCATGAACGCTCCAAGTTTTTGCGTGGTGAACGTATCGAGCCGAAGCCGATCAACGGTGCCGAGACGACAGCCGATCTGATCGACAACGCGTTCCTCGCCTACAACGCCGCGCGGCTGCGCGAAGCCTGTCAGCTCTTCACGCGAAAGATGCTCGACGCCGACGTCACCGTCGGTATGACGCTCACCGGCGCGCTCACTCCGGCGGGGCTCGGAATGGCCGCGCTCATTCCGCTGATCGAAAGCGGGTACGTCGACTGGATCATCTCGACCGGCGCGAATCTCTATCACGACACGCACTTTGGTCTCGGCCTCGCGATGCACCGCGGCAACGCTCAGGAGTCGGATGTCGTGCTGCGCGAAGAAGGAGTGGTGCGCATCTACGACATCTTCTTCGACTACGACGTGTTGCTGTCGACGGACGCCTTCTTTCGCACGATCATCCAGGGCCCGGACTTCCAGCGCGCGATGTCGAGCGCGGAGTTTCACTATCTCTGTGGCAAGTACGTGCGTGAGCGCGAGCGCGCGCTCGGCATCGGTCAGAAATCGCTGCTCTCCGCGGCCTACGCAGCCGCCGTTCCGATTTACACCTCGTCGCCGGGCGATTCGTCGATCGGCATGAACGTCGCCGCGCTCGCCCTCGAGGGGAACAAGTGCGTCATCGATCCCAATCTCGACGTGAACGAGACGGCGTCGATCGTCCTCGCCGCGAAGCGTGGCGGTGGAAAATCCGGAGTGCTCATCTGCGGCGGCGGCAGCCCGAAGAACTTCATGCTGCAGACCGAGCCGCAGATTCAGGAAGTGCTCGGGATCGACGAGAAGGGCCACGACTACTTCTTACAGATCACTGACGCGCGTCCGGACACGGGCGGACTCTCCGGCGCGACACCAGCTGAAGCGGTGAGCTGGGGCAAGATCGACCCCGATCGCCTGCCGGACGCCGTCGTCTGCTATCTCGACTCGACCGTCGCGCTCCCGCTGCTGACCGCCTACGCCCTCGCGCGCCACGAGAAGCGCCCATTGCGGCGCCTCTACGAAAAGCGCGGCGAGATGATGGATACACTCCGCAGGGAGTTTGCTAACGCGACCGGCGAACCCGTGGCGGCCGAGAACGCCGACTCCACGCTCCCGATGCACCGCTAATTCGGCGTGACGGAAACGTTTCGATGAGGCCGGCGACAGTGGCTTGACCGCCCGGGGTAGGGGCCGACATAGTCACTGACTGACTATGTACGACGGCCACCGGCCCACGCCCCAGGAGACTCTCGTGTCGCGACGCGCGCTGTTTATCCCGTTGATTCCGGTTCTGAGCCTCTCGCTCGCCGCGTGTGCCGACCGAAGTGTCCCGAGCGCACCGATGGTCAGTCCATCGGCGAATTTCGCGAAGGAACCTGGCGAACCCGAGGCGAAGAAGCTGTTCAAGGAATACGTCGCCATGGGTTCGTCGATCGCCGCCGGATTCATGTCTGGTGGAATCAACGACTCGACGCAGCGCCTGGCGTATCCGGTCATTCTCGCCGAGCGAGGCGACGCGAAGAAGTTCGACATTCCGCTCCTCGCGAAGCCGGGTTGTCCGCCGCCCTGGATCGCGCCGATCACGCCCTCGGCGCCCAGCTGCGCCGGCCGCGCGAACGACGTGCTCCCGCCCGACGCCAACAACGTGGCCGTTCCCGGACTCCGTGTGGCGGAGGCCCTGGCCGCTCCGACGAACGCCGCCGACATCTACAGCCTGTTACTCGGCGGCAGCTCCGAGGTCGCCGCGATGCTCGCCGCAAAGCCGACGTTCGCGACGGTGGAGCTCGGCGACAACGACGTTTTCGAAGCCGCCCTCGCCGGAACGGTCGGCCCGATCGGGCCCGGCGACAGCGTGCTCACCAGGCTCGCCAGCTTCCAAAACTCTTATGGGCAGATCGTCACGGCGCTCGCGAGCGTCAATCAGCTTCGCGGCGCCGCACTGATTGGCGTGGTCGATCCGTTGTTCGGCTCGCCGATCCTTCAGCCAGGCGCGTACTTCTTTCTCGCGCGCGACCCAGCGACAGGCCGCTTCCTCGGGAAGTTGGTGAACGCGAATTGCTCGCCGGTAACCGCATTGGGGGCGCCGAATCCGCTGGCCGCGAACGTCATATCGTTCCAGGTCCTTCTCGACGCGAACATCCCGGAGATCAATTGCGATCCGGCGGCTTTTCCAGTCGGCGATCCGCGCCGTGGCGCGTATTTGCTCGATCCCGCGGAACAGGGCCTGATTCACACGCGCGTGCTGCAGTACAACGCGACGATCGCGCAGCTCGCGGCAGCCAACGGCTGGGTTTACGTCGATCCGAACGTCATCGTGGCGGCTGCCCTTGCCTCCCGCACCAACGGCCGCGCGGATCAGCTTCGGAAATGTCAGGATCTCGCGACCGCCACGACGGCCGCGCAATTCCAGGCGGCCGTGTTGAACACCTGCCCCGTGACCGGTCCGACCGCTGCTCCAAACTTCTTCGGCGCGCTCAGCTCTTTCGACGGTGTCCACCCGTCGGCGCTTGGTCAGCGAGCGATCGCGAACTTGATTGCCGCTGCCGTCAACACGAAGTACGGGACGTCGCTGGCGACCTTCTAAGGTTCGCACGCCAGCAGAACGGATCGGACCACGCCGGCGCCTGAGACCGTGGAGAGTTGGTACGGTTGGATACGGGACAACTAGGATTGAACGGGAAAAGCTACAGGGGCCAGCATTGGCGCGAGAGACCGCGACCAACAGTTCAAAAAACAACTTCCTGTTTGGTGTCCCGTTCTGTTTCCGAGTTGTCCCGTATCCAATTGTTGAAATCGTCCACGGTCTGGGGATGCTCCGTGGTCGCGACCTCGACGCTAGCCGGCGATTCGGCGACGCACGGCGCGAACGAGGTTGCGGCGCGAGTAGCCGCCGCGCGACACGACCGCCGCCAGATCCTCGCCGCCGAGGACGCGACGGACGATCGTCGCGTCGTCATCGCCGGCTCGAATTCTTGATTCGATCGTCGCGAGGGTGGCCGATAGCCAGGCGATCTTGCGATCGAGCGCATCGATCGCTGGCGCGACAAGCCCGCGATGGGCGTCGAACATGCGCTCCGGGCCGAGGTTGCGCAGCACGCGCAAACTCTCGACGATCGCGTACGGATCCTCCGTCGCGTGCACCGTGCGCGCGCGGACGCCGAGCCAGAGGTCTCCGGTAAACGCCGTTCGCGTGGAAGCGTCCCAGACGATCTGGTGGTCGCTCGAGTGGCCGGGCGTGTGAACGCAGACGAGGCCCTCGAGCTCCGGCGCGCGAATCGGCGACGAGACCGAGGACGGCGTACCCCACACCGCGCGTCGATACAGCTCGATGCGCGGAAACGAGCGGAGCGTGGCTTCCGTATCCGCGCGCAGGAGGACTGGTGTGCCGAGCGAGGCGAGCGACGCGACGTTGCCGGCGTGGTCCTCGTGCCAATGCGTGACGATCGCGCCTCGAACGTTCAGCCCACGGACGGCGCGCAGTAGCGGCTCGAACGCGTGCACGAAGCCGGTGTCGATCATCACGCCGCGCACGACGTACGCGCTCACGTCGATACCGATCGTTCGGCCGGCGGCGCTCGTCATGCGCAGCCGCGTCACGTCACCGTAGCGCTCGACTTGAAGCGAAGCCAACATCCCTACCGTTTGCGACGGTTCGGCGCGTCGAGTAACTTTTTAAAGCCTAACGCGCCCGGCCCTCCGGCCGGGCGCTCAAGTTTTGTCCTACGACTCGCGCGGTCCGCGTATGATCGAAGCACTGAAGCAAAAGTTGGGGGAAGAAGTCGAGAAGCTCCAATACGAGCTCAACGTCATACTGCCCAACGAGATCAGGAAGGCGGTCGAGCTCGGCGATCTTCGCGAGAACAGCGAGTACAAGGCCGCGCTCGAGCGGCAGCAGTTCGTCCAAGCGCGTTTGGGACAGCTCCGGCAGCGCCTGAGCAAGCTCTCATCCATCGATCCGACGCAGATCCCGCGAGACAAAGCCGGCTTGGGGTCGAAAGTCGTCGTCGAAGACCAGAAGACCAAACAGCGCGAAACCTACTATCTCGTCTTTGGCGACGCGCTGGAGTTCCAGGAAGGCCACGTCACGATGGCTTCGCCGATCGGACGCGCGCTGCTCGGGCAGGGTGTGGGCGACGTCGCGTTTCTGAGGCTGCCGTCGATGGTGCGGCAGTTGAAGGTCGTGGAGCTCAAAACGCTCCACGACGTCGGCGAAGGCGATATCTAGGGCTCGTCAGCTCGCGATCGCGATCGCCGGCATGTGTGCCGGCAGATCGTACAGGCGCGTGGCGCGAATGATCCGCTCGAATCGCGCCAGCAGCTCCGGATCGAACGTCTTGCCGCGCTCGGCGGCCATCATGATCAAGGCTTCGTCGCGCGTGAAGCCGCGTCGGTACGGACGATCGGTCGTCAACGCGTCGAACACGTCGGCGACGCAGACGATGCGCGCGCTCAGCGCGATCTCTTCGCCGGCCAGACGGTCCGGATAGCCCGAGCCGTCCCAGCGCTCGTGGTGGCTGCGGACCATCGGCAGAATGTCCCACGGGAATTCGATCGACGACAGCAGCTCCCCGCCTGCCGCGGCGTGCTGCTCCATGATCGCGCGCTCTTCGGGCGTGAGGCGGCCCGGCTTGTTCAGTATCTCCGACGGCACCGCGATCTTGCCGACGTCGTGCAGCACGGCGCCGATGCGGAACCAGAACATCGTCATCTCATCGAAACCGACGTCGCGCGCCAGCGCGCAGGCGTAATCCGCGACGCGCTCGCAATGGCCGCGTGTGTAGGCGTCCTTCGATTCGATGTCGCGCGCCCAGCGGGCGACGACCAGATAGAAGCGATCCTCGAGCCGGGCGACCCGGCGCTGCAGATCGGCGAGGTTCCGCTCGGCTCGCAGCCGCGTGAAGAGACGATGCGACGTCGAGAGCGCCTGCAGCGTCTCGCGGTTCTTCGTCATCTTCTCGAAGAGCTCGGCCTGCTCGGTGGCTGTTTCCGCGGCGAGCAGCAGGTCTTCGCGCCGCAGCGCGTTCTCGAACGCCGCCTGAAGATGTCCCGCGGCCGCCTCGGTGTCGCCTTGCCAACGACAGATGACCCCGAGGTTCTTGAACGTCTCGCCCAGCGCACGTTGGTCGCCCGCGTCTCGCGCTTCGCTGAGGAGCGCGCCGGCGACCGTCGCCGCGCGTTCGATGTCGCCCTGCGCGATGAGCAGGCTCACCGAGCTGTTGAGAGCGAGCAGGCGGTGCGGTACGTCCCCCGCCATGCGGCAGTGGACCACGGCTTCTTCGTATGCGGCACGGGCGTCGTCGAAGCATTCCATCTGCGTGTAGACGAGACCCATGTTGTTGAGCGTATGTCCGATTTGGCGGTGCAGCGACTGCGCCCGGTAGATCGCCAGGCTCGATCGATAGTAGTCGAGCGCCGCGGTCAGGTCGCCGCGCACGCTGGCGATCACGCCCAGGTTCTGCGCGACCATCGCCTCGAGCTCGCGGTCCTCGACGTTGACGGCCAGCGTCAGCGCGCGTGCGTACATCGGCTCGGCGGTGTCGAAGTCGCCACGCATCAAATGCGCGTTGCCGATCGCGTTGACCGCATGGGCGACATCTTCCTCCGCGCCGCGCGCTTCAGCGATCGCCAGGGCGGCGGTGAGGCAGTCGAGCGCCGTCTCGAGCTGGCCCTCGTCGAGATGAGAGCGGGCGATGCGACGGATGATCGATGAGGCAGCGGCGCCGTCGCGGCCGCGGAGCAGGTGCAGCGCCGTCTCGTACCGCTCGCGTGCGATCTCTCGCTGGCCGGCCGCATCCGCGCGGCCGGCTTCGTCGATCAGTGTTGCAACGTCGGGCGAGAGATCAGGCTTGCCCATCGCGTCAGGCGACGGAGCTTTTGAGCGGCGAGGGTCGAACCATCTTCTTCGCGATTGTCGGGCGGGAGATGCCCAGCAGCCGCGCCGCTGCCGCTTGATTGCCACCGGTGAGCTTCAGCGTGAGCGCCACGGCCTCGGCGACGATGTCGTCGAGCAGCTTGCCGCCCGGTGGAATGCGAATTTCGCCGACCGCGTCGGGCGCCGGGGCCCGAGCCGTACGCCGCTGAATCATGAGATTCTCGGCGCGTACGAGCGGCGAATCACCGCTCAGAATCGCCGCGCGCTCGATCACGTTCTTCAGCTCGCGCACGTTACCGGGCCAGCGATGGACGCGCAGCGCCGCGTAGGCGTCCGGCGCGAATTCTTTGGCCTGGTGGTTCTCGTGGTTTTCCTGACTCAAGAAATGGCGCGCGACGACGTCGATGTCCTCGACGCGGTCGCGAAGGGGTGGCAGGAAGATCGAGAAGACGTTGAGCCGATAATACAGGTCCTCACGGAACTCGCCGCTCGTGACGACCTGCTCGAGAATCGGGCTCGCCGCGGCGACGACCCGGCACTCGATCGAAATCTCCTCAAAGCCGCCGAGCCGCCGGATCTGACGCGACTCCAGGGCGCGGAGCAGCTTGGGCTGGAGGAGCGGCGGCAGGTGATGTACTTCGTCCAGGAAGAGCGTGCCGGAACCGGCCAGCTCGAGCAGTCCCTGCTTGCGCGCATGCGCGCCGGTGAAGGCGCCGCGCTCGTGACCGAACAACTCCGACTCGAGGAGCGAGTCCGGAATCGCCGCGCAGTTGATTGCGACAAAGGGGTCGTCGGCGGCGGGACTCGCGTAATGAATGCCTCGCGCGAAGAGCTCTTTTCCCGTGCCGGTTTCGCCGATCAGCAGAACTGTCGTGCGGCGTGCACCGGCCACCTGCTGCGCGAGTCGTACTGCCTCGCGAAGCACCGGGCTCTCGCCGATGATGTTCTGAAATCCGAACGGCTCCGGAGCAGCTGTCTGCTCGGCAGTCTCGTTGGCCAACCGTACCTCGAGGGCGTAAGTGAAGTGCTACCGCTTACGCAGACGACGATCCCGCCCCCGAGGTATCGGTCGGCGATTCAACGCCCGTTTCTTCGGCCTGCTTTCGGACCGGCAATTTATTCCCGTCCGCTCGCCACGATGTAGCCCGAGAAGTGCCAAATCGGGAACACCGCGGTTCCCAGCGAGATGCCGACGTTCAGCAGCTCGCTGACGATGTTCGGCTGCGTCTGGTCGGCGAAGTAGCCGACGAAAAGCAGCTTCGGATCGAGCAGACCCGTACCGGCGTCCGTGTTATTCAGCTTCTGCGTCGCAACGAGCGGCACCGGGAACTTGAGACCGTGCGGCGCGAACTCGTAGGCGACCGCACTACCCGGGAGCGCCGTGATCGTGATGAGCTGCCTTGACGACAGCGCGAGCGGCGGAACGACTACCGTCAAACCCGTACCCGGCACTGAGATCGCGCCGCCCAACGGCCCGATGTAGGCCGACGCGCTTACCGAGGTGGCGAGCGGCGTCGTGCGCTTGAGGCTCGTAACGGCGATCGGCTCGGTGACGATGCCCTTGAGGAGCAGCTCCGGAGCCGATGACGGCGCCGCCGTCGACGCGGGGGGGGGCGCAACGGGTCCCTCGCTCGTCGAGCAACTCGCGAGCAGCGCCGCGGCGAGCATCGGGATGAGAAAGCGAGAGCGCATGGTGGGAACGGGAAGAGGTGGTGTGGTGGAGAAGGTGAGGAGCGGGGGAGGAGCAGCGGGGGCTGGAGCACTACGACTGCGCCGTGACCATAAGCAGCGAACGTGCCCCGGTGACAACTGCAATCGCACGAACGACTTGCTCGAATTGGCCTTCGTGCTCGAGAGCGGATGCGTCAAAAATTTTCGCGCGCGTCGTTGACACGTTGTAAAGAATGTTGGCGATCGCTTGACCGGTTCTGCACCGCGTGCCAACTTCCCCATACCAAGTACGGGGAGAGACGCGCATGGCCTCCGAACCGATGGTTCTGCTTCAGGGCACGCTCGACGTCCTCGTCCTGCGCGCGCTGCGCCTCGGGTCGATGCACGGCTACGCAGTCTCGCGGTGGATTCGCGAGCGCACGGACGGGGTGTTGGAGATCGAAGACGCGCCGCTCTACAAGGCGCTTCACCGCCTCGAGCAGGCCGGACACGTCGCTGCCGAGTGGGGCTTCTCGGAGAACAACCGTCGCGCGCGGTTCTACCGCCTGACACCCGACGGACGCCGCCAGCTGAAGGACGAAGAGGCGGCATGGCGGCGCTACGCCGCGGCGGTGTTCAAGGTGCTCGAGCCGGCCTGAGACGATGAGACGCTTCTTCAACCTGCCGTGGAGAACGCGGCAACAGATCCGCGCCGACGTCGACGACGAATTGTCGTTCCACCTCGACATGCGGATCGACGCGCTCGTCGCAACCGGCCTCTCGCCCGACCAGGCGCGAGCACAAGCAATCCGCGAGTTCGGAGACATCGACGACGCGCGGCGATACATCCGCGCCGTCGACCACGACATCGAAGCCGCGCGGCGGCGGAGCGACTACATGAACGACTTGCGCAGCGACGTCATCTACGCGGTCCGAAAGCTCCGCGGCTCGCCAATGTTCACCCTCACCGCGGTGCTGACCCTGGCGCTCGGAATCGGTGCGAACACGGCGATCTTCTCGGTCGTGAACGGCGTGCTTCTCAAGCCGCTGCCGTTTCCGCAGCAGGACAACCTCGTACGCATTCAGTTCCGGCAGCAAGGGCATGGGGATGCATCCACGCCGCCGGACCTCGCCGATTTCCGGACGCGTTCTCGCGCGTTCGAAGGATTCGCCCACTATGAGGGGCTGACCGCCAATCTCGTCCGAGAGCACGCGGAGCCCGAGCGGATCGCCGGCGGGCAGGTGAGTGCCAACTGGTTCTCACTGCTCAGAGTCCGGCCGCTGCACGGGCGGTTCTTCGCCGAGGGAGAGGATACGCCATCGGCACCGCGCGTCGTCGTGCTGAGCGAGGCGCTCTGGCGCCGGGATTTCGCCGCCGATCCGGCGATCGTGGGCAAACAACTCCAGATCAACGCGCAGCTGGTGACGGTCGTCGGCATCGCGCCGGACGGGCAAGGCTATCCCATGCGCGCCGAGTTGTGGACGCCGCTGCGGTTCACGACGAGAGATCTCGGGGACGCGACACGCGGCGCGCGGTGGCTGGGGCTACTCGGCCGCGTGAAGGAGGGCGTGCCGTTTGAGACTGCCCGAGCGGAAGTAGAGCAGATCGAGAAGCAGATGGAAGGGCTTTTCCCGGAACAATTCCGAGAAAGGCGCGCGCAAGCAATCCGCCTGCAGACAGCGATCGTCGGCGATCTCCAACGGCCGTTGTACGTGATCATGGCGGCGGTCGCCGTCGTTCTCCTCATCGCCTGCGCGAACGTGGCCAATCTCATGCTCATCCGCGCCACCGCTCGCGAGAGCGAGATGGCGATTCGTACAGCGCTCGGCGCGGGCCGCTCGCGGCTCGTCCGTCAGTTGATCACGGAGAGCATGATTCTTTCCGCCGTCGGCGCAGTCGTCGGCGTGGCATTCGCCAAATGGGGAATGAGTCTGCTCATCGCCATGGCGCCGGACGACCTGCCTCGCGTAAAGACGGCGGCGATCGACGCGACCGCACTCGTCGTGACCGCGGGCGCAGCGCTAATCATCGGTCTGCTCTTCGGTGTGTTTCCCGCCATGCAAACGGCGGCCGGCGATCTCGCCAACGCCTTGCGCGCCGGAGCGCGCGGAACGCGAACGCGTCGTCAGACGAATCGCACCAAACGTCTCATCGTCGCGGCCGAGGTGGCGCTCGCCGTTACGCTGCTCACGGGAGCCGGACTGCTCATTCGAAGCTTCCGCGAGCTCATGACGGTGGATCCCGGGTTTCAGCCCGACCACATCATGACGATGCGCGTCCTGCTGCCGGAAAAAACCTACGACACGGTCACGAAGATCACGGCCTTTTCGCGGCAGCTCGAGGCACGCGCTCTCGCGCTGCCGGGCGTTCGCGCGGCAGCGCTGGGCAGCGCCGTTCCGCTCGATGGTACGAGCTTCTGGCTCACATTCACCGTGCGAGGCCGCGCGCCGGTGCGTAAGAGCGACGAGCCGTCATCGAGCATTCGCTTGATCACGCCGGGCTACTTCACCGTGCTCGGAACGCCGTTGCTCCGCGGACGCGCATTCGCCGCCGACGATCGCGCCGGTGCGCCACGCGTCGCGATCGTGAACCAAACGTTCGCGAAGAAATTCATGCCGAACGAAGACCCGATCGGTAGATATGTCGACATCGGCTGGACGCAGGACGGCGTCCGCCAAGGCGGGCAGATCGTCGGCATCGTCGGCGACATGCGCGACGACGAGCTGCAGTCGGACGCCGAGCCCACGTTCTACCTCCCTTTCGATCAGACGCCGACCGAGGGGATTGCCATCGCGATCCGAACGGCGACGCCGCCGGCGTCGGTGGCGACTGCTCTTCGCGGCATCGTTCGCGATCTGGATCCGACGCTTCCCGTCTATCAAATCCACACCATGGAAGAACAAGTCGCGGCGTCGGTCAGCCGGCAGCGCTTCTATGCGACCTTGCTCGGTGTCTTCGCCTCCGTCGCTCTTGTGCTCGCGGCCGTCGGACTGTATGGCGTGATCGCTTATGCGGTGAGTCAGCGAACGCACGAGCTGGGCGTGCGTGTCGCGCTCGGCGCGACGGGAGATCGCATCAGCCGCATGGTGATCGCCGAGGGAGTTATCCTGACCGCGATCGGCGTACTGGTGGGTTTGGCGGCTTCGCTCGAGGGAGGCCGACTCATCACGAAGCTCTTGTACAACGTGAAAGCGTCCGACCCCGTCACGTTCGTCGGTGTCGCCTTGTTACTCGGTGTCGTTGCGGCGTGCGCGAGCTACATCCCGGCGCGGCGGGCCGCGCGCGTCGATCCGCTCGTTGCGATGCGCGGCGACTAGCCGCGGCGACTCAATCGATCGTGAAAATGCGGCGTGCTTCGCGCTCATAGTCGGCGAGCGCGCCGCTGATCGCGCTCGCATCCCAACCGAGTATCGGCGCGACGGCCTCGGCGACTTGCGAGGCGACGCTCATTCCGTGGTCGCGCGTCTCGAATGCCAGGTGCGTGCGTCGAATGAGGAGGTCGCCGAGTGTCTCGGCCATCTCCGACTGCGCGCAGTAACGCAGCTCGCCGTAGGTGTACGGAAGCTCATCCACCACTCGCCTCGTGTCGCGCTGCGTTTCGACCCAGGCGTCTCTCCACCGCGTGCCGAACGACGACACCAAATGCTCGGCCACGACGGCGTCATGCGTCGACTCGGTGATTCGTGCAACGAGATCGGGTAGCGACGAGAAGTCGCCGCCGGGAAGGGAAGGGGGACGCAAATTCGCTCGCGCCGCGCCGCGAGCACGCCCCGCCACCGAATCGACGACGTCGCGCGCCATGACGCGATATGTCGTGAGCTTACCGCCGGTGATCGACACGACGCCGTGCTTGCTCGATTGAATCGCGTGCTCGCGCGACAACGCGCCCGGAGTCACCGCGTCGGCCGCGACGAGTGGTCGAATTCCCGCCCAGGCGCTGACCACATCGCCGTCGTGCAGGTCGGCGGTCGGGAAAAACCAGTTCGCCGCGTCGAGCAGATAGCGGACGTCGGCGCGCGACGCACGCACGTCGTCGGGGCGCGAACGGGTCTCCGTCTCGGTCGTGCCGATGATGGCGAACACCCCGGCCGGCAGCGCGAAGAGCACGCGTCCATCGTCGGGCGACATCATCGTGATCGCGCTCCGGTTGCCGAGCCGTGCGCGCGGCACTGCGATATGCGCTCCTTTGCTTCCGTGCACCGACGCCGACCCGCCGTCGTCGAGAGAGCGAAGATCGTCGCTCCATGGGCCGGTTGCGTTGACCACCGTGCGCGCGCGCACCTCGACGTTGCGGCCGGTCAATCCGTCCGCCACGACCGCGCCGCCGGCGTGTCCCTCTTCAATGATCAGCCGGGCGACGCAGGCATAATTGAGGACCACCGCGCCGAGCTCCGCGGCGCCGATCGCGTTGGCCAGCGTCAGTCGCGCGTCATCGGTCGCGGCGTCGAAGTAGGACGCGCCGCCTTGAAGTCCCGCCGGCTGGAGCGCCGGCTCTCGCCCGAGGACCGCGTCGCGCGAAAGGCGACGATGCCGCGCCACATTGCGGAAGAGCGAGAGTGCGTCATAAGCGAACAATCCGGCGCCCAGTTTCCAACGCGAGATCCGCGCGCCCTCGTAGACCGGCCAGGTGAATTCGAGTGGCCGTACCAGATGCGGCGCGAGCCGGAGCAGGGCGCGACGCTCGGCGCTCGACTCGAAGACCAAGTGGATGTGGCCATGCTCGAGGTATCGCACGCCGCCATGAACCAGCCGGGAAGACCGGCTCGACGTGCCCCACGCAAAATCGGCTTTGTCCACCAGCGCCACGACGAGTCCGCGCGACGCGGCCTCGTAGGCAATTCCGCACCCCGTAATGCCGCCGCCGATCACGAGGAGATCGAAATGATGCCTGCCGAGCGCTTCCAAACGCTCCCTGCGCGTCGCGACGCGGGCTTGCATTGAAGCAAAGGTAAGCCAGTTTCCACGCATGCCACCGTTAGGCGGACCTCCGCCCGGTCGTCGGGTCGCGATCGTTGCCGGCGTCCGCACTCCCTTCGTGCGCGCCGGCACGGCGTTCAAGCATCTCTCGGCGATCGAGCTCGGCAAGCTCTGCGTCTCCGAGCTCATTCAACGCACCGATCTCGAAGCCAAGTTGGTTGAATCGGTCGTGTACGGGACGGTCGTTCCGTCGGTCATCGCGCCGAACATCGCCCGCGAGGTGTCGCTCCTGCCGGTGCTGCCGAAGGGTTGCGAGGCGTACACGGTCAGCCGCGCCTGCGCGTCGGCAAACCAGGCGATCACCGACGCAGCCGATCAGATCCTGCTCGGCCACCACGACGTGGTCATCGCCGGCGGCGCCGAGTCGCTGTCGAACGTGCCGATCCTTCATTCGCGCGGCATGTCGGACAAGCTCGTCGCATTCTCGCGAGCGAAGGGGCCCGCGCAACAGCTGCGCATTCTCGGCTCGATTCGCCCGGCGGATCTCATTCCGATCACGCCGGCCATCGCCGAGCCCTCGACCGGCGAGACGATGGGCCAGTCGGCCGAGAAGATGGCGAAGATCAATCACATCGCGCGCGAAGATCAGGACCAGTTTGCCCTCCGCTCGCATCGATTGGCGGCGGCGGGCACCGAAGACGGCCGCCTCACCGCCGAGATGATGGCGGTCTACGTTCCCCCGAAGTACGAAGTCGTGCTGACCAGCGACAACGGGATCCGCACCGACACATCCATTGATCAACTGCAGTCGCTCAAGCCCGTCTTCGACAAGCGTTACGGTACGGTCACGGCGGGCAATTCTTCGCCGCTCACCGACGGCGCGAGCGCGGTGTTGCTCATGAGCGAGGAGCGCGCGCGGATTCTGGGCTACCAGCCACTCGCGTACATCCGCGCCTACGCCTACGCGGCGCTCGATCCGGGCGAGCAGTTGCTGATGGGCCCCGTGCTCGCCGCGCCCGTCGCGCTGCAACGCGCGGGACTGTCGCTTGCCGACATCGATCTCATCGAGATGCACGAGGCGTTCGCCGCGCAGGTGCTGTGCAACCTCGCTGGATTCTTGTCGCGCTATTGGGCCGAGCGCGCCGGATTCGCCAACCCGGTCGGTGAGATCGACCGGGCGAAGCTCAATGTGATGGGTGGCTCGATCTCGATCGGACATCCATTCGGGGCGACGGGAGGACGCATTCTCATGACGCTCACCAACGAGCTCATACGCCGCGGCGGACAGTTCGGGCTGATGACGGTCTGCGCCGCGGGTGGCATGGGCCACGCCATGGTCATCGAACGCGCATGAGCACCGTCGCCGAAACCACGACTCACGGACAGACGCTGACGTCCGCGCTCGCGGGCGACGTCCTCGTCGTCACGATCGATCAGCCGAACGAGCCGGTCAACACGCTGAGCCCCGCGCTCTCCGCCGAGTTCGAGGAGATCTTCGTCCGCGTGACGGGCGATCTCCTCATCAAGGGACTGGTGCTCATCTCCGGCAAACCCGATGTGTTCATCGCCGGCGCCGACATCGAACAATTCCCGGATCTCCGCACGAACGAGGACGCCGAGCGTCTGAGCCGACTTGGACAGGAATGGGTCGATCGTCTGGAGAAACTTCGCGTTCCCACCGTCGCGGCGATTCACGGTGCATGCGTAGGCGGAGGACTCGAGCTCGCCCTCGCTTGCCGCTATCGCATCTGCACCGACCATCCGAAGACGACGCTTGCCTTGCCGGAAGTCCAGCTGGGACTCATTCCGGGAGTGGGCGGAACGCAGCGCCTGCCGCGACGAGTCGGATTGCAGGCAGCGCTCGACATGATTCTCACCGGCCGAACGGTGCGGGCGAGACGCGCGCTGCAAATCGGCCTCGTGGACGAAATGGTCCATCCAGCCATTCTGCGCGACGTCGCCGTGCAGCGCGCCCGCGCTCTCGCCGACGGCACCCTCAAGCCGTCGCGTTCCCGCAAGTTCCGCGCGACGAGCCTCCTCCTCGAGCACAACCCGCTCGGCCGCGGCGTCGTCTTCAAGAAGGCGCGCGAGAGCGTGATGGAGAAAACGCACGGACAGTATCCGGCGCCGCTCGCCGCGCTGGAGGCCGTGCAAGCGGGGTACACGGAAGGGTTCGAGGCCGGACTACGCCGAGAAGCGCAGCTGTTCGGCGACATGGCGATGACGGACGTGTCCCGTCAGCTCGTTTTTCTTTTCTTCGCGACCAACGCGCTCAAAAAGGATCCGGGCGTCGACGGCACGCCACCGCGCCCGCGCGCGATCGAGCGGATCGCCGTGCTCGGAGCGGGCTTCATGGGCGCCGGCATCGCGTCCGTCGCCGTGCAGCAGGGAACGCTCGTACGCCTCAAGGACACGGACACGGCGCGCATAGGGCGAGGACTGTCCGCGCTGCGCGCCGTCGTGCAGGAGCGGCTCGCGAAGCGCCAGATCACGCGCCAGCAGTTCGACGACTATCTGGCGTTAGTCGGCGGGACGACCGACTACAGCGGATTCGGTTCGGCGGACCTCGTCATCGAGGCGGTGTTCGAGGATCTCGCGCTCAAGCATCGCGTGCTCGCCGAGGTGGAGCCGGTGATCGACTCGTCCGCGGTCTATGCGTCGAACACGAGCACCATTCCGATCAGCCGAATCGCCGAGGCGGCCCACCATCCGGAGCGCGTGCTCGGGATGCACTTCTTCTCGCCGGTGCATCGCATGCCGCTGTTGGAGGTCATCGCCACCGAGCAAACGTCGCGTGAAGCCATCGCGACGGCCGTCGCCTACGGAAAGCGCCTTGGCAAGACGGTGATTGTCGTGAACGACGGACCGGGCTTCTACACGACTCGCACGCTCGCCGCATACATGAACGAGGCGGGCCGGCTCCTCGATGAGGGTGCGTCGATCGAATCGGTCGACAGCGCGCTGGAGGGATTCGGGTTCCCCGTCGGGCCGATCACGTTGTTGGATGAGGTCGGCATCGACGTCGGCGGCAAAGTCGGCCTGGTACTCGCCGAGGCGCTCGGCGCGCGGATGACGCCGTCGGAAGCGATGCGGCGCGTCGTCACCGCCGGGCGGACGGGGAGAAAGGGAGGAAGCGGGTTCTACCGATATGATCCGACGGGAAAAAAAGGTGGCGTAGACGAATCTGTTTACGAACTCATTGGCGCGCAGCGGCGCGATTTGAATCGCGAGGAGATCGTCGAGCGGTGCGTGCTGGCGATGGTCAACGAAGCCGTCCGCTGTCTCGAGGAAGGCGTGCTTCGCTCGGCCCGGGACGGCGACGTCGGAGCGGTGTTCGGAATCGGGTTCCCCCCGTTCCGGGGAGGGCCTTTCCGGTACGTGGACAGCGTTGGGGCGGCTCGAATCGTAGATCGTTTGGAGGACTTGAACGTGCGTTACGCCCCTCGATTCAAGCCCGCCGAGCTGCTCCTGGATATGGCTGCCCAGCGCCGGAGCTTTTACCCGGAGTCGCGGTAGCATAGAACAGCGGGTCCACGTGACGTGTGACCCTCCTTTCCCTACCTAGGTCTATCGCTTGGAAGCTGTTTCGGACGCGGCAATCGTCGAGCGTGTCTTACGCGGGAACGTCGAGGCTTTCGGCGGACTCGTGGAGCGCTACCGCGATCGGTACGCCCGGTATGCGTTGCACATGCTCGGCAACCGTGAGGACGCCGAAGAAGCGTTGCAGGACGCGTTTACCCGCGCCTATCGCTCGCTTTCGCGGTGCGACGACCCGGAGCGCTTCGGCGCCTGGTTGTTTCGCATTCTCGTCAACCGGTGTCGGACGGTCGGCGCACGCCGCGGTCGGCGGGCGAAGACGTTCGTCTTTGATGAAACGGCGCTCCTGAGTGCGTCGGAGGAACATCCGGCGGAGCAGGGTGCCTGGCGGGAGGAGATCGATCGCGCGTTACAACGTCTGCGGCCGGAACAGCGGGAAGCGTTTCTGTTGAAGTACGTGGAGGAGCTGGGTTACGACGAAATGTCGCGGCTCACGGGAGTCGGGGTGTCGGCGCTCAAGATGCGCGTGATGCGCGCCTGCGATCGCCTTCGCGAGCTGCTGAGTGAGGTGCATAGTGCGTGACGATGACAACGTGAAAATCAAAGACGTCGCGCGAGCCCTGCGCGAACCGGTTCGCATCGATGCGTCGTTCAACGAGCGCGTGATGCGCGCGGTGCGCGACCTGCCGAAGCACTCGCGCCTCTCCTTCTGGCGGCGCTGGTCGATGCCGCGCACGATCACGGTGAGTCCGCTCGGCGCGTCGCTGGTCGCCGCGTCGCTCGTCGTCTTCGCGCTCGTCGGTCTCTGGCACGTGTCCGACGATATCGATCGCGCGGCGAAGCCGATCGCCAAGGCGATTTTCCCGTCAAAGGTCGCGCCGGATCAGCACGTTCAGTTCGTCCTCGTCGCGCCGGACGCCAAGAAAGTGGCGGTCGTCGGCGACTTCAACGGTTGGGACGCGTCGCACTCGGCGTATCAGGCGCAGCATCGCGGCGGCGGCGTTTGGTCGGTGATGGCCCCGGTTCCGGTCGGCCACCACCGCTACTCGTTCGTGGTCGACGACAGCTTGTGGGTCGCCGATCCCTCGGCACCGCGCGTCGTGGACAACGACTTCGGGATGACCAACTCGGCCATCGTCGTCGAAGAGCAGCGGTGAGGGGGTTCAGGCGCGCCCTAGCCGGGGCGGGGCTTCTTGTGGCTGCCGCCACCGCACGCGCGCAGGACGCCCGTCTCGCCCAGCGCCTCGACAAGCCGACGTACGTCGCGGTCAATGCGATCGTGGATTCGGCCCGCGTCGCAAAGCTGCCAACAGCGCCCCTCGTCGATAAGGCGCTCGAGGGCGCGGCCAAGGGCTCCGACGGCCAAAAGATCGTTTTCGCCGTTCACCAGCTGTCCGTTCGCATGACGAGCGCTCGCCACGTGCTCGGCGCCACGTCGAGCCCGGACGAGATCAAGGCCGCGGCGACGGCGCTCGATAACGGGGTGTCCGACCGTGACCTCGCGCGCGTGAAATCGGCCGGTGGGAAACGTCCGGTCACGATGCCCCTCGCCGTGCTCACTGACCTGATTGGGCGACAGGTGCCGATCGCGACGGCGACATCGCTCGTCGTGCAGCTCGCCAAGTCGGGCATCAAGGATCCGGATCTCGCGCTCTTTCAGCGCAACGTGCGCGCGGACATCGACCGCGGTGCGGATCCCACCGTTGCCGCCACGACACGCGCCCGCGGGCTCGTCGCTCGCGGTAACCCGCCCGCGACCAAACCGGCACAGTAGCGTCCCGCTGCGCCGATCGGGTACAATTCCCGGTCTAATGCTACGGGGCATTCATGCGTTGTGACGTCTTGCTGCTGGGCGCGCTCCTCACGTCGAGCGCCGCTGTGGCCCAGCAGCCCGTTGACAACTACTCCATTCCGTCCAAAAGCCGGTACAATCAGCAGAGCTACGCCGGCAAGCGCCCGCTCACTCGGGCCGAACGCACCAACTTCACCGAGACGTCGCACTACGAAGACGTCGTCGCGTTCATCGATTCGCTGAAGCTCCTCGGCGCGAAGATTTCCACCGGGTCGATCGGGAAGACGATCGAAGGACGCGAGCTGCCGTACGTGATCGCGTCGCGGCCGTTGATCACCACGCCCGCCGAAGCGCGCCGCGCGGGACGGCCGATCGCGTACATCCAGGCGAACATCCACGCCGGCGAAGTCGAAGGCAAAGAGGCGATGCAATCGATGTTGCGCGACCTCGTCTTCGACAAGAAGAAGAACGTGCTCGACTCAATCGTGTTGATCGTCCAGCCGATCTACAACGCCGACGGCAACGAGAAGTGGGGACCGCAGGCGAGAAATCGCGGCGCACAGAACGGGCCCGAGCTTGTCGGGACGAGACAGAACGCGTCCGGCTGGAACCTGAATCGCGACTACATCGGCGCCGACGCGCCGGAGACCAAGGGCGCCTTCGCGATGCTCAACAAGTGGGATCCGGATCTGTTCATGGATCTCCACACCACCGACGGCAGCATTCACGGCTACGCGCTCACGTATGCGCCGCCGCTCACGCCTACGGCGGTGAACGTTCTTCCATACACCACGAAGATGCTCGCCGAGATCCGGCAGCAGATGCTCGACCGTCATGGCTTCTACGTGCAGGACTACGGCGACTTCAGTCGTCCCGGCGCGACGCGCGGCGGGGGGGGAGCCGGTCGCGGACGCGGTGCTCCGCCGCCGAGCGCGGCACCTGGCGACAGCGCGGGTCGCGGCGCGCGCGGTGGGGGTGGGGGTGGGGGTGGCGGATTCGGCGGAGGTCGCGGTCCGTCGCTCGAGCAGATGATCGCCGACTCGATTCCATCGAGCGGCTGGGCGTTCTCGACGTATGAGTCGCTCTCTCGATACGGAACGAACTATTACGGTTTGCGGAATCGCCTCGCCGTGCTCAGCGAAGCGTTCTCGCACGATCCGTTCGCGCGACGGGTTGCGTCGACCTACGATTTCGTCGGTGAGCTTCTTTCGTATCTCGCCGAGCACAAACGCGAGATCCTCGCCCTCGAGGCGAAAGGCGACGCTAACGTTGCCGCGTGGGCGCGGCAACCGGCCGGCGCGCCGCGACTTTCACTCAAGTCGCGCATGGACACGACGCGCATCGAAGACGTGCGCGTCGAGCAGATCGTTCCGCTCACCGACAGCACGAAGCGCGAAGCAGGGTTGGGCGGCGCGCGCCAACGCACAGGCATCGTGAAGCTCGTCCGCATGCCGGTGATGGCCAGCTTCACGCCGACGCTCACCAGCACGCTGCCGTTCGCCTACGCCTTCGACTCGGCGGCGGCGCGCGTCCTTCTGCCGATCCTCGCGATCCACGGCATCCGGGTCGAGCGCCTCGACGCACCCGCGAGGGTCACGGCTCAGTCATTCGCCGTCGACAGCGTGATCGAGCGCGGGCGTTCCGAGACGCCGCGCATGCTCAAGGACGTCACCGGAAAATGGTCTGCTCCGGCGACGCGTTCGTTGCCCGCGGGCAGCTACGTTGTGAGCGCCGGACAGCCGCGCGGACTCGCCGCGTTCTATCTCCTCGAGCCCGAAAGCGAGGACGGTTTGGCGCAGTGGAGCTTTTTTGACGGGATCCTCGCGGCGCACGCCGATTTCCCGGTAGTCCGCGTGGTGAAGCCGGCGACCTTCCGCGCCAAACCCGCTCGCAACTGATGCTTCGGTCGACCTTGTTGTATCTCTCGAACCAGCCGCGCGTTTTTCGGTTCGTGCGGAACAACGGGTTGGCCAAGCGCTTAGCGCGACGCTTTGTCGCCGGAGAGACGCTCGACGAAGCACTGAACGCGGTCGAAGGACTCAACAAGAAGGGCATTAGCGCCTCGCTCGACCTGCTCGGCGAAAGCGTGACCAACGAGCGAGAAGCGCGCGCCGCGTGCCGCGAGTACTTGCGCATCCTCGATCGCATTCAGGAGCGGAGGCTCGACGCGAACGTCTCGGTCAAGCTCACGGCGATGGGCCTCGACATTTCCGAGGAGCTCTGCGTCGCGATCATGCACGACGTGCTCGGACGCGCGCAAAGCTATCGCAGCTTCGTTCGCCTCGACATGGAATCCAGCGCGTACACGGAGCGAACGCTGCGCCTCTTCGAGGACCGTCTCTATCCCGCGTACAAGGAGAACGTCGGGATCGTGCTGCAGAGTTACCTCTATCGGACGGCGTCGGATGTCGAGCGCGCGATCCAGCTCCGATGTCGCGTTCGATTGTGCAAGGGCGCGTACAAGGAACCAGCGGCCGTCGCGTTTCCGGAAAAGCAGGAAGTCGACAACAACTTCGTGAAATGCATGCACCGCCTGCTCGAGCAGGGCAACTACCCGGGCGTCGCGACGCACGATCCGGCGATCATCGCCGAATGCAAGCGATTCGTTTCAGAGCACGGCGTGGACACCGACCGGTTCGAGTTCCAGATGTTGTATGGCGTCCGCCGCGACGTGCAGGAGGCGCTCGTCCGTGAAGGCTACCGAATGCGCGTGTACGTTCCGTTCGGTACGCAGTGGTACCCTTACCTCATGCGCCGCCTCGCCGAGCGACCCGCCAACGTCGCCTTCATCACCGGCAACGTCGTTCGCGAGATGTTCCGTCGCCGGAGATCGTGATGAGCCACGCGCGCTTCCGGCCGGCGGATCATTCGAAGGGTGACGAGTCCACGATCGGAGGCTACGCCGCGGTGCACGACCGGCCCGCGGCGTTCGAGGGGAGTGACGGCTTCTCGTACAGCGTCGAGCTGATGGCCGAGGAGACATCCGACCAGGCCTTGCCATGGGCGGCGTTCATTCTCTTCGTCAAATGGGCCCGGCTTGGCGCGCAGACGCCCGAGGGCCACCTCGAGAGCAGCTACCTCGCGACGGGCGTCACGGAGCGAGACGCGCTCGATCAGCTCGGACGCACGCCGCTCACTGACGTGAAAGCATTGCTCGACGAATTGATCGCGCAGCAGCGAGGCGGGGAGCCGCAACGTCGCTGGTGGGACGCCATGAACGACGAGAGCGACGCATGACGAGCGGGTCATTGGTTTCCGGCGTCGTCGTCGGCGGAACGGGCGGCGTCTGGCGCGTGCGAACCGAACATGGGGACACCATCGAGGCATCGCTGCGCGGGCGATTGAAGAAATCGAATGCCGGGCGGCGGGCCGACGGCTCGCTCCGGCGAGACACCGTGTTGTCCGCGTCGAAGACCGCGAAGCTCGCGGTGGGCGACGATGTGCTGCTCGAGGAAGCGGAGCGCGGCGGCGCGTGGGCGATTGCCGAGATTCTCCCGCGCCGGTCGAAGCTGGCGCGGCGCGCACCGGGCGGAGGGCAGGGCGAACGGATCGTCGCCGCGAACGTCGACCAGGTGGTCGTCATGTTCGCCGCCGCCAAGCCCGAGCCGCATCGCCGCATGCTCGATCGCTTCCTCGTCATTGCCGAGAGCAACGAGCTGACGCCGCGCATCGTCATCAACAAGGTGGACCTCGTCGGTGACGATGCGGCGCGCGAACGGTTCAACGTGTACGAGCGCGTGGGCTATGCGGTCCATTACACGAGTGTGAAGGACGGTCGGGCGCTCGACGAGCTCCGCTCGGTCTTCAGTGGCCGTCGTTCCGTTGTAACCGGGCCGTCCGGCGTGGGGAAATCGTCGTTGCTCAACGCGCTCTTCCCGGGGTCGAATCTTCGGGTCGGCGCGATCAGTGAGTCGGTGAACAAGGGCCGTCACACGACCGTCGGCGCCGCGATGCTGCCATTGCTCACCGAGGCGGACGGCTACGTGATCGACACACCAGGGCTTCGCGAGATCGGTCTCTGGTCGGTCCCGGCCGAGGAGCTCGACCGCTGCTTTCCGGAGATCCGCGGGCTACGTGATCAGTGCCGATTCGCCGACTGCCGGCACATGGCGGAGCCGGATTGCGCCGTCACCAACGCAGTGCGTGGTGGGACCATAGACGCCGAACGCTACGACAGCTACGTGAAGCTGCTCACGGAGCTCGCCGAAGAGCGCTGACTGCTCGGTGTGGCGAGTTAAGGAATCTTTTTGGGCTCGGTGGCGTACGAACCGGCGCCACCACCCTGCGGGCAACACCGATGCGTCCTCATCTCGCCTCATTCGCGTTGCTCGCCATCGCCGCCGCGCGATTGGATGCGCAGTGTAACGCCTCGAGTCAGAAGCTCATCGACGACAAGAAGTACGACGAGGCGCGGGGCGAACTGGACGCCGCTCTGAAGAAGAACCCGTCCGATGACGCGGCGCTTCATTGCATGGGGATGGTCTACGTCGCGATGGACAAGGCGCCCGACGCGATCGAGTGGTTCGAGAAGGCCGTCAAGGCAAACGACAAATCTTCAGCGCACCACCTCTGGCTCGGCAATGCGCTCGGCGAGCAGGCGTCGCACACCAATAAGCTCAAGCTCCCCTTTCTCGCGCGCCGGATCAAAAGTGAATTCGACAAGGCGGTCGAACTGGATCCCAAGTCGTGGGAAGCACGGCACGGGTTGATCCAGTTCTATTCGCAGGCGCCCGGTGTCATGGGCGGCAGCATGGACAAAGCGAAGGAGCAGGCACGCGAGATCGGCACGTTCGACGCGATTCGCGGACACCTCGAGATGGCGGCGCTGCTCGAAAAGGACAAGGACGTCGCCGGTGCCGAGCGCGAGTTCAATGCGGTTGTCGTCGCGGCTCCCGACAGCGCGCTCGGCTACAACTCGCTCGGAAACTTCTATCGGCGGCAGAAGCGGTACGCGGACGCCGTGTCCACCTACGAGAAACTGTTACACGCGAAGCCGGACGCGCCCAACGCGCATCTGTTGATCGGATGGAACCTCAAGCTTGGCGGCGAGAATGATCGCGCGGAACGTGAGATCAAGCAGTGGCTGTCCGCGCCACCGAAGGACGCGCCCCCGCAGAATCTCAGCGCCGCTCACCAATGGCTCGGTGACATCTACGGAGCACAATCCAAGAAGGACGCGGCGCGCGCCGAGTACCAGCTGGCGCTGCAGATCAATCCGAAGAACGCCGAGGCGAAGAAAGCGCTCGACGGCCTGAAGTAACGACTACCAGGAGCCGCGTTCGCCGGCGACCGCGATCACTTTGCTCAGGCGATCGGCGGCGTGCCGCCAGTTGACCTGCACCGCGAGCTCCGCGTCGTCCGCGCGCCCCTCGTCGATCGACGCGATGATCAGGTCGTGCTCGTACACCGACGTTCGGATGTCGCCGGTGAGCATGCTGATGTACATGCGGATGTAGCGCTCGGCCTGGGGCTTCACCGCGTCGTGGAGAGCGAGCAGGCGCGGCCCGGCGCTCGCCTCGACAATACGCCGATGAAAGCGCTCGTCGGCGTCGTACAGACTTCCGTGATCGATCGGCACCGCCTTGCCGGCACGCTGAAACTCCGCGTTCAGGCTGCGTAGCTCGCGCGCGAGAGCGTGGCGCTCGGTGGGTGGCAGCAAGCCGGCCCCGCGAGACCCCATGCCCTCCAACGCGCCGACGATGTTGAGCAACTCGTAAACGTCGTCGCGCGTCAGCGGCGCGACGGTCAATCTCGATTGCTGCGCGCCGGGCGACCCGTTGACGTAGCCTTCCTGCTGCAGCCGCTGCAGCGCCTCGCGAACCGGCGTGCGGCTCACACCGAGGCGTGTCGCGATCTCCGTCTCGACAATTCGACTCCCAGGCGACAACAAGCCCTGCACGATCAGATCGCGCAGTCGCGTGTAGACCTGTTCGGGTCGAGATCCGTGCGGTGCGTCGGCGGCGCTGCCAAGCGGAAGATCGCCGGCCGCCGAGCCGGTCGCGGGCGGGGACGACGCCGGCTTGCGAATCGAGGCCATGTCAGAGGGAATAATACTGCTCGATCCCTCGCCGCGCGGCAACTGTTGCTCGGGGGAAGCGGCGCGACGACATTGCAAACGATCATGATCCCAACCGATCCGGTGGGCGCTGCGTGAGCTGGGCACTCGACGAATTCTTCGCCGCCGTCGAAGACGAGTTCGGCGTCCCGGTCGGCGACGCCGACGAAGGCTATCTCGAGACACCCGGCGCGGTCATCGATCACGTAGTCGAGAACAGCTCTCCCAGCGACGGGATGACGGACGACGAATACCGCGATCACGTCGCCGGCGTCGTCGGCGAGATCATGGCCCGGACGCTCGGCATAACCCGCTACAGTGAAGGCTCGCGCTTCGTCGAGGATCTTCACGTCCGATGAGCGCGCGACGGATTCTCCTCGGCGACGCCGATGCGTTCTTCGTGGCCATCGCCCGAATGGTGGACCCGGAAGGCGCGGGCAAGGCGCGGCTGCTGATCGTTGGGGGCACGCGGGAAAGTCGTGGCGTGGTCTGTTCCGCGTCGTACGAGGCCCGAAAGTTCGGGGTGCGGTCGGCGATGCCCATCTCCCGCGCGCTGCGCCTCTGCCCCGACGCCATGTGCGTACCGGTTCCGCGACGTGTTTGCGGCGAGAAGAGCCACGAGATTCGCTCGGTGCTCGAGCGTTACGCCCCGGTCGTCGAAGGCGCCAGCATCGACGAGTGGTACATGGATCTCGGCGGCACCGAAGCGCTCTACAACGAGCCGCTCGCCGAGTCGGCGCGCCGCATTCGCGATGCCGTGCGCGCTGAGACGTCGCTCGCCATCTCCATCGGCGGGGGAACGTCGAAGCTTGTCGCGAAGCTCGCCGTCGAACGCGCCAAGCCAAAGCCCGGTACGAACGCCACGGGCGTTCACGTCGTCGATCCAGGCGACGAAGGCCGGTTCCTCGAGACCTTCGATCTCGCGGACATCCCGCTCGTCGGCCCGCGCTTCCAGGAAAGGCTGGCGCGGCTCGGCATGCGTCGTGTGCCGGACGTGCTTCAGTACGACGTACCGACGCTGACGCAATGGCTCGGACCGCGCGAAGCCGAGTGGCTTTACCGCCGCGTGCGCGGCCTCGACGCCAGCGAAGTGGAGGGCCACGGCGACGCGAAGAGCATCAGCCGCGACGAGACATTCCCTGTCGACATCAATGACGACGTGTCCCTGGCTCGCGAGCTGCTCGCGCTCGTCACGCGCGCGGCGGCGGATTTGCGTGGCGATGGCTTGGCCGCGCGCACGGTGACGATCAAGCTGCGCGATCACGACTTCAAGACGCGGCAAGCGAGTCGCACGCTCGACATGCCCGTGATGTCGGACCGCGTCGTGTTCGCGACCGCGAGGGGACTCCTGGCACGGTTGCGTCGGGCGCGGCGTGTGCCGGCGCGTCTCGTTGGAGTCTCTCTTTCGTCGCTCGCCGCCGACGCCACCGCCGATCAGCTCACGCTCTTCGAGCGTGACGACGCCCCTCTCGCCGAGACGGAACGGGATCGCACGCTGGCGAGAACCGTCGACCGGGTTCGTGAAAAATTCGGCGCGAAGAGCATCATGCCGGCCAGCCTGCTCGACTGACATGCCGCCGATCCTCATCGAATCCGCGGGCGGCGTCCGCACGATCACGCTCAATCGGCCGGAGCGTCTGAACGCGATCGACCCGGAGCTCGCCGATGCGCTTCCGCGCGCCATCGACGAAGCCTCGCGGGCGGACGACGTCCGCGTCGTGGTGATCACCGGAGCGGGCCGCGGCTTCTGCTCCGGTCTGGACATCTCGTCGCCTCCGCGGCTGCCGGAGTCGACGCGCAGCGAACGGCTCGACCCGCTCGCCTGGGTTGGTCGTTGGGTCACGACGCTCGTCTCGTGTGAGAAGCCGGTCATCGCCGCCGTCAATGGAGTAGCCGCGGGCGCGGGATTCGGGCTTGCGCTCGCCACGGACATTCGGTTGGTCGCGTCGAGCGCGCGCCTCACGGCGGGCTACATTCGTCGTGCGCTGAGCCCCGACACGGGCGTGAGCTACTTCCTTCCGCGCCTCGTCGGCGCGTCGCGCGCCGCTGAGATTCTGTTGACGGGGCGCGACGTCGATGCCGCCGAAGCAGAGCGAATCGGCTTGGCGTCCGCGGTGATCCCCGACGAGGCCTTCGCGGATCACGTCCGAGCGTACGCGGCGCGCCTCGCGGCTGGGCCTCCGGTTGCGTTCGCGCTCACCAAGCGACTCCTCGCCGCGAGCTTCGACGCGACGCTCACCGAGCAGCTCGAGCGAGAGCTCGCGTATATCAAGACGTGCTTCGTGTCGCCCGACGCCGCCGAGGCGCTGCGCGCTTTTTCCGAGAAGCGGCCCCCGGTTTTTTCCGGCGAGTAGCCGGCGTTTCGTCCTCGTCGTCGCCGCCTCCGTCGCGGTTGCTCTGCCAGACGCGCCCGCGCCGCGTCGCGATCTCCTCCATCGTGCGCCCGCTTTTCACCGACGTTTCCACGGTCGCGACGACGTCGAACTTCGACGTCGCCATCTCGTCGCGGTGCTTGATCAGAAGCCACTGGCGACGCCCGCCCTCATTGCGGCGAATGCGTACGAGCACCCAGCCGCCCTGCAGCCGCTCGCCGTGCAGCACGATCTTGAGGTCACCGCGCTCGTAACCGTCACGAAGCGATTCCTCGCCGCCTCCGTCCTCCGCGTCGTACGTGCCGCGATCCCACAGCATCACCGTTCCGCCGCCGTACTGACCCTTGGGAATCGTCCCCTCGAAGGTGTTGTACTCCATGGGGTGATCCTCCACCTCCATGGCGAGTCGTTTCACTGACGGATCGTAGCTCGGGCCTTTCGGCACCGCCCAACTCTTCATCACGCCGTCGAGCTCGAGGCGAAAATCGAAGTGGAGATGGCTGGCTGCGTGCTTCTGCACGACGAAGTGCAGTTTGCGTCGCGATCCGCGCTTTACGGGTGCGCCCGCCGGCTCCGCGGTCTTCGCGAAATCTCGCTTACGCTTGTACTCCGACAGCGGCTTCTCGCGCCTGACGCGTTTGCGTGTCGCCTGTTTTCTCGGCATGGCATCTCCTGACGCCAATCCGTCGGGCAAAGCGTGTGCCCTGGAAAGCGCGCCCGGACGGGCTCAGGCTACTCGGCAGCTCGGCTTCTCGGCTTCTCGGCTTCTCGGCTACTCGGCGCCTCGGCTACTCGGTGGCGCCGCCGAGCTGCCGAGCTGCCGAGCAGCCGAGCTGCTAGCACCTTTCGGCTGCCGCGCGACCGTGATCAGCGCGACCCCGCCGAGAATGATCGCCGCGGCGACCAGCGTCCGAGCGGTGATCGACTCGCCGGCGATCGCCCATCCCAATACGAGTGCGACGACGGGATTCACGTACGCGTACGTCGATGCCTTTGCCGGGCTCACTTCCTTCAGCAAATAGATGTACGCCGTGAAGCCGATCAGCGATCCGAAGGTGACGAGATACAACCATCCCGCCCACGAGGCCGCGGAGATGTTCGCCAGCGACACGCGATGTCCTTCGCCGAGCGCCAATCCGCTTGCCACCAGCGCGACACTGCCGCCGAGCATCTGCAGTCCGGTCGACATCGTCGCCGACTCCGGACGCGCGCCTCGCTTGTTGTAGACGGATCCGAACGCCCACGCCATCGACGCCGCGACGAGCACCAGCGCGCCGACGACATCAACCGGGCCGCTTGCGTCGATGCTGTCCGGTCCCACGAGCACCACGAGGCCGCCGAGCCCGACGAGGACACCGGCGATCTCGCCGAGCGTCGGTCGTTCACCGCCGGGCATTACCCAATCGAACACCACCATCCACAGCGGAACGACGGCGACGATGAGCGCCGCGAGCGCCGACGGGATCCGTTGCTCGGCCCAGCCGACGGATCCGTTGCCCAGGCAGAGCATGAGAATTCCCGTAAGCGCCGCGACGCGCCACTCCACGGCGGTCGGTCGCGGCGCGCCTCTCATGCGCGCCCACGCGTAGAGCATCGCGCCGGAAACGGAAAAGCGCGCTGCGGCCATGAGTAGCGGTGGCATTGTTTGGACCGCGTACCGAATCGCCAGGTACGTGGAGCCCCAGACGACGTAGACCGCGGCGAACGCCGCGATCACCGACGTGCGCGTGGATGGCCGGCTCAATCGCGCTCGACCAATCGTCGGAGTTCTTCGATGTCGTTCGGACGGCCGACGAAGCGCGCCCGCGCGCAACCGGGAAGGGCGCGCAGCGACGCGGTCACCAAGGCCCCGTCTGTGCTCGTGAGTCCTCCGTCGCAAACGACGGCGTCGAAGGTGGTTCGTGACGCCAATTGCAGAGCGGCATCCGGGCCCTTCGCGTTCGTCACCGCGTGCCCGCGCGCCGACAGGAATCGCTCGACGAACGTCATTTCCGTGGCGCCGAGATGGACGACGAGCACGTCGAGCGGTCGGGACGCCTGCTCCTCGACATCCGCCGGCGCGTTTTCGGCGGAGGCGGGAAGCCGGACGGAAAAGCGCGTGACGCCGTCGGCGCTTTCGTCGAGCGCCACGACGCCGCTGTGATCCGCCACGATGTCTCGAACGATCACCAGACCGAGTCCGGTCCCTTCGCCTCCTCCACCCGTGCGCGACGTCCAGAACGGATTCCAGATGTCATTCTGCATGTCCTCGGGGATGCCCGGACCATCGTCCTCGACCTCGAGCACCACCTGGCCGCCGTCGCGTCGCGTGCGAATGGTGATCCGGCCTCCCACCTGGGAGCGCTTTGGCGCATCGACGTTCGCGCGCAATGCCTGCTCGGAGTTGTTCAGCAAATTCAAAACGACCTGCTCGAGCTGTGTCCGTTCGCCGTGCACCTGGGGCAGTCGGGGATCGAGCTCGAGAACGCAGGTGATCCCCGCGGTCTCGAGGGTGTACCGCCGCGTGCGCGCGATGTACGAAACGATGTCGTTGAGGTCCGTCGGCACGCGTCCGGTCAGGCTGCGCTTGCGAACGAGTGCAAGCAGATCCTTGACGATCGCGGCCGAGCGCGTGGCTTCGTGGTGAATCGCTTCGAGCGCCACGCGGTCATCGTCGGGCCACGATTTCTTGAGGAGGAGCTGCGAGAATCCAACGATCGCCGCGAGTGGATTGTTCAACTCGTGGGCGACGCCGGCCAAGGTAGCGCCGACAGTCGCCATCCGGTCCTGATGGTGGCGAAGTTCGTCTTTGCGTTGACGCGTCACAGATGGGGCGGGGCGGGGGTGGGGCGGGGACCCAACTCGCCGGGCGGTTAAGTGTGGAATGGCCCACTTAACCGATTCGGCGCGGCGGTGGGTTGACTTGAAAAACTGGTTCGCGAGTTAATACGTCATGGGAGGCCAACCCATCAAGCCCCCTCGCTTTCCGGTTATTGGCGGTATATACTTGACGCGTCAACTACTCACTTGCGTGTCATCTACTCATTCTGTATCTCGGGACCGAGACTTGGCGTTCGAACGGGAAGCCCTCCCGTGGATCGATGACGTCTACCGCTTTGCCCTGTCGCTGACGCGGGACGAATCCGACGCCGACGACGTGGTTCAGGACACTTACCTGCGTGCCTATCGGTCGTGGCACACGTACCTGCCGGGCAGCGACTGCCGGCGTTGGCTGTTCACCATTTGTCGCAATGTGTTCCTGCGTTCGCGCGAGCGGGCCCGTCCCACGGTCGAGCTCGAAGCGACCGACGCGGACGCCGCCGCCGGTGGGGTCGTTTACGCGACCGCCGTGCGGGAGGGCCTCGAGGATATGTTCTCTCGATTGGACCTCGGGCCCGCCATCAACGACGCCCTGACCAGAATCCCGGAACCATTCCGGTCCACGCTGATTATTGTTGACGTGGAGGATCAATCGTACGAGGCGGCCGCCGAGTTACTCGGCGTGCCGATTGGTACGGTTCGTTCCCGGCTGTTCAGAGGACGACGCTTGATGCAGGAGCAATTGCTCGACTACGCCAAGGATGCCGGATTCAATATCCGGCCGGCGCTAGTCGAGCAGCGACGAAATGCCTGAAACCATTTCAGAAGCCGTTCCGGCTGCGTGCGTCGAGGTGATCCGGCAAGTCTGGGATCATCTCGACGATCAGTTGCATAGCGACGAATTGAGCGCCCTTCGGCTCCACTTGGTCGAATGCCCGCATTGCGCCGGCTTCGAGCGCTTTCAGATCGACTATCGCGACGCGATGCGGTCGATCCGCCCGCGCCCCGGCGTCGCCCCCTGGCACATCCGCGCGCGGGTGCTGGACGCGCTGGCCGACGCGGGCTTCTGCCCCTAGCTGTCATCCTCGGGCGCGAAGCGCCCGGGGATCTATTATCCCGGTCTAGTTACCGAATAAGGACAGCAGATCCTCCGCTCACTTCGTTAGCGGAGGATGACCACGGATTTAAATTGTCGGACGCCAGACCTTTTGGCGCGTTGGGCCTTCGGTTTCGCCGTTCAGGGTCAGGCGCGTTTCGATCACGATGTCGGGCGCTAGTGACGACGCCACGGAGCAGTAGCGCTCGAACGACAGTTGGATCGCGCGCTCGGCGTGCTCCCGTTCGATCTCAAGGCCGTCTACGCGGAACTCGACTTCCAGGCGCATGATCCGGCGCGGGAATTCAGGCCGGCGCTCCGCCGTCACGTGCACGCTCAGCTTCTCGACCGGCGTTCGTCGCTTGGCGAGGATGTCGATGACGTCGAGGCTCGAGCAGGCGGCGACGGTGCTGAGGAGCGTTTCCACAGGGCCCGGCGCGGCCTTTGCCGCCCCGTCGATGACATGCTGACGTCCGGCGGGACCGGCGTCGAAGGAGCGATCGCCGCGCCACGAGATCTCGCTGCGCGTGATGACCGGACCGCTGGGGCCGGGTGGAACCGCGAATTCCTGCGTCGAAGCACCCATTAGCGATTCCTCATTTTTCGATGGGAGCGCGGACGGCGTTCCCCCACTCGGTCCAGCTGCCGTCGTAGTTACGGACTTTGTCATAGCCAAGTAGGTAGCGGAGCACGAACCAGGTATGGCTCGATCGCTCGCCGATCCGGCAATAGGCGATCACGTCGTCGCGGGACGACAATCCCTGCTCCTGCTCGTAGATAGCACGAAGCTCCCCCGCCGATTTGAAGGTGCCGTCGGCGTTCGCGGCGCGCGCCCAGGGAATGCTCTTCGCCGTCGGAATGTGTCCGCCGCGCAACGCGCCTTCCTGTGGGTACTCCGGCATGTGGAGCTTCTTGCCGGTGTACTCGTCGGGCGAGCGGACGTCGACGAGCTTGCCCTTTCCAAGATGTGCGCGCACGTCGCTCATGAACGCCCGGATCGTGCCGTCCTCGCGGGCCTTCGCTACGTACCCGGACTGCCGCGGCGCCGCCGGCCGGTCGGTCGTCATCGGCCGTCCTTCCTGTTCCCACTTGATCCGGCCGCCGTCGAGCAGCTTGGCGTTAGTGAAGCCGAACAGGTGGAATACCCAGAAAGCATACGCCGCCCACCAATTGTTCTTGTCGCCGTAAAACACCACGGTCGTCGACTCGTCGACGCCGAGTGAGCGGAGCAGCTCCTGGAACTTCTCGGTGGACAGATAATCGCGGACGAGCGCGTCGTTCAGATCGGCATGCCAATCGATCTTGAAGGCGCCTGGAATGTGCCCGGTGTCGTAGAGCAGCACGTCTTCGTCGCTCTCGAGAATACGCAGCGACGGATCATCGAGATGCTCGGCGAGCCACGTGGTGCTCACGAGCGCCTCGGGATGAACATACCCCTTGGCGGCGATGGCCGGATCGAGCTCGGGCACGGCGGTCAATCCTCGTAAAGTGCTGCGCGAAACATAGTCACGGCGCGACCGGTTGGTTCGCGGGTCGCGCCGGCATGGCGGCGAACCAGTCGGCGACGATTCCGGCAACTTCCTGCCATCCCGGTTCCAGCACGATCATGTGTCCGTGGCCCGGCATCACGCGCGCCGGAACACCATACCGGCGCGCGACTCGGGCGACCGTTTTCGCCGGAATGAACTTGTCGTCCTCGGCGGCAATGACGAGCAGCGGACAACGCACGCGCGAGGCGTCGACTTTTACGCCGGTGATCGATTGCTCGCGCCCCGCTCGGCCGCTGTCCGGCACGAGACGGTCGATCACTTCGTCCTGCTCGTCGCGCGGCACGCGATTCATGACGAGCGCTCGGATGTCCTCGCGCGAAGGACGCACGGGCCGCGAGGCAAAGATCGCCGGCAGGTATTTGAGTTGTTTAATGGCCAGCTGCCACGTCATCACCGTAATGCCACGCGGCGGCGCGGGCGTGATCAATGCCGCCGCTTCGACGAGATCGAGCTCGGCGAGTCGCTGCGCGATCAAACCGCCCATCGAATGTCCGACGACGAGCGGCCGGCCGCCCCCGAGGACGCGAGCCGCCAGCGCGGCGTCCTCCACGTAGTCGTCGATCGATACGCCGCCGATCTCCGTGCCCGGACGACTTCCGGCGCGGCCGCGCAAGTTGAGCGCGACAGGCGCGAAACCGCGCGCCGCGAGGAATGGCAGCCAGTCGGCGAACACGGTGGCGTCGGCGAAGTAGCCGTGCAGCAGCAGCACGGGTCGCCCGCCGGCCGGCTGGTTGGCCATCCGCAGGGTGGTGAGGTTACCGATGCGAACTGTTTCGAGCATTTCGTCCGTTGGCGGTGTCTCGAAGTGCGCTGCTCTAGCTTATCGTCCACCCATGTCCGCCGCACCATTCGCGCCCTCGATGGATGCCTATTCGCGCCACGTCCTCGTCTGTGTCGGCGGCTTTTGTTCGCCCGACCAGGCTGGGCGGGAGCTCTACCGGCTGCTTCCGGCACTACTGCAGCGCGAAGGGCTGCTTTTCGGTCCCCGTCGCGTCAAGCGCGGCGAAACGCCGTGCCTTGGCGTCTGCACCGGCGGCCCGATCGTCGTCGTGTATCCCGAAGGCGTCTGGTATGCCGGTGTCACGCCGGCACTCCTCGAGCGAATCGTCGTTGAACATCTGCGCGATGGCCGCGTCGTGGAAGATGCGGTGTTCCATCGGCTGTGAGATGCGGGCGATGGGCGATGGGCGATGGGCGATGGGCGATGGGCGATGGGCGATGGGCGATGGGCGATGAACGACAACGCGCTCGCTAAGATTTCTGTCGCCGCGCTGCCGAGTCGCCGAGTCGCCGAGTCGCCGAGCCGCCGAGTCGCCGAGCCGCCGAGTCGTTGCCCCCCTCGGTGGGCGTCACTAAGTTCACGGTCGCTTCAATGGACAACACCCCGAATTCGCGACGATTCCTCATGGAACGGGCGCGCCGGTATCTGCTCGAGCAGATCGAAGGCGACCCGCAGCGGCGCGCCGACGAGTCTCCGCCGCGATTGATCCTCTCAGCCCTCGAGAAACTCAGCATGTCACGCTCCCGCGAACGCATCATGGAGAACCTCGACGAGATGTATCGCGAGGCCTTCGACCGCGCCAAACAAACGCAGGACGACTCGCAGATGGCGACGCTCGACTTCGCCTATCGCCGCGAGCAGCTCTACTTCGAGATCCTGCTCGACGTGCGCGACGCCATCGAGCGGCGCGGCTAGGGCGTTTTACCCGTCGTCCCCCGTTCATGCTGCGGCCAGACCATCGAGGCGACGATCGACAGCGCCAGCACCGAGAGGATGATCGCCAGAGATAGCGCGATGTCGATCGAGATGAACTTCTCGGTCAGCATCTTGAAGCCGACAAAACTGAGGATGATCGCCAGGCCGTACTTGAGGAGATGGAACCGGTCGACGACCGCCGCGAGGAGGAAGTAGAGCGACCGGAGTCCCATCACCGCGAAGATGTTCGACGTGAACACGATGAACGGGTCCGTCGTCACGCCGAAGATCGCCGGGATCGAGTCGATCGCGAAGATCAGGTCCGTGAACTCCACCAGGATCAGCACGAGCAACAGCGGGGTCGCCACTCGCCGGCCGCGCTCGCTGATGAAGAAATGCTTCCCGTGGTACTCCGTCGTCAGTGGAATGACGCGGCGCACCATGTGAACGACCTTGCTGCGCTCCCCGTCGAACTCGTCGTCCTTCTTGAGCGCCATCCGCACGCCGGTCACGACGAGCGCCGCTCCGAAGATGTACAGCACCCAGTGGAACCGTGAGACGAGCGCCGCACCTGCCGCGATGAACAAGCCGCGCATGACGAGCGCGCCGAGGATGCCATAGAACAACACGCGGTGCTGGCACGCCTTCGGTACGCGAAAGTACTCGAAGATCAGCACCATGACGAAGATGTTGTCGGCGCTGAGCGATTCCTCGATCACGTAGCCGGTGAGGAACGTCAGCGCCGTCTGCTTGCCGATCCAGATGTACAGGCCCGCGGCGAACAGCAGCGCCAATCCAACCCACACGGCCGTCCAGATGCCGGCTTCCCGCGGCCGGACTTCGTGCGGCGCCCGGTGAAACACGCCGAGGTCGAGCGCGAGCATCGCCAGCACGAAGGCGATGAACGCGACCCAGAACCAGATGTTGGTGGCGATCACGCGCGAAAGGTATCACGCGGTCGCGATCTTCCGCAGGCTAGCTCGCCGGATCAGTGTCCGTTTTCGCGCCGAGGCGAGCGTGCAACCGCTCGCGATAGGTCCGCGATACGCGGACCTTCGCCCCATTTCGCAGCACCGCAACGGCGTCCCCGGCGAACCAGGGTTGCACTTCGACAATTCGGTCGACGTTGACCACGTACCGCCGGTGCACGCGTATGAACAACCGCGGATCGAGTTGGGCCTCGATCGCCGCCATCGTCGACCGCACGAGAAAGCTCGAGCCGGCCGCGTGCAGCCGCACGTAGTTGCCGTCGGCTTCCCACCAGTCGACGTCGGTCGTGCGGACGATGCGGAGCATGCCGTCGTGCTTGACCGCGACCCGATCGAGGTATTCGGCCTGCGCCGAGCGAGCCTTCGACAAATAGTCCGCCAACAGAGCGCGCAGCTGCTCCTCGTCTCCCGGATGCCGACTGGTCGCCCTATGAATCGCGCGGGCCAGAGCCTCGTCAAAACGCGCGGCATCGAAGGGCTTGAGGAGGTAGTCGACCGCGTGTACGTCGAACGCGCGCAGCGCGTACTGGTCATACGCCGTGACGAAGACGATCGCCGGCGAGGCCCCGCCTCGTCCGGCGAGCGCCTCGACGACCTGAAAGCCGTCGAGATCCGGCATCTGCACGTCGAGGAACAAAAGGTCCGGACGGAGCGCGACGACCCGCTCGACCGCGTCCCTTCCACCAGCGCAAGCGGCGACGACCGACGCCCGGCCGCTCTCTTCGAGCATTCGAACGAGACGACGGCGTGCAACGGACTCATCGTCGGCCACGATTGCGGTGATCGTCGTCATCCCGCCCCCACCAATGAGACGCCGCTCGCGCGCAACTCCGCGGTTGCCGCGTCCAGTCGCCGCCGGCGCTCGGGAGTCGCGCCGTCGTCGTCGGTCGACTCCAGCGCCGCGCGAAGATAGTCGCCGAGTCTCGCCAGCTGGCGTTCCGTCAACGCGGCGTCGCGACCCACGTTCTCGGCGATCCGGTCGATGGCCTCGAGCAGCGCCGACGGAACGGTCTGCAAGGCCGTCGCACGCGCTTCGAGCGCGGACAATTGCCGCGCAAGGGCTTCGGCGCTCACGTCCCGGGCGCGCACCCACGCCGCCAACGACGCACGCGATGCGATCGCCGCCAGCACCAGGTACACCGCGAGATCGACCACGAAGTTGGTCCGATACGTCGACGAAAACAGCGCGGTGTTCGGCGCCGTGATGCGGCGCAATAGCTCCACGTGAACCACAGTCAAGACGACGGCGAGCG